>Ga0075429_100003277_pt1 | contig 13798 bp, 16 predicted proteins | sample RhiMetdeltSRZDD3_FD_75295 | JGI IMG/M metagenome (GOLD analysis project Ga0075429, IMG submission 75295) | Populus rhizosphere microbial communities from Tennessee, USA - Rhizosphere MetaG P. deltoides SRZDD3 | ecosystem: Host-associated > Plants > Roots > Rhizosphere > Soil | place: USA... | reverse complement strand
CCCGCTTGCCGACGAAGTCCTGCGGACGCCATCCCTCGCGCTTGGCGTTCACCGCCCCCGTTCTCGCCGTGATACGCCACGTGACCGGCTTGCCGTCGGCGCCGGGAACATCGATCAGCATCTCGGAATGCGGGCTGACCAGCTTGAACGACGTCACAACACCGTCGATCTTGATGGTGCGGGACATATCGAAGAAGGTGTTGAACGAGTGGTGCGCCACGGCTGGAACAGCCAGGACCATACATGCGACAGCCAGAACCGCCGAGCAACAAAACTTCATGGTTTCTGCTCCTTTCCCTGTCGCCCGCGCAATCGGCGGGACTCTACCACAGGGAGCGGAACGGAGGCCTCGGTCACCGCGGGGGCGGGATAGGATCCGCGGGATCGGGCCAGTACACCCGCGACAGGTAATGCAGCGCGATACCTGCGCCCCAGCGGGTCGGGGCCGTCCACACCACCAGCACCGCCAGCACAACCAGCATCGTCATGCCCAGCACAGGGCGGGAACGCACCACGCCGAAATAGATCAGGACGATGATCACGCCAATTGGGAGCCGATCGCCGATGATGGTGAAGGCCCACGTATCACCGGGATTGCGGGTGAAGACCAGGCCGCAGACCGAACAGCGTTCGAGCTGGGACCATCCGGAAAACAGCTGCCCTTCGCCGCAGTGCGGGCAGCGCTTGCGCAATCCGCGCCGAAGCGCCGTGCTGATCGAAACCTGGTTCAACGTCCCCGACTGTGTTTCTGCACCATCTGCGCTGGAACAACTCCGCCGTACACCGTTCCGTCGGCGGCGACGGCCACGCCTTCAGCCGCCGTAATCGGATTGGCATCGGGGGTCAGGTCCGGGATAAAGGCAGTCACCTTCCCGTCAGCGACGCTTGCTATCCAGATCCCGCGGGTCCAGCCGGGATGGCGTTCTGACCCCGACAACGAATCGGCCACATACAACTGATCATTCCGATCGATGAACACTCCCCCGGGCATGCCGAACTGCTTCCACTCGAACAGAAATGTCCCGTCCTGCGTAAACGCCTGAACGCGGAAGTTATTCAAATCGGCGACGAACAGGCGGCCGCGCGAATCGATGGCGATGCTGTGGGGAAGGTCGAACTCGCCGGGCGCGCTTCCCTTCCTGCCCCAGCTGGTGACGTATCGTCCCTCCCGCGTGAACTTCACGATGCGACTGTTGGACGCGCCGCCATGACCGTCGGCCACGAAGATCGAACCATCCGGAGCCACGACGACATCCGACGGGCGGTTGAAGACGCCGGGGCCTTCCCCGAACACGCCCGCTTTGCCAAGCGTCAGCAGCACCTTGCCGTCGGGGCTGAACTTGACCACTTGATGACCCTTGCCGGACGTGCCGTTGACGCCGTCGGATGCGTCGGTGATCCAGACGTTGCCGTCGCGATCCACGTGCATGCCATGGGGCGCCACGAACATCCCGGCGCCAAAGCTGGCAACAACCCGTCCGTCCGGATCGAGCTTCAGAATCGGCGCCAGCGGGGAGTTTGCGCAGGTCTGGCCGCCGCACCGCTCTGCGACCCAGACCGACCGCCCGTCACGATCGATGTCGATCGCACTGACGCCGCCCCACGTACGGCCCTCCGGCAGCGTGCCCCATTTGATGGTGGTGCGGTATGGATTCGGATGATTGCCGGCAGGCGGACGCGAATCCTGCGCTCCACTGAGTGCCGCAGTGCATGTCAGGATGACCACGCCGATTGCGAAGCCGCGCATGAGCGTCACGAACGAACGGCTCGCGGCCTGATTGGCATCACCTTCCACCGCTCGTAGGCCACGTAGGTGAGAAGCGCCAGCAGGATCACGGTGACGATCGCGGAGCTGAATTCACCGCGGGCGATGTGCCAGATCGTGGCGCTGATCATCACGATCATCAGCCCCGCTGCGGCCGCCGGTACCAGCTGTGGCTGGATGCGCGTGATTCCGGGGATCGTCAGGCCAATCGCGGCCACGACTTCCGCTGTGCCGAGGAAGACCTGGAACCAGCGTGGAAGCACGCTCATCTGCTCGACCATATTCGCCGGCGGCGTCAGAAACAGCATGCCGTGGGCGAAGAAAGCGGCCGCCAGCAGGACCTGGAGCACCCATAACAAGGCATTCATCAACGGCTCCTTTCAGCTGAGGTCAACGGCCTAGATGGTAATACCATTGGCCGGATGAGACGGCACGTCAGCTGCATACAGAGAGCCCGTGCCGGAACTTCAACAATTCCTCCTGCTGTCGGACCACGCGAAATCTCTCTGCGTTTCGCATCAGTGTCCGTCATGCGGGACTCGCGAACAGGTGACTGCCGAGCGCGTCATCGAAGGGCGCATCGCAGTCACACGGTGCCATTGCCGCGCCTGCGGCCACTCCTGGCATCCCCAGGTCGAGGACGAACTCAGCTTGTGAGCGCGGCGGCGGGAATCGACGCGTGAAGCTGATTACACAGCCGGAAGCAGGCACGCGCCCGCTGCTCTCCGCGGTCCGCCGCGCCCGGAAAACCATCGACATCGTCATCTTCCGATTCGATCTGGAGGATCTCGAGCAGGAGCTGCAGGCGGCCGTGAAGCGCGGCGTGGTGGTACGCGCGCTGATCGCCCACACCAACCGCGGCGGTGAATCGACGCTGCGCAAGCTCGAACAACGCATGCTCAAGGCGGGGGTGACGGTCTGCCGCACCAACGACGACCTGGTGCGCTATCACGGCAAGGTGCTGACGATTGATCGGCAGCGCGCCTACATCCTCGGGTTCAACTACACCGGGCAGGACATTCGCAGCCGCAGCTTCGGCGTGCAGGTGCGATCGCGCCGGGTCGTGAAAGATCTCCTGCGCCTGTTCGACTCGGATGCGAACCGCACGGATTTCAAACCGCTCGTTCGCGACCTGGTCGTCAGCCCCGAGAACGCGCGCCGCCGGCTGGAGCGGTTCCTGAGCCGCGCCAGGACCAGCCTCGACATTTACGACCCGCAGGTGAGCGACGACCAGATGCTGGCGCTGCTGCAGCGCAAAACGGAACGCGGCGTAAAGATCCGGATCCTGGGGTGTCTCGAAAAGAAATGGGAGAATGTCGGTTTCGAGGCGCGCGAGTTTCCGGGCAAGCGGCTGCACGTCCGCGCGATCGTCCGCGACGGCCGGCGCGCCTTCGTCGGCAGCCAGAGTCTGCGAAAGCTCGAGCTCGACGACCGGCGCGAAGTCGGCCTGATCATCCGCGAGCGCGCGATCGTCGAATCGATCGCCAAAACCTTCAAGCGCGACTGGAAGCTCACCGAGAAGAAGTAGCGCGGCAGACTATCGCGTCAGCTAGCTGTTGCGGTTGAACAGGATTACGTCAGTCGGGGCCTTCCTGCCGATCAGGTATTCAAGCGATGCGGCCAGTTCGTGCGTGCGGCGCGTGCGGGGGCCGACGGCTGTCTTGTCGAGATCGATGAAATCAGTGAAGTGATCGGCGCAGAACTCGAAGAGCGTCTGCGCCGGAGTCCCGGCGGCTTGCAGGAAGTCCGGCGCAATCTCGATCTGCCAGGCAATATGGCGGTGCCGCAGCAGTTCCAGCGCGCCTTGCAAGACGTACAGCTCCCACCCCTGCGTATCGAGTTTCACGTAGTGAACCAGCTCAGGATCGATTGACAGCCGCCGGCACCAATCGTCCAACGTGAAGCACGGCACTTCGATCGTCGTCTCGACGGGGCGATCGGCTCCGACCAGCCGCTGGCTGCCCGGATACTTGCCTTGTTCAAGGCGCGCGCGTCCGGTCGCGGCGCCGATCGCCGCCTGATCCGGCAGAACCAGTCCGCACAGACCGTTCGCCGCGACGTTCCGCACCAGCGCGGCGTAGTTGAGCGGGTCGGGCTCGGCGCAGTACGCGCGCGCGAAGTCGCCCAGGATCACGCGTGGGATGCTCATGCGCCCGATGTTCGCACCGATGTCGAGCATGATCGGTCCGCCGGCAAACTCGCGCGTCTGAGTGAGCGTGCGGAACGGAAACCGCTGTTCGGCGATGAACCGATCGCGCGCGGCGGCCTGCAGGGAGGACGGCAGCGGCACCCACCACGTCACACCGAGGAGGCTGGTGGCAGCAAGGTCGGCGCGCGGCTGCGCCAGCGCCGCGATCGCCTCGCGGTAGGGCGCCGAGATCGCCTGCAGGCGGGCGTCGTACTCGACGGCGCGGGCCTCCGAGGCGCGGGCAGCAACAGTTCGGGCCCGCAATGGAAGCAGTTCACGCAACGCGTCCTTGCTCGGCACTTCGCGGTGGAGCAGCGCTTTGCGCCGCACGAGCTGCGCACGCTCGTCGAGCCACTTGACCCGTCGCCGCACCCATCTGGCCTGGTCGCGACGCACCCGCGTTTCGAGCGCGGCGACGCGACCGGCGAGATCGCGCCCCTGCCCCATGGCGCGCACTCTATTCCCAATTGTGCGAAGAAGACGCAGCATTCTGCGGAGGTGCGCGGAATCTCCGGTTAAGAATACACTCGCACCATGGGGCACACCCCTGGTCCTCGGCCGGGATCGATACAATCACGCATCGCGCTCGCGGCCACGGCGCTGCTCGTCGCCAGCGCCGCGTCGGCGCAGTTCGGGCGAGGCGGCGACTCCAGCCTCGCGGCGCACATGGCGCACCCCGACAGCTTCGACGGCCGCTTCCACTACTGCCGCGCCTCCTACCGGCCGAATCCTGCCGGCGATGGCGGCGGGTGGACGACCGACTCCGCTCGCGGACATCGACCTTTCGATCCGCCTCTCGGAGCTCACCAAGACGCCGGTGAGCTTCGACTCGCACGGGCAGCCCCGCCATCTGATTGTGCGGCTGACCGACGACGAGTTGTTCCAGTGCCCGGTCATCATCATGCAGGAGGTCGGGACGATCTTCCTGAGCGCCGATGACGCCATGCGCCTCAGACAGTACTTGTTGAAGGGCGGGTTCCTGTGGGTGGATGACTTCTGGGGATCGTACGCGTGGGACATCTTTGCCGAACAGATTCGGAAAGTGTTTCCGCCTGGCGAGTTCCCGATCGAAGATGTGCCCGCCGACCACCCGATTTTTCACACCTCCTTCGACCTCGCCGGCGTGCCGCAGATTCCCGGCATCGGCACGTGGCGAGGCCGGCGCGGCACCTCGGAGCGCGGCGCCGACAGCGCTCAGGTACACACTCGGGCCATCTCCGATCGCTACGGCCGGGTGATGGTGTTCATCACCCACAACACCGACGTCAGCGATTCGTGGGAGCGCGAAGGCGAGGACCAGGAATACTTCTTCAGGTTTTCGGTCGAAGGCTACAAGGTGGCCATCAACGTGCTGCTCTACGCGATGACGCATTGACGTAGCGGCGCAGGGCGCGGAAGGCGGCGAGCATCTCGGCGTACGAATAGTTGGCGTTCCGACCGCTCGGGTTCGGCAGCACGAACACCGCCGACTCCGCCATCGTCTCCTCCTGCAGCCCGAGCGCGACCGCTCCTTTGCGTTCGGGAAACATCGCGCGAAACACCGTCAGACCGACCATGGCGACGACCGCAGGCTTGAAGCGGCGGACCTTGGCGCGAAGCCGCGCGCGGCCGGCGACGTATTCCTCCGGCCGCAGAGTGTCGATCCCCGGCGTCGGACGCCGGACGATGTTGGTCACACCATAGCCCCACTCGGGCAATCGATCGTCATCGGCGAACGTGATCGGATCCGGAACGAGTCTCGATTCGTAGAGGAGCTTCCAGAACCGATTCGAGAACCCGGCGAAGTGATGACCGGTCAGCGACGATCGCACGCCCGGATTGATCCCGACGAAGAGGACGCGCACGTCTGGACGGATGCGATCCCGCAGCGGCGGGAGTATCGTCGATATAATTTGACGCATGGCGCAATGGCTGGTGAAGGAAGAACCCGATCACTACGGCTACGACCAGCTCGAGCGCGACCGCAAGACCGTGTGGGCCGGCGTGCGGAACCCGCTCGCCCAGAAGCACCTGCGTGGCATCCGCAAAGGCGATTCGATCTTCTACTACCACACTGGCAAAGAGAAGTCGGTCGTGGCGATCGCGAAGGCGCTGACCGACGCCTACCCCGATCCCGCCGATGCCTCCGGCAAGCTCTACGTCGTCGACATCGCGCCGTCGAAGAAGCTGCCGAAGCCTGTGACGCTTGCGGCCATCAAGGGCGACAAGGCGTTCGCGTCGTTCCCGCTCGTGCGCATGTCCCGGCTCTCTGTGATGCCGGTTACAAGCGCGGAGTGGGACCGGATCGAGAAAATGAGTCAGTGAGAATCACAGGTTTTGCACTGGCGCTGACCGGCGCGATCTGTGCTTCGCTGGCCGCGCAAGAGTCCACCATCCCCTCCATCCTGATCTCCCGCCAGCTGGCCGAGCTCGAACACATCGCCGTCGGCGACCAGGTGCAATTGGCGACCGGCGAAAAGGGGGATGAGGCGCGAACGTTCCGCATCGCCGGCATTTACGAGCCGACGCCCGACCCCATGCGCCTGGGCGCCGTGCCTCGCGAGGTACGGCTGCATCTGACGGACCTGCTGGACCTGACGCGCGACGAATCGACGCCGGCCGGCACCGAGCATGTCGAATCCATCAACGTGGCGCTGACGGATCCGGACGACGCGCGGGCATTCGCGGCGGACGTGAACGCACGGATTCCCGGCGTGTCTGCCCGGCGCGCGGTCGGCGCCGCCGGGGCCGGCACCACGTTCGTCGTTCTTGAACGCTTTCACTTCGCCATCGCCGCGGTCACGATTGTCGCGGCCACCGTCTTCCTGCTCGCGCTCAGCATCATGCTCGTCGACGAACGTCGTGCCACTGTAGGCGTCCTGCGGCTGATTGGCCTTCCGGCACGACGAATCCTGGTCCAGGTGCTGCTGGAGGGCGTGCTCATCGCCGGGGCCGGCGCCCTTTTCGGGTTGCTCCTCGCGTTCGCGTCGGAAGGGCTCATCAACCGCTTCTTCCAGTGGCGGTACGACACGGCGCTGATTTTCGTCGAGGTCACGCCCACCGTCGCCGCCACCTGCCTCGCCATCGCGGTGCCGCTCGGCGCCGTGGCAACGGTCGCCGCATCGTGGGCGCTGCTGCGGCGCGGCGGGCTGAGGCTCGCGCGCCGATGATCGCGGCGCTCGCCTTCGCCTGGCGAAGCCTGGTCCGGCAGCCGGCACGCGCCACCCTCGGCATCCTCGGCGTGGCGGCCGTGGGAGCACTGCTCCTCGACATGCTGCTGTTGTCGCAGGGGCTCGTGACCTCGATGCAGGACCTGCTCGACAGTACCGGCTTCGACATCCGCGTCGCCGCGACCGACCCGATTCCGGGCGAACCGGATATCGCCGACGGCCCGACCGCTGCCGCGCAGATTGCCGAACTGCCGTCCGTCAGCGCGGCGATTGCCGTCCGCACTGAAGATGTGGACATTCAACTGGGGACCGCGAAGCCCACCCGGGCCATGTTCGTCGGTGTCTCGGGCGGACGCGCGCGGCCGTGGACCGTGCTTCGCGGCGCTAATATTTCTGGCGACCACGAAATCGTCATCAACCAGTATGCCGCCGACGCGATCGGCGTGGCGCCCGGCGCGACCGTCATCCTCAAGGCCTACTGCTCTGGCGGCGCCGAAGCCGCGCCCGCGCTCCCGTTTCGCGTCGTCGGGATCGCCGAGTTCCCCTTTGACGCGCCGGATACGTCAGGCGCCGGCACGACCAGCGCCAGCCTTGCCGACGCATGCGGCACTCCGGACTCGCGCACCGCCGACCTGATCATGGTGACGTCGGCCGGCGACGCTGATGCCGCCGCGTCTGCCATCGCGGCGCGGCGTCCGGACCTGCGGGCATTCACGAACAACCAGGCCGTCGGCCAGATGCAGCAGCGCGGCTTCACCTACTTTCGTCAGATCTCCACGGTCCTGACGACGATTACCGTTTCGTTTGCGCTGCTGCTCATCACCGTGCTGCTCACCGTGTCGGTGAACCAGCGCCTGGGCGAAGTGGCGGCCCTTCGCGCGCTCGGCTTCTCCCAGCGGCGCGTCGTCCTCGACGTGCTGTTTGAATCGGCGCTGATCGTCGGCATCGGCGGCGTGCTGTCGCTGCCGCTCGGCGCGGCGCTGGCGATCTGGCTCGACGCCATCCTGAAACGAATGCCGAACCTGCCCGCGGCACTCCATTTCTTCGTCTTTGATCCGCAGGCGCTCTGGGTTCACGGCGGACTGCTCGCCGCCACCGCCGTCATCGCCGCCCTCTACCCGATGCACATCGTCGCGCGCCTGCCAATTGCCGCGACGCTCCGCGACGAGGTGGGTGGATGAAAGACGCCGGACGCGTGAACGGCAAGATCATCGTCTCTGCCGCGAATGTCACCCGGAGCTTCGCCATGCCGGCCGGCGACGTGGTGGCCGTCCGAGACCTGACGATGTCGATCGAACAGGGCGAACACACCGCGATCAGCGGTCCGTCCGGCTGCGGCAAATCGACGCTGCTGCACATGCTCGGTTGCGTGGACACGCCCTCGTCCGGCACGCTTCGCTTCGACGGCCAGGACATCTCGACGCTGAACGACCGCGCGCGCAGCCTGCTGCGTCTGCGGCACATCGGCTTCGTCTTTCAGCGATTCTTTCTGCTGCCGATGCTGACGGCGGCCGAGAACGTCGAGCTGCCGCAGTCGGAGGCGGGAGTCGGCCGGGACGAACGCCGGCGGCGCAGCCTCGAGCTGCTCGAATACGTCGGGCTCGGCGCCCGGGCCGATCATCGGCCCTCGCAGCTCTCGGGCGGCGAAATGCAGCGCGTCGCGATCGCGCGCGCCCTCGCCAACCGGCCGCGGCTGCTGCTGGCCGACGAGCCCACCGGCGAACTGGACCAGGCAACGGGCGAACAGGTCGCGTCGCTGCTCGACCGGGTGAATGCGGACGGGACGGCGCTCGTCATCGTCACCCACGATCCCGACCTGGCTGGCCGTGCCCGGCGTGTGCTGACGATGCGCGACGGCCGGATCGAGCGGGAGGTCACGCGATGATTGGCCGCCTTGCGGTGCGATCGCTCACTGCCCACCCGGTGCGAAGCGCGGTTCTGGCCGCCGGCTTCGGCATCGGCGTCGCCGTCATGGCGATCCTGCTGGGCGTGGCGCAGATCGTCCTCGAGCAGTCGCGGGCGCCGGCGCTCGTGGGCGGGGGCGACGTCCTGATCCTTCTGCCCGATCAGGTGCCCGGGCGGCTCGTGATGGCTGGCCCTCTTCAATCGGACGCCCTGCGCCCGCGCGTGAGGACAGCGGCGCCCACGCACACGTCTCCGCTGTTTCTGCTCCACAACGGCCGCGCCACGCGCGTGCAGGCGCGCGGCGGGATCCCGAGTCTCGAACGCGCCCTCGGCGATCAGGAGACATCCGGCATCCCCGGGTGGGTCGATTCGGCCGAGGACGTGGCCTGGACGGAGAACACCCCGGACAAGGTGCTGCGGTATGTCGATCGGTTTCATCCGGTGCCCGATGCCCCCGAGTGGGCCGGGTCGTGGGCGGAGTGGCTGTATTTCAACGGGCGCGCGCCGAACGCACGCTTCTACCTGACCTTCATGGTCGGACCCGCGAACGCGAGGGCGCCGGGGCACCGTTCCGCCAGCGTCCGTCTGCAACTCGATCGCGGCGGCGAGATGCAGAACTTCACCGCAACTGCATCGATTACGGAGGCCGACGCGCTCGAGGCGCCCGACCTCAGGATTGGCGACAGCTTCGTCCGGCTCGACGGGATGCGGTACCTCATACACGTCGATCTCGCCGACGAGCGCGGACGCCGCGTTCGCGGGGATCTGACGCTCGACGGATCGCCCACGCTGCTGGTACCGCCGTTTGAGATGACGGGCGCGCGCGGATGGCGGTCGGGATACGTGGTGCCCGTGATGTCCGGACGGCTGGGCGGGACGCTGGACGTGGAGAACGAACGCATCGACTTCAATGACGGCGCCGGGTACCACGATCACAACTGGGGATTCTGGCAGGGTGTGTCGTGGCGCTGGGGACAGCTGCAGCATGACGACTTGTCTCTGCTCTACGGCCGTGTCATCCCGCCACCCGAAGCTGCAGACCCGTCGCGAATCCCGGGCTTGCTGGGCGTCCTCGGCCCGGAAGGGCCGCTCGGCTACTCCACCAGTGTCAGCATCACCGAAACAGACGATGAACGCGGCAATCCGCGCACGATCGTGATCCGCGGAAGCAGCGCCGATCTCGACATCGAGGCGCGCTTCGAGGTGGAGGTGACGACGCGATCCCGAGGACTGGTAATGCTCCGGAGCGACCTCGACTTCCTGCAGATGCGCGGCACCTACAACGTGACCGGCCGGATCGGCGACCGGGTGCTGTCGTTTTCGGCCCCCGGCAGCGCCGAAACCTTCAGAAGCCGCTGACGGCGAGTGCGTGCCGCGCCGCGATTTGCGCGCGGCGGCGGCGCCGGCTGAGCGCGTCGAGCGTCTCCTCGAGCGGCAGCCGAACCTGGACGGCCCGGGCCGCGTCCTGGCGGCGGGCGATCTCGGCGCGGAAGCACTCGAAGCACAGTGTCCGCGGTCGTGCGACCTGCGGGTCGTCGGTGTCGGCCCGGAAGCCATAGCGCGCCTCGCGCGCCTGGCATGAGGCGCATAGCGCCGGTTTGGCCGCCTGGCGGCGAATGGTTCGGGCTGAAGCCCGGTCGGTCCATCGATCGTCGAGTGCCAGCTGTCCTGCCATTGGAGCCTCTCAATCTGACGGTAGACGGAGGCCTTAAGGCCTCCGGCTACCATGCTGAGAGCGTACGAGAGCGGTATGACAGACTAGGTCATTTGAGAATTTGAGAATTTTCGATTTGAGAATCTGAGACCCCGAATTGGCCGAAACCGAGATCGACAACCTGTTCAAGCTCCCGCTCGAGGAGTTCACGGCGGCGCGGAATACTCTTGCCACCTCACTGAAGGAGGCGGGGCACGCGGACGAGGCCGCGGCGGTCAAGGCGCTCAGCAAACCGCCGCTCTCTGCCTGGGCGGTCAACCAGCTTTACTGGCACCACCGTAAACCATTCGATCAGATGATGGCCGCCGGGGAACGGCTCCGGAAGGCTCAGACGTCGCAACTTGCGGGCAAAGCCGCCGAACTGCGCGGACCGATGGAAGCGCACCGCGTGGCCGTCGCCGACCTCGCCAGGCGCGCCGCGGCCTTGCTTCGCGACGGCGGTCATCCGCCCTCACCCGACGTGACCCGACGCATCACGACGACGCTGGAGGCGCTGGCGACGTATGGCGACCAGGAAGGCGTGCCCAGGCCGGGACGGCTGACCGCCGACGTGGATCCGCCAGGGTTCGAAGCGCTCTCGGCGCTCGTGCCGCAAAGCAAGAGAAAGGGGGGCGCGGCCAGCGGCCCGAGCCGCGTGATTCCGTTCCGGTCGCCCGCCAAAGCGTCCGCGAAGAAACTCAGCCCGGCCGAGAAAAAGCGGCAGGAGGAACAGGAGCGAAAAGCACAGCGGAAGGCCGCTGAAGCGGCGCTGCGCGAGGCCGAACGCGCGCTGCGCGACGCGCGGGCGCAGGTCGTACAGCGGGAAGCGGCGCTGCGCAAAGCGGCGGCACGCGCGAAAGTGACGGAGAAAGCGAAGGCCGCGCTGGAGACGCGATTCGAAAAGGTGTCGGCGGATGCTGAGGCGGCGCGCCAGGAAGCGCGTCGCGTGGCGTCACTGGCAGAAGAGGCCGCTCAGGCGCTGCAGGACGCCGAGCTTGCTGTGGAGAAAGCGCGACATGACCTCAATCCGTAGGGTCGCACCGGTAAGATCTTAATCCGTAGGTTCGCCCACCCGCATTTCCCCCGTCCAGCGCTGCGAGCCGCCGGGCGCCTCGATCCCGAACTGATCGAGCATGCGCGCGACCGTGTGGTCGACGATGTCGGTCAGGGAGCGCGGATTGTTGTAGAAGGCGGGCATCGGCGGAAGGATGACCGCGCCCATGCGCGACAGCTTCAGCATGTTCTCGAGGTGGATGTCGCTGAGCGGCGCTTCGCGGACCGACAGCAGCAACTTGCGCCGCTCCTTCAGCACGACGTCGGCGGCGCGATGGATCAGCCCGTCGCCAAATCCGTGCGCGATCGCCCCGAGCGTCTTCGCACTGCAGGGCACGATCACCATCCCGGCGGTCTGAAACGATCCGCTGGAGATCGCCGCGCCCATGTCGCCGGGCGCATAGGTGGTATGCGCCAGCGCCTCCACCTGCTCGCGCGAGTACGGCGTTTCATGCGCGAGCGTGCGCGCGCCCCATCGGCTGATGACGAGGTGCGTTTCCACCCCCGCGTCGCGCAGCCGCTCGAGCAGGCGGACGCCGTAGATGACACCGGTGGCGCCGGTTATCCCGACAATCAATCTCATAAAGGCACAAGGCTCAAGTCACAAGGCACAAGTCACAATTGAGCCTTGTGACTTGTGACTTGGATCTTGTGCCTTATTCAGATGGTAGCATCGAGTCGGTGTTCAGGCGCCAGACCAGCGGATCCGTCATCTGTACCTCGTGCGGCGTGCTCGTGGGGGTGAATGACGACACCTGTTACAACTGCGGGCGGCGGAATCCGGGGCTCTGGGGCTTCGCGCCGGCGCTGCGATCGCTCGGCGGCGACATGGGCTTCGTGCCGTTCGTCATCGGCGCGTGCGCCACGCTCTACGTCCTGACGCTGCTCGCCTCGCGCGGCGACATCGGCATGGGCTCGGCCCTCTCCTTCTTCTCCCCCAACCTCGAATCGATCTTCCTGTTCGGCGCCAGCGGGGCGGTGCCTGTGTTCCGGTTCGGGCGATGGTGGACCGTCCTCAGCGCCGGGTGGCTGCACGGCGGCGTGCTGCATATCTTCTTCAACATGATGGCGCTGCGTCAGCTGGCGCCGGCAGTGGCCGACCTCTACGGACCGGGTCGGATGGTCATCATCTACACGTCGGGCAGCGTCGCCGGTTTTGTGCTGAGCTCGTTTGCCGGCGCATTCGTGCCTCCGCTGCTGTTTCTGCGCGGCAGCAGCTTCACTCTGGGCGCCTCGGCGGCGATCGCCGGACTGATCGGCGCGCTGCTCTATTACGGCCGCCGCAGCGGCAGCAGCCTGACCCGCAGCTACGCGTCGCAATACATCGTGATGCTGGTGGTGATGGGGTTCCTGATCTCGGGCATCGACAACTACGCGCACGCCGGCGGCTTCGGCGGCGGTTACGTCGCGGCGCGGCTCCTGGATCCGCTCAAGCCGGAACGGATCGATCACGTTGCGATTGCCGTCGCCTGCCTCGGCCTCTCGATTCTCTCCGTCGTCGTGTCCGTCGTCCACGGACTCCGATTGATCTAGTGGCTGTCGATCCCGACTGGACGGAGTATTACCGCGACGAAATGGACGCCGCGTGGCTCTACCGCGAGCTGGCGAGCAACGAGAAGGACCCGGCGCGCAAGGCGATCTTCGAGCGGCTGGTCAGCGTCGAGGACGCGCATGTTCAGCGCTGGAAAACGCTGTTCGATGCGCAGCGCGCTGCCGTCCCCGCATTCTCTCCGTCGTTCCATTCACGCGCACTGGCGTGGGCCGGGCGGATGTTCGGATCCTCTGCGGTCCTTCCGATCATCGTCCGGGAGGAGACGCGCGAGGTGTCGTCGTACCTCAATCTCGCGCGCCGCTCCCGCCACAAACCGACGCACGACGCGGCAATGGCGATCGCGAGCGAGTCGGCCGAGCATGCGCAGAGCCTGTCCGAGTCGATGGGGCGCGAGGGCGAACCGTGGCATGCCACGGTCGGGTCAGGCTACCTTCGTAGCGTCGTCTACGGCTTCAACGACGGGCTGACCGCCAACTTCGGGCTGGTCGCCGGC
>Ga0075429_100003270_pt1 | contig 13810 bp, 6 predicted proteins | sample RhiMetdeltSRZDD3_FD_75295 | JGI IMG/M metagenome (GOLD analysis project Ga0075429, IMG submission 75295) | Populus rhizosphere microbial communities from Tennessee, USA - Rhizosphere MetaG P. deltoides SRZDD3 | ecosystem: Host-associated > Plants > Roots > Rhizosphere > Soil | place: USA... | reverse complement strand
GGGGGGGGGGGTTCGCGGCGGTCGTTGCCGTCGACGGCGATCCCGGGCGCGCCTATCGCCACCTGCAGAAGCTCTACGAGATCAGCACGCGCCTCACCCGGTTCGAGGGAGTCGAGGCAAGCGTGGCGTCGGTGATCGCCACCGTAGCCGAGACGCTCGACCTGCGCAGCGCGATCCTCCTCCTCGACACCGGCGGGTCCGACACCGGCGGGCATCTCGAGACCGTCGTCTGGCACGCACCCGGCGCGAGCGCCGCCGAGCTGGACGCGGCCGGGGCGCATGCGCGGACGTCGTATGACTACCTGGCCCGATCGAGGGTGGACCGCGGGCCCGACGACAGCGCGACCCGAGCGCTGCCGCCCCTCGTGGCCTCCGACATCGACGAGCCAGCGCGGTTCATCCTGCTGCCCTTGCTCATCGATCGCCGCCCGATCTTCGGCGCCCTCCAGATCGAAGGCGCGGCCCGGCTGGACGAGCTGGATCTCATGTTCGCGAATGCCGTGGCCAACCAGCTCGCGGTCGCGCTGGCCCGGCATGCAAGCATCGAGGCCAGGCAGGCCCGCGTGGAGGCGGAGCGTTCGCAGGCCGTCGAAGCGGAGGAAAGGCTCCGCGGCAAGTTCGACTTCGTCCGCGATGTCACCGCCAGTCTGGGCGAGGGGATCCTGGCGGTGGATCTGGAGGGGCGGATCACCCTCTGCAATCGGGCCGCGGAGGAGCTCCTTGGCCTTGCGACCGAGGCGACGTTAGGACGACGCGTAGCGGACGTGCTCGAGATCCGGCAGTCGGATCGGGCGCTGATCGCCGCCGCCGACGGTCCGCTGGCGATCGCGATTCGCCGCGGTGACGTGGTGCGAAGCGACGAGCACCTCTTCGCAACCCGAGCGCGGCGGGCGTTTCCCGTCAGCTACACGTCGGCACCCTTCCAGCAGGACGGCAAGGTCCAGGGCGCCGTGCTCGCCTTCCGGGACATCATCGACGTCAAGCGCGCCGAGGTCGAACAGCGGTTCCTGGCGAACGTGAGCGCGGCCGTGGCCGCCTCCCTGGACCATCGAGAGACGCTCCGGGCCGTCGCCCGCGCCGCGGTTCCGGTATTTGCGGACGTCTGCTTCATCGACGAGGTCCAGGAGAACGGAACGGTCGAACGGGTCGACGTGGTCTTCGCCGACGAGGCGAGGAAGCGGCACTTCGCTGACCTCGTGACGCGCATTGCGCCACGCCCCGGCTGGCGTAATCCCCAACCAGGGGTGATTGAATCGGGAGCACCGATCCTCGTCGCCGAGAGCCCGAGGCTCGAAGACGCCGCCACGGACGAACAGGACGTCCTACGAGCGATTGGCACGAAGTCGATCCTGGCGGTTCCGCTGTGCGTCCGCGACCAGAGGCTCGGAACGCTCACCTTCGTCGTGGCGGAATCCGAGCGATGCTACTCCGACTCCGATCTCGCCCTCGCGGAGGAGGTGGCGCGCCGGACGGCGATCGCCATCGACAATGCACGCCTCTACCACGCCGCACAGCGGGCCACGCGGGATCGCGAGAACCTCCTCGCCGTGGTCTCGCACGACCTCAAGACCCCGCTGAGTGTGATCATCATGAGCCTCGACTCGCTGCGGTTGTTCGACGACCCCAGACACTTGCCGAAGCAGCTCGACGGCATCCGGCGCTCGACGGAGCGCATGAATCGCCTCATCGACGACCTGCTCGACACCGCAAGCATCGAGGCGGGAAGCTTGTCGGTCTCGCTCCTGCCGATCGCGGCGCGACCGATCGTCGCAGAAGTCCTGGAGGCGCTGGAGCCATTCGCGGCGCGGACCTCGCTCATCCTCGCCAACGACGTGCCGGCCGACCTCCCCGCCGTCCGCGCCGACGCCGCGCGGCTCCATCAGGTGATCACCAATCTCGTCGGCAACGCCATCAAGTTCACGCCCGACCGGGGCAAGATTCGCGTCCGGGCAAGCGTCGTCGGCGACGAGGTGCAGCTGTCGGTGGCGGACACCGGGGCTGGGATCTCCGAAGAGGAGCTACCGCACCTCTTCGATCGCTTCTGGCAAGCCCGGCGCACCGCTCGCCTTGGTCGGGGGCTCGGCCTGTTCATCGTGAAGGGAATCGTCGAGGCCCACCGCGGCCGGATCTGGGCCGAGAGCAAGATCGGCGTCGGAAGCACCTTCTTCGTCACGCTTCCCATCGCCCGGGAGGCGGAGTTGACCGACAAGGACGCGCTGGTCGGTGGCATTGCAGGCGCAGAGCGGAGCGGCCACCCGGTTCGCGGCGCTTGACTGACGCTGCTGGCGGCGCGCTCGGGTTGCCCCCGACTCGGGTGCGGGAAAAGCCCGCCAGGTCAACGCAGCATTCGCGCGTCCGCGGCGGGTGAGCAGTGGTCCCAGCGCACAGCGGCGCTCGAGCGCATCCGGCGACTACCTACGCCCGAGGTAAAGGCCACCTCCGCCGAGCAAGAGAACAGCAAGAACGATCACGACGATCCACGCGATAGTAGACATGGAAGCCTTCCTCTCTGCCAGAGAGCGGTGCAAGCTCCGCGCCGCCCGACGACCAGCGGGCTGGCCACGGATCAACGTTTCTCGTCTGCCGACCGGCCGGCGGTGACGCCAGCAGCACAGTCGGCCAGTCCCCCCCGACGCCGAGCTGTTACCGTCGCCCGATGGCCTCGGAACAGCCCGTTCCCCGACTCTTCCTGGTCTTGATGACCGGCGCCTGCCTGCTCCTCGGGGTCGTCATGTCCCCGATCGCGGAGGAGCTCTTCCTGGCGACCGTTCTGGCAGGAGTGCTCTGGCCGGTGCAACAATGGCTCGCCAGGCGGCTGCGGGGGCGCCGCGGCCTCGCGGCCGGCTCGCTCACGGCCGCCGTCGTCGTGGTCCTGCTCGGCCCGCTGGCGACGCTGGTTACGTTCGTCATCCGCGACGGCAGCGACGCCGTGCGTTTCGTGTCCGACACCGCCCGGAGTGAGCACGTGACGGAGCTCCTGGCCTGGCTCCCCGCCACGGTGCGCGACTTCCTTGCCACCGCGATCGAGCGCGTGCCGAGGGACGTGGGCGAGCTGCTGGGGCGCCTCGACGTCCAGGGCGGCCAGGCCGTCGCCGCAGTGGGGGCGAGCCTCGCGCTCCACGCGACCTTCATGTTCATCGCGTTGCTCTTCCTCCTGGTGAGCGGCGACGAGCTGGTGGGCTGGCTCGACAGCGTGTCGCCGCTCAGGCGCGGGCAGACTCGCGAGCTCCTCGCCGGCTTCAAGAAGGTGTCGTTCGCGGTCATCGTCTCGACCATCGTCACGTCGGCCGTGCAGGCCCTCGCGGCGCTGGTCGGCTATCTCATCGCCGGAGTGCCCGGCCCGGTCTTCTTTGCGTTGGTCACGTTCTTGGTGGCCTTCGTCCCCGCCATCGGTGCTGCGGTCGTGTGCCTCGTGGCAGCGCTACTCTTGTTCGTGACCGACCACCCCTACATGGCCATCTTCCTTGCTGCGTGGGGGCTCGGCGTCGTCAGTCTCGTTGACAACATCGTCAAGCCTCTGCTCATCAAGCGCGGCATGGAGCTCCACGGCGCGGTCGTCTTCTTCTCGCTGATCGGAGGCATCGCAGCCTTTGGCGCGATTGGCTTTCTTCTCGGTCCGCTCGTGGTCGCCTTGTTCCTCGCGCTCGTCCGCATGTACCACCGAGACTTCACGCCAGGCGAGACCCGCGTGCCCTCGGTGCCGGGTCTCGCATCCACACCATCCGGCGACGCCGTGAACGCCGGCAGCGATTGATCGTTGATCACCATTGGCTGCCTTCGTCGGACGCTGGACGTAAGACGAGCTCGATTGGAATTTGTCGCAGCCGGCCGAATGTCGCTCTGGGCGCTATCGGTTTCGTCACCCAGAGCCGTGACGGATCCGTGTTGAAGCACTGACCGCGCGAAGACCGACCGCGCGGCAGCTTGCCTCGCGGGCCACGCAGTCGCCTCTTGCGTGGCCAGGGTGAGGAGGATCGGATGCAAACGAAGGCAGCTGTTGCGAGCGACCCTGACGAGACCCTGCGGCTGCGCGAGCTCGCTTCTCGGATCGACGCCATCCGTGCCCGTGTCGAGGCCGACGTCGGCTCCGCGGATGTCGCGTACATCAAGAAGGTGCGCCGGTTCTCGACCGCCATGGAGGTCGTGGGGCGGACGCTGATCCACGTCAGCATCGATCCGTTCATGTTCGCGGTCGGCGTCGGCACGCTCTGGCTGCACAAGCAGCTCGAGGTGGCCGAGATCGGCCACACCGCGCTGCACGGCACCTTCGACAAGCTGCCCGGTGCAGACCGGTTCCGCTCGAAGACGTTCCGCTGGCGCTTCCCGGTCGACGAGGAGTCGTGGCGTCACGGCCACAACGTGCGCCACCACCAGTACACCAACATCGCCGGCCGGGATCCGGACATCCACTTCGGTCAGGTCCGCCTGAACGCGCGGACGCCGCATCGCGCGAGACACTACCTGCAGGTCCCGATGATGCTGGCGCATTCGGGCCAGTTCGGGCTCGCGATCAACGTGCACGTCACCGGCGTCATCGACGCCGTGTTTGGCAACGGCCGCCCCGAGCGCTTCGACTTTCTCCCCGATGACCGGCCCGAGACCAAGCGCGCGGCGTACCGTCGCGCGCTCCGCAAGCTCGTTCCCTACTACGGACGCGAGCTGGTGCTGTTCCCCGCGCTCGCCGGGCCACTCTGGTGGAAGGTGTTGGCCGGGAACCTCGTCACCGAGGTGATGCGCGATGTGTACACGGCGGCGACCATCCTGTGCGGCCACGTCGGGGAGGAGGTCGCCGACTACCCGGAGGGCACCCGCGCCGGGGACCGCGGCCACTGGTACCGCATGCAGATCGAGGCCGCCCGCAACTTCGAGGTGCCATGGGCGCTCTCGGTGCTCTGCGGCGCGCTCGACTACCAGATCGAGCACCATCTGTTTCCGCGCCTGCCGACCAATCGCCTGCGCGAGATTGCTCCCGAGGTCCGGGCCGCCTGCGCCGCGTGCGGTGTCGCCTACCATAGCGACACCTGGTTACGAGCGCTGGCCCACGTCGGACGGCGGCTGTGGCAGCTCAGCTTCCCGGATCGGTGAGGGTCGCGGCGGTGCCGGCGGTGAAACCAGGCGCATCGGCGGCCCGACTCGCATCATCTGACAATGACGACGCCGATGCAACGAGGAATCTCATGAGCTCGAACACAAATACCACCGACGCCAGCCGTGGCCAGTTCCTCAAGACCCGAGTCGAGATGCGCAAGCGAGAGCTGCAGACCGCCGCGGCCGGCCTCGAGCCCACCGACCACACCCGCCGGGACATCGAGGCGGCGCTGGCCGCGATCGAGGGTTTGCTCACTGGCGACCTCGACAACATGCCTCAGATGGTCTCCGCCGATCTGAACCGGTGGCTCGAGCGCAACAAGTACCTGGGGCAGCACCCCGGGGCCGAGCCCACCATCGAGAAGAAGGCCGCCGAATAGCAAGACGCGTCGAAAGCGCCGTGGCGGCTCGCCCTGCAGACACGACCTCGGGTACATGCCGAGGGACGCGCCGCGGGGCGGTCCGAGCCGCCGCGGCCGTCGTCGTGGCCGCTCTGGCCGCCTGCGGCGTCGTGCGGCCCCGATTTCCCGCCGAGGTCCACGCGGCCCTCGCCGACCAGGACATGCGCCGGCTCGAGACCCGGTGGCTGATCCTGTACTACCCGGCGGCACGGCGCGACCAGGCGCTCCGCTTCGCCGACCGCGCCGAGGGCTGCGTCACCGAGCTGAAGGCGCGCTCCCGGGTCCGCAACCGCTTCTGGCGGGAGAAGGTGATCGTGGTCATGCCCGAGGTGGCGTTCAACAACGCCTTCGTGGTGCCTCCGACCCTCGGCGTGGAGGCGATCGCCCTGGTCCCGACCTTCAACACCCTCGATTTCGTCACCGAGTTCGGGCTGCCGCCGGATCCCGCCCACATCGCCTGTCACGAGATCGCCCAGTACGCGCAGCACCAGCAGGTCGCCGGCGTCTGGGGCTTCCTCGACCGGATCTTCGGCGACGTGATCTCGCCGCAGATCGGCTTCGACCCCTGGTTCGTCGAAGGGCTGGCCACGCACTACGAGGCATCGCTGCAGCCGGGCGCGGGCCGGCCGCGCTGGCCGATCTTCCGCGGCATGTTCCACGCCGGCTACGCCAACGAGCGCATCGGCGGCGGCGACCTGTCGGAGCTCGGCCGGCGAGCGCCGCCAGGCCACGACTACCTGGTCGGCACCTTCTTCATCGAGTTTCTGGTCGAGCACTATGGCGAGACCGCGCTGTGGCGGGTGATCGAGGCGCAGTCCCACGCAGCGCTGCTCGTGGCCGGCATGAATGGCCGCTTCGAGGCGATCTACGGCAAGAGCCTGGCGGGGCTGATCGACGAGTTCGCGACCTGGACCGCCGAGCGCTTTCCGCCGCGACCGACGCCGGCCGACCAGCGCCGGGTCCGCGGCCTCGGCAGCGACGCCCGCTATGCGCGCGGGCCCGGTGGCCACGAGGCGGTGGTGTCGAACGACTCCGACGGCCCGACGCAACTGACGGTGTGGGGGCCCGACGGCCGCCAGCACGCGAGCCTGCCGCTGGTCGACCTGATACCGCCGCGCAAGCTGGTCATCGCGGCCCCGATCCTGACCTCGGGGCTGGGCGTCACGGCGGACGGCACCGTCTATCTGACCGCGGTCGATCTGGGCACGACCCAGCAGACGACCCGGCTCTTGCGCTGGAACGGCGCCCTGAGCGAGGTCGTCACCGGGCTCGGCCCCGGCGCCGCGGTCGATCCGGCGGGCCGGACCTACTACTACCTGGCCGTCGACGGCGACCGCTGGCAGCTCGCCGCCTACGATCTGGCGACCCGGACGCGCCGGATCGTGACGCCGACCGCCGCCGGCCAGTACGTGAGCGGCGCCCAGGTCTCCCCCGATGGCCGCCGCCTGATCGCCAGCGTGTGGGACGGCGCCTTCGTGCTCTGGGTGATCGACGCCGCCAGCGGGACCCGGCTGTCCGAGATCCGGACGGCCGACCGATCGCCGGTGTTCGACGGCGCCTTCGTCGACGATAATACGGTGACCCACCTGGTGGTCGTGGACGGCCGCTTCCAGGTCGCGGTCCGCGACCTCGTCACCGGCGCCAGCCGGGTCGTCACCGACGCGCCCTACGCGGTCCTCCAGGCCCGGCCCAGCGCCCGCACCGTGCGCTTCCTCAATCGCCAGGGCTGGCGCTGGACGATCGACGAGGTCGCCCTGGTGCGGCCGCTGCCGCCCACCCTGCCGCCGCTGCCGGATCTGGCGGCCCTGCCCGCGCCCGTGCCGCTGCCGTCGCAAGCGCCGCCCGGCGCCGAAGCCGAGCCCTCTCGAGCGCCCGAGGGGGCGCCGCCGCCGACCGAGGGGGCGTCCGTCGCGCGGGCCGGAGCTGGCCTGCGCGCGGCTCCGGCGTCGCCGCCCGCGGCGGTGCTGTCCGACGAGCCGTACAGCCAGCTCGACCACCTCGTGGTGCCGCAGCTGCACACCTTCGCGCTCGTCAGCGCCAGTTCCAGGGGCCCTCTGCTGCTCGGCGCCGCGCTCGCCGGCGGTGATCGCCTCGGCTTTCACCGCTGGGCGGTGGCCGGGTACGTCCAGCCCAGCACCGGCCAGATCTCGGGCCAGGTCGGCTACCTCAACTCGAATCTGGCGCCGTGGACGCTGTCGCTCCGGGCGTCGCACCTGGCATGGCAGGAGACCTTCCGCCGCATCCAGGAGGGCGCGGTGCCGGTCCACGAGCGCCAGCGCACGCGCCGACAGGCCAGCGCCTCGCTCGGGCGCACCTGGAGGGGCACGCTGGCGACAGCCGTCGACGGGGTCGCGGTCGAGGACCGAGAGCGGGTGCTCCCGAGCTCAGACCCGGATCCGCCCGCGCCCCTGGCGGCCCGCCGGATGGCCGGCGCCGGTCTGCGCGTCGCCTACGCCGCCGTCGAGCGCACTCGTCTGACCGGCCTCCACCGCGGCTGGGAGCTGACGCTCGGCGCGACTCACTACCCGGCCGCGCTGTCCTCGGGCGACCTCGCCCTCACCGACATCCGGATCGGCCTCGGCCTCCACACGCCCGCGCCCCTCGGCCGCCGCCACTCGCTGTCGTTCGCCGCACGCGGCCGCAGCCTGCTCTCCGCCCGCAGGACGGATCTCTTCCAGCTCGGCGGCGCCGCGACCCTGTCGGTGCTCTGGGACGACCGCTGGTCCGATCGCGCCGCGCCGAACGTCCGCGACGACAACGGCCTGCCCACCGGCATCGGGTTCGTGGAGCCGCTGCGCGGCTACGAGGACTTCCCGATCTACACCGACGCGGCCGCCATCGCCGACGCCTCCTGGCGCTATCCACTGATCATCGACCGCGGCATCGCCACCACGCTCTGGTTGCTCCCCGCGTCCTTCCTCCGCCAGCTCGACCTCGAGCTCTTCGGTTCGGCTGCGTTCGACGATCGCGGCCGCGGCGGTCTCCACGGCGCCTTTGGCGGCTCGCTCACCCTCCGTCTCGCCTTCGTCCGCATCCCGCTCGTCGTTTCCGCCCAGGTCGCGCGTCGACTGTTCGACGATGACGCGATCGCGACCCTCGTCGGCTTCAACGCAGAGCTCTGACCGCCACCTTTACACCGCGCAGCGGCCGTGCCGATACTGCGCGCCGTGCCGACGCGGCTCACCGTCCTCGTCCTCGCCGCATCCGTCCTCGCCGGCTGCCTGCCGCACCGCGAGAGCCGCTGTAGCGACGGCCGCATCTGCGCGCCCGGCACCGTCTGCGACGAGATCCACGACCAGTGCCTGCTCCCCGACCAGCTCGTCAGCTGCCGGGACATGCCCGACCAGACCTCCTGTCGCATCGACGGCGCGCCGATCGGGCTGTGCCAGGACCACGTCTGCGTCTACCCGAGCTGCGGCGACGGCAAGCGCAACCAGACCGGCGAGGTCTGCGACCGCGACGATCTCGGCGGCCTCACCTGCCAGACCTACGGCTGGTACCAGGGCGCGATGGCGTGCAAGGACAGCTGCGGCGACGTCGACGAGAGCGCCTGCTACGACTACTGCGGCGACGGCATCGTCAACGGCAGCGAGCAGTGCGACGGCCTCGATCAGAGCGGCGAGAGCTGCCTCAGCGCGGGCGCCCGCGGCGGCGCGCTCGGCTGCAACGCGTACTGCCAGACCACCACCGAGCGCTGCCACTGGGGCAAGGCGCGGCGCGACCGGTCCGGCACCGACCGCAGCCTGGTCGAGCTGTGGGGCAGCGGTCCCGACGACCTCTGGGCCGGCGGTGGCGCTGGCGTCCTCCTCCACCACGACGGCCTTCGCTGGCGCCCGATCGACCTCGGCAGCACCGACTCCATCGTCGCCGTCGGCGGCAGCGGCCCGGGCGACGTCTGGGTCGGCGACATCGACGGCACCCTGCGCCACTTCACCGACGCCGCGGCGCCGCCGACGGTGGCGCAGGTCGGCACGACGTTGTACGCGATCTGGGGCAGCAGCCCGCGCGACGTGTGGGGCGTCGGCGACCGCGGCGCCATCTATCACCACGACGGGGCGAGCTGGCAGCAGCTGCGCGCCTTCGAGCAGGACCTGTCCGCGGTGTGGGGCAGCGGCCCCGACGACGTCTGGGCCGTCGGTGACAGCGGCCTCGTCGTCCACTACGACGGCAACGACTGGCTCCGCGTCGACGCCGGCCTCGACCGCTACGATCTGACCGGGGTCTGGACCGACGGCGCCGACAACGTCTGGGTCGTCGGCAGCGGCGTCGACATCGTGATCGGCCCCGGCGTCACCGCGCACTTCGACGGCCGGAGCTGGAGCCCGCCGATCGACGTCGGCACCACCGAGAAGCTGACCGGCGTCATCGGCCGCGGCCGCGACCTGTGGATCACCGGCCGCGGCGGCGTCCTCCGCCACTTCGACGGCGACGCGTGGGTGCCGCTGGCGACGGAGACCTCGCGCACGCTGACGGCGGTGTGGGCGTCCGGGGCCGACGACGTGTGGGCGGTCGGCGAGAACGGCATCGTCCTCCACTACGACGGCCCCGGCTGGGCGCCCGTGCTCTCGGGGACGACGCGCCGGCTGCAGGGCGTGTGGGTGGCGGGCCCCGGCGACGCGTGGGCGGTCGGCACCGCGGGGACGATCCGGCACTACACCGGCGGTGCCTGGGCGCCGTCGCCGTCGGGGACCAGCGTCGACCTCGCCGCGGTCTGGGGCAGCGGCCCCGACGACGTCTGGGCGGTCGGCCGGGGCGGCACCGTCCTGCACTACCGGGGCGGCGGCTGGAGCGGCGAGATCGTCGGCGGCGGCCGGCCGCTCGCCGCGGTCTGGGGCAGCGGCCCGGACGACGTCTGGGCCGCCGGCGATCGCGTCCTCGTCCACCGCCAGGGCGATCGCTGGACGACGATCGCGCCGGCGCCGACGGTGGCGCTGGTCGGCCTCTGGGGCAGCGGCCGCGACGACGTCTGGGCGGTCGGCGCCGGCGGCGCGACCTTGCGCTACGACGGCGACGCCTGGCAGCCGGTCGACGCGCACACCGACGCCGGCTTCCTGTCGGTGTGGGGCTCGGGGCCGGGCGACGTCTGGGCGCTCGCCGACGACCTCGTGGTGCGGCGCCACGACGGCACCGACTGGAAGCCGGTCACGCCGGTGACCCGCGCCGTGCTCGCCGCCTGGGGCAGCGGGCCCAACGACGTCTGGTTCGTCGGCTCGGGCGGCACCATGGAGCACTACGACGGCTCCGGGCTGCACAAGGTCGAGTCGGGGACCACCAGCTACCTGCTGGCGGTCGCCGGCAGCCGCGCCGACGACGTCTGGACCGTCGCCCACGACGGCACCGTCTATCACCTCGACCACGCCCTGCCGGCGGCGCACGGCGGCGCCTGTCCGTCGCCGGTCGCGATCTACTGCGGCTCGTCGGTGCACAGCAGCACCCACGGCGCGCCGTCGCGGCTCGCCCACTACGGCTGCGCCGCCGGCGACACCGGCGGCGGCGAGGTCTTCTACCGGCTGGCCAACCCGGTGACCGGCACCGTCACGGTCCGCCTCCAGCCCGGCGAGGCCGACCTCCAGCTCCTCGCGCTCCGCCCCGACGCCCACGGCGGCTGCGACCCGGAGGCGTGCGCCGCCACCGGTGCCGCCAGCTCCGAAAACGACCAGGAGGTCACCCTGCGCGTGAGCCAGGGTGACCTCCTCTACTTCGTCGTCGACGGACCGGCGGCAGCGCCGTCGTGGTTCGAGCTCAGCGTCGCCTGCGAGAAGCAGCTGCCGCGGCCGTAGACATCGCTATCGGCTAGAGCGGCCGTGCGGGCGCAGGCGCTCCTCGATGTCGCGGACGTCGATGCCGGCGGTGTTGGCGCAGCTCTCACCGCAGACGCTGCCGACCTCGCCGACGCAGATCGAGTCCCACGCGGTCTGGCAGCAGTACGGGTCGACGGTGCAGATGTCGGCCTCGCAGGTGCCGCAGCTGGCGTCGAGCTTGGTGCCCTCGGTGCACTTGTCGTGGTCGCAGGTCGGCGGCGGCGGGGGCGGCGCGGCGCAGGCGTCGCTGCCGCACACGCTCTGGACCTCGCCGACGCAGATCGAGTCCCACCCCGACGTGCAGCAGAACGGATCGACCGCGCAGATGTCGGCCTCGCACTGGCCGCACGACGCGCCGAGCGGGCCGCCGGTGGTGCAGGTGTCGTGGTCGCAGGTGACCGGGGTGAAGCAGGCGGCCTGGCCGTTCTGGATGCCGCAGCTCTGGCCCTGGGCGGCGCAGTCGGTGGTCACGACGTGGCGCGGGCCCTCGTCGGGACCGCTGCAGCGGGTGGCGACGTCGCCGGTGCAGACGCCCTCGGCCGGCAGGCCCTCGCACGGGTCGGCGATGCAGCCGAGCGCGCCGGTCTCGTCGGTGCCGCAGATGAGGCCGAGCTCGCTGCAGTCGGTGCGCAGCTCGCGGTAGCCGCCCTCGAGCTGGGTGGCGCAGCGGACGGCGACGTTCAGGCCGTCGCAGGTGCCCTCGGCCGGGATCAGCGGACACTTGGTCTGGTAGTCGATGAAGTCGAGCGAGATCGGGTTGAGCGAGGCGTAGCCGCCGCCGTCGAGCTCGCACATGTTCTGGCCGAACGCGAAGACCCACGACGCGACGCCGAAGACGGTGGTCTTGTCGCCCTGCTTGGCGGTGATCGGACCGCCGGAGTCGCCGAAGCAGCTCTGGGCGTCGCCCTTGCCGGTGCCGAAGAAGGCCTCGATGCCGTCGAGGAGGCGGAACTCGTCGTACGCCTGCTGGAGGATGGCGAGGTCGTCCGGGTTGTTCGGGTCGAGGCCCGGGTAGTACTTGGGCGCGCCGGTGGCGAGGAAGCCCTCGAACGAGCCGTAGACGGCGCCCCAGATCGGGCCGCCGGTGGCCTTGAGGGTCATCGAGCCGGCCTGGCGAGTGCCGAACTTGCCGGTCGCGTCCTGGACGCCGTAGCCGACGGCGGCGTAGCGGCGGCCGACGTCGTTGCCGAGCGCGGCGTACGCGAGCGGCGTGACGCCGGTCACCGGCTGCGCGAGGTGCAGGACGCCGATGTCGGAGCCGCGGCCGATGACGCCGCCGACGACGGTCGACTCGACCGCGGCGCCGCGCGCCGGGACGACCTGGACCGGCGCCCACGCGTTGGGGCCGACGAGGAAGGCGAACGGCGTCGGATCGTCGATGAACTCGACGCAATGCTCCGCGGTCAGCACGATGGTCGGCGTGATCAGGGTGCCGGAGCAGAACGGCTGGTAGCTGCCGCCGCCGACGTCAAAGCCGAGCGCGCCGATGGCGTTGAGCTTGGGGCTCGACGCCGGGAAGCCGCCGATGATCTCGTCGGTGGTGGCGCTGACGCTGGGGGCGTCAGGCTCGTCGCCGGCACAGCCGATCAGCGACGTGGCGAGCGCGGCGCCGAGCAAGAGCTTCTGGGTCAGGGGGAATCTGTCGAGCATCAAATCTCTCCTGGGGTGGTGAGAAACGAACGGCCACGGCGCACCCGCCACGCGGGAAGACGCAGGGGGACAGCTCGTGACGCCTCGCACCTGCCGCGAGGATCACGATGCGTGGAGTGCGCCCGACGAGAGAACTTGTTATCACACACCCCTGTCAATTCAAGTGCTGCAAGTCGATGGCGGCGCGGTAACCGGTGGTAATCGACGACGCGCCGACATGCCGGGATCACGCGCGCGGTTCTCGTCGTCTCCGTCGACGAAGGTGCTCGCCACCTGGTGTGATCGGCGGCGCGCCGGGCGGCGCGCACTGCTGCGCTCGACACGCAGGATGGCTGTCGCTGGCACTCAAAGTTTCGAGTCCGGATTCGCGCGCGCCGATCGCGAGAGTCGCAATGACGATCCCGACGCGCCGGTCGCGACAGCCGCCCTGCCAGCTCCTGCAAGGCGGCGTGATCCCGGTCGCCGGCTGGCGCTCCCGCAACGCTCGAATCCGTGATACGCAGGAACAAACGGTGAGGGAACCATGATTCGAGGGCTGCACGGGCTGTTCTACTCGTCCGAGCCGGACGCGCTGCGGGCGTTCCTCCGCGACAAGCTGCGCCTGCCGCACACCGACGTCGGCGACGGCTGGCTGATCTTCGATCTCCCGGAGTCGGACGTCGGCGTCCACCCGGTCGACGAGTCCGGACAGCCGCCGTCGGGCACCCACGACGTGTCGTTCTACTGCGACGACATCCAGGGCACCGTCGCCGATCTGCGCAGCCGCGGCGTCGTGTTCCGCCACGATCCGCAGGATCAAGGCTACGGCTACGTCACCTACTTCGACATGCCGGGCGGCGTGTCGGTGCAGCTCTACGAGCCGAAGTACCA
>Ga0075429_100003264_pt1 | contig 13820 bp, 8 predicted proteins | sample RhiMetdeltSRZDD3_FD_75295 | JGI IMG/M metagenome (GOLD analysis project Ga0075429, IMG submission 75295) | Populus rhizosphere microbial communities from Tennessee, USA - Rhizosphere MetaG P. deltoides SRZDD3 | ecosystem: Host-associated > Plants > Roots > Rhizosphere > Soil | place: USA... | reverse complement strand
CCCCAAAGCCCGCGCCTGCTGAAGCCGATCCTCGCGCACGACGCCCTGCCGGGGCACCTGAAGCCGCTCGCGCCGAGCGCGCTGCCTCACACCGACCGCCAGGCGCAGGCCGAAGCGCTGCAGCGCGAGCTGAGCCAGATGCCGCGCTGAACCCTCGACCCCGACTTCCACTGCATTCACGGAGCAAGACCATGCACGCGACCCCGACCCCGTTCCAGACGCGCCTGCGCGGCGCCATCGGCGCCATCACCGGCCACCCGGCCGCGGACCTCGACGCCGACCTGTTCCTGGAGAGCGACCTGGGCATCGACTCGATCAAGATGGTCGAGCTGGCGCAGGGCCTGCTGGCCCTCGTTCCCGAGGACCAGCGCGAGCGCTTCGCGCAGGAGGTGCCGATGGAGCACCTCATGCAGCTGCAGACGATCGGCGAGATCGAGGCCTGCCTCGCGCCGTATGCCGAACCATCGGCCCCTGCGGCGGTGCCGGCCGCGGTGCCGGCCTCGGGCCCGCTGGCGGCAGCCGCGGCGCCCGCGGCGGCGCCGGTCGCCGTCGCGGTCGCGGTCGCGGCCGAGCCCCCGGCCGCGACCCCACCGGGCGCCGTTGCGGCCGGCGCCGCGCGCGACCTCGTGGCCCAGGCCGTCTGCGCGATCAGCGGCCACCGGCCCGAGGACCTCGACCCGGACCTGTTCCTGGAGGCCGACCTCGGCATCGACTCCATCAAGATGGTCGAGCTGAGCCAAGCGCTGCTCGCGCTGGTGCCGGCCGACGTGCAGCCGCGCTTCCTCGCCGAGGTGCCGACCGAGCGGCTGATGCAATTGGGCTCGCTGCGCGAGATCGTCGACCTGCTGGGCCCCTGGCTGGGCACCGATGCGGCGGCGGACGGCGTCGCGCCGGCCGCCGCCGCGCCGGCCGCGTCCGCGGCGTCCGCCGCCACCGAGACGGTCGACATCCTGCCCTCGCAGTTCATCTTCCTGTGCTCGCACTGGGCGGTGTCGACCTGCAGCCTGTGCTCGCGCGTGCAGCTGCGCGGACCGTTCGACGCCGCGCTCGCGCAGGCCGCGTGGCAGGACCTGCTGGGCCGCCATCCTGCGCTGCGCAGCCGCTTCGTGGTGCCGCCGCACGCGACGAGCTTTCGCGACTACGCGCTCGAGGTGCCGGCCTTCGTGGCCGCGCCGCCGCTCGCGCAGGAGGATCTGCAGCATCTCGCGCCCGAGCAGCAGGACGCCGCGATCGCCGAGCGCGTGCAGCAATGCGTCAACCATGCGTGGTCGCTGGACGCGCCGCTGCTGCACCGCTTCTTCGTCGTGCGGCGCGCGCCCGACTGCGTGGAGCTCTTCTTCCACAACCATCACCTCGTGTCCGACGGCCTCGGCAACCAGCAGGTGATGCGCGAGTTCCTCGCGCTGTACGCCGCGCGCTGCGGCGACGAGCGCCATGCGCTGCCCGCGGCCACCACGGTGGAGCAGTACCGCCGCCTCGTCCAGGGCATCGCCGGGTGGCACGACCCCGCCGAGGACCAGGCGCTGGGCGCGCTGCTCAAGCGCCAGGGCAAGCAGGCCTTCGTGTGGAATCCGAACGGCGTGCCGCGCGCCACGGCGACCACGGTCGTGCAGAACCATCGCTTCCGCGTCGACGCCGACACCACGCAGGCGCTGCTCCGCCTCACCGGCGAATGGCGCCTGCCGATGAACACGCTGCTGGTCGGCGCCTACCTGCGCACGGTGGCGCAGATGGTGCCGGAGCAGCCGCAGCTGCTGCTCAACATCCCGACCAGCGGCCGCGTATACGGCGCGCTCGACGCCAGCGACGTCGTGGGCTGCTTCGCGCAGAACCTGGCGCTCGACTTCGCCGCGCCGCAGGCCGGCGAGGCCTGGCCGGCGCTGCTGCAACGCGTGCACGAGACCATCATGCAGGCGGTGGCCGGCGGCTGCGACCGCGCGCAGACGCGCCATGCCGCGCTCGCCGTGCGCGACCGCATCCGGCTGGTGGACGGCGCCATCCCGCCGGCGCAGGCGGCAGTCATCCGTGCCGGCCTGAAGTCGAACCTCTTCCTGCCGTACATCGGCCACACGCGCCTGGCGCAGGACTACGGGCCGCTGCAGCTGGCGGACTACCAGGCCGCCACGGTGACCAACGCCGGCACGCTCGACACGGTGATCGAGATCGTCCACGGCCGGCTGGAGATGACCACCAACTACGACGCCGGGCACTTCGACGCCGCTCTGGTGCAACGCGTGGCCGACCGGTTCGTCGCGCAACTGCGCGCGCTCGCCGCGGCGCACGCGGCGGTGCGTCCGGCACGCGTGGCCGCACGCGCGGGCGCGGCCGCCGACGCCTGCGCCGTGCTGGCCGTGGCCTCGGAGGTGATGCACCGCGGCCTGCGCGCGGACGACCTGGGCCGCGACCTGGAAGCCGAGCTCGGCCTCGACTCGCTCGAGCGCATCCGCATCGTCGCCCGGCTGCACGCCGCGCATGCGGGCGTCGACCGCAATGCATTGCTTTCATGCCGCACGCTGGCCGAGATGGCGGCGGTGCTGGCCGGCGGCGGCGCGGTGCCCCCTGCCGCCGCGGAACCGCTGCCGCCCTATCGCGAGATCGAGGCGCAGTGCGCCCGCACGCCGCAGGCCGTCGCCGTGCTGGGCGAGCACGGCAGCCTCACCTACGCGCAGCTGCATGCGCTGTCGAACCAGCTCGCGCAGCGACTGCGCCGCCTCGGCGTGACGCGCGGCAGCCTGGTGGGCGTGATGCTGAACCGCGGGCCCGACATGCTGGTCGCGCTGCTCGGCATCCTGAAGGCGGGCGGCGCCTACGTGCCGCTCGACCCCGACTACCCGGGCGCACGGCTGCGCTACATGCTCGAGCACTCGGGCGTCGACATCCTGGTCACCGAGCAGGCCGTCGGTCCCGTGCTGCGCGCCTGCCTGGCGCAGCCGCTGCCGCTCGCGCACCTGGTGTACATGGATGCGCACGTGCCCGCCGACGTGCCGGCGACCGGCCGCGCCCTCGCGCGCGCCGACTGGACGCGCGAGCCGGCGGCCGACCTGGCGCCGGTGAGCACGCTGGACGACCCGATGGTCGTGCTCTACACCTCGGGCTCCACCGGGAACCCGAAGGGCGTGGTGCTCGCGCACCGCGGCTACGCCAACCGCCACGACTGGCACCAGCAGCTGTTCCGGCTGCAGCCCGGCGAGCGCGTGGCGCAGAAGACCTCGGTGTGCTTCGACATCTCGGTGTGGGAGCTGTTCTGGCCGCTGCAGTTCGGCGGCACGGTGTGCCCCGTGTCCACCGCGGTGCTGCGCGACCCGTGGGCGCTCGCCGACTGGATGCAGCGCACCGCCATCGGCGTGATGCACTTCGTGCCGTCGCTGTTCGGCGAATTCCTCACCGCGATGGAGACCGAGCCCGTCGCCTTCCCGCAGCTGCGCCAGCTCGTGTTCAGCGGCGAGGCCCTGCCGGTGGCGAGCGTGCGGCGCTGGTTCGCGCGCTTCGGCCCCGCCGCGAAGCTCGCCAACCTGTACGGGCCGACGGAGGCGTCGATCGACGTCACGGCGTGGCAGATGGACGCGCCGCCGCCGCTCGACATGGTCCGCGTGCCGATCGGACACGCCATGCCCAACGTCTCGCTGGTCGTGCTCGACGACGCCATGCAGCCCGTGCCGCCCGGCACGCCGGGCGAGCTGTGGATCGGCGGCATCCAGCTCGCGCAGGGCTACCTGAAGGACCCGCAGCGCACCGCCGAGGCGTTCCGGCCGAACCCGTTCCCCGACATCCCCGGGCCCACGCTGTACCGCACCGGCGACCTCGTGGTGCAGCTGCCCGACGGCGCCTTCGACTACCGCGGCCGCGTCGACACGCAGGTGAAGATCCGCGGCTACCGCGTGGAGCTCGGCGAGATCGAGGCCGTGCTGGGCACCCACCCGGCGGTGCGCGAGGTGGCGGTGCTCGCGCTGGACCACGAGGACGGCCACCTGCGCCTGGCCGCGTGGCTCTGCGGCGACCCCGTGGACGCCGCCGGGCTGCGCGATCACCTGGCGCGGCGCGTGCCGGCCTACATGGTGCCGCGCAGCTTCGAATGGCTGCCCAGCCTGCCGAAGAACGCCAACGGCAAGCTCGACCGCAAGGCGCTGAAGGCCATGGCGACGGCCGGCGCGGCCGCCGCGGCGCCCGCGCTGCTGCCCGCGAATGCCGCCGAGGCCCGCATCCTGGACGGCGCGCTCGACTTCCCGCTGGGCCCGGCCCAGCACTGGCTGCTCAGCCACTTCGAGGCACCCTACCAGTGGGCCGGCTTCACGCGCTTTCGCTACCTGCAGCCGCTGGACATTGCGGCGTTCGACCGCGCGCTGCAGCTGCTCACGCAGAAGCACGCCGCGCTGCGCACGGTGTTCACGCAGGCGCAGGACGTGTGGCACCAGCACTTCCCGCAGCCGCGCGTCGCGCCGCACGCCGAGGTGTTCGACGGCACGCACCTCACCGCGGCGGAGCGCGACGAGCAGGTGCGCGCCCTCGTCGTCGAGCGCGTCAAGGCGATGCGCCTCGACGGCAACGGCCTGCTCTGGACCGTGCTGGTGGTGAAGGAGGCCGAAGCCTGCTGGGACATCTGCGTCGTCGGCCACCACATCATCAGCGACATGCTGGCCAACGGCCTGCTGTTCAAGTCGATGTGGCAGCTGTACGGCGACTGCCTCGCCGGTCGCGACATGCCCGCCGAGGAGCAGCCGCCGCGCCTCGCGGACTACCTCGAGCACGTGGAGAAGCTGCACACGCGCGACACGCAGGCGCGCCTCGTGGAGTACTGGACGAGCCGCTTTCCCGCCAGCGCGCCCGCGTTCAACGTGCCGATGGACCACCGGCTCGGCGACAACGTGGAGTCGTCGCAGGCGCTGGAGCGCTTCGCCGCCGGCGCCGAGACCTTGCGTGCCCTGCAGCGCGCGCGCCAGCGCCACGGCGTGAGCCTGTACCAGCTGCTGCTCGCGCCGCTGTACCGCGCGATGGCGGAATGGTCGGGCAACCCGCAGGTGGTGATCAGCCACCGCACCCACGGGCGCGACTTCGGCGACGGCCACACGTACTTCGACTGCGTCGGCAACTTCGCGGTGAACTTCCCGCTCGGCGTGCGCGTCGAGCCGGGCGCGCGCTGGGACGCCCTGGCTCGCGACATCGCACAGGCCTTCGACGCCGTGCCGCTCAACGGCATCAGCTACGACATGGTGGCGCGCAGCCTGCCGGCGCACGCCTACCCCGACCACAAGCTGACGCCGGTGCGCGCGAACTACCTCGGCAACCGCGACCTGCCGCAGAGCCCGTCGTTCCGCTTCGACGAGAAGGACTGGGACCAGCGCTTCGCGCTGCCGGGGCAGAAGCGCAGCGCGCTGCTGGAGGTGTTCTTCGTGCAGCGCGACGGGGGCCTGCAGGTCGAGCTGTCGTACTCGACGCACTTCCACCAGGCCGCCACCATGCGCCGCCTCGGCGAGCGCTACCTGGCGCTGCTGGAGGAACTCGCGGCCGAGGCGCCGACGCCGGCGCGCAGCGGGGCGCCTGCCGGGGCCGCGATGCCCGCGATGCCCGCGCCCGCGCGTGCGGCGCTGCCGGCGGCGGCAGCGCCGGCGCCGACGCCCCAGCCCGCGGTGCACGCGCCCGCCGCCGTGCTCGCCGAGCCGCCCGCGGCCCGGCCGCTGCACGGCAAGGTGGCCGTGGTGACCGGCGCCGGCCGCGGCATCGGGCGGCGCATCGCGCAGCGGCTCGCGGAGCAGGGCGCGTCGGTGGTGCTGGTGTCGCGCTCGGCGCAGCAGCTCGAGGAGGCGCTGGCCGAGGCCCGCGCGTTCTCGCCGGACGTGATGGCGATCACCGCGGACGTGACCCAGGTCGAGCAGGTGGACCGCATGGTCGCCCAGGTGGTGGCGCGCTTCGGCGGCGTCGACATCCTCGTCAACAACGCGGGCGCCAATCACGCGATGCTGCTCGCCGAGTCCGACCCGAAGGCCTGGCGGGACCTCATCGACATCAACCTGATGGCGGCCTACCACTGCTGCCGCGCGGCGGTGCCGCACATGGTGGCGCGCGGCGGCGGCAAGATCGTCAACCTCGGCTCGGCCGCCAGCGTCATCGGCTACCCGCTGTTCAGCGCGTACTCGGCGGCCAAGCACGCGGTGGTGGGCCTCACCAAGGCGCTCGCCGAGGAGGTGAAGCAGCAGAACGTGCAGGTGAACGTGGTGTGCCCGGCCTTCGTCGACACGCGCATGACGCCGCAGGCGTTCCGCGCGATCTCGATGCCGGTGGACCAGGTCGCCGACGTCGTGCTGTTCCTCGCCGGCCCGTCGTCGGCGGGCATCACGGGCGAGTCGCTCAACATCTTCGGCAGGCAGGACATGTACGCGTACGGGTCCGACAAGCTGAACGTGGTGAAGGCGATGACCCGCGACTTCCGCCCCGGGGTGCCGGCATGAACCCGGCGCAGCGTCCGCTGGCGGCGCTGATCGGCCTCGCCGGTCTGGCCGGCAGCGCGATCGGCCTGTTCGGCACGCTGGTGCCCACGCTGCTCGCGGGCGCCGGCTGGAACGAGGTGGAGGTCGGCCGCAACGGCAGCCTGTTCTTCCTCTGCGTGATGCTGGCCGCGCCGCTGGCGGCCGCGCTCATGCGGCGAGTGGGCGTGCGCGCCGTCGTCGCGGGCGGGCTGGTGCTCGCGGTGGCGGGCGGCATCGCCTTCCCGCTGCTGCAGGGCAGCCTGCCGTGGACGCTGCTGCGTGCGGCCACCGGCCTGGGGGTCGGGCTCTACATGGTGGGCGGGCAGGCCGCGCTTGCCGCGCTGGCGGGCGACGGCCGACGCGCTCGCGCGAGCGGCCTGCAGGCGCTCGCCTTCGGGCTCGGCCTCGGGCTCGGGCCGCTCGCCGGCGGCGCGTTCTACGGGCACTCGCCCGTGCTCGCGTTCGCCGCGGGCGCCGTCGTGCTCCTGCCCGGCCTGTGGCTGGTGCGGCGCCTGCCGGACCTGCCGTCCGTGCCGCCCGCCGCGCCGAGCCTGGCGCTGTGGCGGCAGGCCTCGCTGCCGCTGCACGCGGTGTTCGCGTACGGTGCCGCGGAGGCCACGCTGATGAGCCTGTTTCCCGTGTTCATGCTGGCGCGCGGCCACGACGCGGCGGCCATGGGCCAGGCCTTCGCCGCCTTCGTCGCCGGCAGCCTGCTCGCGGTGCTGCCCGTCACGCGGGCGGCCGACCGCTGGGGCGCGCGCCGCGCGATCGCCGCCTGCGCGGCCGCCGGCGTCGCCGCCTGCGTGACGCTCACCCTGCTGCCGGCGCAGGCGCCCGCGTGGCCGGTCGCCGTCGTGTGCGCGGTCGCCGGCGCGGCGGCGGGCCCGCTGTTCCCTCTGGCGCTCGCGCTGCTGGGCGACGAGGTGCCGGCCGAGCGGCTCGCGGGCGGCACGGCGCTCTTCACGACGGCTTTCGGCCTGGGCTCGCTGTGCGCGCCGTGGCTGGCGGGGCTCGCGATGCGCACGTGGGGCGCCGCCCACCTGTTCACGCTCACGGCGGCGCTGCTCGCCACGCTCGTCGCGCGCCTCGCGTGGCGCACGCTGCGCATGCCGCGCGCCGCCGCCCCGGTGCTGGAGTCGCCATGCAAGCCGTCGTGAGCCGGCCCGAGGAACTGTTCCCGCAGACCTGGTTTCCGGTGGCGCTGGCGCCCATCGGCACGGCCGTGGACGACCTGCATCCCGAGGAGCGCGCGTTGATGTCGCGTGCCGTCGCGTCGCGCGTCGCGGCCTTCGCGGCCGGGCGGCGCTGCGCCCGGCACGCGCTGGCGCGGCTCGCCGTCCCGGGCCTGCGGACGGACGCGCCCATCGTGCGCGATCCCCACGGCTGCCCGCGCTGGCCCGCGCCCGCGGTGGGCAGCATCAGCCACAGCCCGACCACCGCGGTCGCGGTGGCGGCGCGGCGGGCCGACGCGCGCGGCGTCGGCATCGACATCGAGTCGGTCGACCACGGCATCGGGCTGGACACCTTGTCGGCGGTGTTCGTCGCGGCCGAGGTGTCGTGGCTGGACCGGCAGCCGGCGGCGCAGCGCACCCGCCTCGCCTACGTGCTGTTCTCGGCACGCGAGGCGCTCTACAAGTGCGTCTACCAGGCGGCGTCGCACCGCCTCGCGCCGCAGGAGGTCGAGGTCACGTTGCATGCCGAGCGCGGCCTCTTCCACGCCGCGTGGCGCGGCGCCGCCGCCGCGCTGGGCCTGCCGCCGCTCGTCGGCCGCTTCGGCCATGACGCCCGGCACGTCTTCGCCGGCGTGTGGTGCCCGCCACCCGCCCATCCCCGCATCCCCCTGCTCGAGGAGATTTCACATGGATCCGCAAAAGCGTGAGACACCCCGGCTCTCGCGTCGCCGCCTGCTGGGCGGCAGCGCGGCGGCGCTCGGACTGGCGGGTGCCGGCGCCGCGGTGGCGCTGTCCGCCGCCGCCGACGACCTGGCGTCGCCCGCCTACCAGTACTGGCGCCACCAGGAGAAGGGCGCGCTGGGCGACCTGGAATACCTCGCCATGTGTGCCACGCTCGCGCCCAGCCCGCACAACACGCAGCCGTGGCGCTTCCACCTGCAAGGCGAGCGCATCGTCGTGCAGGCCGACCTCGCGCGCCACCTCGGCGAGGCCGACGCCGGCCACCGCATGATGCAGGTGGGGCTGGGCTGCGCCATCGAGAACCTCGAGGTCGCGGCGGCACGCCTGGGCTACCGGTGCCGCATCGACCTGGGCGAAGCCGACGCGCGCTTCCACCGCGACGGCCACTGCGCCACGGTCACGCTCGAGCGCGGCCCGGTCGAGCAGCGCCCCACGTTCGACGCCATCTTCCGGCGCCAGACCACGCGCACCGGCTTCGATGCGGGCGTCGACGTGGCGCCCGCGCTGCTGCAGCGCCTGCAGCAGGCGAGCGCCGGCCTGCCGGGCGTGCGCCTGCAGTGGCTGCGTCCCACCGCCACCGGCGACGCGGTGGGCGACGCCGTGCGCCGCGCGGCGCGCGAGTACCTCACGGACGCGCGCCATCGTGCCGGCATGCGGTGGTTCCGCATCACGCGCCGCGACTGGGAGCGCCACGGGGACGGGATCGCCGTGTTCAACAGCGACGCGCCGGCGCTCGCCAAGCGCTATGTCGAGCTCTTCGTCGACGAGCGCGAGGTGATGGGCCCCGCCTTCCGCGACGCGGAGGTGGCGTCGGTGGACCGGCTGTGCGGCGCCACGCCGCTGTGGGGCGTGGTCGTGGCCGCGGGCAGCAGCCCGGCACAGCGCCTCATGGCCGGCCGCATGGCCGAGCGCGTGTACCTCGAGGCCACGGCGCACCACCATGCCGTGCAGCCCATGTGCTATGCCACCGAGACGCCCAACGGCGTGGCGGCGCTGCGCCGCCTGGCCGGCGTGCCGGACGGCATGGAGCCCGTGTTCCTGTTCCGGCTGGGCCGCTCGGGCCTGGTGAGCCGGTCGGTGCGGCGGCCGCTGCGCGAAGTCATCGCCTGAGGGCGGTCGGCGGCGTCGCCGGTCTCCTGCAGCCGGAGGCCGGACGAGGCGCGCCGCGAGGCGCGGCGCGCGCGGGGCAGGGAGGGGTCACGCCGATGCCTGCAGGACGATGGCCGGCAGCACCGTGGCCCGGCACTCGCCGAAGCCGATGCGCCGGAAGCCCGCGCGCTCGCAGGCGCCGCGCAGGATCACGCTGTCGCCGTCCTCGACGAAGGTGCGTCGCTCGCCGGTGGTGAGCGTGACGGGCTGCGTGCCGCCCGCGGTGAGTTCCAGCAGCGAGCCGGCCTGCTCGGGCCGCGGGCCCGACAGCGTGCCGGTGCCGAACACGTCCCCGTTGCCGAGGCTGCAGCCGTTGACCGTGTGATGCGCGACCAGTTGCGCGGCGGTCCAGTAGGCCGCCTCGGCGAAGTTCGATCGCGCCAGCCGGTCGCCGGCGTGGCCGGCTTCGCGCATCGCGGGCGTCTGCAGCCAGACCTCCAGGTCCACGTCGAATGCGCCGCGCTCACGGTTGCCGGGCGCGTCGAGGTACGGCAGCGGCCCGGGCTCGCCGGCCGCACGCTCGAAGGCCCGGCGAAACGGCGCCAGCGCCTCCAGCGTGACGACCCACGGCGACATCGTCGTCGCGAAATTCTTGGACAGGAACGGCCCGAGCGGCTGGTACTCCCACGCCTGGATGTCGCGCGCGCTCCAGTCGTTGAGCAGCGTGAGGCCGAGCACGTGCGCTTCGGCGTCGTCGATGCCGATCGGCTCGCCCATCGCGTTGGGGCGCCCGATGACGATGCACACTTCCAGCTCGTAGTCGAGTCGGCGCGAAGGCTCCAGCATCGGTGCCGGCGCGCCGGGGGCCTTCACCTGGCCGCGTGGCCGCCTGAAGCTGTGCCCGCTGGCGCAGATCGTCGAGGCCCGGCCGTGGTAGCCGATCGGCACCCACGGGTAGTTGGGCAGCAGGGGGTTGTCGGGGCGGAACAGCGCGCCGACCGCGGTGGCGTGGTGGATGCCGACGTAGAAGTCCGTGTAGTCGCCGATCACGCACGGCAGGCCCAGCTCCACCCGCGACATCGGCTCGAGCGCCGCCTGCCACGCGGCCTCGCGGCCGCTGCCGCGCGCCAGGCCGGCGGAGATCGCGCGGCGCAGCTCGGCGCGCGTCTCGGGCTTGAGCCGCATGAGGCGGTTCATGTCCGCCGAATCGACGAGTCGCGCGCGCCGCAGGTCCAGCACCTGGTCGCCGATCGCCACGCCGATCGACCAGTCGCTGTCGTGCCGGCGCTTGAAGCGCCCGAAGGGCAGGTTCTGGATCGGAAAGTCGATCGCCGGTTCGTTGGCCGACTCCACCCAGCTCTGCAGCGCCGGGTCGTGGGTGTCGTCGACGGGGCCGATCGCCGTCACGACTTGAACTCCCGCTGGTGCAGGAAGGCGGCGTGCCGGGGCGCGCGCCGCGTCTTCGACCACTCCTCCAGCATGTCCCACTTCACCGCATCGAGGCGGCGGTGGATGGCCTCTTCCTGCGGGTCGGGGCAGGCCAGCTCGACGCGGTGGCCATTCGGGTCGAAGAAGTAGATCGAGTGGAACGCGCCGTGGTCGGTCACGCCGAGCACGTCGACGCCTTCGCGCTCCAGGTGCCCCTTGAAGGCGAGCAGCGTCTCGCGGTCCTGCACGCGCAACGCGATGTGCTGCACCCACTCGGGCGTGTTCGGGTCGCGCCCCATCGGCGGCTGCGTGGGCAGCTCGAAGAACGCGAGCACGTTGCCCCCGCCGGCGTCGAGGAACACGTGCATGTACGGGTCCGGCGCCTTGGTGGAGGGCACGTGGTCCTCGGCGATGGCCAGCAGGAAGTCCATGTTCAGCATGCGCCGGTACCAGAGCACCGTCTCCTTGGCGTCGCGGCAGCGGTACGCCACGTGGTGGATGCGATCGATCTTCATGGCAGCCTTCCTCACTCGGCAGCGGCGAGCGCGCCGCGGCGGATCTGGTCGCGCTCCAGCGACTCGAACAGCGCCTTGAAGTTGCCTTCGCCGAAGCCTTCGTCGCCCTTGCGCTGGATGAATTCGAAGAACACCGGGCCGAAGAGCGGCTGCGAGAAGATCTGCAGCAGCAGCCGCTTCTGGCCGCCGGCCGTGCTGCCGTCGAGCAGGATGCCGCGCGTCTTCAGCTCGCCCACCGGCTGGCCGTGCCCGCGCAGGCGCTCGTCGAGCATCTCGTAGTAGATGTCGTTGGGCGCCGTCATCAGCGGCACGCCGGCGAGCTGGAGCCGGTCGATGGTGGCGGGCAGGTCGTCGGTGAGCAGCGCGATGTGCTGGATGCCCTCGCCGTTGAACTGCATCAGGAACTCCTCGATCTGCCCGCCGCCCTGCCTGGCCTCCTCGTTGAGCGGGATGCGGATCCTGCCGTCCGGCGCGGTCATCGCCTTCGACGTGAGCCCCGTGTATTCGCCCTGGATGTCGAAGTAGCGGATCTCGCGGAAGTTGAACAGCTTCTCGTAGAAGCCCGCCCAGTAGGCCATGCGCCCGCGGTAGACGTTGTGCGTGAGATGGTCGATCACCTGCAGGCCGTGGCCGCGCGGCCGGCGGTCGGTGCCCTCGATCCATTCGAAGTCGATGTCGTAGATCGAGCGGCCCTCCTCGAAGCGGTCGATGAGGTACAGCGGCGCGCCGCCGATGCCCTTGATCGCCGGCAGGCGCAGCTCCATCGGGCCGGTGGGCATCTCCAGCGGCTGCGCGCCGCGCTCCAGCGCCAGCCGGTAGGCCCGGTGCGCATCCTTCACGCGAAACGCCAGCCCGCACGCCGAAGGGCCGTGCTCGGCGGCGAAGTACGCCGCCGCCGAATGCGGCTCGCGGTCGACGATGAAGTTGATGTCGCCCTGGCGATACAGCACCACGTCCTTCGAACGGTGCGTGGCCACGAGCGTGAAGCCGAGCTTCTCGAACATCGGCTCCAGGACGCCGGGCGTGGGCGAGGCGAACTCGACGAACTCGAAGCCCGCCAAGTCCATCGGGTTGTCGAACAGATCTGCCATGCGAAGGCTCCGGTTGGAAAGTCGCGCCGGGTCAGCCGACGCGGATCGGGTCGAGCGACATCGGCGTCACTCCACGGTGATGTTGGCCTTCTTCACCAGGCGCGCATAGCGCTCCTGCTCGCTCTTGAAGAAGGCGGCCGACGCTTCCGGCGTCATGGGCTGGATCACGTTCTCCTGCCTGGCCATCGCATCCTTCGTCTCCGGCGTGGCGAAGGCGGCCACGACCGCGTCGTGCAGGCGCTTGACCTCGGACGGCGGCAGCTTGGGCGGGCCGATGACCGCGAACCAGCCCGCGATGTCGACGTCCGGGAAGCCCTGCTCGGCGATCGTCGGCACGTCGGGCAGCGACGCGACGCGCTGCTTGCCCATCACGCCGATCGCGCGCAGCGCGCCGCTCTTGAGGTGCCCCTGCACCGACGGCACCGAGAGCACGCCGATCTCGACCTGGCCGCCGACGAGGTCCGCGACCATCGGGCCCACGCCCTTGTACGGGATGTGCCTGGCTTCGACGCGCGCGGCGTCGAGGAACATCTCGGCCGCGAGGTGCAGGATGGTGCCGTTGCCCGACGACGCGTAGTTGTAGGCGCCCGGCCTGGCCTGCAGGAAGGCCTGCAGCTCCTTCGCGTTCTTCGCCGGCACCTTCTGCGGGTTGACCACCAGCACGAACGGCGTCGCTCCCACCACCGAGATGGGCGTGATGTCGGCGAGCGCATCGAACGGCATCTTCCTGAACACGCTCGGGTTGACGACGTGGTTGTTCGACACGGCGCCGATCGTGTTGCCGTCCGGGGTCGCCTTCACGAGCTGCACGGTGCCTGTCGTGCCGCCGGCGCCGGGGAGGTTCTCGATCACCAGCGGCTGGCCGCCGAGCGCCCTGGTGAGCGAGGGACCCGCCGCGCGGATGATCGTGTCCACGCCCGAGCCGGCGCCCACGGGCAGGATGACACGCAGCGGGGGCTTGTCGGCCGCGTGCGCCCGTCCGGCATCGAACGTGACGACGGCCAGGGCGGACACGCCGACCACGCCGGCGAACAGGGCGGCGAGGCCGCGACATGGGAGGAACCGCTTCATGGAATGTCTCCGGATGGAATGATCGGTGGAACCGTTTCGGCTCGGAAAAGCCGTGGCGCTGCGTCGGCTCAGAGCCTGTGAACGATTCGCCTGCGAACGGTCGGCTCGGCTTGAGTGAGCCGACTCCGCGGAACAGCTTCGCAGATGCGGTCGCTTCGTCGGCTCAGGCCGCCGCCTCGCCGGGGGCCAGGCGCGCGAGGATCTCGTCGGTGTGCTCGCCCACCTTGGGCAGCGGCCGGCGCACGCCGGGCC
>Ga0075429_100003262_pt1 | contig 13824 bp, 17 predicted proteins | sample RhiMetdeltSRZDD3_FD_75295 | JGI IMG/M metagenome (GOLD analysis project Ga0075429, IMG submission 75295) | Populus rhizosphere microbial communities from Tennessee, USA - Rhizosphere MetaG P. deltoides SRZDD3 | ecosystem: Host-associated > Plants > Roots > Rhizosphere > Soil | place: USA... | reverse complement strand
GGCAGCGGCAAGACCTCGGAGCCCGGCGTCGACGAGCCGATCTACTACTGGGTGCCTTCGATCGCGCCCTCGGGCATGGCGTTCTACACGGGCAATCTGTTCCCCGAGTGGCGCGGCAATCTGTTCGTCGGCGCGATGGCGGGCATGCGCCTCGTGCGGCTCGTGCTCGACAAAGAGCGGGTCGTCGCCGAGGAGCCGCTGCTCGAGGATCTCGGCCTGCGCATCCGCGAAGTTCGCCAAGGCCCCGATGGCGCGCTCTACGTGCTCGGCACCAATTCGCTGATCCGCATCACGCCGCCGTAGTCACGCTCAACGCGCCGGCGGAGTTGCCGATGCAGCTCCCGGCGGCGGCCCGAGCGGACGGATGCCGGCCGCCGCTGTCTTGCCGTCCGGCAGCACGACGATGCTCCAGCGCAGCCCGCCATTCGCGAACTTCACGTCGAAGGCGTCGCCGCCTTGCATGTCGACCTCGACGAACGTCACGGACTCGATCGCGCCCAACGATTGAAACGTCTGCTGGAGCCCGGCGAGCTGCGCGCGCGTCACTTGCTGCATTCCTGGCGTCAGCAAATCGTAGTTCGGCTCGCCGCGCGCGAGCTCGTCCGCGGTGCGGCGAATCGTCGGCTCGGACAGCGGGTTCGCCGTCGAACGCGGCTCGAATAGACGCGCCTCCGACAGTGCCTCGATCTCCGTCTTGTCGGTCTTGTGCCCGAGCAGGCCGAGCGCAGCCTTCAACGCATCGGCAGCCGGCACGGCGACCTCCGGCTTCACGCCGACGCCCTCCCAATTCGTGCCCGTCGTCGGATTCTCGCCGCGCCCGCCCGGCATGAACATGCCGAAGTCCGGCGTCAGAGGCGCACCACCTCCGGGGTTTGCCCCGCCGCCGGTCACCTCGCCGACGATCGTGGCGAGCTTCAGCGCCTGCATGTCGTAGGCGACAGCTTCACCACCCGAAAACGTGCGCGCGCTCGTCAGCACGTAGACGGGCTTGTCGCGATACCAGTACGGCGTCGCCGAGCTCATGAACTCTTCGGTGCGGAACGTCTCGGTGCCCGGATTGCGCCAGACGAACTTGTTGACGGCGATGGGCTTCGCGGGATCAAGCAAGTAGCTCGTGAGATAGACCTCCGCCTGCGGCGTGCCGCCGCCGTTGCGGCGCAAGTCGACGATCAACGCGCGCGTCTCGGCGAGCCCTGCCATGGCTTTGTCTACGGGCCCCTTGAAAGCATCGAGCCCCGGCAGCGCGACGACTTCGATGTAGCCGATGTTGCCCGGTAGTCGGTCGGAACGCGTAACGCCGGCCTCGCTGCGCGGCGGCGGTGCAGGCGGAGCGCCCGTCGCAACCGCGGGGACCGGCGCCGGTCCGCGTGCGGTGACATTCAGGTGCTTGTCGTGTGCGACGTCTCGAAGATCCGTCGTCAGACGATCCGCGAATGCCCGCGGCTGCACGATGTCGTCGTACTTTCCGGCCGCAAGCGCCGCTTCGATCGCCTCTGCTGCGCGTCTGCCCACGTCGGGATAGACATAGCGCTGCCGCAGCGCGTCTGCCGCCGCCTTGACGACAGCGGTACGGCCGGCCGCGTCGAGCGGCGCGGGTGGTGGCGGAGGACCCGGAGGTTGAGCCGAAACGGCGGCCGCTGCGAGACAAGCTGCAAGGCCTGCGATGAGCGCGCGAAGACGCGTCATGACACTCTCTCCTGGAAGCGGATGGAGCGCGGTTCGCCGATCATGTTCGCGCGTCGGCAGCAATTCAAGAGGCGAGACGATTCGTGTCCCGATTCTGGCACGGATCGTGCTGCTTTCCGCGCACGACACGGACTGTCGGATGGAGTAACGATGGCAAGGAAGTACAGCAAGAAGGCATCGAAGAAGGTTCAGCGCGCGATGCACGAGCGCAAGCGCGGCACGCTGCGCAGCGGCCGATCGGGCCGCAAGGTCACGAGCCGCAAGCAAGCGATCGCGATCGGGCTCTCGGAGGCTCGCCGCTCCGGCGCGAAAGTGCCGAAGCGCAGCCGTCGGCGCCGTAGCACTAGCAGCAGGAAACGCAGCACGAAGCGCCGCGCGTAGACCGGGCGGCGACACTCCAAAAGGGGACGGACTTATTTTCCTCCGAAAGTAAGTCCGTCCCCTTTTGAGGCGCTTGCGCCATCTTTGGCGGGTGCGGGCGGCCGTCTGGTACGCTGCGCCGCAATGATTGATCTGCTGACGTTCCTCGAGAACAACGAGCTCAGCGTCTTCATCCGCGAGTGGCCGTCGGTTTTCGGCTTTCCCACGATTCTGTTCCTGCATACGCTCGGCCTCGCGATGGTGGCCGGCGTCAGTATCGCCGTCGATCTTTGGATCTTGCGCGGCGCGCCCGCGGGCGCGCCGCTGCACCTGCTCGGCCTGACGCGAACGATGTGGCTCGGGTTCGGGATCAACCTCGTCTCGGGTATCGCGCTTCTGCTCGCGTATCCCGCGAAAGCGCTGACGAACCCCGTCTTCTATTTGAAGATGGCGCTCGTCCTAGTAGCCGTCTATGTCGCGGTACGAATCAATCGCGAGATCGCGGCGCGCGGCCGCAAATTGCATCCTGCATTTGCGGCACTTCCGCCATCCATGGCGGGCGGCGGCGAAGCGCTGACCATGGCGTTCGACACCCGCCGCTGGGCCCTCGTCTCGCTGTCGCTCTGGGGGGCTGCTACGATCACCGGTAGGCTGCTCGCCTACACGTACAACGTGTTGTTCGCGTACGAGCTGACACCATGATCCGCGAGGTCATCCACTGGCTGACGCACACGCCGGTCAACCACCTCGTCATGGACTACCGGTGGACGTGGCCTACGGCCGAGAGCCTGCACTTCTGCGCCCTCGCGTTGATGGTCGGCACCGTCGGCACGTTCGACTTGCGCCTGCTCGGTCTCGGTAAGGGCATCGCACCCGCCACGCTGCACTACTCGATCCGGTTCGGTGTCGCCGGCTTCATCGTCTCCGTGATCACCGGTGCGCTGTTCATCTTCGGCCAGCCGGACCAGTACTTTTACAACAACGCGTTCAAAGTGAAGGTCGTTTGCTTGCTGCTGCTCGGCTTGAACGTGTGCGCGTTCTATGCGCTCGAGGCGCGTCAAGTGCTCAGGCTCGGCCCCGGCGACGATGCGCCGCCGCGCGCGAAAGCGTTCGCCATCATTTCGCTGACGCTGCTCGTCGCAATCATGTGCGCGGGCCGCATGCTGACGTTCTACCGACCCTGAGCCTTAGTGTCGCGCGCCCGCTTGTCATGGCGCGCGCGATCCATATCATGAGCGCTCCCATCCGGCGAGCGCGTCATGCAACCGATCATCTCGATCAAGGATCTGACGAAAACCTACGAAGGCGGCTTCGAGGCGCTGAAGAAGACCGACCTCGAGATCCGCCGCGGTGAGATCTTCGCGCTGCTCGGCCCGAATGGCGCCGGTAAGACGACGCTGATCAACATCGTCTGCGGCATCGTCAGATTGACGAGCGGGAGCGTCACCGTCGGCGGCCACGACACAGCCAAGGACCCGCGCGCGGCGCGCGACTTGATCGGGCTCGTGCCGCAGGAGCTCTCGACGGACGCGTTCGAGACGGTCTGGGCCACGACAACCTTCAGCCGCGGCCTGTTCGGCAAGAAGAAGAACCCCGAGTACTGCGAGAAGGTGCTGCGCTCGCTGTCGCTCTGGGACCGGCGGAACAGCAAGATCATGACGCTGTCGGGCGGCATGAAGCGCCGCGTCATGATCGCCAAGGCGCTCGCGCACGAGCCGCAGGTGCTATTCCTCGACGAGCCGACGGCCGGCGTCGACGTCGAGCTGCGCAAGGACATGTGGAATGTCGTGCGCGGGCTCAAGGAGTCGGGCGTGACGATCATCCTGACGACGCACTACATCGAGGAAGCCGAGGAGATGGCCGAGCGTGTGGGCGTCATCAACAAAGGCGAGATCATCCTCGTCGAGGAGAAGAAGGAGCTCATGCGCAAGCTCGGCAAGAAGCAGATGACGCTGCAGCTGCACGGGCAGCTTGCGTCGTTGCCCCCGTCGCTCGCGCAGTTTCCGCTCGAGCTGCACGCGGACGGGCACGAGCTCGTGTACACCTACGATACGAAGAGCGAGCGCACGGGCATCACGACGCTGCTCGCGGCGCTCGGCGACGCCGGCATTCGCTTCAAGGATCTCTCGACGACGCAGAGCTCGCTCGAGGAGATTTTCGTGAGTCTCGTCAGGAGGTCAGCGTGAACTGGCACGCGGTCAAGGCCATATACCACTTCGAGATGGCGCGCATGTTCCGCACGGTCGTGCAGAGCATCGTGGCGCCCGTGCTCTCGACGTCGCTCTACTTCGTCGTGTTCGGCTCGGCGATTGGCTCGCGGATCCAGACCGTCGACGGCACGAGCTACGGCGCGTTCATCGTGCCCGGCTTGATCATGTTATCGCTGCTGACGGAGAGCGTCGGCAACGCGTCGTTCGGCATCTACTTCCCGCGGTTCACGGGCACGATCTACGAAGTGCTGTCGGCGCCCGTCGCGGCGGCCGAGGTCATCCTGGGCTACGTCGGCGCGGCGGCGACCAAGTCGGTGATCTTGGGAATGATCATCCTCGCGACGGCTTCGGTGTTCGTGGATATCGAGATCAAGCATCCGTTCTACATGCTCGCGTTTCTCGTGCTGACCGCCGCCACGTTCAGCTTGTTCGGCTTCATCATCGGACTCTGGGCCGACAGCTGGGAGAAGCTGCAGGTCATCCCGCTGCTCATCATCACGCCGCTGACGTTCTTGGGCGGCAGCTTCTACTCGATCAGCATGCTGCCGTCGGTCTGGCAGACGATCACCTTGTTCAACCCCGTCGTGTACTTGGTCAGCGGCTTCCGCTGGAGCTTCTACGAGATCGCCGACGTCCGCGTCGGCATCAGCTTGGGGCTGACGCTCGTGTTCATGCTGACCTGCCTCGCGACGACCTGGTGGATGCTGACGACGGGTTGGCGGCTCAAGAAGTAGCGTCCCGCGCTGGCGCCTCGCCGAGCGCACGGCTAGCATTCCCGCAGGCCCGCACGGAGTCCGAACCATGGACCGCCTACCGCCAGTTCGCCTCGCCTCTTTTGCGCTTGCCGCATCGTTGTGCTCGGCCGGTTTGGGCCACGCGCAGACGGCTGCGAAGCCGATCGGCGTCAACTACGTCGCGGCGACCGAGCGCCTCCACACGGCCGGACAACCCGACGCGGCGACGCTCGCTACGCTCGGCGAGCAAGGCTTCGAGCTCGTGATCAACCTGGCGCCGCCGAACAATCAAGGCGCCGTAGCCGACGAAGGCAAGCTCGTCGCCGAGCATGGCCCGACGTACGTCAATATCCCGGTGAATTGGCAGAAGCCGACCTACGAAGACTTCGAGCTCTTCAGCGCAGTCATGAACGGCGCGCGTGACCGCAAGGTGCTCGTGCACTGCCAGCTCAACATGCGCGCGTCGGCATTCACGTTCTTGTACCGCGTCATCGACGAGCACGTGCCGCCCGAGGAAGCCATGAAGGCCCTCCGCGCCGTCTGGATTCCCAAGGACCAATGGGCGACCTTCACGGCCGACGTGCTGAAGCGCAACAACATCGCGTTCGAGCTGCCCAAACCTTAAAGCGGCGGCTTCCGAAAAATTAATAGCTCCGCCGCGGCCTACTCTTCTGTGACCGCGCCGCGGACGGTTATGATGCGTAACATTCCAGAGGGGGATTCATGCTGAAGTCCGTTTCGACCACCGCGCTCGCAGCCGTATTGATCGGCCTGTGCGGGTGCGACAGCGCCGCACCCGAGGCCGCCGTCGCAGCAGCGCCGCAGCACCCCGACTTCAGCGGCATCTGGTTCCCAGCGGGCCGGCAGCAAGACCCGCGAAACCCCGAGTTCACGCCGGGCGCGGCGGCCGCCGCGGCGGAGTACGAGAAGGCGTTCACGCTCGACGACGATCCCGGCCGTTATTGCCAGTGGCCCGGCATGCCGCGCGCCGTTTGGGGCGCGCCGTTCACGGTCGAGATCCAGCAACGGCCGCAGGACTTCACGCTCTACTGGGAAGGCTACGGCATGTACCGGAAGATCTTCATGGCGGACAGCGCTCCGCCCGTGCCGGTGCTGCCTTCGGCGATGGGCTACTCGGTCGCGCACTGGGAAGGCGACACGCTCGTCGTCGAGACTTCGAACTTGAAGCAGTATCCGTACATGAACCGGCAGGCCACGTCGGACGCCGCGCACGTCGTCGAGCGCATCCGGCTCGAGGAGCGCGAGGTCGACGGCCAGAAGACGAAGTTCATCGTCAACGAGCTCGTGCTGACCGATCCCAAGGTCTATACGGGCCCGATCAAGATCACGGGGACGCTGCGGCATCGCCCCGACCTACAGCCGCTCGAGTACACGTGCACCGACGCGCTATGGGATGAATACCTGAACGAGCGCGGCTTGACGCTGCCCGACCTCGACGCACTTCCGAATCCGCAAGGTTGAACGCCATGAAGAAACTATTGACCGGCTTGCTCGTCGCAGCGCTCACCGGGGTGGCAATCCCGGCCGCCGCGCACCACTCGTTCGCGATCTACGACATGACGCAGAACATCGAGTTCGACGGCGTCGTCGAGACGCTGAAGATGCGCAACCCGCACATGGCGATGACGCTGACGGTCACGAATCCCGACGGCACCAAGAAGACGATCAACTTCGTCGAGGGCGCACCCGCGAACATGATCGTGCGCATGGGGCTCAATCCCGCGGACGTCGCGCCCGGCAAGCCGATCAAAGCGATCGGCGCGCCGCGCAAGGACGACGCGGAGGCCTATTTCTTGAAGGCGATCATCCTGCCCGACGGCCGGAAGTACGTGTCGGTAGGGCCCTAGCGCGCCGCTTCGCGAACAGTGCGCGCTTTGCCGCGCGCGTGAGCTGCTTGATTTCCCACTCGCGCCGCAGCGCGGCGCCGCGGTCCGCCGCCGATTCCGAGTAGACGAGCTTCACGGGCAGGCGCGGCCGCGTGTACTTCGCGCCGCGGCCGCTGTTGTGGGCCGCGATGCGATCGGGCAAGTCCTTGGCGACGCCCGTGTAGAGCGTGCGATCGGCGCAGCGAACGATGTAGACGTGCCAGCTAACGCGGCGCTCCGCGCTTACCTACGGCTCAGAGCCCCCAGGCGTACAACAGCGTGTCGTTGTACATGATGAAGCGGCCGAAGTAGATCACGCCGAACCACAGCACCAGCGACACTACGGCCACGACCTTCGCGCTCATCGGCGCGTCGCCGCCCGGCTCCGTCGCGTTGGCGGACTTGGCGATGCCGAGCGCGTAGAACAGCAACAGGTTCACGCCGGCGACCACGACGCACAGCATCTTGAGTATGAACGCGAGGTTCGTCAGGTACTCCTGCGGGCCGCCGACGGGGTTACCGGCGACGAACATGATGCCCGTCAGCAGGTTGATGATGAACCCGATGACGCCGAGCGGCACGAACTTCTCGAGCGACTTGATCGGAATGCCCTTGCCGATGCCGAGCATGCGGGCGTCGACCAAGCCGACGCTGCCGATCAAGAGCGCCATGCCGAAGAAGTGCAGGATCTCGCCCAGCGGCCACGCCCAGTCGTGCGTGGCGACGAACTCGTCGATTCCGCCGGAGGTCAGAAAATTCGCAATTGCGTCTACCACGGTCGTTCTCCGTTCCTAGGACTAAAAGCCGACCCAAGCTTCAACGAAGCTCGGGTACTCGGAGAGCCGCCCCGCACAGATCGCGAGCGACCAAAGCACGAGCGACGCGATGGCGAAACGCTTCGCCGTCGCGGGCACTCCCGTGCCGTTGACGACGAGCGGGTCTTCGAAGACCTTGGCCCGCGTGAGCTCGAGATTGATCATCGCGCATGCGATCAGCGTCAGCTTCGTCAGGAACATCCAGTTGTGAATGTCGTTCGTGAGATTGGCAGCGAGCAGGGACAAGCCTGAGAACGCGTTGATCGTGAATCCCACGTACATCCAGGGGTAGAGCTTGCGCAGGCTGTTGACCGGAATGGTCGGCACGTAGCCGAGCAGCCGCAACGCGATCATCGTGTTGATACCGACGATGATCGCAAGCCCCATCGCGTGCAGCGACAGGATCGTGGTGAAGGCCCAAATTGAAGGTGACTCGCGTACCCAGATGGCATACGCGCTATTTTCGATAGCGTCGATCATATGGTTGTTATCCCAGACAAAAAGCTTTAAGCGGCGCGCCTCAGGCCGGCAGGCACTCCGGCGCCCTGCTCTGCGGGTTGCTCGTCACGCACATCCGGCTTGAGCTTGAGGAAGATCAACACGACCGCCGCGACGCTCGAACCGAGCGCCATCAGGATCGAGATTGCGGGCACACCGTACCCTGCTGTGAAAAGGACGCCGGCCACCGCAGGCGCCAGCACGGAGCCGCCGCGACCCACGCCGATCGCGAACCCCGTGCCGGTGGCACGCACGTGCGTCGGAAACGCGTGGGCGAAGATCGCGTAGAGCCCGACGATGCCGGCGTTCGTGAAGAAGCCCGCGAAGAAACAGACCGTGCCGAGCTGGCTCAGATCGGCGGGCGTTTGGCCGAAGACCATGACCAGGACCGTCGACAGTGCGAGCACGCCGATCGTCAGGCCCTTCAAGCCAAATCGCATCGTGAGGAGACCGAGCACGGCACCGCCCGTTGCGCCGCCGGCCATGTACCACGTCAGCACGCCGCCGGCCGAGCTCGCGGGGAATCCCATCTGATTAACGATGAAAGGCACCCACTTCAGGATGTAGTAGAACGTCGTGATGTGAAAGAAGTAAGCGGCGGCGCAGATCAGCGTCGTAGCGATCAACCCCGGACGGAAGATGTCAGTCACCGAGCGTTTGCGTTCGGCTTCTTCGATGTGAGGCAGCGCAGCAATCGTGGCCTTGCCGATGTGGCGCATCGCCTTGTTGATCTTCTCGAGTGCTCCGGCAGGCTGCTTGCGCGCGAGCCAATGCACGGACTCGGGGATGAAGAAGTAGACGACCGGAATGAACACGATTGTCAGCGCAAAACCGAAGTAAAACACGTAGTGCCAACTGTGCTCGCGTAGCAGTATCGACGCGATGGCCCCGCCCACGGCACCAACGGCCGGATAGCCGATCGACATGATCGAAACGCACATGTGCTTGTTCTTGGCGTTCGAGAACTCGGCGGCGACGGCGTTGATGGCAGCGAGCATGCCGCCGATACCGAGTCCCGTGAGCACGCGCCACGCGGACAGCACGACGAGGCTCGAGGTCGTCGTGACCATGAACATGCCGGTTGCCATCGCGACGAGACAGCCGAGCATCAGCGGCCGGCGGCCGATCTTGTCGGCCACGCCGCCCAACACGATCGAGCCGATCGCCATGCCGATGAGCTCCGCGACTAGCACGTACCCGAGAACATCCGGCGTGATGCCCCATTCGGCGCGGATGCCGGGCGAGGCGTAGCTGATGGAGAGGACGTCGAACCCGTCGAGTCCGTTGAGGCCGACGGTGATCGCGATTATGAAGACCTGCATCGCCGACATCGGCGACTTCGAAATCATTTCACGCGGATCACTATTCACCACGAGCCAATCCCCCAGCCGCAGCCGTCTAATGCGGCCTGTGGGCAGGAGCGTAGCACTTTCTACACTGAGCGCCCACGGCCGCATTCTTAAGGTAAGTGGAGCTGGCTTTAAGGGCTCCCGCGAATGCGGTATTTTCTCGTCGTCGATCCGAGCTCGAGCGAAAGCAATTAGATGACGATTCGTCTTCCGACGACCCTGTTCGTGATTGCGCTCGCCGCCGTTGCGGCGCCCGCGAGCGCGCAGTGGCCGTCGTTCCCGACGCCAAACGTTCCGCGCAACGCCGACGGCACGGTCAACGGCAACGCGCCGGCACCGAAAACGGCCGACGGCAAACCGGATCTGACCGGTCTCTGGGAGATCTACCTGAGCTCGATTGCGCCGCCGCCGCCGCCGGGTCAATCGAGCCCCTCGCGCTCGCTGCAAGACGGAGACGGCGGCGATCAGCTCGGCATTGCCGCGGGCGGTCCGCCGCCCGATCCGAAGGCGCCGCCGCGCGCGACGTTCTTCGATATCGGCGCGAACATCCCGGGCGGCGCGCCGTATCAGCAATGGGCGCGCGACTTGCGCGCGCAGCGCATGGCCGACAACCAAAAAGACAATCCCGACGCGCACTGCTTGCCGATGGGCTTCATGCAGCTGCACGGGCATCCGCAGCCGCGCAAGATCGTTCAGACGCGCGACCTCATCGTGATCATGTACGAGGGCAATCAGGGCCTTCGGCAAATCTTCTTGGACGGCCGCCCGCTACCCGAAGTCGACGACAACTTGCAGCCGTGGTGGTACGGGTATTCCGTCGGTCATTGGGAAGGCGACACGCTCGTCGTCGAGTCCGACGGGTTCCGCGACGACGGTTGGCTCGACGTCTACGGCAGCCCGCTCACCGACAAGGGCAAGCTCACCGAGCGCTGGCGCCGTCCCGACTTCGGCCACCTCGAGATCGACATCACCGTCGACGACCCGAAGGCCTACACAAAGCCGTTCACGGTACGCGTGAGCCAGCAGCTCACCGTCGATCAAGAGCTCATCGAGTTCATTTGCAACGAGAACGAGAAGTCCTCGCAGCACTACGATCAATAGATTCCAAGGAGCACTGAATGAAACGCGTTGCAATTTTCACGGTCGCCGCTGCGGGCGCCCTGCTCTCCGCCGCGTCTGCCTCGGCCCATCACTCGTTCGCCGCCGAGTTCGACCGCAACCTGCCGGTCACGGTGACGGGCACGGTCACGAAGGTCGAGTGGATGAATCCGCACGCGCGCTTCTACATCGACGCGAAGGACGATGCGGGCAAGATCGTGAACTGGGACTTCGAGCTCGCGAGCCCGAACGGCCTCATGCGCCGCGGCTGGAACCGCAACTCGATGAAGATCGGCGACACGGTCACGGTGACGGGCCATCGCGCCAAGAACAACCCGGCGGTAGGCAACGCGAGCTCCGTAGTGCTCGCCGACGGCAAGAAGTTGTTCGCGGGCTCCTCGATCGAAAACGAAGCGCCCGCGTCCGGGTCCGCGCAGCCGCCGTCGCAATAAGCTTACCGTGCAGTCGCGAATCGCAGCACACGCTGCAGCCCCCTTTACGCGCGCGCTACTCGCCGGTTTGGCGCTCGCGCTGTCGTTACCGGCCGCGGCTCAGTGGCCGATCTACGAGGCGAAGCAGGCGCCGCGTAAAGCCGACGGCACTGCCAACCTCGAAGCGCCGACGCCGCGCACTCGCGACGGGCACCCCGACCTGTCGGGCCTTTGGGAGCGCTCGGGTGGCGGCGGAGGCGGCGGCGGCGGCGGCCAGAACCGGACCGCCCCACAGCTGCCTTCGGACGGCAGTCCGCCGGTGGCCACTTTCGGCAACCTCGGAGCCGGCATGCCCGGCGGTCTACCCTATACGCCGCTCGCGGCGATGCTGCGCGCCGAGCGCATGGCCGATAACCAGAAGAACAACCCGGACGCGCAGTGCCTGCCGATGGGTTTGACGCAGCTGCACTTGCACCCGCAGCCGCGCAAGATCGTCCAGACGCCGACCCTCATCGTCATTATGTATGAGGGTAATGAGGGCCTTCGGCAGATCTTCATGGACGGCCGACCCCTGCCCACCCTCGACGAGAATCTGCAGCCGTGGTGGTACGGCTATTCGATCGGCCGCTGGGAAGGCGACGACCTCGTCGTCGAGACCGTTGGGTTCCGCGACGACGTTTGGCTCGACGTGAACGGCAGTCCGATGACGGGCCGCGCGAAGATGACGGAGCGCTTCCGCCGGCCGAACTTCGGCACGCTGCAGGTCGACGTAACCATTGACGATCCAACGGCTTACACGAAGCCTTTCACGGTTCGCGTCAACCAGAGATTGTTCGCGGACGCGGAACTAATCGAGTTCATCTGCAACGAGAACGAGAAGTCGGTCCGGTTTTACGATCCTTAAGTCGTAAACGCTCAAACCCCGTTCAGGTTTCCCGCGTATCATGTATCTACACGCGTAGGGCTGCCTCCCGGTGGCCAAATCGGGGAAGAATGCGGGTGTCGGCGTCGTCCAAGCTGTCGGGTTGGGCCTTGAGTGCGTGCGCCGCCCTGTCCGGCTGCGGTACCGCGTCACCGCCCCCCGTCGCAGGCTCCGGCCAATACCAGCCAGCCACCCTCGCCGAAGCCGTCGCATCCCGTGACCGCACGGCAATCGAGAACTTCCTGGCCCTCGGCGTCGACCCCAACGAGCCGGAGCCCGACGCCACGACCCCGCTGATGCGGGCCGTGTACGGCCGGATGCCGAGCACGGCCCAGCTCCTGATCGATGCCGGCGCCGACGTCAGAAAGGCGAACTCCTACGGCGTGACGGCGCTGTACATCGCCGCGCGTGCCGGCGACGACGTCGCAACGCGGATGTTGCTCGCGGCCGGAGCGGATGCGAACGCCGCCCTGCCGGCGTCCGGCGAGACCGTCCTGATGACGGCCGCGAAAGCCGGCAACGCCGACGTCGTTCGCGCGCTGCTGACGGGCGGCAAAGAAGGCGTTTCGCTGGCCGCACTGGGCGAGGCCCGCGCCGCCGCGCGCGTCGCCGAAGGCGCCGGCTATGCGCCGCCGGCGAATCCAGCCATCGACGTGAACGACGCCGACGTGAACGCGCGCGAACGGTTGTACGGCCGCACCGCCTTGATGATCGCCGCCGCAGAAGGCCATCTCGATTCCGTGCGGCTGCTCGTCGAGGCGGGCTCGGACTTGAACGTCGTCGACGCCGAAGGCTCGACGGCGCTCACGCTGGCGCGCAGCAACGGCAACCTCGACGTCGCCGCGCTGCTCGCCGAAGCCGGCGCCAACTAGAGCTCGAACCTCGCGCCGACGCGGCGTCGGCGGCCCCTCCGCGCGCAAGCATTTGCGCGCGCGTCGGCTATAGTAGCGGCCCGGCCGAAACCAACATCTCGCCGAGCGGGAACCCCATGGAAAAGACCTACAAAGGCAGCTGCTTTTGCGGTGCCGTTTCGCTCCTCGTGACGGGCGAGCCCGTGACGATGGGGTATTGCCATTGCGAGTCGTGCCGGCACTGGTCCGCAGGTCCAGTCAATGCATACACGTTGTGGCGACCCGGCGCCGTGAAGATCACGTCAGGCGCCGAGCACATCGGCAGCTACAGCAAGACGCCGAACAGCGTGCGCAAATGGTGCAAAGCTTGCGGCGGCCACCTGTTGACGGAGCATCCGCCGATCAAGCTCATCGACGTCTACGCTGCCCTGCTGAAGGGCCTCGAGTTCAGGCCGCGCGAGCACATCCACTATCAGGAAGCCGTGCTGCGCATCGTCGACTCCCTGCCAAAGCACAAGGACTTGCCGAAATCCGCCGGTGGCTCCGGCGTGCTGATGCCGTCGTAGCCAAGCGTAAAAGCGTAAAAGGGGACGGACTTATTTTCGGACGAAAATAAGTCCGTCCCCTCTTACACGGACGAAAATAAGTCCGTCCCCTCTTACAGCAGCAGGACCGACGCCAGCGCCAAGAAGATGAAGAAGCCCATGCTGTCGGTGATGGCCGTCAGCAGGATGCTGCTGCCCATGACCGGATCGCGCCCCATGCGGTCGAGAATCAGCGGGCAAAGCACGCCAACGGCCGAGGCCACGAGCATGTTCAGCAGCATCGCGACCGCCATGACGGCGGCCAGTCCCGCTGAGTGATAGAGCAGCAGCGTCGCCGCCGCCATCACGATGCCCCATAGCGCCCCGTTGATCGCGCCGATCGCGAGCTCCTTGCGCAGCAAGAAGAGCATGTTGCGCACGTTCAACTGCGACAGCGCCA
>Ga0075429_100003257_pt1 | contig 13828 bp, 13 predicted proteins | sample RhiMetdeltSRZDD3_FD_75295 | JGI IMG/M metagenome (GOLD analysis project Ga0075429, IMG submission 75295) | Populus rhizosphere microbial communities from Tennessee, USA - Rhizosphere MetaG P. deltoides SRZDD3 | ecosystem: Host-associated > Plants > Roots > Rhizosphere > Soil | place: USA... | reverse complement strand
GATCGATTCGGAAGCCCAAGTCGTTCGTCAGATCTATCTGGATGGAACCCAGAACGATTTTCTCCTTCCGGCGACGGACAACTTCCAGCTCACGTCTTCGTTCGAGCCGCTCCTTCTCAGTCAAAACGTGGGGTTGTTTGCCAGTCCGCCCGGCAGCCCCGGTTTCACGTTTAAATCCAAACTGGGATTTGGGCTTCAGGAGATCGTGGTCGGGGACAGCGCCTTCGCGGTGCAAGACGTAGAGGGCACACCGGAAGTCGAGGTCAAACAGCTCGAGCAGGTGGTGCAAGGCGGCGCGGTGCTGGACGTGAATGTGGCCGGGAAGCCGGCCCCCAACGTGTCCTGGAAGGTCGACACGAGTATCTTTCTGGAAGCGTTCACGGATTCCAAGATCGAAGCCAACGCGTTCAACATGGATTTGAACGGTCTCTTCTCGGTCAAACTCGCCAAGTGGGCGTCATTCGACTACGTGCTCTTGATCAAACACGTGCCTAGAATCGTGGATCGCTGGCAGGTTCAGAACGGCGTGGTGCTGACGGTTGGATTCGATTTGATGTAACGGTGAACGTAATCAGACCTGAGCGGTGATTTCTTCCTCTTTGAGGGTCTCGCCGTCACAAGTGAGGCGAGTGGGGGTGTCCTCGAAGACCGTCTCCAGGTGGACCGGGCGGCCCCAGATCATGGATAGGTTCTTGAGCGTTTCCCGGGCGTAGTCGCGCTTGATTTCTTCGCCCTCAAAGCGGTGCCAGAGGCACAGCTCCCCGCGATTGGCAAAATTTCCGTCACTCACGTAAATGAACGGGCGCCCGCCGTTGGTCAGGGCAAACAACAGCTGAGCCTTGATCTTCTTGAACTCCCGGCTCTGGATCTCGTTCCGGCCGCTGCGATCGTTCCGGCCGAACGTGAACAGCTTTTGTTCCCGGCAGAATTCCTCGGTCAAGAACGTGTCGATGAAGGTGACGTCGTTGTGAACCCGGCGGACCTGGAAGATCATGTCCTTCCCCTGACCCAGCTTCTGATCCCAGTCCCGCTTCTGGACGTAGTCCTCGCACTCCTCGTAGGCACGACCGAATCGCCCGCGGTTGTAGCGGTCCTCGATGTCCCGGAACAGCTCGATCCCGAGCTTGTACGGGTTGAGGCGTCCGGGTTGCATGCTCACTGTCCCGGAATGGTGATCCGCGTACTCGATCACCTCGGCGTCGGTCAGTAATCGCTCCGTCATCATCCTGGAGTGCCAATAGGAGGCCCACCCCTCGTTCATGATCTTGGTCTGCCCCTGCGGGGCGAAGTAATAGGCCTCTTCGCGGATAACCGACAAGACGTCCCGCTGCCATCGTTCCAGGGGCGCGTGCTCGATCAGGAATTGGAGCACGTCCTTTTCCGGGCTCTCGGGAAAGCGTTTGCGCTTCTCCATTTCCTCACGCAATCGCTTTTCTTCGGCTTGGAGATACTCCTTGGGGTTCACGAAGCTGTCCATGTAGTCCTTGCTCTTCATCTTTCGGACCAGGGGCTTCGGGGACTCCTCCCTTTCCTCTTCTTCGGGGGGTTCGGACCGGCGGCGAATGAACGGGGAGTGAGGGTCGATCAGGTCCTCGATGGAGAGGCATGCGTCGATGAACGCCTCCACCCGATCGAGCCCATGGGCCAGGATGTAACGCTTGATGCGGGTAGCGTGATTGGCCGTCTCGTCCATCATCTTCTTGTCGGTCGGCGAGAACCAGATGTTGTTCTTGAAGAAATCGGCGTGCCCGAACACGTGCGCCATGACGAGCTTGGTGTCGGTGAACGAATTCGAGGTCAGGAGATAGGCGTACACGGGGTTCGTGTTCACCACCATCTCGTAGATCTTGGAGAGCCCGTAGCGGTGGGATTTGGAGAGCTGCTCGTACTCCATCCCCCAACGCCAGTGCGGATAGCGAGTGGGAAACCCGCCGAACGACGCAATGGCGCTCATCTGGTTGTAGTCCACCATTTCGAAGATCACCGGATCGAAGACGAGCCCGTGCCCACGGGCCAGTTCCTCGATGCGTTCGCGGGCGCGCTCGACCTCGTGAGGTAGGGCGGGCACGTTTAACGCCCCTTTCCCAGGAAGGTCTTGATCGAATCTACGATGCCTTCCTTGCCGTCGATCTTGCTCGTAACCAAGGGCTCGTTGTCGTGGAAATGCTCTTCGAGGTCCTTGATGAACTGACCGCTTCCGTAGGGGCTTTCCACTTGCCCGTACGAGAACTGGTTCACGACCGGGAGCAGCGCCTCTTTCAAAATCTCGACGCAAATCTCGGTATCGCCACCGCCCCAGTTGTCGCCGTCCGAAAAGTGGAAGGGGTACAGATTCCATTCCTCGGGGGAGTAATCATCCTCGACCATGCGGCGACACAGGTCGTACGCGCTGGAAATCTTGGTCCCCCCCGATTCGCGCAGATGATAGAACGTGTGGGCATCGACCTCGCGCGCCGCGGCATCGTGCACGATGTACCGCGTCTCGACGCGCTTGTACTGGCTCTTGAGCCACGTATCGATCCAGAACGCCTCGATGCGCACGATCTCCTTCTGCTCGTCGCCCATCGAGCCGGAGACGTCCATCATGTAGATCACCGCCGCGTTGGCCTGCGGCTCTTCGGTTTCCGTCCAAGACCGGTAGATACGATCCTCGCGAATGGGGATGATGCGCGGCTTGCTCGGATCGTAGGTGCCGGAGGCGATCTGGCGGCGGAGCGCCTTGCGGTAGGTGCGTTTGAAATGGCGAAGGGACTCGGGCCCCGTACGCCGTACGCTGCGGTACTTATCTCGGCGGCTCACCACGCTGCGTTTGCCGCGAGGCTGGATGTTGGGGAGCTCGAGCTCCTCGCCCAGCATCTGGGCGAGTTCTTCCAGCGAGACTTCGACTTCGAGGATGTGGGCGCCGGGCTGGTCGCCGGCTTTGGACTGACCACTGTCGCCGTCACCGTCCACCGGCGTGCCGTTCGCACCCTCGCCCTGGCCCACGCCGCCCCGGTTGTCCCCGAAACGGAAATGAGGCAGATCGATGGAGTGCACGGGAATGGAGACGAGCTTCTCGCCCTGTTTCCCGATCAGCTCCCCACGAGTGATGTAACGGGTCAGGTCGCGCTTGATCGTGCCGCGCACGATATGACGAAAGCGGCCGTAGTCCCGCTCGATCTTCAAAATCACGACGTCGATTCCTCGCCTTAGCTTTGGGCGTCGCCCCGAGCGAAGATCGAAGCCACGAAGTTCAACACGTCGGTGGCCGACTCCTCATCGTAGCCGTAGTTCTTGATGAGCCGGCTCTTTACGATATCGATCTTCTCCTGGGTCGCCTTGTCCACTGTATTCGACACCAAGGACGTGAGCTTGATGGTGTCCTTCTGATCCTCGAACAACTTGAGCTCGAGCGCGCGATGGAGCCTGGGATTCATCTTGTAGTCAAACGTCTTTCCTTCCAGGGCCAGCGCGCCGATGTAGTTCATGATCTCCCGACGGAAGTCGTCCTTGCGGCTTTCCGGAATGTCGATCTTGTCCTCGATCGAACGCATGAGCCGCTCGTCCGGTTCCTCGTCTCGACCCGTGTATTTGTTTCGCACCCGTTGCTTTTGCGTGTACGCCTTCACGTTGTCGATGTAGTTCGAGCAAAGCCGCCCGATCGCCTCCTCGTCGGCGGATATGGCCCGCTGCACCTCGTGTTTCACGACGTTCTCGTATTCCTCCTTGACCACACCCAAAAGCTCGCGGTAACGCGCCCGCTTGTCCTCGTTGTCGATGAGACCGTGGTGCTTGAGGCCCGATTCCAGCTCGTTCAAGACCATGAACGGATTGATGGATCGGGAGCCCTCGATAACGAGGGCGTTGGAAATCTTGTCCTGGATGTAGCGAGGCGAGATGCCCTCCATACCTTCTCGGGTCGTTTCCTTACGCAGCTCGCGCACGCTGTCCTCGGTGTAGCCGGGGAGCATCTTTCCATCGTAGAGCTTGAGCTTCTGGATGAGGTTGAGATCGGCTTTCTTGGGCTCTTCCAGACGGGTCAGCACGGCCCACATGGACGCCATCTCGATGGTGTGGGGAGCGATGTGCTTTCCTCGAATCGCTTTCGGGTTGTAGTCCTTGAGATAGATCTTGATCTCTTCGGACAGCCGGGTGATGTAGGGGATGTCGATCTTCACCGTCCGGTCCCGGAGCGCTTCCATGTATTCGTTCTTTTGGAGCTTGCGGTACTCGGGCTCGTTCGTGTGCCCGATGATGACCTCGTCGATATCGGTCTGGGCGAACTTTTTGGGCTTGATCTTGTGCTCCTGCGAGGCGCCCAAAAGGTCGTACAGGAACGCCACGTCCAGCTTCAGCACTTCCACGAACTCGATCAAGCCGCGGTTGGCGATGTTGAACTCGCCATCGAAATTGAACGCGCGCGGATCCGATTCCGTGCCGTACTCGGCGATCAAACGATAGTTGATGTCGCCGGTCAGCTCGGTGGAGTCCTGATTCTTTTCATCCTTGGGCTGGAACGTGCCCACGCCGATGCGGTCGCGCTCGGAAAGAAGAAGTCGTTTGACCCGAACATGGCCCAGGACCTTGGTCCAGTCGCCATCGTACTTCCGTTCCAGCTCTTCGAAGTTGCGGCGGCAGTAGGGGCAGAGATCGCCCTCCACCCAAACCTGGCGGTTGGGATCGAGTTGCTCGTTGAGCTTGCTCAAGAACCGCTCCCGAACCTCGAGCGGGATCAAATGGACCGCCTCCTCGTGCACCGGGCACTGCGTCATCCGCTCCTTGCCGTCACGGTCCTGCTCAATCCAGCAGAAGCTGTAGAGGCGGCCTTCCGGAGTGCGGGAGTACCGCTCCAGCCCGCGCTTCAAAAGGCGCGCGATCGTGCTCTTGGAGGACCCCACCGGACCGTGCAGGAGGATGAGCCGGCGCTCGGTGCCGTAACGCATGGCCGCCGACTTGAAGACGTTCACGAGTTTCATGAGCGGGATGTCGAGGCCGTAAACCGCATCCCGGCCGTTGTTGTCGGGGTCGTCGAAAAACCGGTAGTGAGTGATGCGCTTCTTGGAGTCGACGTACTCGTCGACGCCGTAACCCAGGACCATGTCGTAGAGGCGCTGATATGCGGTCCGCGTCACCCGCGGATCAGCGCCGACAATATCGATGTAGTCCTGGAAGCTGCCTTCCCAGTTAAGCTCGCGGTAAGAGCTAGTGTCCTGTAATTCGCTGACCAGGGACACAACATCGATTTTTCGGGTCATGTGGCCATCACTCCTCTTTACGGGGCCGGGAACCGGCACCTGCGACGGACGAGCCGAGGCATACCCATTCTCGACTCAAAATCAGCAAGGTCCATGCCCATGCTGTGCCTCTTGGCCCAGGCATGTCAAAACAAGGAGTTTCCGCCGGTTGGCCAAGGAACCAACTCCTTGCCTGGCGGCACGTTAGTCCTGAGGAGGGGTGGGCTTTGGATCGACGCATCGCACCCCATCGGGCCGCGATCTCGGACCGTTGCCCTTCGGGGCGATTGGCCCAGCCGAAGCCGGATGAGAGGTCGGGGTGGTCAACAACTGGGCACCCACGCTCGGGGGGTCCCCAACATCCTCTACTCTCTTCCGCCCTCTCCTGCCGGCCCTGATTGCTGCCTTTGTTACCCCTCATTGGTTTGGTGGATTCCAGAACGGGCCTGAGGGGAGACGTGGACCGGCTAACCGGGCGGCCACTGCATGCGCCTCCCTCCCAAGAGGTGCAGATGCAAGTGGAAAACAGATTGCCCGGCGCCCTCATGGCAGTTCATGACCAATCGATAACCGCTCTGGTCCACTCCTTGATCCACGGCGATCTTCGTCGCCGCCTGGAAGAGCCCCGTGATTTCGGGGGTATGGGTCTCTCGCACGTCGTTTGCGGTCGGGATGTGCGTTCGGGGGACGATCAACACGTGCACAGGGGCCTGAGGATGAATGTCGCGAAACGCGACGACGTGATCATCCTCGTAGAGAAGATCAGCGTCCACCTTACGCTCGATGATGCGACAAAAAAGACACGTGTCGTTCATGATCCGAGTGCTCGGCTGCACGTTGCAGCCCAAAAACTTGACGCTAGCACCCGCCCGGGAACGCGTCAATTCAAGGGTTTACGTCCCGGGGCCCGAGCGCCGTTTTTGCTATGATTCTCCGTTCTTCGAACTCTCGTCGAAGGCCAAGAACGCGTCCTTGAAAGGAGCCGATCGTGTCCGAGACCTTTCGCTTATTCACACTGACTCTGGTCCTGGCGTGTCTTCCATTGGCGGCTGGGTGCGGCAAGGGTGGCAAGGCAACGTCCAAGACCGAGCTCTCGGCCCAGTCGGAATCCAGCGCCCACGCAGAAACGACGGTGGCGGTCGCCGAGACGACCGTGGCCGCGTCCGAGCCTCCTTACAAAGCCGTCGATGACCCCAAGGCGGTGTATGGCATGAGCGACTTGCCCGGCCGGGGTAGTTATCTCAAGCTGGATTTCACCGGCCTCACTCCTGACCAGCTCAATCGCGTCATTCATCGTCTGCGGAGCGAGGATTGCACGTGCGGATGTCAGGGGGACTTGATCGATCAGTGCCTGGTCAACGATCCGTCCTGCACGACAGCGGTTACGCTGGCCAACCAGGTCATTCGTGAAGAGAAAATGAAGGGTTAAGGCGGGGAACTAAAAAATTAACCGGCAGTTCAGAAATCGAGCGGGCGGCTCATCGTAAAGCCGACCAGAAATCCGTTGTTGGCGGCGTTGATGCGAACGCACGAACCGTCGTCGCGCAGGAGCAGCGGTGCATCTTTTATCGAGTCCATCGAGCGGATAAAACGGTCGGCGGTGAGGAGCAGTCCTCCCACGACCGAAATCCCGGCCAGTGTTTGCACGGTATGGTCGTGCTCGGAGACGGAAACAGGAGTGAGAGGATTGACCTGCCTTGGGGCATGGCCGTCGAGCGTCAAGTAGGCACGGGGGACGATGGTCTGGGAACGCAGCATTCCTCCCGGCCGGCTCCCGGCGTAACTTGTTGCATTAATTGAAATTAGTAAAATAATCGCTACGGCAAGGCTTACGCCGCTAAATCGCTGTTGCTTCATTCTTCCTCGCTCTAGCCCAACGCCGAACTCAGTATAGCACAAGCGCCAACGAGTTAGCCGGGCCCAAGTATCCAAGTCTCGAGGCGTCCCAAAAGTTCCTGGGAAAATCCTCGGGGGCGTCCGTCCCTGCCCACCGGAATATGAATCGTCCACCCATCTGCCAATATTTCTCCCAATCTTTCTACCCGATAGGCGAAGCGAACCTTCCGAGATTTGAGCTCTTCGATCCAGCCCACGACTTCCACGGCGTCGTCATAGCGGGCCGGGCTCATATATCGGATATGGGCTTCCACGATCGGGAGCATGTAGCCCTGTTCCTCGAACCAGGGGTAGGGGGTTCCCGCAGCCCGCATGAGGTCCCCCCGTAGCACCTCGAACCAAACCAGGTAGCCGGCGTAGTAGGCCATCCCCATCTGGTCGGTTTCCGCGTACCGGACGCGAAAGCACGTCCGCACCCTGCGTCCCTCCACCGACACCCGCTCCGGCCACGCGTCCGGATGCTCGACCGGGTGTCCGGGTTGGGGTGCATCACCTTGCCGTATACTCACTTCGGAGCCCTCATTGATGACCACCCGCCGAATCTATCACGAAGATCCCGAGGCCAGTACCTTCGTCGCCCAAGTGGCGGCATCCGGTCCGGGGCCCGACGGCCTGACCGATGTGGTTCTGGATCAAACTGCGTTTTATCCCACCGGTGGTGGCCAGCCTCATGACACCGGTGTGCTCGCAGGTCTCTTGGTCGTGGATGTCTTCGAGCGTGACAGCGAGATCGTCCATCGGGTGAAGGGCGACCCCGTGTCGGGCCAGGTCGAAGGGAGAGTGGATTGGGCACGGCGACTGGATCACCGGCAGCAACACACGGGGCAACACATTCTGAGCCGCGCATTTCTTGCCGTGGAACAAGCAATGACGGTCGGATTTCATCTGGGGCAGGACACCTGCACCATCGACCTGGATCGCGAGTGCGATGACGTGGAGGTTGGCAAGGCGGAACGATTGGCCAACGACGTGGTGATCGCGGATCATGTGATTGGCGACCGCTGGTACGACGATGCAAGCCAGTTGCCGCCCGGGTTACGCAAGGACCCGGATCTGGATGGGCCGATTCGCATCGTGTCCATTGGATCGTTCGATGCGACACCGTGTGGTGGCACCCACTGTGTGCGCTCGGGACAGGTGGGCTCGATCAAGGTCCTGGGAACGGAGCGCCGGCGAGGCGGTTTGCGCGTCGAGTTCGTGTGCGGCTACCGGGCGCTCGAGGATTACGGTCGCCGTCACGACGCCCTTCGGAAAGCTGCGCGTCTCTTGTCGGCCGAGGATCTTCGTCTACCCGAACGCGTGCGCGGGCTGCTCGACGAACTCAAAGAACATCGCACCCGGCTCGAGGTCGCGGAAAGCGCCATGCGCGAGGCATGGGTTACATCGCTCGCCGCGGAAGCGCCCGGTCCTTTGACTCGCCTCCTGCCCGGCGCGCGAGCGGAATGGCTGGGGCCCATGGCGAACTCGCTCTCCGATCTGCGCAATGCTCCCATCCTCCTGGCCACGACCGGGGAGAATGAAGCGCGGGTCGTCATTTCGGTACCCCAGGGATCGCGTATTCACGCCGGCCAGTTCCTGCGAGAGCTGCTCGTGGAAGCGGGGGGAAAAGGCGGAGGCGCGGACCGCTCCGGTCAAGGCAAGCTGCCGGAGCGCGCGCTTTCCAGTTTGATAGATGCATGGACGAAGAGAGTGTCCGAGAAAGGAACGACATCATGAGCGATCCGGCCGACCGCAACTCGCGACTTCACCTGGCCGAAGAACTGGAAGACGAACCCTCTCCGGAAAACGCGCGACTGGCCGGTTTGGTTCGGGATCTTCTGTCGGACCTGGGTGAAGATCCGGAACGCGAAGGTCTCTTGCGAACTCCGCACCGGGTCGCTCGGGCGTGGCGTTTTTTGCTTCAGGGCTACCGCACCGATCCCGACGCGCTCCTCGGCGATGCGATCTTCAACGAGGATACGGACGAGATGATCTGCATTCGCGACATCGAGCTCTACTCGATGTGCGAGCACCATCTGCTTCCGTTCGTGGGAAAAGCGCACGTGGCGTACTTACCCAAAGGCCGCATTGTCGGGTTCTCGAAGATTCCACGGCTGGTGGACGCATACGCGCGCCGCCTTCAAGTGCAGGAACGCCTGACCTCCCAGATCGCCGCCACGCTCGAACGCGTCCTTCAGCCTTTGGGGGTCGGCGTGATCATTGAAGCCACGCACTTGTGCATGACCATGCGCGGCGTACAAAAGCAGAATTCAGTCGCGGTGACGAGCGCTATGCTGGGCGCCTTCCGCAAGGATCGCGGAACACGCAACGAGTTCCTGGATTTGATCCGCCGTCCCGTCCGCGAATGACCACCGAACAGAATCCGCTTCGAGACCCTTCGGAAGGACTCGAAAGCGCACCGCCCGCCTCGATCGTCATCTTCGGCGCCTCGGGCGACCTCACGCGGCGCAAGCTCATCCCCGCGCTCTACAACCTGGCCAAGGACGGGCTCTTGTCCCCAAGCACGAGCATCATCGGGTTTGCCCGGCGGGAATGGGACGATGCAGGCTTTCGCGAGGCGATGCGAAACGCAGTGACGGAGTTTTCACGCCGCCAGCCGATCGATGAGACTTTGTTTGCTGGGCTCGCGAAGGGGATGCGGTACGTCCAGGGCGATTTCGACAAACCGGAGGCGTATCCCAAGCTGGTCGAGATGCTTCGCCCGATCGAAGCGGATCGCAGCGATCCCGGCGTTCGGCTGTTTTATCTGGCCACGCCTCCCGCCTCCTACGAGTCGGTCGTGCAACGTCTCGCCCAACACCAGCTGGCTGATCGATCCAAGGCCGCGGTGCGAATCGTGGTCGAGAAACCGTTCGGCCACGACCTTCCGTCGGCCATGCACTTGAACGCGACGCTCGCCGAGGTGTTCGGCGAAAGCCAGATTTTCAGAATCGATCATTATTTGGGAAAGGAGACGGTGCAGAACCTCCTCGTGTTCAGGCTCGACAATGGGTTCTTCGAGCCGCTTTTGAACCGTGCTTACGTGAGCCATGTCCAAATCACGGTCGCGGAAGCCGAAGGGGTCGGGACGCGCGCGGGGTACTACGAAAGCTCCGGTGTGAGTCGCGACATGCTGCAGAACCACTTGCTCCAGCTCCTCTCTATGGTGTGCATGGAACCGCCCGTACATTTCGAGGCGAAATCGGTGCGCGACGAAAAGGTCAAGGTGCTGCAAGCCATTCCACCATTCAGCCCCGAGAATGCAATGCGAAACGCGGTTCGAGGCCAGTACACGGCGGGGATGGTCGAGGGCAATCCGGCCAAGGGGTACCTGGAAGAGGACGGCGTGTCGCCGTCCTCGAGTGTCGAGACGTTTCTGGCCGTTCGGCTCGAGGTGAACACCTGGCGGTGGGCGGGGGTACCGTTTTTTTTGCGATCGGGAAAACGGCTCCCCAAACGCGCGAGCGAAATCGACATCGTGTTCAAGCGACCGCCCTACGAGCTCTTCCGCGAGCGACGCGCCTCACGGCCCTCGCCCAACGTGCTTCGGTTACGCATTCAGCCTGAAGAGCGCATCTCGCTTTCCTTCGAGGCGAAAGCACCCGGACAGCAGTTTCACATCGAAGAGGTGCGGATGGACTTCAGCTACACGACGTCGTTCGGACGCGAATCACCCGAGGCGTACGAGCGCTTGTTGCTCGACGCACTCCACGGGGATTCCACCCTCTTCGCTCGCGACGATGAGGTCACGCTGTCCTGGAAAATCGTTGATTCGCTCCTCCAGGCGTGGAAGGACGCCGGCACGAAGCCCTTTTCCTATCCCGCGGGAACGTGGGGACCCTCGGAAGCGGATGAGTTGCCGGGCCGAGAGGGGCGGCGATGGATCGCGCCCTAGTTTCGCTCGGCCACACCCAACCCCATCCCCTCGATCTGCAGCAACTGCGCGCCGACCTGAGCACGTTGTGGCGCGGAGAAGGCAAGGGTGTCTCCCGGGCTTGCCACGCCACGCTGGTCGTGATCGTAACGCCGGGAGAAGACCCCGAAGCTCTCATCGAGGATCTGGTGCTCACGCATCCCTCGCGTGTGCTGTGCGTAGAACGCGATCCTAAGCTCCCCCCCAATGACGTGGTTGCGTGGGCGAGCGGCTCTTGCATGAAGCGATCCTCGGGGATGCTGGTCTGTAGCGAAACGCTTCACTTCCTGACCGGGGAGGCCGCGGAAGATCGGCTGCCGAGCATCGTTCGGTCTCTGGCGGTGGGTGGCCTGCCATTGGCCATCCTGTCCCGCGAAACGTCGCCCTTGCGTCTTCTCTGGATCAACGAGCTTGGCGACGACGTGGACATGATCGTCGGACGGAGCAGCGCTCTGGAGCTTCGGGATGCGGTGGCGCTCTGGCGCGAGTCGGTGGAGTGCATAGAGAGGCCGCGGGTGGACGATCTGACCTGGGACGAGCTTTGGCCCTGGCGGATGGCCATGGAAAACCGATTCGATCAGGTGCGGGACGTGACACGCCTCTCTGCGTTATCGAACGTGAAGGTGGAGATGGGAGGGCGGCCGGAGCCCTCGCCGGCGGCGTGGCTTCTGGCGGGTTGGTTGGGATCGAGGTTGGGCTGGCGCCGGCCCCAACCCTTGGATTCTAACCGGGTACAGGTGGAGCGATCGGGAGGGCACACGATGATCGAGTGTCACCCCGCGCGGGTAACGGACACGGTGACGCTCGGTTTCGAGGACGGAAGCGACCCCATAACGTGGACATTGAAGGAATTGCGAGCCGAGAGTCCGAGCGCTCCGATTTCCCGTGCGCTTCACCGTCATGAGTTCCAAGCGGTTGCGGTGGCGGCCCGGCGGTTGGCGCTCGAGCTGACTCAAGGAACATGAGCGACGTTCGGACAACGCCGCTGGGACACAACGTCCACGTGTTCCCTTCCCAAGAGGCGTTGGTGGATGGTTTGTTGAATCGCTTTGTTCACGTAGCCGGCGGCCTGACGGCGGGAAGCCGCTTCGTTCTGGCCGGTGGATCTACACCGTACCCGGTGTATGAACGGGTTGCATCCCGAGGACGAAGCGTTCGCTGGAACGAGCACTGGTTTTTGACCAGCGATGAGCGGTGTGTTCCTCCCGACGATCCGGAATCCAACTTCGGGCGCATCTCGCGAACGTTCCTGAAACCGTTGGGGGTCAAGGATGATCGCGTAGTGCGGTTCCTGGGAGAAAAACCGCCGCAACGAGCCGCCGAGATCATGCACCGGGAGCTCATCGATTTGGCACAACGCGTGCCGCTCTTCGATCTCGTGTTTTTGGGGCTGGGTGAAGACGGGCACACGGCGTCCTTGTTCCCTGCCGAGTCCTGGCCCGATTTCGGCGCCCACTATGCCGCCGCGACGACCCATCCTGACGGATCCAGCCGGCTTACCATGACCCCGCTCGCCTTGCGCTCGGCGGCGCGGACTTGGTTTGTGGTCAGCGGTGCCGGCAAGAGGGACGCCGTGCGGCGCGCATTGAGCGCTGCAGAAACGTCCACTCTATTGCCGGCAACCATGGTCGGCGGCAACGAAACGGATTGGTTTCTGGATCAAGACGCCGCCTCGGGTCTCGTGTGAGAGGGCGCCTTTTCTGGTGCTGGCTCTTGTGGGGGCTCCTTCCCGCCGATCAAGCCGAGGCCGGAGCCTGGCTTCAGCCTTATCGAACCGCGTATCTCCGCCTCACCTCGGGTGTGCTGGCCAGTGATGAGCGGTTCGATGAGCACGGGGATCGCGTGCCCTGGGATACCTCGAGCGGTGGACTTCGCGACGCCGAATATCACGACATGAACGTGAGCGCGTACGGCGAAGTTGGATTCGCGCGGGGATGGAACGCCATCTTTTGGACGGAGTGGAAGCATCTCGAAGCCCAGCAGCCAAGCGCTGTTTTCACCACCTATGGGTTGGGAGATGTAGCGCTCGGCGTGAAACGCTCGATCCATACGACCATGTCGACGGTTGTCTCGGTTGTCGCCGGCGTCAACTTTCCCACCGGATATGACGTGAACGAGTATCCGGCCCTCGGCGCCGGCGCAACAGAGGCCATCGTCCAAGCACAGCTCGGGCGAAGTTGGGGCGGACCCTGGAGCAATCTAGAGGCCGAGTTTCGCGTTCGAGGGCGAGACTATGCGGATCAGCTTCGTGGAGCGCTGGGAGGCGGATGGAGCATGTTCGGGAGGCTAGGCGTGCGGGGGGAAGCGCGCGGGGCCTTGTCGTTGGGAGTTCAGGATTCGAGCGCGACCTCGAGCGGGTTCTTCAATCCGGAGACGCAGAACCCGAGCTATCTCGATCTTGCCGGAACGCTGTCGGTAGCGCTAGGTCATGGGGTGGCCATCGAGGGGGAAGTGCGAAGCACGGTGATAGGGGAGAACGCGCTGGCCGGAACCCGGTGGAGCTTGGCTCTGGCCACCAACCCGGTGTGGACGTTGTGGAAATGAGACGAGCCGCTTCGCTGTCACTGTTGATTTGGATGCTCGGGTGTGGACACGACGTTACGCCCACATCCGACTATGCAACGCCGGAAAGCATCCCGGTCTGTTGCACGACCGACGGCAGCGACGCGTGTTGCGGACTAGCGGCCTACGCCTTTTCGCAAGGCATAGAGGTGAGCTGGAATTCGGAAGGCTCCATCTTCACCTATATCGATGGGTGGTTGCTCTATCGCGCCACCGGTGACACCGCGCCGCCGGACTCCGCTTACCATCGCTTGTTTTCCACGCC
>Ga0075429_100003256_pt1 | contig 13828 bp, 11 predicted proteins | sample RhiMetdeltSRZDD3_FD_75295 | JGI IMG/M metagenome (GOLD analysis project Ga0075429, IMG submission 75295) | Populus rhizosphere microbial communities from Tennessee, USA - Rhizosphere MetaG P. deltoides SRZDD3 | ecosystem: Host-associated > Plants > Roots > Rhizosphere > Soil | place: USA... | reverse complement strand
CATCAGCAAGAACCCCTCGACTTCGATGCTGCCGTCCCGCTGCGCGTAACGACCCTCGGCCAGCGCCCGGCGAACGCGCGGCAGGTCCTTCCCAAGCTTCGGGCCCAGCGTCTTGAGCTCCGGCTTCACGGTCTCACGGACGAGTCCCTCGGCATCGTCACGGACCTCGAACTCCTTCACGTTGAGCTCGTCGCGGATGATCGCGGCGAGCTCGTCCTGTCCGTCGAGCGCGCCGCGGTCGCGGTCGTTCGGGTCGAACACGGCGATGAGCTTTGCCAGTGGCGTACGGACCTTCGTTTTCGCCGCGGAGCGTGCGGTACGGCCAAGCGACACCACGCGCATCGCGGCACGCATGCGGCGCTCCAGGTCGTCGTCGATCCGTTCGGCGCGCACCTCGGGATACGCGCTGAGGTGGACGGACACCTCGGCGCCGCTCACCGCGTGACGCACGAGGTTCTGGTGCAGCGACTCGGCGACGAACGGCATGAACGGGGCAAAAAGGCGCGCCAGGATCGTCAGCGCCTCGTACATGGTCTGGTACGCGGCCAGCGAGTCGCGCCGCGAGTCGGCCTTCCAGAAGCGCCGCCGGTTGCGGCGGACGTACCACGTGGACAGGTCGTCCCAGAACGCTTCCATCCGCAGCGCGGCGGTCTGCGAGTCGTACCTGTCGAGAGCGGCGCGGCAGTCTCGCACCAGGCGCTCGAGGGATGACAGAAGCCAGCGATCGATCAAGGGGCGCTCGCCCAGCGGCACCTGTGCCTCGCTTGGGTCGAAGGAGTCCAGATTCGCGTACGTGACGAAGAAGGAGTAAGTGTTCCAAAGGACGAGGAGCTTCCGCTTCACCTCCCCCAGCACGTTGTAGCCGAAGAGCACCTTCTCCGCGGGATCGTGGCGCGCGTAGTACCAGCGGATCACGTCGGAGCCGGCGCGCTCCGCGGCCTGGGGAAAGTCGATGAAGTTCTCGCCGGTCTTGTGGAACTCATCGCCCTGCTCGTCGTACACGAACTCGTTCGACAGCACGGTCTCGTATGGGGCGCGGCCGGTAAGGACGACGCTGAAGAAGAGCTGCGAGTAGTACCAGAGACGGATCTGCTCGACGTTCTCGGTGATGAACTCCGCCGGGAACCACTTCTTCCAGTAGTCGCGGTCGTCGAGCCACTTGAGCGTCGAGAACGGCACGATCCCGGCATCCAGCCACACGTCGCCGGTCTCTTTCACACGGATGCTCTCCGCCTTGCACGTCGGACACGCGAGGACGACGTTGTCCAGCCACGGCCGGTGCAGCTCGGTCAGCTGCTCCAGTCCACGGACCGCGCGCTCGCGCAGCTCCTTCTCGCTTCCGATGATGAAGAAGTGGCCGTTCGCGCAGTTGTAGAAGGGCAGCGGCAGACCCCAGTAACGCTTGCGGCTGATGTTCCAGTCGCCCATGTTGTCGAGCCAGTTCTGCATCCGATCGCCGGTGTGCGAAGGCAGCCAGCGGACCTTCGCGGCGGCCTCCTTGAGCTTCGGGCGCAGCTCGTCCATGGAGATGAACCACTCATCCGCGACGCGGAAGACGATCTCCTCCTTGCAGCGCCAGCAGACCGGATAGGAATGCGTGTACGGAAGCTCGCGGAAAAGACGGCCGCGCCGGCGCAGGTCTGCGGCGATCTCGTGGGCGACGTCGCGCGCCTCTTTGCCCTCGAGCCAGCCGAAGCCCTTGTTGAAATGCGCGGCCTCATCGATCGGCACGACGACCGGCAGCTTCTCGGTCTTGGAGAGCGCGAAGTCCTCCGCGCCACAGCCCGGCGCGATGTGCACGATCCCGGTGCCTTCTGCCTCGCCGACCTCGTCCCAGGCGATGACCCGGTGGCCCGGTTTGGTCTGGACGCCGATCGGCAGCTCGTCGAACGGTCCCGAGTAGCTGAGCCCCAGCAGCGTCTTGCCCTTGAACGTATCGAGCAGCTCGGCGTCGTGCCACTTCGTCTGCCGGAAGACGGCCGCGGAGAGGATCAGCGTCTCCGGCTCCGACGCTCCATCGGCACGCACGCGGACCCGCGCGTAATCGAGCTCCGGGTGCACCGCGAGCGCGACGTTCGCCGGCAGCGTCCACGGCGTCGTGGTCCACGCGAGGAACGACGTTCGGTCGCCCGTGCCCGGCGCTTCCGGCCACGGTAGAGCCCCAGTTATCGGGAACCGCACGTACAGCGAGGTGTGTGTCATGTCCTTGTACGAGCCGGTCATCTCGTGCTCGGACAGGGCCGTGCCGCAGCGGGCGCACCACGGCATCGCGCGGTGGCCCACCACCAGCCAGCCCTTCTCGTGAACGACCTTCAGCGCGCTCCAGATGTGCGAGATGTTGTTGTCGCTGTACGTGTAATAGGAGTCTTTCCAGTCCATCCACTGGCCGAGCCGGATCGACTGCTTCGTGATCGCGGCAGCGCTGCGGTCGACGCGCGCGCGGCACGCACGCGAGAACTTGTCGATGCCGTACGTCTCGATGTCGCGCTTGCTGTTCAGGTTGAGCTCGCGCTCGACCTGAACCTCGACCCAGAGCCCCTGGCAGTCGAACCCGTTCTGCCAGCGCTGGTCGAATCCCTGCATCGCCTTGTAGCGCTGGTAGAGATCTTTGTAGGTGCGCCCCCAGGCGTGGTGGACGCCCATCGCCTCGATGTTCGCCGTGATCGGCCCATCGATGAACGAGTACCGCGGGCCGCCGGCGTTCTTCTTCCGGAGCGCCTCGAAGCTGCGATCGCGCTCCCACAGCTCGAGCACGCCGTGCTCGAGCTCCGGGAGGTCGAACGACGACCCGACCGGCGTGAATCGCGTCTTCTCGTTCGTCGCGGCCATGTACTCCTTCGCTCGTCGACCGTATCGGCCAACAAAAACGCCGTCCCGCTCCCGGGACGGCGCGTGCCGTGGTACCACCCGAGTTGGCACGCCTGTGCGCGCCCACTCATCGCTTCTCTAACGGAGTGGCTCTCCGGCCGGATCTAGTCGCCTCGCGGCTTTCTTCCGGCGGCATCGGGGTGGATGGCCCCTCGAACGCCTGTGCGCCGAGTGTACCGACCGGTCGGCCGCGCGCGCCACGCTCGGGACAGCCCGGTCGCAGCCTGCAGCCACCATGATGATACTAGACCTATATATCTCTGACCGATATACATCAGCCGAGCTCTCTTGGAGGTGGTGAAGTGGCGAAGCGCAGCGAGCAGGTACGGGATGTGCGATTCCGCGCGGACACGAACGGTTGTCTCTCCCGCCCGGCATTCGAGGGCGCGGTCATCGCCTCGTTGAAGCGCGAGCCGGTGGCGACGCTGATCCACCTCGATCTCGACGATCTTCTCGGTCTCAACGAAAGGCACGGCCGCGAGGCCGGCGACAGGGCCATCGGCGCTGCGCTCGCGACGCTCTCGAAGACCGCGACGAAGGAGGGGTGGACGCTCGGGCGCATCGGCGGCGACGAGTTCGCGCTGCTCGCGCCGGGTACGGCGCTGGAGCCGATGTTCCTGCGCGCCGAGCAGCTTCGTCAGGAGCTCGATGCCGCGCTCGCGAAGGTCGTACCGCGCGGACAGAAGTGCACGGTCAGCATCGGCGTGGCCAACACGCCGCGCGACACGAAGTCGCGCGGGCCGGCGAGCACGGAGGAGCTCATGCGCAAGGCCGATCTCGCTCTGCTTGCCGCCAAAGAGCAGGGCGGCGACGCGGTCGGCCTGACACCCAGCGACGACATGGTCCTGAAGTCCTCCTATTACTCGGCCGCGCAGCTCGGTCGGCTGAAGGGCCTCGCCGAGCGCCAGAAGAAGAAGGAGGCGGCACTCCTGCGCGAGGCGCTGGATGACCTGCTGCGTAAGCACGAGCGCTGCTGAGGCGTAGCCTCGCAGCGTGGAGCTCTCCGCTGACGTACGGCGCGAGATAGCCGAGCTTTCGGAGCGATACGGCGAGCCGCGCGCCGTCGACGCGTCGATCCAGGACGGCTTTGACGACCCCATCCGGCGCCGGGACCGATACGGAGAGGTCCTGATGGCGGTGCGCCGGCCGAATGGCAAGGTGCTCGTCGCGATCAAGACCTTCTATCCGCGCGGCGCGTACCGGCTGCCGACCGGCGGCATCCATCACGGTGAGCGGATCCTGGACGCGCTGATCCGCGAGACGCACGAAGAGACCGGGCTCGAGACCGTCGTTCGGTGCTTTCTCGCGACGATCTCCTATCGCAGCCGTTCGAGCGCAGCGGCGGCGCCGCTCTTCCACACCTTCGCTTTCCTGCTGGACGAGGTGGGCGGAACGCTCGGCGCGCTCGACGCGAGCGAGCGGATCGAGGCGTGGCGCGAGATGTGGCCGGCCGAGCTGAACCACCAAGCCGCGGTCCTCGAGCAGATCGCCACCGAGGGCTCGGTCGGGATCGGCGGCAGCTGGGCCGACTGGGGACGCTTTCGCGCCGTCGCGCATCGCGTCGTCGCCGACGCGCTCACGTCTTAGGGGTCCAGCCGGAAGAGGCGGTACGCCGCGAAGAACGAGACGACGGCCCAGACGACCAGCCCAAGGATCTGCGGGCTCACGTCGGCGAGGCTCGCTCCGGTGGTCGCGATGTCGCGCAGCGCGTCGTTCAAGAACGTGAGCGGCAGCAGGTCCGCGACCGGTTTCAGGAATGCCGGGACCGCGTCGCGCGAGAAGAACACGCCCGACAGGAAGAGCTGCGGCAACGTGACGACCTGCGTGACTACCGCGGCCTGGTTCTCCGTGGCGAGAAGGCCGGTGACGGCGAAACCCAGGCAGAGGAACACGACCGCTCCGAGCACCGCGACGAGGAGCAGCGAGCCGATCCCGCCGACGACGGTGACCTTGAAGGCGACGACCGCGACGGCCAGAAGGATGAGCACCTGCACCACGGCGAGGATGAGCCGCTGGAGCACGTGCGCCGCCATGTAGTTCCGCCGCGGGATCGGCGTGGCCATGATCCGCCGGATCACGCCGCGCTGGCGCTCCGCGACGAACGAGAACGCGACGCCGGAGATCCCGAGCTGCATGATCGTCATCCCCAGGATCCCGGGCGTGAGGAAGTCGACGTATTCGAGGTTCCGCCCGGTGATCTCCTCGCGCTCGATGGCTATCACCGGCGCCGTCCGCGTGACCGCGAACGACAGCTGATTCACCACCGAGCTCAAGATCGCCCTGCCGATCGCTGCCGCCTCGGGTTCGGCGCTGTTCTCGTACAGAGTGAGCTTCGGAACGTTCGCTCCGGGCGCCGCAGGTGCGATGCGGAAGTCAGTCGGGATCACGAGCACAAGATCGCGATCGTTCGCGGTGAGATCGGCGAGCGCCGCTTCGCGCTCGCTGGTCGTGACCTGTAGCGTTTCGATCGCCCTAAGGGATGCGATGAACGACGCGCTCTGCTCGTTCTTCGCCTCGTCCACGACCGCCAGGGACACGCGCACGGACCCGCCGAAGTTGAGGACGCCGAACAGAGCCATGAAGAGGAGCGGGAAGAGGAAGCCGAAGAACAGCGCCGTGCGGTCGCGCGCATACGAGCGCAGCAGGTACGCCGTGTAGCGAAGTACCTGGCCCACTATTCCTCCCGCAGCGCGTGCCCGGTCAGGTCCAGGAACACGTCGTCGAGATTCGCCTGCTGCTGGACGACCGGTTTGCTGAAGCCGCGTCGCAGGAGCGCCTGGATCAGGGCCGGCGGTGAGTCGAGTGCGACGATGCGGCCGGCATCCATGATCGCGACCCGGTCGCAGAGCGCCTCCGCTTCGTCGAGATAGTGGGTGGTGAGGAAGACGGTGGTGCCGCGCGCGCGGATGGCGCGGACGAGCTCCCACAGGTTGCGCCGCGCCTGCGGGTCGAGGCCGGTCGTGGGCTCGTCGAGGAACAGCACCTGCGGCTCGTTGACCAGCGCGACGGCGATCGATAGCCGCTGGCGCTGACCGCCGGAGAGCTTCTCCTGCTTCTGCTTCGCCTTGTCCTCGAGGCCGACCGAGCGCAGCAGCGCCAACGAGTCGACGCGCTTTCCGTAGAAGAGCGCGAAGAGCTCGACGATCTCCCTGGCGATGAAGTTCTCTGGGAACGCGCTCTGCTGCAGCTGGACGCCGATCCGCTCCTTGACGCCGGATGGGTCCCTGCGGACATCGACGCCGGCGACGACGGCTGTCCCGCTGTCAGCCTCGCGCAGTCCTTCGAGGATCTCGACGGTCGTCGTCTTCCCTGCACCGTTCGGTCCGAGTAGCGCGAAGATCTCGCGCTCCTCAACATCGAAGCTCACGCCGTCGACCGCTTTGATCTGACCGTAGCTCCTGCGGAGGTCGCGCACGGAGACGATCGGTGCCACAGGCGCACGATAGCGGCGATGCAGCGCGCGCCACGCGCGCGCGTTAGGGTCGGACGAAAGCTCGGTACGCGGCGTCGTGAAGGTAGAGCGCGACCGGGAGGAGCGCGACCGCCGCGATCACGATGCGAACGACGACGGGATGCGGCCGCCGCAGACGCGTGTACGTCACGACCAGCGCCACCGCGATGGCGCCGAGGAGCGGCACCGTCGTCAGCCAGTGCCAAGAGGCCGCGCTGTCGAACACGAGCGAGTAGATCGTCGCCGCGCCGATCGACCCGGCGGTGAGGCCGATGACGGCGAAGACACCGGCGTTCCGCGCCGGGTCACGTAGCGCCAGAAGCAGTCCGATGGCCAGCGAGCCGAGGATCGTCCCCACGAGCCGCTCGTAGGTGCGGTGGTAGGGGGCGAACAGGAAGAGGTCCGGGAACGCGAGCGAGAGCACGACCGGAGCGAGGAACAGCGCGGCGCACACGATGGCGACCGCCCGGGCACCCCTGAGCGTCGTCGTGCTCACGTGCGGTTGACGTTCCAAGGCCGCGAGTCTCGTACGCTATCCATTCGATGTCGAATGAGGGGAGTCGGCAGCGTCCGCTCATGCTTGCCTCGGGCCCGTCGCTCGGGTCTCCCGGCTTTGCCGCGCTCCTTTCGGCGCTCTTGCCCGGCCTGGGCCAGGCCTATCAGGAGCGCTGGGTCAAGGGCACGCTCATGCTGCTCCTGCCGATCTTCGCGTTCGTTCTCGCCGGTGCCTTTGTGGTCAATGCCGATCCGCTCACCGCCTGGGTCCTGCGCAACGCGACCTACGTGACATTCCTCGTGGTCGCGACCGCCCTCGTCTACCACCTCTACGTCGTGGTCGACGCGTTCGCCGGTCGCATGCACCGGCTGCGTGGCCGTCACCTCATCGACTACGCCGTGCTCGGGCTCGTGGTCACGACGATCATCGTGACCTACGGGACGATCTATCGGGAGTCGACGCCGTGGGCCGGACTGTTTACGAGGACCTTCGTTCCCCCGGAGCGGCAGCAGGTCGAGGTCCCTCAGGGCGAGGAGCCGGTGCCGGTGTGGACCGGGAACGAGCGTCTCAACGTGCTCGTCCTTGGCATCGACACGAGAGATGGCGGCCGCGCGACACAGAACACCGACACGATGATCGTCGTCTCGCTCGATCCGTTGAACAAGACAGCGGCCATGCTCTCCATCCCTCGCGACATCTACATCAACAGGCCCGGGACGTTCCAGGGAAAGATCAACGGCGCATTCGCCGTGGGCGGGCCGGATCTCACGCGTAGGGTCGTGAACGACCTGCTCGGTATCAGGATCCACTCGTACGCGCTGGTGAACTTCGAGGCATTCAACCGGATCGTGGACGGCGTCGGCGGTCTCGTCGTCGACGTCAAGCGGCCGCTGCGCGACGAGTCCTATCCGACGGCCGACTACGGCGTGGAGCGCATCAACATCAGCCCGGGTCCGCAGCTCATGTTCGGGGACACCGCGCTCAAGTACGCCCGATCCCGGCACGACAGCAACGACTACAGCCGCGCGCGGCGGCAGCAGGACGTCCTCGGCGCGCTGCGCGTGAAGCTCTCGACGCCGCAGGCGCTGCGAACGCTCCCCTCCCTCATGGACGGCGTTGGCACGACCATCGAGACCGACTTCGATCCGGCCAACGTCCTGCCGCTCGCGAGCGCGGCGACGGGTATCGAAAGCGGGGACATCACCAGCGACGTCCTCTATCCATGCGGCGGCGACTACCCGCACTGCGAGCTGGCCCTCGACAACGAGGGCGGTTTCTATCTCACACCCGACGTCGCGAAAATCCGCGACCTCGCCGCGGCTCTGTTCTACGACCCGAAGGTACGGCAGGAGGGCGCGCGCGTGGAGGTCCAGAACACCGGAGCGCTGAGGACGGTCGCGAAGCAGGTGGCGGACCGGCTGGAGGCGCGCGCCTTCGGCATCAGCGGTGTCACGGACGGCGCTACCGCCCGGTCCGCGGTCGTCCTGCGCAACCCCGGCAAGCGCTACACCGCGGAGCAGCTGCGCACGCAGCTCGGGCTGCCGATCGAAACGGCCGACGGAACCGGCGGACCGGACATCGTCGTGCGCATCGGCAATGACTTCAGGAGCTTCGCCAGCGACTCAGCTCGCTGATCTGTATATCGGCGTGAGCCAGTCGCGGTAGCGCGCGTCCTTGCCGCGCACGGCGTCGAAGTAGATCTTCGAGATGCGCTTCGTGATCGGTCCGACCTCGCCCGCACCAACGTCCCGACGGTCCACGCTCGTCACCGGCGAGATCTGCACGCCGGTCCCGCACATGAACATCTCGTCGCAGATGTAGAGCTCGGTTCGATCGATGCTTCGGATCTCGACCTCGAGGCCCAGGTCGGTGGCGATCCGCATCACGTTGCTGCGAACGATCCCTTCGAGGATGTTGTCGGTGGCCGGCGCGGTGAGCAGCTTGCCGTCACGGACGAGGAACAGGTTCGCGGCGCTTCCCTCCGAGACATGCCCGTCGTGCGTCAGCACGATCGCCTCGGCGAACCCCGCCTCCTCGGCCTCGCTCTTGGCCAGGGCGGCATTGACATACGACCCGGTGATCTTGGCCCGTGCCGGTATGGCGTTGTCGTCGACGCGACGCCAGGACGACACGTGGCAGGCGATGCCCTTGTCGACCTCGATGTAGTTGCCGAACGGGACCGCGAAGATCGTGAGTCCGTCGTCCAGGTTGTGGAGGCGGACGCCGATCACCGGCGTGGACTTGTACGCGACCGGCCGGACGTAGGCGTCCTCTCGGTAGCCGCACTTCCGGAGAAGCTCCACGGTGGTCGCGACCAGCTCGTCGGCGGTGTGCGGGATCGAGATCCGCATGATCTTTCCGGAGCGCAGGAACCGCGAGAAGTGCGCGTGCAGGTGGAGCCCGTACAGCTGCTCCTCCTCCGCGTTCCAGTAGGCTCGGATCCCCTCGAAGACGCCTGTCCCGTAGTTGAAGGCGTGCGTCATGACCGAGATCTTGGCCTCGCGGATGGGAACGAATTTGCCGTCCAGGAAGGCCCACGCACTGTCCGGCGCGGCGCCCTTCGGCAATTTGGCGGGTCGCGCGAGCTCCTGCACCATGCCCCACTCCTTGCTGGTCGCCTAAGGCGGCCGCTGAGGGGTCGACCGCACGCCCCGTGCCGACCTCGTTCTCGCATTGTGACACGGCGCTACCGCCTGCCGGTGACGACTCCGCGTCAGACGGCTACGATGCCGCCGGTCAGACCAGATTGAGCCAACCGCCGACGAACGGCGTACGAGTGCGTGGAGGTGCACAGCATGTGGAGAGTGACGAGTAGGCGTCTTCTAGCAGCCTTCGGCGCCGGCATGCTCGTGGCGACAGCATGCGGCGGCGGGGCAACAGCACCATCGCCGAGCGCGACGGTGGGCGCATCCCCATCGGTCGCGACCGTGACACAGCCGACGCGACCGGCGGAGTTCGTCATCAGCACGGCTCCCGGCGGCGGATCCGACATCTACGCGCGGTTCATGCAGGGGATCATCGAAGAGTCGAAGCTCTCGCCGCAGCCGGTCCAGCCCACGAATAAGGAAGGCGGCTCAGGTGCGGTCGCGTTCACGTACGTGTTCGAGAAGAAGGGTGACATGCACTACATCATGATCACCCTCAATAGCTTCTTCACCACGATCATCACGCAGAAGCTGCCGTACAAGGCGACCGACTTCACGCCGATCGCGAACCTCGCGCTCGACCCCTTCTACCTGTGGGTCAACGAAGACAGCCCGATGAAGACGGCGGCCGACTTCGTGAAGGCGGCCCAGGAACGGGAGATCACGGTGTCGGGCACCGGTTCCAAGCAGGAGGACGAGGTCCTCTTCCGCCGCATCGAAGCGCTGGCCAAGGCCAAGCCGTTCAAGTACGTGCCGCAGTCCGGCGGCGGCGCGGTGGCGACAGCGCTCGCCGGCAAGCAGGGCGGCGTCGAGGTCACCGTGAACAACCCCAGCGAAGGTCTCGGCCTTCTCTCGCAGAAGAGGATCCGCGCTCTGTGCGCATTCACGCCCACGAGCCCGACGGCTCCGGCCGCGGTCGCGGGCCTGCCGACGTGCGCGTCGCAGGGACTCGCCATCAACGACTACTTCGTGATGCGCGCGGTGATGGCGCCGCCGGGCCTCACGCCGCAGCAGCAGGCGTTCTGGGTCGACGTCTTCAAGAAGGTGTACGAATCCGAGAAGTGGAAGAAGTTCATGACCGACAACGCGCTCAACCCCGACTTCCGCTCGGGCCTCGACTTCCGCACCTTCATCAACAACTACGAGAAGATGCACATCGACATCGCGACCACCAATAAGTGGGTGTAATGGCCCACTAGTGAGGCCGTATCAGATAGGGACGGCGGCGGTCATGATCGTGATCGCCGCCGTCGCCATGTTCGACAGCCGCGCCTCCGCTCTTCCCGATCCAACGGGAACGTTCCCGGGCGGGCTCGGGCCGGGCTTCTATCCGTTCTGGTCGGCGGCGATGGTCGCCGGCGCGGCCCTCTTCGTGATCCTTCGCTACCAGGTGCTCGCCGGAGACACGCAGGGCGTCTTCGCGAAGCGCGAGGCCTGGGTCGCGCCGCTCAAGATCGCCCTTCCCATGATCGTCGCCGTCGCGGCTCTCGAGTGGCTCGGCTTCTACATCGTGACCGCCCTGTACATGGGTTTCTTCGCGCGCTTCATCGGCGGGTACCGCTGGTACTGGGTGCTGGCGATCGCGGTCCTGTTCCCCTTGGTCATCTACCTCGCGTTCGAGCGGGGCTTTCGCGTTTCTCTTCCCAAGAGCGTGTTCTACGAGCAGGGCTTTCCCTTCTAGCCGCGAGGACACATGGAGATCCTGACCGGCTTCACCGACACGCTGAGCAACCTTGGGGGCGGCTTCGCGACGGCGCTGATGCCCTTCAATCTCATGCTCCTCGCGATCGGCTGCTTCCTGGGCCTGGTCATCGGTGTCCTTCCCGGTCTCGGCGGCACCAGCGGTGTCGCGATCCTCCTGCCGATCACCGTGTTCATCGCGAGCGGCGGCGAGGGCGGCGCCACCAGCGCCGTGATCTTCCTCTGCGGCATCTACTGGGGCGCGCTGTTCGGCGGAGTCATCACGTCGATCCTCTTCAACATCCCGGGCGAACCGTGGTCGGTCGTGCTCCTGTTCGACGGCTTCCCGCTGGCGAAGCGGCTCGGAAAACCCGCGGTCGCGCTCGCGTCGTCCTTCTTCGCGTCGCTGATCGGCGCCTTCATCGCCACGGTCCTGTTCACGTTCTTCGCTCGAGCTCTCGCCGACGTCGCGCTCGCGTTCGGGCCGGCCGAGCTGTTCGCGGTGTTCATCATGTCCTTCGCGACGCTGGTGGGTCTCGGCTCCGAGTCGCCCGCGAAGAGCGTGATGATGATCGGGTTCGGCCTGCTCCTGGCCGCGGTGGGCTTCGACACGATCACCGGGGCGCCACGCCTGACGTTCGGCCAGCTGGAGATCCTTTCGGGCATCGACTTCGTGCCGGTGACGATCGGACTGTTCGGCATCGGCGAGATCCTCGCATCGGCGGAGGAGCAGGGCATCGGCTTCGTCGAACGGATGAACGCGAAGGTCGGCCTAAAGGACATCTTCGAGACGCTTCGCGAGCTACGTAAGCGGATCTGGACGGTCGTCGCCACGGCGGTCCTTGGCTTCTGGTTCGGCGTGCTGCCCGGTCACGGGGCGACGGCCGGCTCGTTCCTCGGCTACGGTCTCGCCCGCCAGTACTCGAAGAACAAGGCGAACTTCGGCAAGGGCGAGATCACGGGCATCATGGCGCCGCAGGCCGCGGCGGACGCATCAGCGGTCGGATCGCTCGTGCCGATGGTGGCGCTTGGGGTGCCCGGCTCGCCCACGTCGGCGGTGATCATGGCCGGCCTCTTCGTCTGGGGCCTCCAGCCGGGGCCGCTCCTGTTCATCGACCACCCGGACTTCATCTGGGGCCTGACGGCCAGCATCTACCTCGGCCACCTCATGACCTTCGTCATGTGCCTCCTGGCCGTGCCTCTCCTCGCCAAGATCATGCGCATCCCCTACGCGATCATCACGCCCTTCATCGTCATCATCTCGATCATCGGCTCGTACTCGCTCAACAACAGCATGTTCGATGTCTTCATCACGATCGGGTTCGGGCTCGTTGGCTACTGGCTGCGCAAGATGAAGTACCCGCTCGCTCCACTTGTCGTCGCGATCGTGCTCGGCGACTCGACCGAGCGCGAGCTCCGCAAGGCCCTCATTGGCAGCGGCGGCAATCCCGGCGTGTTCTTCGCGAGCCCGCTGGCGGCCATCCTCATGATCCTCGCGCTCGTCCTGCTGTTCCTTCCGCTGGTGCGGATGCTGCGGGAGCGACGGAGCGCCCGGACCGATACGCTGAATCCCAGCTGATGCAGCTCTTCATCGACATCGTTCTGCTCATCGTCGCGTTCATCGTGATCCTGGCCGGCGCCGAGCTGTTCACCAACGGCATCGAGTGGCTCGGCGAGCGCCTAGGACTCTCGGAGGGGATGGTCGGGAGCGTGCTCGCCGCCGTCGGCACCGCGCTGCCGGAGACGATGATCCCGATCATCGCGATCATCTTCGTGGGCACGGCCGCGTCGGAAGAGGTGGGGATCGGCGCGATCCTGGGAGCGCCATTCATGCTCTCGACCGCCGCGATGTTCGTGACCGGGGTCGCCGTATTGGCGTACGCGCGCAGCGGACGCCGCAAGAAGCACCTGACCATCAACCAGGTCGTCGTCGCGCGCGACCTCACGTTCTTCCTGGCCGTATACATCGTGGCGATCATCCTGGGCCTGCCCTTCTTCGACAAGCCTCTCTGGCTCCGCGTCGTCGCCGGCATCGCGCTGATCGGCGCGTACATCCTGTACGTGAAGCGGACCGCCAGCGATCCGCGGACCGAGAGCCATGAGGGCAAGAGTCCGCTGTACTTCCAGCGCAGGCTCGATACCCCGAAGACCCGCGCGATCCTGCTGCAGGTGTTCGTCGCGCTCGCGGCGATCATCTTCGGCGCCAACATGTTCGTCGATCAGATCGGCAATTTCGCCACGCTGTTCGGGATCCCGCCGCTGGTCCTCTCGCTGATCATCGCCCCCTTGGCCACGGAGCTCCCCGAGAAGTTCAACAGCGTCATCTGGATCCGCCAGCGCAAGGACACGCTCGCGATGGGGAACATCAGCGGCGCGATGGTGTTCCAGTCCTGCATCCCGGTGACCGTTGGCCTGTGGTTCACGCCGTGGGTGCTCAACGAGTTCGCCATCGCGTCCGCGGCCATCGCGATCGGCGCGGGCATCCTGCTCCAGATCTTTCTGCGCACCGGTGGTGCCATCTCCGGCCGCGAGCTCACGTCGCTGGGCATCTTCTACGCGGCGTTCATCGTGTACGTCGTGGCCTTCCCGCATTCGGGGCCGGTGCCGGTCCACTAGGCGTTAAGCCCTGTCTTTCTGGCCAGGACGCCTAAACTCGGCGCAGCACACGACGCGGGAGGGATGCCATGA
>Ga0075429_100003254_pt1 | contig 13832 bp, 9 predicted proteins | sample RhiMetdeltSRZDD3_FD_75295 | JGI IMG/M metagenome (GOLD analysis project Ga0075429, IMG submission 75295) | Populus rhizosphere microbial communities from Tennessee, USA - Rhizosphere MetaG P. deltoides SRZDD3 | ecosystem: Host-associated > Plants > Roots > Rhizosphere > Soil | place: USA... | reverse complement strand
ATGGACGACTACATCGCCAAGCCGATCCGCAACACCGACCTCGCCTCGGCGCTCAGCCGCTGGCTGCCCGCGACCGCCGACGCGGCGGTCCACCGCGGCGCCGGCCCCGAATCGGCGCCCGGCAGCTCGCCGATCGATCGGCAGGTGCTCGGCGTCTTCCGGGACGAGAGCCAGGCTGACGGCGACGGGTTTCTCGCCGAGCTGATCGGCTCGTTCCTGGCCGAGGCGCCGCTGCGCATCGCCGGCGCCCGGCAGGCGGTGGCGAAGGTGGACGCCGCCGCCCTTCGCATGGCCGCTCACAGCCTGAAGGGCAGCTCGTCCACCCTGGGTGCCAACAACCTCGCATCCTTGTGCTCATCACTCGAAGCCAGGGCCAAGAGCGGCTCGGTCGACAAGACTGCCAGCGAGCTGATCGGCCAGGTGGAGTCGGAATTCGAGCGGGTTCGCGAAGCGCTGGAGGCCGAGCTCGGGTCCTGATCGGCGCTTCGGCTATCATGGCCCGCGTGGCCGCCTTCCTGCCTCCCGAGACGCGCGAGCTCCTGCCGATGCTGGCGGCCCGCAATGCGCGGCGCGCACGACGGCTCGTCGTGACGCTGCGTCCCTCACCGACAAGGCGACGGACCGGCGCCCCCGACCCTCTTGGCGCCCTGGCGGCGACACTCGATCGCCTGCGGGGCGGCCGGCGGCTCGAGCTGCTCTGCGATCCGGGGATGCGCGCCTGGCTCACTTCGGCCGAGGAGGCGGTGGCCCTTTCCGACGAGAGTCTCTCCGACGTCCGGCTCTTCGATCGGCTCACCCGCGGAGCTCACCTGGCCAGGGTGATGCCGCACGGTAGGATCGACGGCGGCTTTCGCGCGCGAGTCTCGTCGCTGGGCGCGAAGCTGACCGAGAGGGCCTTGCTCAGGCTGCCGCCGCTGCTGGCGTTCCGCACGCCGCCCGACAAATGCTACGGCCCCTTCCCGCTCGACCTTGCGCCCGATGGAGAGGAAGGCCGCTCGGCGGGAGAAATCCGATTCCTCGACCCTGCACCCTTCACGATGCGGCTTCCGGCCGCAGCCCGCCTGGAGCTGGCCCCGGGCGGCATCCGCGTGAGGCACCGGGGCCGCGCCGCCGAGCTGACCCCGGCGGAGCTGATCTCCGGCTCGGGGATCGTCCTGGCGCGCCGCGTGATGTCGACGCGTCGCGGCCTGCGCTCCGGGCCGCACGTGCCGGAAGCCGGCCAGCGGCTTGCCGAGGCGCTCGAGCTGCTGGCGCGGGCCTGGCCGCACGGCCACCGGGAGGTCCTGGCCCATACGTGGATGGTGGTTCCGCTGCTGGAGCGCGGTACCGTGAGTTTCTCGTTTCCCGACAGACCCGGCGTGTCCTACATCAACCTGGAAGGCAAGACGCGGGTCGACCTCGCCGACGATCTGTTGCACGAAACGGCGCACCACAGGCTGCACGGGCTGGAGGAGCCCTCGCCGCTGATTCGCGCGGGCGGAGGCGCCGACGAGCCGCGCTATTGGTCCGCGTGGCGCCGCAGTCTTCGCCCGCTGCGCGGCATCCTGCACGCCGCCTACACCTTCGCGTGGCGCGCCGAGCTGCTGGCGCGTCTGGGCCGCCTGCCCTGCAGGCTGCCCCGCGCCTGGATGGTCCGCCAGCTGGACTTCGAAATCGCGTCGCTTCATCGCGCCGTGGCGGATCTCGAAGACGCGACTCGCAGGGGGCTGCTGACCCTGGCCGGCGACCGGCTGGCTCGTGCCATCGGCTCCCGCGTCAGCGAGCTGTCGCTCAGGTCGCACCGCCAGAGGGGATGAGCGTTTCGAGCATGGCCGAAAGGTCCGCGAGGCTCGAGTAGGTCCCCTGCAAGATACCCTTCGGGTCTACGAGATAGAGGATGCCGCTGCCACGCTCGCGGTAGATCCGCCCGACAGGATCCTCCCAGAGCTGCCTTCCGGAAAACGACGTCGGCCAAGTCTGATGATGCTTCGCGCGGAAGGCTTCCATGGCCTGCCGATCTGTATCGTACGAGATGCCCAGGATCTCGAGCCGCGCGGCGCGGAATCGTTCGTGGAGGTGCACCAGATCCTCGGCCTGCGCGACGCACGTGCCGCAAGTCGAGGACCAGAAATAGAGGAGCGCGTACTGGCCGCGAAAGTCCGAGATCCGTCGTGTGACCCCCGACGTGTCGGGGACCTCGAAGTCAGGCACCGGCTGTCCGATGGCCGGCGCCGCGGGCAGCGCCCGGCCGGGCCCGAGATGGCGCAGCGAGAGCGTCCGGCCCTCCGGGTCCACTGCGGCCACCTCGTACGACGCGGCTCCCATGGTGAATGGCACGCTGAACGGGCCGAATTCCTCGGACATCTGATCGACGACGATGCGGCCGTCATCGTCGAGATCGACGAAGAGACCGTCGGCAAGGTCGCGCGTGTACATCCCGTCGCCATTGCCATCGTGCAGGAAGGCGAAATGCGGCATGCCGTCCAGCGTGACAGTGCCGACCATCGCGTGCACGAGCTGCGCCCGGAAGCGAGGCTGTTCCGACGACGGCTCGAGCACGATGCGATGCAGGCGCTCGCGCCCACCTTCCCGAGGCAGCTTGCCGAGATCGACGAGAAATGATCGGGTCCGCGGGTCGCCTGGATAGGAATAGAGCTGCAGCTCGGGATCGTCGGACAGATCGCCGTTGGCGTTCATGTCGCACCTGGCGTTGGCCGCCACGCCATCCCGGTACTCCGCCACGAAGGCCACGAAATGACCTGTCGCCATCGAAGCGAGATCTGTCGGCAGCCGTCGCATGATGCGGCCATACCATGCGGTGGCCTTGGCCCGAGGGTCCACGGCGCCCACCGCCGTCACGCCGGTGACACCCCTCGGCGGCATTGGCGAGAGCGGACCCGAGTCGTACTCGATGTTGCCCACCGCGCGGGAGAAAGTGGAGTCAGCCGGCGGCGCGGTGAATGGGGCCATCTGGAACGGCTGGAAGACGACGAGAACCGCGGCGGCCGCACATGTGCGGAAGGAGCCGGGCGAGCCGGCTCCTCCCTTGCCTGGGGGCAGGTCGAACAATTGCTACCTCCCGCCGCCCCCGCAGCGCCAGCCTTCACCCGGGTAGAAAAGGCAGTAGCACTTCGCACCGGCGGGACCGCAGTGGCCGCCATCGTACAGGCAGTCCTGAGCGTAGATCTGGCAGCTCTTCCTCTCGGCTGGGCCGATAGTGGTGATCGGGGCCGTGGACGCGTACGGATCGGCAGCCGGGGCTGGCTGCGCGGCGACGGTGACTGTCGAATCATTGGTTGCGGGGATTGCCGGTTCGGGCGTGGCCGCGCCGGCCCATGCCAGGCCCACCATCACGATCAGTGCAGACAGCACTACCCATCGCGATTTCATCGCGCTCCTCCTGTAGAACATCCATCGATCCGGCCGGGACGGTCCCGACCGGGACTTTCCCGGCCGGCGTCGGGCTCATAGTGTCGCGAGAGTGAAAAAGGTTACGAGGAGTTGCGGCCACCTGTGGCATTCCCCTGTATATTCTCGGTGAGCATTGTCGGGGAGGCGCGATGGCCGCGGGAGGCCAATTCGATTCCGAGATCGCGGATTTTCTGCGGGGCGATCACGATGCCGTCGCGGCTGTGCGAGAGGCTGTGCTGACGGCCGTGCGTGGATTCCAATTCTCCGACGCCTCCCTGACAAAGGACCTCGTCCAGGACTCCCTCACCCGCATCTTCGCCAACCTGTCCGCCGGCCGTTTCCGCGGCGATGCGTCGCTGGACACCTACTCCCGGCGTGTCGCCCGCTACACCTGCCTCGAGTATCTGCGCCGAAGGCGTGCCGAAGTCGAGCTGGATGCCGAGCACCTTCCTTGCCTGGACACGGCTTCGGGGCCCGAGGAGGCGTTCCTCTGGACCGAGGAGCACCTTCGGAACCTGGAGATCTTCTCCTGCCTGACGGCAGATTGCCGGGAGATCCTGCGTCTCGCGTTCCTCGAGCGGCTTCCATACAAGGAGATCGGGCGCCGGCTCGGCGTCTCGGTGGGAGCCGTCAAGACCCGCGTGCATCGCTGCAGGTCGATGTTCCGCGAGGCGGCGGGTTTGGACCATCAGGTCCTGACGCGCGCGAGGGCTCGCAAGGCCAGCTCTCGCAAAGTGGAGCCCCGCAAGGTGCAGCGATGACGGCGAACGGGAAGCATCCCGAGCAACTGCTCTGGTTCGTCGCGGGCCAGTTGGACGCCGCCGAGCGGGCGAGCGTCGCGCTGCATCTCGAGAGCTGCGGGGAGTGCTGGGCCGAGACGGAGGCGCTCGCCTCCATGATGAAGAGCATGGTGGCGCAGACCCGTCTCGATCATGTCGCCCCCGAAGACCTCGTGCTGTTCGAAGAAGACGCCGCGCTGCCCGACTCGGGCAAGCAGACGCGGATACAAAGACACTTGGAGGAGTGCTCCGCATGCCGCGAGGACCTGGAATTCCTGACGCGAGCCCGCAGCTGCGAGCTGCCCATTTCCCGGCCCGTTCGCCCGGCTCGGCCGGGGGGCGTCGCAATGGGGGCGCGGGGGCCCCACATCCCCGCGTCACCTGCACACCATCCGAAGGGGCGATGGCTTCTGGCCGCGGCCGCAGGAGTCGTGGTGATGATCACACTGGGCCTGACCGGCCTGACGCGGCGGGAACCGGTTGATGGTGGACCGGTTCCGCTGAAGCTGATCGTGCTGGGCGCGCCCCAGCGCGGTGTCGAAAGCGCTGACGTCATCGATGGACCCGGCCCCTGGGCGGTCCGCGTGCTGCTTCCGTACGGAACCGCGCCGCAGGGCTACAGGGTCATCATCCGCCGCGAGCGTCAGGATGTCCTGCCGCGCCTCGACACTCGCGCCTCGAGCGACGCCGAGGGTTGTCTGGACGTCATCGTGCCGGAGCTGCCATCCCCCGGGAGGTACGAGCTGGTGCTGACGCCCCTGACGGGCGACGACACCCAGGAACAGGTCTACCCGTTCGAGCACCTGTCATCGGCCGCCGCCTCCCCGGCAGGTTGAGCCGCATGACGACATGTTAGGCGCGGCGCGGTGGCAGTTGGCCTGCGCCGCGGCGTTGATCACCGCCCTCGCGATCCTGAGCTGGCGTACCGTGGCGGGTCACGGCCCGGCGCAGGATACCGGGATGTCGAGCGCCGTGGAGTCCGCTGCCCGGCTCGCCAGGCTCGACGTGGTCCGGCGCGCGAGCGTCGCGCTGGCCGCCGCGGAGCGGACGCACGGGGCCGAGTCGCCGGAGACCGCACGCGCCCTCGACGCATTGGTGATATCCCTGCTGCCCGCCGCGGAGAACCTCACGAGAGACGAAGTCTGCCAGCCGGCGGAGCGCGCGATCAATCTCTGGAGCAGGCTTTCGGGCGAGACGAGCCTGCAAACAGCCCACGCCATGAGCGCCTACGCCTCGGCGCTGGGCAGGTTCGAGGAGTATCGCTCCGCGCGTCCGCTCGCCGATCGCGCGCTGGCGATTCGTCTGAGGACTCCTGGGGCCGACCCGACACAGGTGGCGTCGAGCCTCTATCAGGTGGCCGAGCTGATGCGCATGGAAGGCGACTACGCCGGCGCCTGCAGCCTGCACGCGCGGGCGATCGCGGCCTGGCGCGGTCTGGCTCTGTTGGATGAACCGAGCGAACAAGGAATCGCCGACTCGCTTCACTATCTCGGAGTGATGAAAGCGAGCATGGGCGACAACGCGCGCGCCACCGAGCTGATCGAAGAGTCCCTCGCGATTCGCGAACGCCTGAAAGGCGTCTCCCGTGACAAGCATGACAACCATGACAAGCTGGCCGCGAGTCTCAACCTGCTCGGCGTCCTCGTGCTCCAGAACGGCGACCGCAGCCGGGCCATGTCCCTGTTCGGCCGCGCCCAGCGGCTCTGGGAAGAAACATTCGGCCCCCGGCACGGTCACGTCGCCAGGAGTCTCGTGAACCAGGCCAACCTGCTGATGCAGGTCGGCGACCTGGCTGGGGCGCGCGGGCTGTACGAGCGCGCCCTGTCGCTGCGGGAGCAGGCATTCGGCCCCGATCATTACCTCACCGCCCGGAGCCTGGCGGACCTGGCCAGAATCTCGGCTCGTGCGGGCGACGTCCATCAGGCGCAAGACTTCTTCACGCGCGCGCTGGCGATTCAGCGCAGGGACCCCGAGGCCCGGGGGCCCGAGCTGGCCGGAACCTTGATCGATGACGCGCGGCTGATCCTGGCCACCGGCGATTCTGCTCGAGCGCTCGAGCTGGCGTTGGAGGCGGAATCGCTCGCCCGCGTGCACTTTCTGCGCACATCCAGGGGACTGTCCGAGCCCGAGGCGCTCCGCTACGAGACCGTCCGATCCTCGGGTCTCGACGTCGCGCTCACCACAATCGAAGGGATCGCAGGGGGCGATGGCATCGGCCGGGTCTGGGACGAGGCGATTCGCTCCCGCGCGATGGTCCTCGACGAGATGGCGGCCCGTCACCGCGAGGGCCAGTCCTCGCCGCGGGCCGAGAGCGGCCTTGCCGAGGTTGCCGCGGCGGTTCCGCAAAGATCCGTCCTGGTCGCCTACCTCAAGTACAGGCGGCAGCCGCGGAAAGGCGGAGAAGCACCCGTGGCGGCGTACATGGGGTTCGCGCTCGCGTCGGGCGCGAAGACTCCGTCGATGATCCCGCTCGGGGAGGCATCCGGGATAGATCGGATGATCAGGGCGTGGCGCGAAGGGGTCGGCAGCGACCCACGCGCGGCGCCGGGCCAGCAGGCGGAGGCTCGCTCCCGGCGGGCGGGCCGGCGGCTGCGGGAGGCCATCTGGGATCCGATGGCGAGGTTGTTCGCCGGAGCGAAGATGGTCTTTGTGGTCCCCGATGGGGCGATTGGCCTTGTGAGCCTCGCCGCCCTGCCGACGGGGGAGGATCGCTACCTGGTCGAGGAAGAGCAGCTCATCCATTACCTGTCCGCGGAAAGAGACCTCATGGTCTCCGCGCGGCCGGCGCAGGAGACCCACCGCGTCCTGGCGCTCGGTGGACCCGCCTTCGATGCGCCTCCATCATCCGGGCCACCCCGTCCGAGTGGATTCCGCTCCGCGCTGCCCGCATGCCCGGCGTTCACCTCGATGCGGTTCGTCCCGCTGGCCGCCTCGATGCGCGAGGCCGACGACGTGGAGACGTTCTGGAGACCGCGCGCCGCGGTGCTGAAGCTCACCGGGGCAGACGCCACCGAGGCCGCGCTGAAGCAGGCAGCGCCGGGCCACGACATGCTCCACATCGCCACGCACGGCTACTATCTCAAGGGTGGCTGCTCGTACGGAATGCCCTCGCCTGCCGCCGACAATCCCCTGCTGATGACCGGCCTGGCGCTGGCCGGGGCGAACCATCGTGCCGACGCGGGCCGCGACGCGGACGACGGGATCATGACGGCCGAGGAGATTGGCGCGCTCGATCTCTCGGGGGCACACTGGGCCGTGCTGTCGGGGTGCGAGACCGGCGTCGGACCCGTCATGGATGGAGAGGGCGTGCTCGGCCTGCGGCGCGCGTTTCAGGTTGCGGGAGCGGGCACGCTGATCATGAGCCTCTGGCCCGTGGACGATGGCGCCACACGCTTGTGGATGAAGCAGCTCTACGAGGGACGCCTCGCCGGTCTCTCGACGGTCGAGACGGTCAGCCGGGCCGGTCTGCAGATGCTCCGACGGCAGCGCGCGGCCGGCCACGGCGGGCATCCCTATTACTGGGGCGGATTTGTCGCGGCGGGAGATTGGAGGTAGGTGGAATCGGCACGTGGGCCCCCCTTTTTCGCCCATTTCCAGGTAATTGTTCCCGCCCGGAGGTTTTGGAGGAGAATGGATAAATGCAGCTTTTCCTGTCAGCCTGTCAATGCATCCTCATGGCGGTGGGAGCCGGCTCGCAGCCTTCCGCGCCTGAGGCCGCGTTCACTCCCAAGCAGATCGCGGCGACGCAAAGCCCCGCAGTCGTCCTGATCGAGGCCCGGGGCAAGGATCAGCTCCTTCAGGCGAGCGGTTTCGTCGTCGGTGGGTCCGGGCTGATCGTCACGAACCTGCATGCTCTGGACAAGGCGACCAAGGTGAAAGTGTCGCTCCCCGACGGAAGGAGCTTCGAGGAGGTTTCCATCCTTGCGTTCGATGTCGAGCAGGATCTCGTCATCGTCCAGGTCGACCTTCCGGCGAACGCGGGCCGGCTGCCGACGACCGACCTCGGCGACAGCGCGTCGGTGAAGCCGGGCGATGCGATCGTCGTCATCAGCAACCCGCTCGGATTGACACTCACCGTGACCGATGGGATCGTCAGCGCGTGGCGCGAGCCACGAGACGACGACGCGGAGCTCGACCTCGAGGACCTGAGCCCGATGCTCCCGCTGCCCACTCGCCGTCTGTTCCAGATCAGCGCTGCGATCTCCCCCGGCAGCAGCGGGGGACCCGTCTTCGACGAGAAAGCCAAGGTGATAGGGATCGCCATGGCGGGGATGCTCTTCGGGACGGCGGATCTCAATTTCGCCGTGCCCATCGACGACATCCCCGGCATGCTCCGCCGGGATTCGCCGATGGACCTCCCCACGTTCCAGGCACGAGTCGAGCGCGTGCGGTCCGACGTCGCGCGACCGTACTTCGAGACGGCGCAGCTCACGTTCGAGCAGGGTGATGCCAGGACGGCGATGAGACAGCTGAAACGGGCGCTTCTGCTCTACCCGGCCTACGAGAGAGCGCTCGTTCTCGCCGGCAGGATCCGGTTGGAGAATGGCGAACTCGATGACGCGGAGCGATTATTCCTCCGGGCGGTGGAGGCGGACGAGGAGAGCGCGGAGGCATGGTATCGCCTGGCGAATCTCTATGACCTGAGGGCCGCCGACAACGGCAGCTTGTCGATGATGGCCCGCGCACAGGCCGCGTACGAAAAATGTCTCGAGCTGGATGACCGCCACGCTCAAGCTGCCTACGGTCTCGCCCTCCTCCATCTGCGCAGGGGGAACCTTGCCGAGGCGGAGGATCTGCTCCGAACAGCAACCGAGTCCGACTCGAACATGGCGGACGCTCACGCGATACTCGGACTCATCCTTCTCGAACGTGGGCAGGTGGAGGACGCGGAGGCGGCGCTTCGGAAGGCGATCTGGGAGGATGCCGACGGCGCGCTCGCCTACTTCGGGCTGGCCCAGGTCTACATGTCCAGGGATGACACCCACCGAAACGCCGCAGGCTACTGGAAGAAGTTCCTGCAACTCTCCGCAGGAAAGCCGTCGCTCAGAAGAGAGCGGGAGATTGCGCTTCGGATCGTGACGCGGTATTTCCCGGAAATCTCCGACAGATAGAAGTCGGCGCGCCCGCTCTACTCGCTCCCCAGCTGCTGGACCGTTCCTTCGTCGGTGACCTGCCAGACGTCGCCGCGCCGCAGCAGGGAGCTGAGGTCGGCCATCGGTTTGGCCTTTTTCGCCTTGTCCACCTGCGCCCAGACGAGATCCTCCGACGTCGGCGCCTGCACCGAACGGAAGACGCCGATGGGGGTGGGGAACAGCGGCCAGTCGAGCCGGCTCAGCTCGAAGGCCAGGTCGGGGTCGGGGCGGCGCTCGTCGTGGACGACGAGATGCTTCTCCTCGATGCCGTTGCCCAGCTCCACGACCTCGAGCATGCCGCTCTCGGGATTGCGGCGGATGCCCTTGCGGGTCGTCTTGCCGAAGGCCAGCGGCTGGCCGTGGTGCAGCAGCAGGTTGCGGTCATCGCGCACGGTCGGCTCGACCACGTCGGCGAAGGCGCCGTCGTTGAAGATGTTGCAGTTCTGGTAGATCTCGATGAAGGCGGTGCCGCGGTGCGCGGCGGCCTTCATCAGGGTTTCCTGCAGATGGTTGCGGTAGATGTCGATGCTGCGAGCCACGAACGTGGCCTCGGCGCCCAGCACCAGCGAGACGGTATTGAAGGGACGCTCGTAGGTGCCGTAGGGGCTGGAAGCCGTGCGCTTGCCCATCTCCGACGTGGGCGACGCCTGCCCCTTGGTCAAGCCGTAGATCCTGTTGTTGAACAGCAGGATTTTCAGGTCGACGTTGCGGCGCATGGCATGGATCAGGTGATTGCCGCCGATCGACATGCCGTCGCCGTCACCGGTCACCACCCAGACCGAGAGATCCCGGCGCATCGTCTTGAGGCCGGTGGCGACGGCCGGAGCCCTGCCGTGGATGCTGTGAAAGCCGTACGTATTGGTGTAGTAGGGAAAGCGGCTCGAGCAGCCGATGCCGCTCACCACCACGAAGTTCTCGCGGGGGATGCCCAGCTTGGGAAAGACGTTGGTGACGGCGCTCAGGATCGCATAGTCGCCGCAGCCGGGGCACCAGCGGACCTCCTGATCCGACTGGAAGTCCTTGGCCGTCATCGGGCGTTTCTCGGGAGCCTGTATCGTCGCCACGTCGTCAACCCTCCAGCAATTCGCCGATCTTGTCGGAGATCTCGATCGCCTTGAACGGCCGTCCTTGAACCTTGCTGAATGAAATCGCATCCACCAGGTACTTCGCCCGCAGCATCATCGACAGCTGGCCCGTGTTCATCTCGGGCACCAGCACCTTGTGGAACCGCTTCAGGATATCGCCCAGATCCTTCGGGAAGGGATTGAGCCACCTGAGGTGGACCCAGCTCACCTTCCCGCCTTCGGACCGCTGTCGCCGGATGCCGCCCATGATCGCCCCGCGGGTGCTTCCCCATCCGATGACCAGCAGCTCGCCGGCCGGATCGCCGTCCACCTCCGTGGGTGGCAGCTCGTCGGCGATCCGCTGCACCTTCTCGGCGCGCAGGTGGATCATCCGTTCGTGGTTGTCCGGGTCGTAGGAGACATTGCCGGTGACGTCTTCCTTCTCCAGCCCTCCGATGCGGTGCTCGTAGCCGGGAGTGCCGGGAATCGCCCACTGCCTGGCCAGGGTGCGCGGGTCGCGCTCGTAGGGCAGGTAGGGCCCGGTGCCGGCGCCCTTCAGACGCACGTCGAAATCGGGGATCTCGTCTTGTGATGGCAGCTTCCATGGCTCGCTCGCGTTGGCCAGGTAGCCGTCGGTCATCAGGATGACAGGCACCATGTATTTCAGCGCGATGCGGCATGCTTCCACGGCGACTTCGAAGCAGTCGCCGGTCGTGCTGGCGGAGATGACCGGCAGCGGAGACTCGCCGTGGCGGCCGTACATCACTTGAAGGAGGTCGGCCTGCTCGGGCTTGGTGGGAAGTCCCGTGCTGGGCCCGCCGCGCTGCACGTTGATGACCACCATCGGCAGCTCGACCATCAGCCCCAGACCCATCGCCTCCGTCTTGAGGGCGATGCCGGGACCGGAGGTCCCGGTGACCGCCAGAGCGCCGCCGAAGGCGCCGCCCAGAGCCGCGCACACCGCGGCGATCTCGTCTTCAGCCTGCAGCGTGACGACGCCGAACTCACGGTATCGCGCCAGCTCGTGGAGGATCGGGCTGGCCGGTGTGATCGGGTATCCCGCATAGAACAACGGCCGTTGAGCCTTCAGGGATGCGGCCACCAGCCCGAGGCAGATCGCCGAGTTGCCCATGACGTTGCGGTAGACGCCGGGAGGAAACGGCGCCCGCTCCACCACGTAGGTCGACTGGAACACCTCGGTGGCCTCGGCATAGGCGCGGCCCGCCTTCAGCGCGGTCAGGTTGGCGGCCTTCACCACCGGGTCCTTGGCGAACTTGGTCTCGATCCACCGCACCGTGGCGTCCTCGGGGCGGGTGTAGATGTGAAACAGGATGCCCAGCGTGAAGAAGTTCTTGCACCTGTCCATCTCGCGCGTGCCCAGGCCCGATTCCTTGAGGGCCTTGCGATTCAGGTCGGTGATGGGGATTGCGAGGGTGCGGTAGCCTTCCAGCGAGCCGTCCTCCAGCGGGTTTTTCGCGTAGCCTGCCTTCTGCAGGTTCTTGGGCTGGAACGCGTCGGAGTTCACGATCAGCAGCCCGCCAGGCTTCAGCTCGGAGATGTTCACCTTCAGCGCGGCGGGGTTGAAGGCGATCAGCGCGTCGGGGGTGTCGCCCGGCGTGTTGATGTCGTAGTTGGAAAAGCTGATCTGGAATCCGCTCACCCCCGGCAGCGTGCCCGCGGGCGCGCGAATCTCGGCCGGGAAATCGGGCAGCGTGCTCAAATCGTTGCCTGCGATGGCCGATGAGGTGGTGAGCTGGTTGCCGCTGAGCTGAATGCCGTCGCCGGAGTCGCCTGCGAGCCGGATCACGATGCGGTCGATCTTCTCGACCCTGGCCTGGGTCGGCGCCTGGGCGGTCTCGGGTGTCATGCCTCTCCTCGCATGGTTGGCTTGCGTAGCCCCGGGATGTTTCGCGAGACGTCATTATTACTCATTTCCGGGGGCCTGTCAGGTCCATTTTCCTCGCGCCGCCATGATAGAGTACCGGCGATTCCCAGGCCAAACACACCCGATTCGGAGAGACGATCATGTCCAGGCTGGCCGTCAACACCATCAAGATGCTGTCGGTCGACGCCGTCGAGAAGGCGCGCTCGGGCCACCCCGGCCTCCCGATGGGCGCGGCTGACTACGCCTTCGTGCTCTGGAGCCGCTACCTTCGCTTCAACCCCGCCGACCCGGACTGGCCCAACCGGGACAGGTTCGTCCTGTCGGCCGGCCACGGCTGCATGCTGCTCTATTCCCTGCTGCACCTGTCCGGCTTCGACGTCACCCTGGATGACTTGAAGTCGTTCCGGCAGTGGGGCAGCAGGACGCCGGGGCACCCCGAGAAGGGCTGCCTGCCGGGCGTCGAAGTGACCACCGGGCCGCTGGGCCAGGGCTTCGGCAACGCGGTGGGAATGGCGCTGGCGACCAGGATGCTGGCGACCAGGGTCAACACGCCCGGCTCCGACCTCATCAGCCATCATGTGTATTGCATCTGCAGCGACGGCGACCTGATGGAGGGGGTCGCCTCCGAAGCGGCGTCGGTCGCCGGGCACCTCGGTCTGGGCAACATCGTCTTCATCTACGACGACAACCACATCAGCATCGACGGCCCCACCGAGATCACTTTCACGGAGGACGTGGGGCGGCGCTTCGAAGCCTACGGCTGGCACGTGCAGCACATCGACGGGCACGACCACGAGGAGGCCGCCCGGGCCATCGAGGCGGGGCGCGCCGAGACGCAGCGCCCCTCGTTGATCGTCGCGCGCACGCATATCGCCAACGGGGCACCCAACAAGCACGACACGGCCGGCGCCCACGGCGCGCCGCTCGGACGCGAAGAAGTGATCGCGACCAAGCAGGCGCTCGGCTGGCCGCTGGAGCCCGACTTCCTGGTGCCGCCGGAGGTGAAGGAGCTCTTCGCGGCCCGCGTGGCCGTGGTGAGGCAGGAGTACGATGCATGGCAGGACCAGATGGCCTCCATCCGCTCGAGCGATCCCAAGCGCGCCGCGCTGCTCGACGCGTACCTGACGCGCGCCGTGCCGGATGACATCGGCTCGGTGCTGCTGGAGGCCGCACCGAAGGAAGCCGGGGCGACGAGAAACCATGGCGGCAAGGTGCTGCAGAAGGTGGGCGAGCTGGTGCCCAGCCTGGTCGGCGGCGCGGCCGACCTGGTCGAATCGACCAAGACCGTTTTCAAGAGCTCCTCGATGGTGACCCGGGAGAGCTTCTCGGGACGCAACATCGCCTGGGGCGTGCGCGAGCATGGGATGGGCGCGATCGTGAACGGACTGGCCTACTACGGCTCCTTCATCCCCTACGGCTCGACCTTTCTCATGTTCGCCGATTACATGCGGCCGGCCATCCGCCTGGCGGCCCTGTCGGAGCTGCAGGTGATCCACGTGTTCACGCACGACAGCGTCATGCTCGGCGAGGACGGGCCGACGCACCAGCCGATCGAGCATCTGGTCTCGCTGCGCGCCATCCC
>Ga0075429_100003250_pt1 | contig 13837 bp, 13 predicted proteins | sample RhiMetdeltSRZDD3_FD_75295 | JGI IMG/M metagenome (GOLD analysis project Ga0075429, IMG submission 75295) | Populus rhizosphere microbial communities from Tennessee, USA - Rhizosphere MetaG P. deltoides SRZDD3 | ecosystem: Host-associated > Plants > Roots > Rhizosphere > Soil | place: USA... | reverse complement strand
TTTCCCTACCCGCAACCCCACATATTGTGTTCCAGCTCCCGAAATTGCGCGATCGGGACGTGTTTCCCCCGATCGTCCCGGTTTTCGCCCCCGAAACGCGCTGGTTGCGGACCGCCTGTACAACCTCCGGCCGCAAAATGTGGACACCCGGCCGTAGAGCCGCACCCCGGCAGGCTCCATCCTGAGGTGCATGGCCACCCCCGACTCCCGCCGCCCCAGCGCCCGCTCGGCCTCCGACCAGCCCCTCGTGCGCGAGGTGCGCTGGCAGCTGTTCCGCCGCGAGGAGCTGCCCGCCCGGCTGCGCCGCCTGCAGCGGCTGGAGGAGGTGGCCGACGCGGCGCCGCACCGCAACGGCACCGATCCGGCGAACCTCACGGACGGCCGCTAGCGATCATCTAGCCTTGGGCGCATCGCCTGGGACGTCGTCATATCGGGAGGCGGGTTCGGCGGCTTCTACGCGGCCCGCACGCTCGAACGCCTGCTGCCCCGCCAGAGCGCCCGCATCACGCTCGTCAACGACGTCAACTTCCTCCTCTACACGCCGTTCCTCCCGGAGGCGGCGGCCGGCACCCTCGAGCCGCGCCACGTGGTCACTCCCCTGCGCGACGTGCTGAGTCACTCCCGGCTACGGATCGGCGCCGTGACCGCGCGCGATCCTGCCCGGCAGGTGATCACGATGGTCGACCAGGAAGGGCACGAACACGAGTGCCGGTACGACCGCCTGGTCGTCGCACACGGGTCCGTCTCGCGCGTGCTGCCGATTCCGGGGCTGGAGGAGCACGCGATCGGCTTCAAGTCGCTGTCGGACGCGATCTGGCTGCGCAACCACGTGATCCAGTGCCTGGAGATGGCCGACGCCACGGACAGCCCGCGCGAACGCGACGAGCTGCTGACCTTCGTGGTGGTCGGCGGCGGCTACGCCGGCCTGGAAGCGCTGGCGGAGGTGCAGGACTTCGCCGCGGACGCGATCGAGCAGTACCCCTCCGCGCGCCTGCACGGGATGCAGTGGATGCTGGTGGAGGCCATGGACCGGGTGCTGCCGGAGATCGACTTGTCCCTGGCGGAGTACGCGGTCCGCGAGCTGCGCAGCCGCGGCATCGACATCCGGCTGGGGACCACGCTGGAGGAGCTGACCGCGAACTCGGTGCGGCTGGCGACCGGCGAGGTGCTGCCGACGCGCACCGTGGTGTGGACGGCGGGCGTCACGGCACATCCCTCGATCCGCAACCTGGGGCTGCCGACCGACGTGCGCGGGCGCATCGTGGCCGACGAGTACCTGCGCGTACCCAGCGAGGACAACGTCTGGGCGCTCGGCGACTGCGCGGCTGTCCCCGACCCGCGGCCCGAGGTGGAGTTCTGCCCGCCCACCTCACAGCACGCGGTACGGCAGGGTAAGACCGCGGGCCGCAACGTGGCGGCCTCGCTCGGCATCGGCGCGCCGCGGCCGTTTCGCTACAAGTCGATGGGGCAGTTCGCGAACCTCGGTCGCTACAAGGCGGTCGCCAAGGTCTTTCGCTTCCAGTTGCGCGGCTTCCCGGCCTGGTGGCTGGCGCGCACGTACCACCTCAGCCAGATCCCCGGCACCGCGCGCAAGGTGCGGGCCGTCATGGACTGGACCGTCGGCCTGCCCTTCCAGCGCGACATCGCGGAAGTGGGGACGATCGGGCAGCCGCGCCCGCTGCGCGCGGACGCGTACGAGCGCGCCGGCACGCACCGGGCGTAGCGAGCAGATTCGCGGTCGAGTGCATCACCGGTCGGGCATGTGACTCGGGGAGAGTGAACGCGCCCCAGATCACGACAGCCGCCCGCGCAGCCACGCGAGCCGCGCCTCGAGCCGCGGCGCGATCTCCGGGCGCTGTGACATGAGCACCGCTGCAAAAGCCGCGCCCTGAAACGTGCGCGCCAACACGCAGCGCTCCAGCCGGTTCGCGTCCCACTTGCCCGGATACGCGCCCAGCGCCGCCTCCGCCCACCCGAAGTCGTCACCGAACACGCGCGCCGAGCCGACCAGGCAGGCCAGGTCCCACTCGAGCGGCGCGAGGTGCGCGTCCTCCCAGTCGATCAATAGTGGACCGCCAGCTGTCCACATGAAGTTGCCCGGGTGCGGGTCGCCCTGCACGGGGCGCAGCTGGTCCATGTCCTCCACGGCGGCAGATATGACATCCCCGAGCGCGCCCAGCTCGCCGCGCAGGTCCGCGGGCGCTCGCGGGACGAACACCTCGCGCGCCTCGCGCAACATGTCCCATGGCTCCAACGGTTCGTCCACATCCACGAGTGCCTCATGACACACGGCCAGTGCCGCCGCGCCCGCCTGCGGTTCCCCCGCTCCGGAGCCCGCGTCGATCCACTCCCACAGCGTGACCACGCGACCCTCATGCTCGAACGGCGCGTTGCCCAGCGGCGTGGGGACCGGCGCTCCTGCCTCGGACAGCACGCGGCAGATGCGCGTTTCGCGCCCGAGGACCTCCTCGACGTCGCGCATGCCCGACAGCACATCGGACACCCGGGCCGCAACCGGCCCCGGCTCGAGGCGCACCAGGACATTCGCCATCACCGACACGACCTCCGCATGCTCCACGTCGAGGCCGGCAGCGCGGGCGGCCTGGATCGCGGCTTCTTCCGGAGCAGCGGTTACTTCGAGCGGGCCTTCGGGCGCGCGGGCTTGCGCGCCTGCTGGGCGGCGCGCGCCCGGCGCGTCGCGGTGCCGTCGCGCGAGACCGCTGCGCGCTTGCGCGCCTCCGCGGGCGGCCGGGCGCCGTTGCGCGCGGGGGGCTCGGGCTCCAGCGCCTGCGCGAGCACCTGCTCGATGCGCTCCACCCAGATGAACTCGATGTCCTTCAGGAGGTGCTTGGGGAAGTCCTCGGCATCCGGCTCGTTCAGCTTCGGCGCGATCACGCGGGTCAGCCCGGCGTCCTGCGCAGCGAGCGCCTTCTCCTTCAGGCCGCCGATCGGCAGCACCTGGCCGGTGAGGGTGAGCTCGCCCGTCATGGCCGTGTCCTCGCGCACCTTGCGGTCCGCGATCAGCGACGCAAGCGCCGTCGCCATCGTGACGCCGGCGGAGGGCCCGTCCTTCGGGATCGCTCCGGCGGGCACGTGGATGTGCAGGTCGTGGGTCTGGAACCAGTCCTCGGCCAGATCCTTCTGGAGCCGCGCCGCGCGTGCGCGCACGAATGACAGCGCCGCCTGGGCGGACTCCTTCATCACGTCGCCCAGCTGGCCGGTGATGATCAGCTTGCCGGTCCCCGCGTAGGCCGTCGCCTCCACGAACAGGACGTCGCCGCCGACCGGCGTCCACGCCAGGCCGGTCGCGACGCCGGGCTCCTTGAGCCGGCGCCGCACCTCGGAGAAGTACCGCCGCCGCCCGAGCATCGCGCGCGCCTTGGCGGGAGTGACCGTCACCTTGCGCTTGGCCCTGCCCTCCGCGAACTCGCGCGCCACCTTGCGGCAGATCGTGCCCAGCTCGCGCTCGAGGTTGCGCACGCCGGCCTCGCGCGTGTAGTCGCGGATCACGACGTCGATGACCTCGTCCTTGATCTCGATCTGCTCCTTGGCGAGGCCGTTGCGCTCGATCTGGCGCGGAACCAGGTAGCGCCTGGCGATCTCGTGCTTCTCCTCGGCCGTGTAGCCCGAGAGCTGGATCACCTCCATGCGGTCGCGCAGCGGTGCGGGGATCGTGTCGAGGATGTTCGCCGTCGTGATGAACATGACGTTCGAGAGGTCGAACGGCAGGTCCAAGTAGTGGTCGCGGAACGACGAGTTCTGCTCCGGGTCGAGCACCTCGAGCATCGCGCTCGCCGGGTCGCCGCGGTAGTCGGCGCCCATCTTGTCGATCTCGTCGATCATGAACACGGGGTTGTTCGAGCCCGCGTCCCGCAGCGCCCTCACGATCGTGCCGGGCATCGCGCCGATGTACGTGCGGCGGTGGCCGCGGATCTCGGCCTCGTCGCGCACGCCGCCCACGGAGATGCGCTCGAACTTGCGGCCGAGGGCCCTCGCGATCGACTTGCCGAGGGACGTCTTGCCCACGCCCGGCGGCCCGACGAAGGACAGGATCGAGCCGCGCGCGTCCGGCTTCAGCTTGCGCACCGCGAGATGGTCGAGGATGCGGTCCTTGACCTTCTCGATGTCGTAGTGGTCGGCGTCGAGCACCTTGCGGGCGTGCCGGATGTCGAGGTTGTCCTCCGTCGACGTGCTCCACGGCAGGTCGAGGATCCATTCCAGATATGTGCGGATCACGCCGTGCTCGGCGGCCGCGGGCGGCAGCTTCTCGAGCCGCGACAGCTCGCGCTCGGCCTGCCGCTGTGCCTCCTCGGGGAGGCCCGCCTCCTCCATGCGCTGCCGCAGCTCGTTGATCTCCGCCTGCGCCTCGTCCTCCTCGCCCAGCTCGCGCCGGATGGCGTTCATCTGCTCGCGCAGGAGGTACTCGCGCTGCGTCTTGTCCATCTCGGACTGCACCTCGGACTGGATCCGCGAGCCGAGCTCCATCACCTCGAGCTCGCGCGCGAGGATCTCGGACAGCCGCCGCAGCCGCTTGGTGACGTCGGTCTCCTCCAGCAGATCCTGCTTCTCGTCCACGCGGATGCGCAGGGAGCCCGCGATCAGGTGGCCGAGCGCCTCCGGGTCGTCGAGGTTGGCGACCGCGATCTGCAGCTCCTCCGGGAGGTATGGAACGCCCTCGATGATGGTCGAGAAAGTGGTCTGTATGTGGCGCGTGAGCGCTTCGAGCTCGGACGACAGCTCGACGACGTCCGGCTCCTCGTGGAGGCGGGCCATCAGGTAGGGCCGCTCGGAGACGAAGTCGTCCAGCCGCACCCGCGACCCGCCCTGCACGAGGATGCGCAGCGTCCCGTCCGGCATCCGCAGCATCCGCGCGATCGTGCCGGCGACGCCGACGCGGTAGAGGTCGCCGGGCCCGGGCTGCTCGATCTCCGGGTCCTTGCTCGCGACCATCACGAGCATGCGGTCGCGGCTGAGGGCATCGTTCACGAGCTGCACCGAGCGCTCCTGGCCGACGGCCAGCGGCGTCATCGAGTTGGGGAACGCGACCGTCTCCTTCAGCGGCAGGACCGGCAGGACCTCCGGGAGCTTCGCGTCGGGCTCGCGGATCGCGTCCTCGAGGCTCTCCACTACCTCGATCGTCACTGCTCCACCGTTCCTTCGTCGTCCCGCGCCGAGATCGGCACGTTCCGTCCTTCCTGCGCGGCCGCCACCGGCAGCTCCACCCGCAGGATCCCGTCCTCGTACGTCGCGCGCGCCTGGTCGGCGACCACGTCCGCGCCCAGCTGCACCTCGCGCCGGAACGGCCCCTGCTCGACCTCCAGCTGCTGGTAGACGCGGCCCTCTGTGTCATGCGCCTTGCGCTCGCCGGACAGCACCAGCACGCGGCCGCGGATCTCGAGGTTGACGTCTTCGAGCGCGACGCCGGCGAGGTCCACCCTGACCACGGCCTTCGGCGGGTCGCCGCAGTAGTAGACGTCCACCCGGGGGCTGAACGCGCGCCGGTGCGGGGACAGGCCCGCCCGGGTCCAGACGTCGCCGAACAGCTCGTCGATCTGGCGCCTCATGCGCTCGAAGTTCGCGAAGGGATCTCTGGGCGGAGTCATCCGGCGGCCTCCGGCTAGGTTAGCGAGTGGATGCGGGTTCGCCCGAGCCGCTCAGGGCGCGCTGACAGCCGCCGCGGGGGCGGTGTCAGCGACGCTTGGAGCGGGTGCCGACGCATTGTTCGCGGCGGGTTTCTCCTCGGCCTCCGAGGCCGGCGTCGCGGTCTCGTAGACAGCGCCCTCGCGGGCCACGGCGACGGGCCCGGAGAAGACGCGGCAGGCGCACTTGCGCACCCACAGCTCGTCGAGCTCGTCCGACACGTGGGTGAGGAGCACCCGCTTCACGTTCGCGCGGGAGGCGTGCTCGGCCGCCTCGGAGGGGGTCAGGTGCCCCCGGATGCCCGTGCGCTCGGGCCGCGGCAGGGTGGCCTCCACGATCAGCAGGTCGGTGTCGCGCGCGAACTCGACCAGCTCCTCGTTCGGGGAGCAGTCTGCACCGTACGTGATCCGCCCGCCGCCGTTCGTCGAGGCGATGTTGATCGCGAAGGTCTCGGTGAAGTGCGGGACGTCCTGGAAGGTGAACCGCATCGAGCCGACCTCGAGCTCGTCGTCCGGGGAGAACTCGTGCAGGTCGAACGCCTTCTCGATCAGGTCCTCGTTGCCCCAGGCACCGACGACGCGGCGGAAGGTCTCGGTCGCGCCGCGCGGCGCGAACAGCTTGGGCCGCGCCGGCGAGTCGGTCCCCGGCCACCGGTCGACGGGGTTGGGCTGCTGGCGGGGCGCATACGTGAGCGCGTAGGAGAACGGCACGAGGTCGAGGAAGTGATCTGCGTGCAGATGGGAGATCACGACCGCATCCACCTTGGTGTAGTCGCGGTAGCGGCGCAGCTTCGAGAACACTCCGTTGCCACAATCGAGCAGCACGGTGCTCCCGCCCTCTTCGAGCAGGTAACCGCTGCAAGCCCCGTCCGCGTCCTGCCAGGACGGAGACTTCCCGAGCACGGTCAGCCGCAAAGGTCCCTCACCTCAAGTGCATTCTGACACCAAACCCCGAGACCCAACCACGGGTGTGACCGTCGTCACACAAGCGCTTGCATGAGCATCGGGTTCTCCGAGGCGCTGCTGCTGCTGGGGGCCATGCTGGCTGCCGCCGCCCTGCTGTCCGGCTGGGTGCGCGCCAGCGTGCTGAACGTGTCGGTCCTCGCCGTGGTGGCGGGGATGGTCCTGGCCGGGAGCGACGTCGTCAGCGTCGACAGCCGCTCCGAAGTGGTCAAGCACGCGATCGAGCTTGCGCTGGTCATGACCCTGTTCTCCGACGGTCTGCTGGTGGAGCGCGAGCTGCTGGCGCGGCACTGGGGCCCCGCCGCCCGCGCGCTGATCATCGCGATGCCGGTCACGATGACGCTGCTGGCGCTCTGCGCGAAGCTGGTGTTTCCCGAGCTGAGCTGGGCGGAGGCATTCCTGCTGGGTGCCGTCTTGTCGCCGACCGATCCCGTCGTGACGTCGACGGTCGTGACGATGCGCCGCGTGCCCGCCCTGGTGCGGCACACGCTCAACCTCGAATCGGGCCTGAACGACGGGCTTGCCCTGCCGCTGGTGCTCTTCTTCCTCGTACTCGCCCAGCCGGGCGGGGACGCGGCGCAGTCCGCGATCGAGCTGCTCGGCGAGGTGGCATGGGGGGCATTCCTCGGGTTCGTGCTGGCGTACTCGACGGGACACGCCCTGCGCCGGCTGCCGGGCGGGGCCATCACCCGCAACTACGAAGGCGTCTTCGCGCTCGGGGTCGCGCTGGTCGCCTACGGCCTCGCCGACGCGACCTTCGGCAACGGCCTGATCGCAGCATTCGTAGCCGGCGTCGCGCTCGGGGTGGCCGAGCACGACGTCCCGGATGCGTTCCACACTTTCAACGAGAGCGTCACGGCCGTGTTCCAGGTCGCGACGTTCTTCCTGTTCGGCGCGCTGATCGTCGACACGCAATGGGGCCACGGCGCCGCGGCCCTGTTCGCGCTGATCGCCTTCGCGCTGCTCGTGGCACGGCCAGCGGCCGTGCTGGTGGCTCTCGCGGGGACCCGGCTCGCGACGCCGGTGAAGCTCTTCATCGCGTGGTTCGGGCCGAAGGCGGTTGCCTCGATGCTGTTCTCGCTACTCGTCCTCAACTCGGCGGTGCCGCACAACGAGCTGGTCTTCGGAGCGGCGTCCTTCGTGATCCTGGCGTCGATCCTCGCCCACGGCCTGACCGACACCGTCGGGAGCCGGTGGATCGCGCGCCGTGTCCCCGAGGAGCCCGGGCCTGACTGGGGCCCCCCGGGGACGGTGTAGGCGGCGGCGCTGCTACGTCTGGGCGTAGGGAGCTTCGAACGCGAACGGGTCGGCCCGGCGGCCCTGGCGGAACACGAACGACAGCTGGCGCGGGGGGCGGAGGCCGTCGGGGTGCGCCGGGCGGAACGTGGGGCACGGCTTCTTCTCCTCGAGCGCGCAGAGCATGTTCTGGTGGAAGAAGCAGTCCTCGCAGCGCGGTTTGCGAGCGTTCCGGGCAGCCGGCTTGGCCGCTGCGCGCTCGACACCGGCGCCACCACTCAGGACCTCCGCTTGCCGCACTCGTTCCTCCCCTTAGTCGTAAGCATCGCGTGACCGGGCGCCATGGTGGACCAGGCCCGCACGATTGTCCAGACGAACACACGTACGCTTCGCGCAAATCGCCCAAACTTCGCTGCGCGCCGGTCGGGCCGTCGTCCGCACCGAGCGGGAACGACGGGCGCATTGCTTAGATGAGCGTCGTGCGCCGGCTCCTCCCACGCCGCTCATGGCTGCGCCCATGGCCGTTCGCGCTGATCGTGCTCGCGACGCTGGCAGGAGCGATCGGCGCGCTCAGCGTCTACCGATCCGACCAGGATCTCTCGACCGGCACGGTGCGCCTGTCCGTCGACCCGGGCCATTCGGGGGCGCTCGACATCTACGTGCCGCTGGTCGACTGGGGCGCGCGGTTCGACGCCGTGCGCCTGCCCGCCCGCCTGAAGATCGAGGCGCGGACCATCGAGAGCCAGGCCATCGGGCGGGTGGCGGGAGGACAGGTGGACGTCCAGCGCCTGCGCCTGGAGGCGCGGGACGCGCTCGAGACCTACATCCGGCGGCTCGTCCTGCTGGTCGGCGGCGCGGCGCTCGGCCTGGGAGGCCTCGTGGCGCTCGCCCTGCGGGGCACGTCGCGCTTCGGCGTGGCGGTCAAGCTGGGGGTCGCCGCCGGCACGGCGGCGCTGGCCGCGGCGGCGGTCGCCCTGCTGCTGCCCCCGCGAGAGCCGGTCGAGAACCCCGAGTACTACGCGAACGGCTCCGCCATCCCGGTGGCCCTGCGCGCGGCCCAGGACGCGACCCGGTCGGCCAACGCGATCAGCCAGGACGTCGACGACCAGCTGCTGAACCTGGCGCGCCTGATCTCGATCCCGCGCGCGCGGCCCGACCTGCGGCCGCTGCCGCGCCTGACGCTCGCGTCGGACCTGCACAACAACCTCCTGGCCCTGCCGGCGCTCGAGCGGGCCGCACGCGGGCGGCCGCTGTTCTTCGCCGGCGACCTGACGACCAGCGGGGTGCCGCTGGAGGCCGCCCTCACGCGCGAGGTCGTGCGCGCCGGCCGGCCGTTCGTGTTCGTGTCCGGCAACCACGACTCCGACACCCTCCTGCGCTCGCTTGCCCGCCGCGGCGCAATCGTGCTCACGCAACGCGGGCGGCTGCTGCCCGACGGCCGCCGCGGCGACGTGGTCGTGCGCGTGGCCGGCGTCCGCGTGGCCGGGTACTCCGACCCGTTCGAGCGCCGGCGCGCCGACGGATACCGGGCGCTGCGCGAGCCGGACGTGACCGAGGGCCAGCAGCGCGCGTTCTGGCGCTGGCTGCGCCCGCTCGTGGGACGCATCGACGCGGTGATGGTGCACTCGCCGGCCCTCCCGGCCATGGCGCTGGAAGAGCTGCAGACCAGTCCGCCGGCCGCGCCCCTGGTGTTCCTCACGGGCCACACGCACGAGCAGCTGCTGGAGGAGTCCGGGCCGGTCGTGACCGTCAACGGAGGCACGGTCGGCGGGGGCGGCGCGGGCAACTTCCACGAGAACCAGCCGTACGGCCTCGCCTTCCTCACCTTCCGGGCGCGGCCGTCGTTCGAGCCGCTCGCCGTCGACCTGGTGCGCATCGACGCCCCGAGCGGAGCCGCGAACGCGGAGCGCCGGCTGCTGGCCCCGGCTAACTCACAGGAGTGAGCGGCGCGCGTCCCTCGAGGATCGCGATCACGTTCTCGGCGGCCAGGCGCGCCATCCCGCTGCGGGCCGCCGTCGTGGCGGAGCCGATGTGCGGCAGCAGCACGGCGTTCTCGAGCTCCAGCAGCTCGGTCGGGACCGTGGGCTCCTGCTCGTAGACGTCGAGGCCGGCGGCGAAGAGCGCGCCGTCGCGCAGGGCGCGCGCCAGGGCGACCGAGTCGACCAGCCCACCGCGCGAGGTGTTCACCAGCACCGCGCCGGGCTGCATGCGCCGCAGCGCCCGGTCGTCGATCAGGTGATGCGTCTCGGCGGTGAGCGGCACGTGCAGCGTGACGAAGTCGGAGCGCTCCAGCAGCGAATCGAGATCGGTGTGCGCCGCGCCCAGCCGCGCCTCCTGCTCGGGATGCCGCGAACGCGCCGCATACAGCAGCGTGACGCCGAAACCCTGGAGCAGCTCGGCCACGCGGGTGCCGATCCGGCCCAGGCCGACGATGCCGACCGTGCTGCCCGACAGCTCGCGCCCGAGCAGCTGTCCCGGATGCCAGCCTTCCCATCGGTGTGCCCGGACCATGCGCTCCGCCTCGCCGGCGCGCCGCGCGGCCGACAGCATCAGCGCCACCGCCAGCTCCGCGGTCGCGTTGGTCAGCACGTCGGGCGTGTTGGTCACGAGCACGCCGCGCTCACGGCAGGCGGCGAGGTCGATGTTGTCGTAGCCGACCGCGAAGTTCGCGACGACCTTCAGTGACTTCCCGGCGGCGTCGAGCAGGGCCGCGTCCACGGGCACGGTCGGGTCGGCGACCAGCGCGTCCGCGCCGCGCACCCGCGCAGCCAGGTCCTCAACGCCGTCGTCGTCCAGGTCGAAGCGCTCGGCGAGCAGCGCGCGGCCCGCCTCCGGCAGGTGCCGCGCGATCACCACCCGGGGGGTCACAAGCAACGCTCCCTAGACCCGCTGCAGGTGCGAGTCCTTGAAGGCGCTCGGGTACTTGAGGCCGTAGCCGAGCGCGCTGCACCCCTCGTGGACGTACAGCGCGATCGCGGCCCCGCAGACGGCCCCGCCCTCGAGGCGCAGGAGCGTGCCGGGCAGCCGCTCCGGGCTCAGGATCAGCTCTTCCCGAGCGCCGCCATCGCGTCCACCAGCTCGCGCACGGCGGCGGCCGACTGCTGGAGATCCGACTTCTCGTCATCGGACAGGTCGATCTCCACGATCTCCTCCACCCCGTCCTTGCCGAGCTTCACAGGGACGCCGACGAACAGCCCGTCGACGCCGTACTCGCCCTGACACAGGGCGGCGCACGGCAGCACGCGCTTCTGGTCGTGCAGGATCGAGTCGACCATCTCGACGACGGCCGCGGACGGCGCGTAGTACGCCGATCCGGACTTGAGCAGCTTCACCACCTCGGCGCCGCCGTCACGCGTGCGCTGCACGATCTCCTCGATGCGCTTCCCGTCGATCTTCTGCGACACGGGCACGCCGGCGACGTTCGTGTAGCTGACGATCGGCACCATCGTGTCGCCGTGGCCGCCGAGCACGAAGCCCGTCACGTCGCGCACGGAGACGCCGAGCTCCCATGCCAGGAAGGTGCGAAACCGGGCGGAGTCGAGGATCCCGGCCATGCCGACCACGCGCTGCCGGGGGAAGCCGGACACGTCGAGGGTGACGTGGCACATCGCGTCGAGCGGATTGGTGACACAGATGATGATCGAGTCCGGCGAGCGCTCGGAGACCTCGCGGGTCACTCCGCCGACGATGTCGCGGTTGGCGGCCAGCAGGTCGTCGCGGCTCATGCCGGGCTTGCGCGGCAGGCCGGAGGTGATCACGACGATGTCCGAGCCGGACGTCTCCTCGTATCCGTTCGTGCCGACGACGTTCGGCTCGTAGCCCACCACGGGGCCGGCCTGGTTGAGGTCGAGCGCCTTGCCCTGCGGCATGCCCTCCACGATGTCGACGAGCACTACGTCCGCGTAGTCACGCTCAGCCAATCGCTGTGCAGTGGTGGCACCGACATTCCCGGCTCCTACCACTGTGATCTTGCGTCTCATCGTGTTGACTCCTCACTTTCTAGTGACAGGCGCTAAATAGATGTGAAAGGGTTGTGCACCTACTTTGGATACACACAACTGCTGAGGTGACACCATGCCGCCCCGTACCGACTTCTTGACAAAGCAGCGCCAACAGATCGAGGCGCGGCTGAAGGAGCTGCAGCCGGCGCACGAAGAGTATCTGACGCTGCTCGAAGCGCGTGACGCGCTCGCAGGTGTGAAGCCGGCCGACGGAAGGCGCGGTCCGGGGCGCCCGCCGAGCCGGCGCGGTCCGGGCCGGCCGCCCGGCAGCGGCAGGAAGACCGCCACATCACGCAGGAAGACGACCCGGCGGCGCAGGCGTGGCGGCACGCGGCGCGAGCAGGCGCTCGAGCTGATCAGGCAGAACCCGGGCATCACGGTCACCGACATCGCCGACCGCATGGGCATCCGCCAGAACTACCTGTACAGGGTCACGCAGGAGTTGCTCAAGGACCGCAAGGTGAGCCGCCGCGGCAGCGGCTTTCACGCCAAGTAGGACCGGGCGCTGTCGTGACAGGCGTCGCGCCCCATGGGTGAAACGACCCGCTCGGGGCCGACCCCTATTACTCCCGGCTCAGACGCTACGCGGTGACGCCCGCCTGCATCTTCTCGATCACCGCGTCGGCAACGTCAGAGGTGCCCACGGCCGTGGGATCGTCACGTGACGGCTTCATGTCATAGGTGACCGACTTGCCCTCGCGGATCACCTCCGCGATCGCCGACTCCATCCGGTTCGCCGCCTCGTGCTCGCGCAGGTAGCGGAGCATCATCACCCCGCTCAGCATCAGCGCCATCGGGTTCACCTTGTTCATGCCCTTGTACTTCGGGGCCGACCCGTGGGTGGCCTCGAAGACGGCGTACTCGTCACCGATGTTGCCGCCCGGTGCCATGCCGAGCCCGCCGATCATCCCGGCCCCGAGGTCGGACACGATGTCGCCGTAGAGGTTGGGAAGCACGACGACGTCGTACTCCTCCGGCCGTGACACGAGCTGGTTGCACAGGTTGTCGATGATGCGGTCCTCGAACTCGATGTCCGGATAGTCCTCGGCCACGGCCTGCGCGGTCAGCAGGAAGAGACCGTCCGAGAACTTCATGATGTTCGCCTTGTGCGCGGCGGTCACCTTGCGGCGGCCGTTCTCGCGCGCGTACTCGAACGCGGAGCGCACGATCCTCGTGGTCCCGTACACGGAGATCGGCTTGATGGAGATGCCGGCGTCCTCGCGGATCTCCTTGTCCGCGATCTCCTTGATCACCTCGCGCAGGCGCCCGGCCTCGTCCGAGCCCATCTCGAACTCGATGCCCGCGTACAGGTCCTCGTGGTTCTCGCGCACGATCACGATGTCCGTCTCCGGGAAGCGGGTGCGCACCCCCTCGTATGCCTTGCACGGGCGCAAGCAGCAGTAGAGGTCCAGGTCCTTTCGCAGGGCCACGTTGACGGAACGGAAGCCCGACCCTACGGGAGTCGTGATCGGCGCCTTCATCGCGAGCTTGTTCTTGCGGATCGAGTCGAGCACCCGGTCGGGCATCGGCGTGCCCTCCTGCTCGTAGACGTCCACGCCGGCGTCCTGCCAATCCCACTCGAATCCCACGCCGGTCGCGTCGAGAACGCGCGCGGTTGCCTCGGCCAGCTCGGGACCTGTGCCGTCGCCGCGGATGAACGTCACGGTGGTGCTCAACTGGATCCTCCCTTTTGGTCACGCGAGCGCCGAAGGCGCGCAGCGCACTGGACGGGCGGCCGTAAGGCTAGATGGTTCAGACGAGGACGTCGGCGCTCGGACTGACCTGGTGCATCAGGATCCCCGCGGCGGCCGAGACCAGGTCGCGATCGAACGTCATCGCGAAGTCGAAGCGCCGCGCCTCGTCAGGCCCCTCGTCGCCGAGGTCACGCGCCACGAATCCCCCGGCGAAGTGCGGCCCCACGACGAGCACGTTCCACTCGCGCGCGAGCTCCGTGCGGCCGCGCAGGTCGGCGCCGCGCACGCCGGGTGCCGGGTGCTC
>Ga0075429_100003248_pt1 | contig 13838 bp, 18 predicted proteins | sample RhiMetdeltSRZDD3_FD_75295 | JGI IMG/M metagenome (GOLD analysis project Ga0075429, IMG submission 75295) | Populus rhizosphere microbial communities from Tennessee, USA - Rhizosphere MetaG P. deltoides SRZDD3 | ecosystem: Host-associated > Plants > Roots > Rhizosphere > Soil | place: USA... | reverse complement strand
CGGGACGGCAAGCCGGCGCGCCTGGTGGCCACGACCGCGCTCGCCTTCTTCGATCTCCACCTCAAGGACCGCGACCAAGCGCGCGACGCCTTGGAGGGGGCTCCCGGGATCGAAGCTGTGTCCTAGCGCCACAGAGGTGCGGCCGCGTCGGTGAGGTCGGAGCAGAACCCGTGACAGTCGGCGGGGTCCCGGGCGGCGGCGCGGGCGGCGACGTCTTGGAGGACGCGGCGGGCTTGGGTGAGCTCGGCGATGCGGGCGTCGATGTCGGCGAGCCGTTGGTGGACCGACCTTCCCGCCGGATGGAAGGTCTACGGTGCCGATCGTGGAGGTCGAGCTGCTCTACTTCGACGGCTGCCCGCATTGGGAGACCGCGGGTGTCCGGCTCCAGCAGGTCGCAGGCGAGGTTGGGGCCGTCGTCCGGCACCGCCGGGTCGAGGAGAGCGCGGACCTGCGAGACTTCGGTGGGTCGCCGACGATCCTGGTCGACGGCCGCGACCCCTTCCCGCGTACCGGACCGTCGACCGGAGGGCTGTCGTGCCGGCTGTATGCGACGCCCGGTGGGCCGGCGGGCTCTCCGACCCTCGACCAGCTCCGTGCCGCTCTCGGTGCTGGACAGGGGGTCGACGATGGCTGAGCGCCTGCAATCGTTCACGGCCGTCGTGACGAGGGATCCGCGGCGGCGCGTGCTGGTGCCGGTGCCGTTCGATCCCGACCGGGTGTGGGGTGCCAAACAGGCCCATCGGGTACATGGCACGGTGAACGGCATGGGCGTTCGCGCTGTGGTCGAACCCCTTGGCGACGGCTACGGCGTCCTGCTTGGTCCGTCTTGGCGGCGGGGGTGCGGCATCGCTCCCGGCGACCATGTTGATGTCGTCCTGGCGCCCGAGGGGCCTCAGCGCGACGACCTCGCGCCCGACGTTGCGGCTGCGCTCGAGGCCGACCCGGCCGCGGGCGAGTTCTTCGACTCGCTTGCGCAGTTCTACCGGCGCGCGTACCTGCGGTGGATCGACGCCACCAAGCGTCGCCCCGACCTGCGCGTTGAACGCATCGCCGAGATGGTGGAGTTGCTCAAGGCCGGCCACAAGCAACGCCCAGATCTCCCCGGGGACTGACCGCCCGATCAAGCTCCCCGACGATGTGCCACCCCGCGGGCTGGAGGTCAGGCCACAGGCGGGACGTCGAGCGTGGCGAGGAGGGTGCTGACACGGTTGGCGATGTCGTCGCGGATGGGGCGGACGGTGTCGAGGTCTTGGCCGGCGGGGTCGTCGAGCTCCCAGTCTTCGTAGCGTTTGCCGGGGAAGTAGGGGCAGGCGTCGCCGCAGCCCATGGTGACCACGACGTCGGCGGCGCGGACGATCTCGTCGGTCCAGGGCTTGGGGTATTCGCCGGTGATGTCGATGCCGACCTCGGCCATGGCGGCGACGGCGGCCGGGTTGATCTCGCTGCCGGGTTCGGAGCCGCCGGACCAGGCGACCGCTTTGCCGCCGGCGAGGTGGTTGAACCAGCCGAGGGCCATCTGGGAGCGACCGGCGTTGTGGACGCAGAGGAACAGGACGATGGGGATGCCCTCGTCGGCTTTGCCCTCGACCTTGGCGAGAGCCTCGAGGCGTTGGCGGGCGAAGCGCTCGGCGAGCAGCGGCAGGAACGTCGCGACGCTGGCGCGGCCGGCGAACTGCTCGTAGCTGGTCTCGAGGAACAGTTGGATGGTCTCAATCGAGAACGTGCCCTTGTACTCGCCGGTGAGGTTCTTGGCCGCTGTCTTCAGTGCCAGGCGCTGGTCCGGGCTCAGGGATTCGAGGTCGGGCATCGAGGGCCTCCTCCAACGAGGGGTCGGGAGCGGGGAACAGGACACGAGCCGTACCGACCGCGAGCAGCGCGCCGGTGAGCTGGGCGGCGATGAACAGGGGAGCGGAGGCGGGGGCGATCCCGGCGAAGGTGTCCGAGAGCGTGCGGGCCAGGGTGACGGCGGGGTTGGCGAAGCTGGTCGAGGACGTGAACCAGTAGGCCGCACCGATGTAGCCCGCCACGGCGACGGGGATGGCGGTGCGGCGGCCGGAGTGCACGACGCCTGCGATCACGGTGAGCAGCCCGAAGGTGGCGATCGCCTCGGCGAGCGCGTGGGCGCCAGTGGCCCGGTCGGTGGTGGACCAGTCGACTGCCGGTAGCTCGAACATGAGGTTCGCGGCCATGGCGCCGAGGCAGCCGCCGACGATCTGGGCAGCGGTGTAGGCGCCGAGAGCGCGAGTGTCGAGCTTGCCGCCCAGTCGCTCGGCGAGGCTGACGGCGGGGTTGAGGTGGGCGCCGGAGACCTGACCGAAGGTGAGGATCAGGGCCACGAGCGCCAGGGCGGTGGCGGTCGAGTTCTCCAGCAGCTGGAGGCCGATCTGGTCGGGGGAGAGCTGTTGCGCGGCGATGCCTGAGCCGACGACTGTGGCGACGAGTAGCCCGGTGCCGAGCCCTTCGGCGAGGGTGCGGACGATGAGCGTGGGCTGGGCGGTCATGTGCAGGGCCGCCGTCGCGGTGAGCCGGTGGGTTGGGCCGCGAGCTCGCCGAGGACGTCGGCGAGGCCGGTCAGGGCCGTGCGGTCCAGGACGTAGTAGGTGAAGGCTCCGGAGCGCTCGGTGTGCACGAGCCCGGCCTGGCGCAGCACCCGCAGGTGGTGGCTGATGAGGGGTTGGGCGGCGTCGAGGTCGCCGACCAGGTGGCAGGTGCAGAGGTCCTCGATGGCGAGACGTCGGACGATCTCCCAGCGCAGAGGCTCGCCCAACGTCTTGAGCAGCGCGGCCTCGGAGACGGCATCAACCGGCATCGAATCAATCGTCGTTGATGTCCTGTGCCGCAGCAAACGAACGCTCGATGACCGCTGGATTGCCGGCAGGTGGCGTCGCCGAGCCAGCGCGCATCGAAGGATGCCAATTCGTCAGGAGAGCCAGCGGGAGAGGTAGTGGTGCAGCCCGGTGAGGTCGGTGCCGTCGCAGCGGTAGGCGATGTGCCCGTCGGGGCGGACCAGGACCGTTCCACCTGTTGCGGGGTCGAGGCCGAGGCGCTGGTGGGCTTGGCCGTCGGCGTCGACGAGCGCGCCGCGGCGGGACCGCGATGTGAGCTGGTGGACGTCGATGTGGTCGTGGTCCAGGTTCGGGGCGTCGCCGGTGGTGAGGAGGTGGAAGCGGGCCGGAGCGAGGATCTCGTGGAGGGTGCGGGGGTGGCCGTCGAGGGCGACCGGAGCGTCGGGTACCCGGTCACCGGCCCGGGGTCGGCGGGATCGTGGTCGGTCGTCCCGGACGGCGGGGGAGTCCTTGTAGGTCACCGCCAGCTGGGAGAGCACCCGGAAGCCGGCGGCTCGGGCGCGGCGGGAACGGGAGAGAGCGTGGAGGAGGCGGGGGGCGAGGTGGGTTCGCAGCCCACCGATGAGGCGGTTGCGGGAGGTGGCGATGCGAAAGGCGCGGTCGGTGAAGCGGACCACGTCACGGCCGATCGGTTCGCGTTCGTGCTGGTAGGTGTCGAGCAGCTCGGTGCTGGCGGTGCTGTTGGCGACGAGGGCGAGCTTCCAGCCGAGGTTCCAGGCGTCCTGGATGCCGGTGTTCATGCCCTGGGCGCCGGCGGGGCTGTGGACGTGGGCGGCGTCGCCGGCGAGGAACACCCGGCCGGCCCGGTAGCGATCGGCGCGGCGTTGTTGGAGCCCGAACACACTGGTCCATACCGGTTCCGCCAGGTCGACGTTCTGGGTGTAGGCGTCGACGAGTGCCTGCAGGTCGGGCAGTTGGGGTTGCCGATCTCCGGAGGTGGGGTCGATGGCCAGGAGCCGCCAGGGGGCGGGCCGGCCGAGGGGGAAGAAGAACAGCATCCCCGCTCGCGACAAGAAGACGTGCGCCGCGTCCGGGCCGAGGCCCGCGGCGTCGAGGTCGGCCAGCACGAAGGTCTGGGGGTACGGGCTGCCGATGAAGTCGATGCCCGCAAGGCCTCGCACCGTGCTGTTGGCGCCGTCGCAGCCCACGACGTAGCGGGCCACGATCTGTCCGCCGTCGCCCATGGTGCACAGGACTCGATCCGTGCCCGGTTCCAGTCCGACGAGTTCCACGCCTCGCTCGACGGTGACGCCGTGATCGGCGAGGTGTCGTTCGAGGATGGCCTCGGTCTCGGCTTGGGACAGGAACAACAGGAACGGGAACGCGGTGTCGGCGAGGCCGATGTCGAACAGCGGCACCCGAGTCGTGCGGGTGCCGCTGTGCATCTCCAATCGCACCGTCGGGTTGCCGTGCTCGACCATCACGTCGGCGAGGCCGAGGGTGGCGAGGACTTCGAGGGTGCGGGGCAGCACCGCAAGCGCCCGTGACTCGCCGACCCCAGCCGCGGCCCGATCGACGATCCGGAACGTCGTACCGCAGCGCTGGAGTTGGGCGGCGAGCGCCAGGCCGGTCGGGCCAGCCCCGACCACCAGCACGTCGACCCCGTCTCGGTTCGTCACGGCCCTGGCGATGCCCGCGACCCGGTCGGCGTCGGCGAGGCGGTCGGGTCCTGAAGGGTCCAGCGCATCTCGCCGACGAGGTTGGCCACGATCAGGGTCTGATTGGTCGGATCCCAGGCCAACGCCGGTTCTGCTTGGAGGAGGCCGGCGAGGGCCACGACCGCGGCGGGGCTCGGGGCCAGCGCGTGGCGTTGGCCATCGTCGGTGATGACCTGCAGCTCGAAGCGGCCATCCTCGCTGTCGCCTGTGGGGGTCCAGTTGGCGTTGAGGTTGGTGATCCGCCGGGTCTGCTCGCTGGCGCCGGGCACGGCTTCAGTCCTCCTGCTTGCGGGCCCGGACGAACACGGACCAGAAGCCGTCGGCGACCTGGTGGCTGTCGACGATCTCGACATCGGTGAACCCGGCGCCCTCCAGCTGGGCTCGGTAGCGGTCACGAGTCACCGCGCCGGCGATGCACGCTGCCCAGGCTGCGTCGTCCGCGAGGAGCTCGGGGTCGGGTGCTCGGTCGGCGACGACGTCCGCGACCGCCAGCCGGCCGTTGCCACGCAGCACACGGTTGGCTTCGGCGAACACGGCCTCCTTGTCGGCCGACAGGTTGATGACGCAGTTGGACACCACGACATCGACGCTCCCGTCAGGCAGGGGGACGGCCTCGATGCGGCCTTCGAGGAAGTCCGCATTGGTCACCCCGGCCTTGGCCTTGTTGGCCTCGGCGAGCTCCAACATCTCGGCGGTCATGTCGACCCCGTACGCCTTGCCGGTAGGTCCAACCCGGCGAGCGGACAGCAGCACGTCGATACCGCCACCAGAGCCCAGGTCGAGCACGTCTTCGCCGGGCTGCAGGTCGGCGAGCGCAACCGGGTTGGCGCAGCCGATGCTGCCCGCGACCGCCTCTCCGGGAAGCTCAGCCAGCTCGTCCGCCGAGTACAGGCCGGCGCCGAAGGTCTCGGCCGAGTCCCTGGCCACCGGGCCAGGACACGACTCGATCGTGTCGCCACCGCACTGCTCGATGACCGCGGCGCCGGTAGCGGCCTTGCGGGCCGCCGCGCCGTAGTGGGCCTTCAGGCTCTCGACCAGCACCTCGTTGTCGTCGGTCACGTCGTCTCCTCCTCGCACTCACACCAGGGCGCCACGTCCGGGACCCTGCCCATCACCACCTCGGCTGCGGAGGGGAAGACCTCCAAGCAGCGCTCGTTGACGCGGAACAGGCTCGTGTTCCCTTGGCGCTCCACGTGCACGAACCCGACCTCGGCCAGCAGCTTCAGGTGGTGCGACACGGTGGACTGACCAACGTCCACGGCATCCACGATCTCACCCACCGTCATCGGCCGGCGCGCCACCGCAAGGCGGTGCAGGATCAGGACCCGGGAGGCGTCGCCCAGCGCCCGGAACCAGCTCGCCCACACCTCTGAAGAAGCCCGATCAACGTCCATCGATCATCGACGATAGTCGATTGTGAGTGGGATGTGGTGCGTGAGCACCACATCCCACTCACATCGCTCCGGCCGTGTCGATGAACCGACCCGCGGTAACGTGGGCGAGCTCCGGGGGGAGGAGAACGACATGCGCAAGCTGTCAACACTGGTCGTCGCGTTGGTCACGGCGGCGGTGCTCGCAGGATGCTGGCCGTCGGTGGGGACCAACTTCGCCGGCCCGGGGCCCTACGGGGACGTGTCGGTGCAGACCGACGCCGAGCACACCTACTACTACCCGACCAACCTGCGGACCGATGGCGTCCGCCACCCGGTCGTCCTGTGGGGCAACGGCACCTTCCTGAACCCGACCCACTACGACGGGCTGCTGCGGCACCTGGCGTCCCACGGGTTCATCGTCGCGGCCGCCAACACGACCAACGCCGGCAGCGGCAACGAGATGCTCGCCGGCCTCGACCATCTGACCACGTTCAACAGCCAGCCCGGCAACGTGTTCTTCGACAAGGTCGACCTGACGCGGGTGGCGGCGATGGGTCACTCCCAGGGTGGCGGCGGGGCCATCAACGCAGCCCGGGACGCCCGGGTCGACACTGCGGTGCCGATCCAGCCCGGCGGGGGCACCCTCAGCCAGATCCACAACGGGACGACGGTCTGGTTCCTCTCCGGCAGCGCCGACACCACCATCTCATCGTCATCCGTCCGGTCGAAGTACGACGCAGTGGCCGGGCGCCTGCCCGCCGCCTACGGCGACCTGCTGGGCGCCGACCACTTCCAGCCCATCGTCAACGGCAACGGCTACCGAGGTCCGATCACCGCCTGGCTGCGCTGGCAGCTCATGAACGATCCGATCGCCGGCAACCAGTTCGTCGGCAACTGTGCCTACTGCACCGACCCCATCTGGAAGACCTACGTCACCAACCCCCTCCTCCAAGCGCTGGCTCCGCCCCCGCCCCAGTGACGCTGCCGATGCGCCTCGGCAGCCGATCAGGCTCGGTCACGGGTGCGCCGCGAAGACGTGGGCGACGGCTCCGCCGCTGAAGGCGGTGGTGCTGATCGGCTCGACGGTGAGCGGTGCGTCGAAGATCCGCTCGCCCGCGCCCAGGACGGCCGGGTGGACGACGAGGCGGTACTCGTCGATCAGGCCGGCCTCGACCAGCGACCGGGCGAACCGTGCCCCGCCGTGGGCGAGCAGGTATCCGTCGGAGCGCTCCTGCTTGAGCCGCGTGATGGCTTCGGTCAGATCTCCAGCGGCGATCGTCGTCTCGCCCCAGTCAGCGGAGGTGAGCGAGCTCGAGAACACGACCTTGGGGATCTCGTTCATCGGCTTGGCGAACGGCCCGGAGGCACCGGGCCAGTAGCCGGCCCACGCCGCGTATGTGGTCGCACCGATGAGGTGCGCGCTGGCGTTGCTCACGGTCTCGACAGTCCAACGGAGGCCGTCCTCGGAGCCTCCCGCAGCGATCCAGTCCGTGCTCCCGTCGCTCGGTGCGACGTAGCCGTCGAGCGAGACGGACATCTTCAGGACCAGTGAGGCCATGCGCTGCTTCCTTCCAGGGACGGATGACAGAGAGCGAAGCGGCCCCGGTCCTCGAGAACCGGGGCCGCCTCGCGGGAGACGAGCTCGCTGTGAGGAGTCCGGCTAGGCGTCGAGGCTGAGCATCTCGGTCGGGACGCCGGGGAACTCGATCTGACGCCAGATCGTGGTCCAGCCCGGTACCTCGTGGTAGCGCCGCAGCTCGGCGACGCCGGCGAGCCAGCCGACCCAGCCCGGGTAGGGCGGGTTGTCCAGGTCGAACCCGCTCTGCACGATGGTGAGCCGGGTCCGGCCGTCCGAGCCGTCCAGCTCCCAGCTGGTGGTCTCGCCGTCGGCGAACCGCAGCGTCGCCTTGCGGCCGGGCTCGAACTCGACGAACTTGATCCCCCCGGGGTCCAGCTCGAAGCCGCCCATCGCGAACCGGCCACCCACGTAGGGCTCGATGTCGACGTTGGCGCCGAACCACTTGCGGAAGTGCTCGGGCTGGGTGAGCGAGTCGAACACGGCCTCCGGTGTGGCGTCGATGACGACCGAGGCCTGCAGCTGGGGTGAGGTGTAGTCGCACCTCGGGGTGAGCTCGCGGCCCAAGAGGTAGTCGGACAGGTTCTCGATCGCGAGCGACCAGAACGTCTGCAGCTCACCGCGCGGCCCGGCCGTGTCGGAGAGGACCTCGTCGAAGCTCGGCAGGTCGCTCTGGGTCAGCGTGAGCAGGGTGCCGCCCGCATCCGCGTCGTCGGCTTCCTGTTCGGGTTCGTGCTCGGTCAGGGTGATCTCGACCGTGGTCTCGACGCCGTCGACGGTCCAGGCGAGCCGCAGGGTGCGCTCGCTGGCGTGCAGCACGCGCTGGTGCGGCTCGGTGCCGTCGGGCGTGTAGCGGCCCCAGAACTCGTACCGGTCGGGCAGCGCCACCTCGGCGTGCTCGGCCAGCCACACGCGCAGTGCGGCGGCGTCGGTCAGCGCGGCGTGGACTGCCTCGGGTGGTGCTGGCATGACGGCGCTGAGGCGCAGCTCACTCTGCTCGGTCATCGGGATCTCCTTGGGTGTCGGTAGCGAGGTTCGGGTAGCAGGCGAGGGCGAGGCGGAACGCGTCGCCCTCGGCGCCGCCGTAGCGGGTGAACAGGTCCTGCAGCAGGTGCTGCAGCTCGTCGAGGAACGCGGCGCGCTGCTCGGGCCGGACCCGGATGTCACCGGACACGCCGATCGAGGGCAGGTCGGGTCGGGAGAGGTCGAGGGCGGCGATGTCGGCCTGCACGTTCTCCATCAGGTCGAGCAGGTGGCCCAGGCTGAGCCGGTCGCGCGTCTGGCGCAGCCCGATCCGGCCCACGAGGCGGGGCGACAGCCAGTAGGACCGGCCGGTCGCTTGGTAGATGCCCTCGTGGATGCCGCGCACCCGGCGTTCGCTGACCTTGCTCACCAGGCTGGCGTCGAGCAGGCGTTTGACGTGGTAGTAGACCCGCTGGGGGGTCTGGTCGAGCTCGGCCGCCACCTCGGTGCACGACCGGGGCTCGGCGAGCTGCCGCAGCACTTCGATGCGCGGCGGCTTGAGCAGGGCCTCGGCCTGTTCGATCCGATCGAGGTAGACGACGTCTCTCATGGCAAAAGCAGTCTTTACGTAAAACGACTTTTTGTCAATGGCTCGCGACGGACGGCCGTCTAGCCGTCTGCGACCTAGACCGGCTGGCCGGCGACGCCGGAGCGGCCGGTGGGGATGCCGACGATGGTGACAGCGAGGAGGTCGCGGACGCCGTCGCCGAGGACGACGGCCATGGCGTCGGTGATCGAGGCGATCAGGCGCCCGGGGGCGTCGTCGACCAGGTGGAGTGCCGGCTCGCGCATGTGCAGCGTGACGGTCGGGCGGTGCTCGGTGGCCGGGGCGCCGCCGATGCCCCAGCGGTGGCGCGGGATCCCGAAGATCTCGACGACGACGAGTTCACGGGCTCGTTCGCCGTACACGTCGACCAGGGCCTCGGTGAGCGCCCGGATGGTGGCCGGTTCGACCTCGCCGTCGAGCGCTTCCTCGAACATGTGGACGTTGAAGTGAGGCATGGGTGGACGCGGCTCCGGTCGTAGACTGCCTCTGAGAACAAAGTATCTTTGAATACAAAGCTATTTGTTGGAGGCGTGGATGCCAAATCGGGCGAACGGCCCGACGGGCCTGAGCGTCGAGGACGCGACTCGGGCGCTGCTGCTGCTCGGGCCGCGCCTGGTCGGGCGGGCCAAGCGGAGGCCTGTGCCTGACGAGCTCCGCGACCTGGCCCTCGCCCCGCGGCACCTATCGATGCTGTCGTACCTGCTCTTCGATGGACCGATGACCGTCAACGATCTGGCCGCCCGGCTCGAGGTCGCGCCGACCACAGTCAGCCTGATGGTCGGCGACCTGAGCCGGAAGGGCGTCGTCGAGCGCCGCGAGGACGACAACGACCGTCGCCGGCGGATCGTCAGCATCACGACCGGCAGACGACAGGCGATCGCCGACTGGCTCGGCCGCGGCGCGCCCGCCTGGCGCCACGCGCTCGAGCCGCTCACGGCCGACGAGCGCCGTGTCGTCGTGGAGGCGTTCCGCCGCTATGACGAGTTCACCGAACACGCCTGACGCCCGAGCTCGCCCCGTCCAATGGGATTGGCGGCCTGTGAGCGCTGACGCTTGGCTTCAAGGCGTGACTTGGCTGGGCTGGTAGCGCAGAGCGACCGCCCCCGACCTGAACTCCTGGCGGCCTACGAGCTTCAGCTCGAGCCGCTCGCTCAGACCGGCGAACAACGTCGGCCCGTGGCCCGCCAGGATGGGCTGCACGAGAAACTCGTACTCGTCGATCAGCCCCAGGTCCGCCAAGGCGAGCGGGAGGGTCAGGCCTCCCGTGAACAGGCCTTTGCCGGGCTCCTGCTTGAGCTGCTCGACGGCTTTCGCCAGGTCACCCTGCACGAGCTCCGCGTTCCAATCGACCTGGTCCAGGGTGCTCGACACGACGTACTTCTTCGCTCCGTCGATCGTCTCGGCGAAGGGGATCATCCAATCGGCCATCCAGTCAGGCCACGTCCCCGTCGCCGGCTTCCGCCACGCCTCCTCCATCATCTCGTAGGTCACCCGGCCGAAGAGAAGGGCATCAGCTCGTGCCAGCTGGGCGGCCCAATAGCGATCCGACTCCTCGTCCGAGATCCCGACCCGGTGATCGCAGCAGCCGTCGAGGGTGACGTTGATCGCGTATCGGAGCGGTCTCATGGGTTCCTCTCCCAGAATGTCGGGTCGTCGGGCAAGAACTCCCGTACCTCCTGTGCACAACGGCAGGCGACCGCGATCTTGGCAGCCCACTCGATCGCCTCCGCCCGCGAGGGCACGTCGACGACCGCGAGCCCGCCGAGGACCTCCTTGGTCTCCGGGTACGGGCCGTCGGTGACCGTCCCGTCGGTGGCCACGACGCTGGCCCGCTGGCTCTCCAGTCCGCCGCTGAAGACCCACACGCCGGCGTCCTTCGCCTCCTGGACCACTGTGTGCGCGGCCTTGGCCACGTCGGGCAACTCCTCCTCGGAGACGGTCATCGCCCCGTCATCGAACGAGATCAGCCATTGCGTCATCCCTTGACTCCGTTTTCCCGGCGGCCACTCCGACCGCTTCTCACCTCTTCTACGAACGCGTCGCTCCGGATCCGACACTCCCCGAAAGGAATTCTCACGAGACCTCGCGGCGCTTCCTGGTCAGGTAGGCGCGCTCGGCGGAGTTCTGGGTGGCGGCGATGGCGGCGTCGTAGGACTCCTTCGCCTCGGCGGTCCGGCCGAGCCTACGGAGCATGTCGGCGCGGGCGACGTGCCAGGCGTGGTAGCTGGTGAGCGGCAGCCGGTCGACGAGAGCCAGGGCGACCTTCGGCCCGTCCAGCTCAGCGACCGCGACGGCGCGGTTGAGCGCGACGATCGGCGACGGGTCGAGCCGGATCAGCTGGTCGTACAGGGCGATCACCTGCGACCAGTCCGTGTCCGTAGCGGTGGCGGCGTCGGTGTGGACGGCGTTGATCGCGGCGAGGATCTGATAGCGGCCGGGTTGGTCGATGGCGAGGCACTCGCGGACCAGGTCGTGCCCCTCGGCGATCAGCCCGCGGTCCCAGTCGGCGCGATCCTGCTCGCCGAGCGGGACCAGCTGCCCGTCTCGGACGCGGGCCTCACGCCGGGCCTCGGTGAGCAGCAGCAGCCCGAGCAGGCCGGCCACCTCCGGCTCCTCGGGGAGCAGTTGGCGGAGGACCCGGGTCAGCCGGATGGCCTCGCCCGTGAGCTCGGCGCGCACGGGGTCGCCGTCGCCGGTGGCGAGGTAGCCCTCGTTGAAGACGAGGAACAGCACCGCCAGGACGCCGGCGAGCCGCTCGGGCAGGTCGGCGGGCTCGGGCACCCGGTAGGGCACCTTCGCCGCCGCGATCTTCTTCTTCGCCCGGGTGATCCGCTGCGCCATCGTCGTCTCGGGCACGAGGAACGCCTGCGCGATCTCCGCCACGGTCAGCCCACCGAGGAGGCGGAGCGTCAGCGCGATCCGCGCGTCCGGCGCGAGCCCCGGGTGGCAGCAGGTGAACAGCAGCCGCAGCCGGTCGTCTTCGACCGGCCCGGTCGGCTCGTGGGGCGTGTCGTCGTGGAACATGACGGCCGCCCGGTGCTTCGCATCGCGCAGCTTCTCACGGCGGATCCGGTCGATCGCACGGTTGCCCGCGGTGGTCGTGAGCCAGCCACCGGGGTTGGGAGGGATGCCGGACTCCGGCCACTTCTCCAACGCGGTCAGGAGCGCCTCGCTGGCCGCCTCCTCCGCGATGTCGATCTCGCCGAAGCGGCGGACGAGCGAGGCGACCAGGCCGCCGTACTCCTCGCGGAAGACCCGCTCGACGGCCGCCGTTCCGACCTGCATCGATCAGTCGTCGTTCGGGCCCATCGGCGTGAAGCTTGTCATGACGGCGCCAGTGGCGGCGAACAAGTGCCAACATTGAGGCGAGGGCGGTGATGCCGGGGAGGCATCAACGGGGGGAGAACGATCATGGGCGATGCGTGTCCGACCGGATCCAGGTCGCGACTCCGGCCCTCCGAAGTTCAGCCCCGACGGGACGGCGGTCCTCTTCCCCAGCGATGCGTCGGACCTGGTGTCGGGTGACGGCGACGGCGCGCCGGACTGGTTCTTGCGCGACCTGGTCCGCGGCACCACGACGCTGTTGTCCGTGGACGGCGAGACGCGGGTCGAGTCGAACCAGGCGCGCTTCTCGCCCGACGGCTCGGCGATCGTCCTCACGTCCGGAGGAGTCCGCCTGTACGACGTGGCGACCGGGGCTACGACGCTGGTGTCGGTGGCGGGCGACGGCAGCGGGCGACCGGGCAACGGCCGCTCGCAGACGCCGATCTTCAGCCCCGACGGCACCAAGGTGGCGTTCCTGAGCCATGCCACCGACCTGGTGGCGCAGCCCACCACGGGGCAGGGGGACGTTTTCGTGCGCGACCTGGCGGCTGGGACGACGACGCTCGTCTCCGGAGTTGCGTCCGGTGGGAACAACACGTCCTTCGCTCCGACGTTCAGCCCCGACGGCCGTCGAGTGGGGTTCCTGAGCCTGGCGACCGACCTCGTGCCGGTCGCCGACTTCAACAACCTGCAGGACTTCTTCGTGCGCGACCTGGCCACCGGACACATCGAGCTCGTCTCCGTCAGCACGGCAGGGACCGCGGCCGGTCAGCCGTTCTTGGCCATCTTCGACCCACCGTGGTTCCTGCCCGACGGGCGGGTCCTGTTCACGAGCAACGCCGATGACCTCGTGCCCAATGACGCCAACCAGTCGCCGGACGTCTTCGTGCGTGACCTCGACGCCGACACGACCGAGCTGGTGTCGGTGAACGCCGCGGGGACGGCCAGCGGCAACGGCGGCTCCGACATGGGTCGCCCGCTCCCGGACGGTCGCGTGGCGTTTCAGAGCGGCGCACATGACCTGGTGCCTGGCGGCACGATCAGGGGTCGGGACATCTTCATCAGGGATCTGGACGCCGGTACGACGACGCTCGTGACCGAGCGGTGGGACGGCACGACGTCGGGCAACGGCGACAGCACGATCAAGGGCGACCCCCAGGACGTCGCGAGCGCCGACGGTCGGGCCCTCGCCTTCATCAGCTCGGCAGGCGACCTCACACCCGACGAGGTGCCGGGATTTCAGAACTTCTACGCCTACGTCGCCCGGTTCGAGGCGGCCGACCTGAGCGTCGTCGCTTCGGCGGCACCGGACCCGGTGCCCGTGGGGGGCGAGGTGACCTACGAGGTGCGGGTCGCGAACGCCGGTCCCTCGTCGCCCGAGGAGGCGACGGTCGCCGTGCGCCTGCCGGCGGAGTCGACGTTCGTCGCAGCCGAGGCCACCTCCGGTACGTGCGCGCCGCCGTCATCGGGGGCTGCGCAGGTCGTGATCTG
>Ga0075429_100003247_pt1 | contig 13838 bp, 11 predicted proteins | sample RhiMetdeltSRZDD3_FD_75295 | JGI IMG/M metagenome (GOLD analysis project Ga0075429, IMG submission 75295) | Populus rhizosphere microbial communities from Tennessee, USA - Rhizosphere MetaG P. deltoides SRZDD3 | ecosystem: Host-associated > Plants > Roots > Rhizosphere > Soil | place: USA... | reverse complement strand
CTCCGCCAGGTCGGCGTTCTGCCGCTCGAGCTCAGCCCGAGTCTCGCCAACCTCGGCGGTGGAAGCCTTGACCAGGCGCAGACGCTCTTCGGCGGCCTCGGTCAACTCGTCGATCAACCGGTCCTTCCGTCGCACCTCCTCCAGGGCCGCGCTGATGTCGCTCTGAGTGCCGTCCATGGTCTGACGTAGCCGATCGATCTCGGCGGTCGCCTCCACGAGATGGCGGAGGCGTTCGTTGGCGGCGGCAGTAAGCTCGTCGATCACCCGCCCACGCTCGCTCAGCTCGGCGTCCAGCCGCGCTACTTGCGCGCGCATCTCATCGGCCTCGGCGGTGGATAACCCGAGCAAACGCGACCGTTCCTCGGCAGTCGCCGTGAGGTCGGCAATCAGGCGGTCCCGGTCGAGAATCTGGTCGACAAGCTGCTTTTGGGCGTCGCGTGCCCGGGAGGCCTGGTCGTTCGCACTTTCCATGAGCTGCAACCGCTCGAGCGCCGTCGCTGCGAGCTGGACGATGACGGTCTCCTTCTCCTGGACCTGCCGGGCGAGTTGCGCGGGCACGTCACGCGACGCGGCGACCGCGGCCTCGTCCCGCTCGATGACGTCGAGACGCTTGGCGGCCTCGCCGGCGAAGAACTGGGCCCTGTCGATCAGGCGCTGCTGTGCCGCGGAGACTTCCGCGAACATCGCCACCGAGAGTCGAGGGTAGGCGTCATCGTGCATGAAGATGACGTTTCCCCAGTCGCCCGGCCGGGTCGTCCCGTCGTTCACCTGGAGCGTTTCGAACTCGCCGTGTCGTTTGATGACGACGTAGTTCGTGTAGCCGCGATCGGCCATGTAGCTGGCGACCTCGTCGATCCGATAGGCGGCCGGTCCAACAGTCCCGGCCAGGTCATCCCAAAACTCGATCACGACGATGTCGCAGCGGAGCGGGCCCATCCCCTTCAGGACGGCGAAGTCGCTCCGCTCCGTGTCCACTTTCAGAACGCCGATCTCGGACGGAATGAGCCCCTCATTCACCAGCGAGGCCAGACTCCGGCGCCGGACCCGAATCTCCCCGATGCATCGAAGCATCGGCGTCTCGTCGAAGGAAACGAGCGAGTGGAAGGCGTCCTCGTGGAGTGCGGTCTTGTCTTCGACGACGTAAAGCGTGGCCTCGTCGTCACGGTCGCCGATCGCCACCTGAAAGATCTTCACGGCCGGCGTCTCCGCGAAGGCCGACTTCAGCGAGTTGACGCTCTTCGGGAACGGCTCGAAAGCGTAGATGGCCTCCGCGCCGGCGTCGAGCAGCACGCGCACGAAGGTGCCACGCTCGGCACCGACGTCGATGACCGACCTGTTCGCCAGGAAGCCGAAAAGCTTCGCGAGGAGGGCAAGGTCAGTTCCCTGGTCGTACTCGTCGGAGGCGCACTCGTTGAGCATCAGCCGCTGATCCCTGGTTCCTGACATGCAGCGCTATCGACCAATGCTACCATTGGGGCCATGGACGCGTTGTATGCCTCGACGCGAGTGGTCACCGATCCCGGAGACTGCTTCTGGTACCACGCGATGGATCTGCCTGAGATCGGCACCATGCAGGGCGCGTGGGATCTTCGCAAGACGATCGATGAGTATCTCGGACACTACGACTTCCGTGGCAAACGTTGCCTCGATATTGGCGCGGCAAGTGGGTACCTTACCTTCGAGATGGAGCGGTGCGGCGCCGCCGAAGTCGTCTCGGTGGACCTCGACCCATCGGCACATGCCTGGGAGATCGTCCCATTCGTGGGTCTGGACATCTCCCACGCGATCGAGGAGATGGCGGAGTACGTGCGAGCCTGGCAGCGGGCGTACTGGCTCGCCCACCGGCTCCTCGAGTCGAAGGCGCGCGTCTACTACGGACGGCCTACGACCTGCCGCCCGAACTGGGCACCTTCGACGTCGTGCTGATCGGCATGATGTTGCCGCACGTCAGGGATCCGTTCCGCGTGCTCGAACAAGCGGCGGCGCGGTCGTCAGACACCATCATCGTTACGCAGCAGGCGTCGCTCGACCCCGAGCCGCTCGCTCACTTCATGCCTGATCCGGCCACGCATCTTCCTAACAATGCGTGGTGGTCCATGTCCGAAGCGTGCGTCGAGTGGATGTTGGCGATTCTCGGCTTCGAACTGGTGTCGAAGACGCGTGCTGAACATGCCTGCCCATTCCGGGGCGACCGAGAGTTCTGCACTGCCACAATCGCCTCGAAAGCCTGGCACGCCTGAGTTTTCCTACTATGTCCGGCCGGTCGTCGTGTCATGCGTATGATCGGTCCCCCTCTCACCTTGGCAATGCTCGCCATCGTCGTCGACCTGAGCTCGACGTGATACAGCAGCCCGAAGCAGAAGGACAGGTCGAAGAACCCGAGGTCGCGCATCCGCTCCTCGGATTCGACGTCGACGTGCTGAAACCGAACCTGCGGTACCCGTCGCCTCGCCTCGGCCACGAGCTCGGCACGTCCCTCGGCACCGGTGACGGTGAGCCCTGTCTGTGCGAGCTTCTCGGAGAACCAGCCGGGACCACACCCCACGTCGAGGCAGGTTCGCAGGCCGCCGGGCAACGTGCGCCGGAGCTCGGCGATAACCTGGGCGGCCACGGCCCACCTGGCCCGGTCGATCTCGAGGTAGTACGGTTTATCGAACGTCAGCTCTGACACGTTGAGGCTCCCAACGCGCAATCAATCGCCTCCGTTCGGCTCGACGGGCAACTCGCTTCGCTCCGACGACGATTGACCGTGGCTGCGGCTCGCACCATCGGCAGGAATCCGAAGCTGAGATCGACGCGGTCACCAGGCAGCATGTCCATCGTTCGTTCCCGCGATACGGCCGGCCCACGCCAACGCCGAGTCAGGGGACCGCGGCGCACCGCTAGCTTCAGCGATTCTTGCTCCGAGCGTCAAGCGCAGGATCGCCGCCATCGACGGCGTCGAAACGGCGCGCGTCGGTCGCCGACGGAGGTGCCAGGGACGGTGGTCGGCGGACCTATGTGCGCGGTCGGGTAGAGTCTGTCCCAACCTCCGTGCATGAGCAGCCCCCTGGATTGTAGTTGGCCAGTCCGCGCGGCGTCCCGAGGTATCAGGCTACATCCGGCGGCGTGTGACGGGCTCCTACTCTCTGGGCCGACGGCCGACCACGACGCATCTGATCCCGAACGGCCAGCGGAGCCACCGCCCAAACCAGCGCTCGACGCCGAAGGCTGCGCCGAGCAGGACGCTCGACGCCGTGTACTGGATGTACCCCGCGACGACCTCTTCTTCTCGCTCTTTCACCTGGGGACGGCGGAACCGGTTCCACATCTTGACGGCCGCGAACGCCGGATAGACGATCACGCCTGAGTGGGTCGCCTTGACGATCTCGAAGCCGGTCCGGGCGAACAGCCGCTTGACCCGGGAAAGGGTGTACCGACGGTGGTGCATCAGCAGCCGATCGTACACATCATACGATCGTACACATCATAAAGGTGCGGGCCAGCCGGCACCTCCAGGATCAGGACGCCGCCGGGGCGCAAGATCCGGAAGACGTGGCGAAGCGCCTGCACGTCCTCCTTGATGTGCTCGAGGACATTCACCATGATGACGGCGTCAACGCTCTGATCCGGGAGCGGGCAGTTGACGAGATCGAACTGGATGATCGGGACGTCAGGGAGCGAGGCGGCGAGCTCCTTGAGCGGCCCGGGAACGTAGTCAGCGCCGATGACGGTGGCACGCGGGAGCCGGTCGCGGATGAGCGGCAGGAGATAGCCGGACGAGCAGCCGATCTCCAGCACCACGGGGTCATCGCGCGTCAGGTGATCGAGCCCGCTGAGCGCGTGGTCGCGCGAGGCGACGTCGATCGGGTGATCGGTGCCGGCATGCTCCTCCGAAAAGACGGTGAGGTCGTCTGTCCAGCCAGAGGCGCCGACGGCGTCTGCGACGACGTCAGTCGGCTTGCCGTCCACCACAAAGCCGCGCTCAGTCCAGACCGGCGGTGTCGAGGCGCCCGGCGGCACCTGCCAGGGGTATTGAGCGCCCGCGCTCGGCCGTGCGGGGGAACGCGAAGCGCCGTCCGGAGTGTGCGTCGGGCTGGGGGAGCTTGCCTGGGTCACGAGGCGAGCTGCTCCGGGATGTTCGGCTCCATCACTCTGACCGGGACTCGGCGCGGGCGGCGGCCGATCTGGAAGCGGGTGAGACGGATGCGAAGCAGGTCCATCACGTTCTGGATGTTCCCTCGAATCAAGGAGAGCCGGCTGTCGCCGTCGTCGCGCCAGACGATTCCTATTTCGCGCACCGAGTAGCCAAGCTGCTCGGCGATGCAGAGGATCTCAACGTCGCACATGTAGCCGTCGATGCGGGTACGGCTGAAGATCTCTTCCGCGCACTCACGGGTGAAGAACTTGAAGCCGCACTGGGTGTCCCGAATGTGGTGGAGCCCGATCAGGGTGTGCATCAGCTTGCCGAACGCCCAGGAACCGATCTGCCGGTACCGAGGCTGGTAGACTTTAATGTCTGAATCGACAAGCGCTCGGGAGCCGGCGACGAGGTCGTAGCCGGCGTCGAGCCAGGGCAGCACCTTCTCGATCTCGTCGATCGGCGTCTTGTAGTCGGCGTCGATGAAGCCGACGACGTCTCCGCTCGCCAGCCGCATCCCACGTCGCAGGCCGTGTCCCTTGCCGTGCCGGCCGGGCTCGGCGGTGAGCTTCAGCGCCGGCCAGTCGCGTGCTATCTCGCTGACGATCGCTGGCGTCTCGTCATCGCCATCGGCGGACACGATGATCTCGTACGTGTACCGCTGCCGATCGAGGTACGACTGCATCGCGGTCAAAGTCGACCGGATGCTGCCAGCCTCGTTGTACGCGGGCAAGACGACGCTCAGGTAGACGCCGGAGCTCATTGGCGATCCTCACGTGAGCCGGCCACAGGACCGGCCACGATGCTGACCGTTCCGTGACGAGCAAGTTGATCGGTGCGCACGTCCGATGCCGATCGACCGGAGCGGGCGTCGGCCGCGAGAGCGACGCGGGGAGCCAACTGCGGGTGCGGGCGTCTCGGTGCCGCGGGAGCGTAGTGTAGCACACGCTTTTTGGCCTCAACTCGAAGGCCGTTGTGTCGCGAAGTAAACGTAATGGTCTTGTGAGAGGGGATGGCCTTCCGTACGGCTTGACGACGATGCGACCGCCTCTGTCGCGCAAATGCTAAAGGCCAGACGCACGACGGCGAGAGCACTCCAGGGGCGCGCGTCAGCCGGTCGGTGTGCGTAGTCAGCTAAAATCGACGGTCTGGGCCGTGTTTCTGGGATCTCGGCCGTCCGCGAGCGCGCGTGACCCCGAGTCTCTTCCTCGCTCCGCCTCGGGACGGAGCGCACTCTGCGTCGGTCGCCTGGAGGCTGCTCCTGCGTTCATTCGTCAACCTTCCGTATCTCTGGGAGCTGCGTCCGTATCTCCGCCAGGTCGGCGGCCTGCTGGCCATCGGGTCGCTGATGGCGATCATCATGAACACAGCGATCGTCTTGCCGGCGCTCGCGCTGGGCCGGGCGATCGACGCCGTACTGGCGATCGAGCGAGGCGAGGGCGACGCGGCGACGGCCGGTTGGGCGGCGCTCAGTCTGATCGGTGCGGCGGCTATCGTCGAGCTCTCCCGAGTCTTCAAGCGTTACTGGCTGATCACGGCGAACCAGCGCGTTCGGGCGAACCTGCGGGCGGACGCCCTTCGTGGAGTGCTCGCCTGGCCGGCTGAGCGGCTCCATCAGACCCCCGTCGGCGACCTGATGGCACGCATCGACGGCGACGTCGAGACGCTCGGATTGGGCGTCCGTGAGGCGACGACAGAGATCTGGGACACCGTCCTCTTCTCGGTGTCACTGGTTGTGGTCATGCTGACGTTCGACGTCGGCCTCACCGTGCTGGCGATGCTACCGGTCCCGGCCGCGATGCCGCTGGCGTTGGCGACAGGCCGCTGGGTCCGCGAGCGGATCTCGGCAGCTCGCGCCGCCGCCGCCCGAGCGACGGCCGCGTTGCAGGAGCTTTTGGCCGGCGTTCGGGTGCTGCGGCTGTTCGGGCACGAGGCGACGGCGACCAGGCGATACGCCACGCTCTCCGAGGACCAGGCCGAGACGATGCTGGCGACTCAGCGTCTCCGCTCGACGCTGGCCCCCACCTACACCGTCATGATGGTGGCCGGGGTGACGTTCATTCTCTGGTTCGGCGGCGAGAACGTGATCGCCGGCCTGATGACGGCGGGCCAGCTGGTGGCGTTCCTGGAGCTGTACCTGCAGGTCGTCAAACGTGGGTTCCGCGTTCCGCAGCTTATCAACTCCGTCCAGGCTGGCGGCGTGGCGTATCGGCGGCTGAAGCCGCTGCTGGCGCCAGCGCTCTCGGTGGAAGGGAACCACCACGCTCGTCGTTCAAGCCCGGCTACGTGGCCGGACTCCAGCTCGAACCGTCCGCGACCCTCTCGTCCGGACCGGGTCGATCCCTGACAGCCCAGGGCGACCAGTCACGCCTCGGCGACACAATCTCGGCCGGGTGTGGCGATGGTGGTGCGCACGGTTCGCGCAACGGCTCCGCGAAAGACCGGAAACCAGACTCGGTGATTGCGGGGCACCAGGAGGCGGCGCGTCACCAGGCCGGGTTCATGATCGCTGGCCGCGGGGCCGTCAGCGTGGATCTTCGCCAGGTCGTCTTCCGCTATCCGGGCGCCGCGCGCCCGTCGCTCACCGATCTGACCCTCTCGATCCCGGCCGGTGCGCTCGTCGGCGTGACGGGGGCCGTGGGATCCGGGAAGAGCGCGCTGGCGAAGGCGCTGGTCGGGCTGTATCAGCTCGAAGGTGGTCAGATTCAGGTTGACGACTTGCCGCTCGCGGAGATCGCCGCCAGGGAGCGCGCGGCGCTGATCGGCTATCTGCCGCAGGACCCGTGGCTGTTTTCCGGCACGGTTCGCGACAACATCGTCTTCGGTGCGCCGACGCTAGAAGGGCCGGAAGCTGACAGTCTGGTCGCCCGAGCGATTCGGCTGGCAGCGCTGGCGCCAGACATCGCGGCGTTCCCGGCCGGCCTGGACACGCCGATCGGCGAGGGGGGCGTCCGGGTCTCGGGAGGGCAGCGGCAGCGGATCGCCCTGGCGCGGGCGCTTCTGGCCGGCGCGCCAGGCCGTCCTGGCCTGCTCATCCTGGATGACCCGTTCTCGGCCGTTGACGTGGACACCGAGGTTCGGCTGGTCGAGGGATTGATGGGGGCGGTCGGGCCGGCGGCGCCGCCGGCCGAGCGCGCGACGATCGTGCTCTGCTCGCACCGATTGGCGGCGTTCACGCGGGTGGACCTCGTGGTCCTCCTGGATGACGGACGGATCGCCGAGTCTGGCACGCACGCCGAGCTGCTGGCGGCGCAGGGTCGATACGCGCAGATCTACCTGGCGCAACAGCGGATCGGGCAGGCCAGTCGGCCGCCGGTCGGGAGCCGACGATGAGTGTGGTCGTCCCGAGCATTGCGATGCGGCCCGCCAGACCGACCGGCGGGGCGTCAACCTACGGACAGGTCGTCACGCTGCTGGCGCCGCGCAAGGCGCTGCTGCTGCTGGTGGTGGCCCTGGTGGTCACAAGTGCAAGCCTGGAGCTTGTGCCGCCGCTGCTCCTGATGACGTTCGTCGACGACCACTTGCTCGTCGGGCAGTCAGATGGCCTGGTGGTGCTCTCACTGTGCTTCTTGCTGGCGATGGCGGCGGTCGAGGTGACGCGCGCCCTGGCCGGCTACCTCACCGGCGTCGCGGCTCAGGGCACGCTCCACGACCTGCGCGTTCGACTGTTCGCGCATCTGCAATCGCTGCCGATTCGGTGGTTCGATCGGACGCCGCTCGGCGAGGCGATCGCGCACTGCACCTCGGACATCGAGGCGATTCAGACGTTGTTCACGTCCGGGGTCGCCAGCGTCGTCATCGACCTTTCGAGAGTCGTGACGATCTCGATCGCGCTCGCGTCGCTGAGTCCGCCGCTGGCCGCCATCGCCGCCCTGACGGTGCCGCCGCTCCTGATCTTGACCCGCCGACTCCAGGTGCAGGTACGTGAAGCTGAACGGCAGAACAGGATTGCGGTCGGGCAGCAAGGCGCGCAGCTTCAGGAGACGCTCGTCGGCGCCGAGACGATCCAGACGTTCGGCCGCCAGGACGCGTTTGTCCACCGGCTTCGGCTGACGCTCGCCCAGACTCTCGTGGCGTCGAATCGCGCGACGGCGTGCTCGGCGATGTACTCGCCGAACGTGGCGATGATCGCGGCTGTGGCTGGCGCCGCCCTGCTCTGGGTAGGTGCGCGGGGCGGCCTGGTGTCCTGGGAGATCTCATTGGGAACGCTCACGGCGTTCGTGCTGCTCCTTCAACGAGGATTCGCGCCGCTGGCGGCGCTTGGCGAGCAGTGGCAGACGGTCCAGGGGGCGCTGGCCGGCGTGGAGCGGGTGTTCGAGGTGCTCGCGGTGCCGAGCGACCTGACCGAAAAGAACCTCACCGGCAGCGGAAAGCCCCACCCCCGGCCCCTCTCCATTGCGATGGAGAGGGGAGCAAATCGTGACTTGCAGGTGGTCTCCCCCTCTCCGCTGCGGCGGAGAGGGGGGCGGGGGGTGGGGCCTTCCGCCGGGGAGCTAGTAGACGTCCGGTTCGGGTACGCGCCGGGGCAGCCGATCCTGCACGACGTGAGCATGGCGGTTCGGCCCGGCGAGCACGTGGCGCTGGTGGGACGGACCGGGGCTGGCAAGAGCAGTGCGCTCTCGCTGCTCGGTGGACTGTACGAGCCGTGGGAAGGCCGCGTCGCGGTGCTCGGACAGAACCCCCGTGACCTGGAGCCGGCGGACCGTCGGCGGCTCTTCGGGGTGGTGCCGCAGACAGCGCTCCTCTTCAACGGGACGGTGCTGGAGAACGTCGCGCTGTTTGATCCTTCCGTGTCACGTGAGATGGTGGAGGACGCCGTGCACCTGGCCGGCGCCGCGGGCTTCGTCCTCGGGCTTCCACACGGCTACGACACGATGCTGGCGGGCGTGGGAGGCGGACGAGGGATGCGGCTCTCGGCCGGGCAGACGGCGCTGCTGGCGCTGGCGCGGGCGCTCGTGCTCGACCCGCCGTTGATCCTGCTGGACGAGGCGACGGCGGCGATCGACGCGTCAACTGAGGCGACGCTGGCGACGGCGCTGCGGGCCGGCGTAGTCGGTCGGCGGCGTGGCCTGCTGACCGTCGCGCACCGGCTCGCGACGGCCCGAGAAGCCGACCGGGTGATCGTGCTGGAGGACGGCCGGATCGTCGAGGAGGGTCCGCCAGCCGAGCTGATTCGGCAGGGCGGACGGTTTGGGGCGCTCGTGGAGCTTGAAGCGGCCGGCTGGGATTGGCGCGACGCGCCGCCCATCGCCTAACGGCCGGTTCGGCGCTCCTCTGGCTTGTAGAGCCAGAACATGCCGACCCGCCCGGCCGGCACGTAGGTGTCTTTGATAGCGAGTCGGACAGTTTCGGGTAGCAGTAGCTGGCGTTTCCACCAGCGGGCAGCGCGGACGTCGCTGCGCATCACGATCAGATCGAACTCGTTGCGCTTGATCCGCCGCTCGAGCTCCAGCGGATCGAAGAACTCGCTGGTCGTCAGCATGCTCAGGTGAAACGTGTCCGAGACGACGAGCTCCTTGCCGGCCAGGATCACCGCCAGCGGCTCCTCCGAGAGGACGGTGTCGGCGGCGGCGATCTCGGCGAGCGGCAGGCGGCTGGTGGGGTCCACGCCGCCGTCGAGGCGCCAGAAGTCCCAGAGACCGCTCGCCCAGATGACAGCGGCGGCGGCAAGGAGGATTGAACCGGAGAGAGCCAGCGCGGGGCCCCCACCCCCCAGCCCCCTCCCCCTTGCGAGGGAGAGGGGGAAGGTGGCCTCAGCTGGTGTCTGGTGCCCCCCGCTACCGACCCCGGAGGCATCCGCGCAGGGCGTCCGTCTCGCGGCACGCCAGAGCCAGTCGATCGCCAGGGCTGCGGGGATGCAGGCCGCGGCGGCGGGCTCGATCAGGTAGTTGACGTCGCCGCCGGTGTTGCGGAGCGAGTAGAGGGCGAGCCCGAGCGACGCGGACAGGTAGAGCAGTGGCAGGGCTGCCCGGCCGCGCACTCCTGGCAGCAGCACGGCAGCCGCCGCCAGGCCGATCGGCAGCCAGTCGTCCTTGAAGAAGGGCAGGAACTCGCGGAGCGCCAGGTCGAACCCGTTCTTCGGTGTGTTCAGGTGAGCCTGCACGGTGTTGAGGACGTAGTTGCCGCCGGTCACGGCGTCGAGCAGTGCGACCATGCTGCCCGTCAGCACGATCCAGGTGACGGCGAACGTCGCGGCGGCCAGCCACTGTCGCGTGAACAGGAGCCAGAGTGTGGCGGCGACCGGCAGCGCTACGGCGGTCTGCTTCGTGAAGAGGGCCAGGACGGCGACGATCGCGGCGAGCCACACCTGTCGAGGTCGAAGGATCAGCAGGAGAAGCGCGAACAGTGAGAGCGCCACGGCCGGGACGTCCGGCCTCGCAGCGAAACCCCACTCGTCCAGGAAGGGCAGCGGCAGGAAGAGGCTCGCGCCTGCCAGAGCCGCCAGAGATCCAGCGCCGAGCCGCCTGGCGACGAGCCAGATCAGAACGGTCGTCGCCAGCGTCGACGCCAACGTGAGTGAACGGGCGAGCCCGATCGTCTCGAGGATCGAGAGGCCGAGCACGCGACTCGCGACGCCGACCAGGACCGGTTGGACTGGCGGGTACGGCGTGATCAGGTGCGGAAACTCGTGAAAGTACTGGTAGAGCGGCTGGCCGTCTCGGACGCGAAGGATCGCAGCGATGGTGGCGCCTTCCGGGTGGGTGATCGGCCAGGCCAGGCCGACTGCGCCGACTGCCGACAGGATGAACTGCGCCGAGAGCGCCAGTCCCGCGCCGATCGTGCAGGCGATGGCGAGGCCGTGCAGCAGGCGGGCCGCGAGTCCTAACGCAGAGGTCGACTGGTGCGTGAGTGAACGATCCGCCGAGGCCGGGCGCCGACGCAGCGCTGGGAGGTCACGCATAGTGTGATGTTGCTCGGTCGTCGTGAGATCGGCCAGGATTGGCACGTCAATCGGCGCGCGCGATGCCGGGGGCGAGGGCGGTGCCGTTCGTGGCGCTTGTGCCGCAGGATGGCGCCGACGACCTCAGCGCGTCGTGCCAGAGCTGGAAGATCAGGAGCGTCCAGATCAGTTTCCGATTGTCCCGCCGACGTGAGTAGTGCTCGTCCAGCAGGCGGCGGACGCCGGCCGGGCGGAAGAAGCCGTCCGCTCTCAACCGCGACTCCGACAGGGTGTCCTCGACCAGCTCGCGCAGCGGCCCGACCAGCCACTTCGCGACCGGCATGTTGAACCCCTTCTTCTTACGGTCCGTGATCTCTGGCGGCAGGATCCTCCTGAGCGCCTTGCGGAACAGGTACTTGGTCGTGAAGCCGCGCAGCTTGAGGTCGTGGGGAAGCGCGGTGGCCCACTCGACCAGCAGGTGGTTGAGCAACGGCACCCGCACCTCCAGGGAGCAGGCCATGCTTGCCCGGTCCACCTTCTGGAGGATGTCCCCCTCCAGGTACATCTTCATGTCCCAGTAGAGGAGCTGGTTGACGGCCTGCCTGGCGGCACAGCGTCGCTGATGCTGGGTGACGATCTCGAAAACGTCGCGCTCCTCGACGTACGCCCAGGGCTCCAGAATGGATCGGGTCTCGTCTGGTGTGAAGGAGCCGAGCCACTGGTGGTGCCGCGTCGCGACCGGTGCGCCGCGCGCGCTGATGAAGCGCTTCAGCTTGAAGTCGAAGCTGACGTTGTCAAACGAGGTCGGGAGACGCCCGATGAGCCGAGGGACGATGTCGCGGCGGATCGGCTCCGGCACCACCATCTCGTAATACTCGACCAGGCGGTGGGCCTGGTAGGTGGGGTAGCCGGCAAACAGCTCGTCGCCGCCGTCGCCGCCGAGCGCAACCTTGACGTGCCGCTGGACCAGTTGCGAGAGCAGATAGGTTGGTACGAACGAGGAGTCGCCGAGCGGTTCGTCGACGAGCTCGCCGAGCTTCGGGACCAATGCCAGGAGCCGATCGGCGCTGACGACGATCTCATGATGCTGTGCGCCGGTGCGCTCGGCGACGACGCGCGCGAACGACGATTCGTCGAACGACTCGTCCTCGAAGGCGGCGGTGAACGTCTGGAGCGTACCAGGGTAATGGCGGGCTGCCATCACGGCGATGGCGCTGGAATCGAGCCCGCCGGAGAGCAGCACACCGACCGGCACGTCGCTGACCAGCTCGCGCCGTACGGACTCCTCGAGCCGGTCGAGCAGTTCGCGCTCGTATTCGCGCTCGGACTTGCGCCCGCTTTCGCTGCGCTCCAGGCGAACGTCCCAATACGGCTCGACGGTGGCACGGCCGCCGTGGACGGTGAGGGTGTGGCCGGGCGGAAGCTTCCTGATCCCCTTGATCATCGAGCGGGGCGTCGGGACGTACTCGAAGGTCAGGTAGTCGTTGAACGAGACCAGGTCGACCTGCCGGGTGAGGCGCGGGTGGGCGAGCATCACCCGGAGCTCGGAGGCGAAGATGACGCTGTCGTCCGTCACCGCGTAGAAGAGCGGCTTGACGCCCAGGCGGTCTCGCGCAATGAACAGCGAGCGGCGCGGCTGGTCCCAGATCGCGAAGCTAAAGATGCCGTTCAGGTGCTGGACACACTCGGTGCCGAACTCTTCGTAGGCGTGGACGATCGTCTCGGTGTCACTGTGCGTGGCGAAGCGATGGCCGAGGCGCTCCAGTTGACTGCGAAGCGAAGCGAAGTTGTAGATTTCGCCGTTGAAGACGATGGTGATCGAGCCGTCTTCGTTCTGGATCGGCTGCTGGCCGCCGGTGAGGTCGATGATCGCCAGTCGGACGGCGCCGAGCGCCACCTGGGAGTCGCCGAACACGCCCTCACCGTCTGGGCCGCGATGGCGCATCGTGCGCAGCATCTCGCGGGTGACGTCCAGGCTCGGGGGCGGGCCGTCACGCAGTTTCACTTCACCGCAGATGCCACACACGAGGTCACGTCCAGTCAACGGCGCCGGTTACGGGTACTCTATCGGACCGATCCAGACGCGGGCCAGAGGGTGAGGCGGCAGTCGACGTGGATACCACGAGGCCCGCGCCGCCCCGGTCTGGGCGGCGCGGGCCTCTTCGACGTCCCTGGTCAGGGGCGAAGCTCAGCCGATGTGCGGGCCGATCTTCTCCAGGATCTTCCCTTCGCCCATGAAGCCGACGAGCGTCTCGACGGGCTCACCGCCCTTGAACAGGATCAGGGTCGGGATGCCGCGAATCCGGAACTCGCTCATCATCCGCGGATTCTCGTCGACGTTGACCTTGGCGACCTTCAGCTTGCCTTCCTGCTCTTCCGCGATCTTCTCCAGGTGCGGAGCGATCATCTTGCAGGGCTGGCACCATTCGGCCCAGAAGTCGACCAGAACTGGGGTGTCGGCCTCGAGGACTTCGGCCTGGAACGTGCCGTCGGTGACGGCGACGGGGTGTGTCATCGTGGTTTCCCTCTGTGGCGGCGGAACGCGACCGCCATCGTGCTCGCCTCGAGCGCTCGAATCTCTCCCGAGGACACCTTGTATAACGCACGGCCACTCCTGGTATTCCCGCAGGAGGCGTGCCCTGGTGTGAGTTGTGAGCTACGAGTGAGGTCACGCACAGCATGGGCCGTCGCTTGCAAAGTGAAGTCGGCCGAGGTCCGTGGGTTGAAGCCCCAATGCCGTTCAGATAAGCCGAAGGAGGGCGCCGGCATAGGGTATGCGGCGGCAGACCGGAGCACCCAAGGAGGGAGTCGGGATGCCGTTGCAGGGATTTTCGCTGC
>Ga0075429_100003242_pt1 | contig 13849 bp, 7 predicted proteins | sample RhiMetdeltSRZDD3_FD_75295 | JGI IMG/M metagenome (GOLD analysis project Ga0075429, IMG submission 75295) | Populus rhizosphere microbial communities from Tennessee, USA - Rhizosphere MetaG P. deltoides SRZDD3 | ecosystem: Host-associated > Plants > Roots > Rhizosphere > Soil | place: USA... | reverse complement strand
GCCCACCGCAGAGAACCGCTGCGGTTCCCGCAGGAAGTCGACGATCTCCTTGACCTCGTCCTTGGCCTCGTCCACGCCCGCCACATCCTGGAACGTGACCACATTGGCGCTGCGATCCGCGAGGCGGGTCCGGGATCCAATCGACGGAATCTTTCCGGCGGTGGTCCGGTACACGGTGAAGACGAGGAGCGCAAAGAAGGCCGCGGCGACGGCCAGTGCGCTCCAGCTGAGCGACGTCGGATCGGACGCCGGCACCACCTCGACGCGGACTTCACGCCGGACGAGATCGGTGATGAACGAGGAGTTGCGCGAGAACTCAGGCGGCGCCACCGTCGTTGCCGTGGCTCCGCCGCGGAAGGTCACGAGGATGTCGCGGTCGCCGAAGGTGACCGCGGTCACGCTGCCCGACTCCACACGCTGGAGGAACTCGGAGAACGGTATCTGCCGCGGCATGGCTGGCCGCTCAAAGACGTAGACCCCTGCGGACACCGCCGCCAACAGGACCGCCGCCGCGAGGGCGGGCAGGAAGCGCGGACGGCGGAAACGTGGTAAAGCCACAGATCGAAATCCGTTTCAGAAAATGCCGGGTCCGGACGCTCCGCAGGAAGATTTCGTCGTGTTTCGACGAACTCTCGCCACTGCAGGCAGAAGGGCGGCAGGTTCAGATGATTGTTTTGGCCGCTCCGCTGGGGATTGGAGTGACAAAATTCTACACTGATCGTCGAGTCACTGTAAACGCGAATGTAATTGCTGAGGTCATTTTCGGGCCGATGTCGACACCTCTGCAGAAAGCCGCCGCCTGGTCGGTTCACGTCTATACGGCGCTCGGACTGGTGTGCGGCTTCGGGGCGCTCCTCGCGACGATGCGCGCCGACTACCGGCAGGCCTTTTTCTGGCTGGTCGCCGCCACCGCGATCGATGCGAGCGACGGCGTGCTCGCCCGCGCGGCGCGCGTGAAGGAACACCTTCCCGCCTTCGACGGCGCCCGCCTGGACGATATCGTCGACTACCTCACGTACGTGATCGCCCCCGTTTTCCTTCTGTACTCCGCCGGCAGTCTGCCGGCGGGGTGGGGTGCGGGTATCTCCGCGGTCGTGCTGCTCAGCAGCGCCTACGGCTTTGCGGCCGCGGATGCGAAGTCGGATGACTACTTTTTCACCGGGTTCCCGTCTTACTGGAATATCGTGGCGGTGTATCTCTTCGCGGCCGGGCTGCCGCAACCGGTCAACGCGGCCATCCTCCTGGTGCTGAGCCTGCTGGTGTTCGTCCGAATCGGCTACGTCTATCCGTCACGCACCCCTGTGCTCCGCGGCCTCACGACCGTCTTCGGCCTCGTGTGGGCGGTGATGGTCGTCGCGATCATCTGGATGATGCCCGAGGTGCGGCCGGCCCTCCTGATCGTGTCGCTCTTCTTCCCGATCTATTACACGGTGCTGTCGCTCGTGCTCCATCGGCGGCGGAGGATTTGAGCGAATGCCGGTAAAGCTGTGGTCGCGGCAGGTCCGCGACCGCGTGTTCGGGGCGATCTTCGTCGCCCTCGTCATCGGTACGGCGGTGGCGATGACCTGGCTGTTCAGGCAGGGATACGCGGTGCACCGGCTCACCCGTGGCGTCGGCGACACCTGGTTTCTCTCCGCCGACGGCCGGAAGTGGTTCCGGATGGACGAGCACCACCAGGACGTCCCGCTCGCCGACATCCCGGTCAATCTCCAGAACGCCTTCATCGCGATCGAAGATCACCGGTTCTACCGGCATCCCGGCGTCGATCCGATCGCGCTCGGCCGGGCGATCGTGCGCAATATCCGCGCGTCGGGCACGGTCGAAGGCGGCAGCACGTTGACGCAGCAGCTCGCCCGCACGCTGTTCCTGTCGAACAAGCGCTCGTACGGACGCAAGGTGCGCGAGGCCGTGCTGGCCGTGATGATCGATGCACACCTGTCGAAGACGCAGATCCTCGAGCTCTATCTCAACCGGATCTATCTGAGTGCCGGTGTCTACGGTGTCGAGACGATGGCGCGCCACTTGTTCGGGAAGCCGGCGAAGCAACTGACGCTCGCCGAGAGCGCGCTGATTGCCGGGCTCGCGCAATCGCCGGCAGGTTTGTCGCCGTGGACGAATCTCGATGGCGCCATCGAACGCAGCCACGTGGTCCTCTCGCGCATGCGGGGACAGGGGTTCATCACCGCCGGCCAGGAGGAAGCCGCGGCCCATGCGCGGATCCGGATCCGTCCCTACCCCGGCTCGATCGATGCGCGGGCCGGCTACCCGAAGGAGTTCCTGCGTCAGCGTTTCCGCGACGAGTTCGGCGGCGACCATCCGCCCGACTGGGATGTGCGCACCACGTTCAGCCAGGAGCTCCAGGCCATCGGCGAGCGCGTCGTGGCGGACGGCCTGCGGCGGTTGGGCAAGCCCGATCTGCAGGCGGCACTGGTGGCCCTCGATCCGGTGACGGGCAATATCCTCGCGGTCGTCGGCGGGCGGGACTTCCGGCTGTCGCAATTCAACCGCGCCACACGCAGCCGCCGGCAGCCGGGCTCTGCCTTCAAGCCCTTGCTCTTCGCGGCGGCCCTCGAGCACGGCTACTCGCCGGTGTCGCTGCTCGAAGGTCTGGCCAATGTCGCGCCGCAGGGGCCCGACGAATGGTCGCCTCGCAACGCCGACGGGACGACCCCCGACATCCTGACGCTGCGCGCGGCGTTGCTCGAGTCCAACAACCGGGCAGCCAGCGTTCTCCAGCAGCGGGTCGGCTCGCGCCCGGTCCTGAAGCTGGCCTCCGACGTGGGGCTCCACGACCTCCCCGACGTGCCGTCGCTCTCGCTCGGGACCGGCCTCGTCACCCCGCTCGAACTGACGGCCGCTTTTGCGGCTTTTCCAAATGGCGGCCTCGCGGTCCGGCCGCGAGGCATCCTCAGCGTCACGGATGCCGACGGTGTCACGGTGTTCGAGGACACCCCGAAAGCCGAGCGCGCGATCGCTCCGGAAACGGCCTATCAGATGGTCTCGATGCTCGCCGACGTCGTCGATCGCGGCACCGGCACCGCGGTACGCCAATGGGGCATCCGGGCCCCGATCGGCGGAAAAACCGGCACCACCAACGATTTCAAGGACGCCTGGTTTGTCGGGTTCTCGTCGTCCATCGTGGCCGGGGTCTGGGTCGGCTTCGATCAGCCGGAGACGATCGGCCGCGAAGGCTACGGGTCGAAGTACGCCCTGCCGATCTGGAGCGACTTCATGCGACAGGCTCTACGCTCCCGGCCCGGCGAGGAGTTCGTGATCCCGTTTGGGCTGCACGACGAGCCGCTCTGCCGAATCTCCTACCTGAAACCGGTCGAGGGCTGCCCGACCTACACCGAGTACTTCAAGGAGGGCGACCAGGTCCCCAGCAAGCTGTGTCCACTCCATCAGGGCACGATCAAGCAACGCGTGCGCAGGGCGATGCAGGACTTCTTCACGGGGCTCGGGAGGAGGATAGGGCGAATCTTTCGGTGACACCTCTCATTGCCAAGATTGCCAAAATTGCCAAGATTGCCAAGATTGCCAAAATTGAAAACCTGGTCGCAATTCGAATGCCCCGGACCATGAGGCGTGGCTGAAGCTTCAAATTTGCCCCCAAAATCTTGGCAATTTTGGCAATCTTGGCAATGATTACGTGTGCTCTCCGTAGGCCAGCTCCTTGACGGTCGCTATGAGATCCTCGCGCCCCTCGCGGAAGGCGGGATGGGGGCGGTCTATCTCGCGCGCCGGGTGCTGCTTGGAGACGATGTCGCCATCAAGGTGATCCTGGCGGATCAGGAAGGACCCGCACCGCTCGAGCGGTTCGTACGCGAGAGCCGTGCGTGCGCTCAGCTCCGGCATCCCAACATCGTCTCGATCCTCGACTACAACGCTGACGATCCGCAGCGGCCGTTCCTGGTCATGGAGCTCCTGAGCGGCCCGAGCTTGAAAGACGAGCTCGCCGCGCGCGGGCGCTTTCCGGTCGACGCGCTCCAGCGCATCATCCCGCCGGTCTGCTCAGCGCTCGCCCTTGCGCATGCCCGCGGGATCATCCATCGCGATCTGAAGCCCGCGAACATCGTCGCGCACGACTTCGGAGATGGGCGGGTCCACAAGGTCGTGGACTTCGGCGTGGCGACCGTCAGGCAGCAGGGGGACGAGCGCCGGCTGACGGGGTCGCAGCAGTTCATCGGGACGGTCGCCTACGCGTCGCCGGAGCAATTGACCGGCGGAGCGGTGGATGCGCGATCGGACGTGTATTCGATGGGGGTGGTGATCTTCGAGCTCGCGACCGGCCGGCTGCCGTTCGAAGACGGAGATGCGATGGCGGTCGTGGCTGCGCATCTGAACCGTCCCGCCCCGCTGCCGAGCACGGTGTGCACCGGGCTGCCGCCATGGTTCGACGTGGCCGTGTCGCGCGCGCTGGCGAAGGATCCCCAGGATCGATGGCCCGACATGGCCTCGCTCGGCCGGGCGATGGCCGGACCGGACTCACAGGGCGTCACGGAGAGCTCGGTGCGTCTGCCGGCTGCTTCGAGTGCGCTGCTCGGCACCTACGAGCTCGGTGAGGCGCTCGGCCCGGGCCGTCTGGGCAGCACCGTTCATCGAGGCGTCCATCGCGCGCTCGGTCATCCGGTTGCGATCAGGATCCTGCGCGGGGTCACCGATCGCGACGAGGCGGCGCGTGAGCGCTTCCTGCACGAGGCGCGCGCGATGCAGGTCTCGCATCCCTCGATCATGCACGTGCGCGACTACGGCGAAGAGGGCAACCTGGTCTACGTGGTCACCGATTTCATCGAGGGGCCCAGCATGCGCCAGGTGCTGACCGCGGGCGGTCCGCTGCCCTGGCCGCGCCTCGCGCGCTTCACCGGCCAGCTGCTCGAAGCGGCACACGCGGTCCACCGGCGCAAGGGCCTGCTGTGCGGACTGTCGCCCGACATCATCCGGGTCGCAACGGATGACGATGGTGAGCGCATCGTCATTTCGAGCGCAGGCATCTGGGAGGCACAGGATCTCCTCGGAACGCTGCAGGAGCAGACCCTTCGTGGAATGGGCCTGGCCGACTCGGAGCTGCGGTACGTCGCGCCTGAATTGTTCACCGGCCGGAAGGCCGACGTCCGTTCCGACGTCTTTTCACTGGGCGTACTCGTCTACGAAATGGCGACCGGCATGACCCCGTTCGACGGCGCGACGCTTCCGGAACTCCTCGGGAAGATGCTGACTGGTACCCCGCGCGACCCGCGTGAGCTTCAACCCACGCTCCCGGAACGCGCCGCCACGGCGATCCAGACGGCGCTCAGCACCGCGCCGGAGAACCGGCATGGGACGGCGAGGGCGTTTCTAGCGGCGTTTGGGCAAGAGTGAATTGAGATCCGGGGTCCGGGATCCGGGGTCCGGGGTCCGGGATCCGATCCGTCTGTGCGGATTAGAGGCAACGGCTGCTGGGATCTACCCATTGGCTCCCCATACCCGGTACTTCGGACCCCGGACCCCGGATCCCGGACCCCGGATCGTCAGTTCCGCGTGCGAAGTATGGGATACACCTTCGCGTCCTTCAACGCCTCATCCAGCAGATTCCAATCGACCAAACCATCATCGGACCGTGGCTCGATCAAATAGAACGCAAGGCGCGCGAGCCGCTGGGTCATGTCGAGCCGCAACGTGCCCGCGGGTATCTGGCGCTCGGCCGACACCCACGCCCCGGTGAGTGTCCGTTCGTTGTGATTCTGGAACGCCGCGGCGGCGGTCGTGCTGCTGTCGATCCGGAACTCTTCGACGGACCGCGTTGCGGCTGACGCGGTGGGGGTGAGCTCTATGCCGTGCGCGCGCAATCGGTCGACGGCGTCGGCGAGCCGCGGCGGGATGAAGTACGCGGACGGAACCCGCTCGGGCTCGAGGCCCGCGAACGTGAGATAGTCGGCCATCATCTCAGGCTTCCTCACGTCCTTTCGAAGGTTCATGATGTGGCCGTCCACGGGGTGTTTCTCCTCTGAGACTTCTCCCAGCAGGACTTCGATCGTCCCCGTATTCTTCATTTCGGCGCGAAGCGGCAGCGGTGTGCCGACGAGCCGGCGTTTGTCGGCGGCCTCGACGGCCTTCTTGATCCGCTCCGCGTGCGCCTTCGCAAACGTCAGCGTCTCGTCCAGGAACCGGCTGGTCGCCAGGATGCGGTCCTGAAACGTCAGATAGGCGTAAGCCTCGCTCAGCAGCGCGAACCGGTTGCGCAGGCCGATGTAGTTGTTGTTGAAGCGCGGACGATGATCGAAGGTTTCCCATCGCCGCGTCCCCTCGGCGGGCGTCGCTCCCCGCCGGCCGCCTCCTTCGAGGTTCCCGTAGTAGCTGTATACCCATCCGTACTTGGTCCGCACGTTCTTGCTGACCGCGGGGAACCACTCCTTGCGAAGGAGATCGACGATGTGCTGGTCGGCGCCGGGATGGAGCGGAGGTGAGTAGGTCAGGTGGTACGCGTGCCGGGTGCCGTTGGTCGTGTGGAGATCGATCGAGACCTGCGGATCGTAGTCGGTGAGCAGCCGGGCGACCGCCCGGGCCTCCGGGGAATCGAGCTTCATGTGGTCACGATTCAGATCGAGACCCTGGGCGTTGGGCCGTTGACCCTGACCTCCGATGGGACCGTACTGCGGTCCCCGGTTGTTCAAGGCGAACCGGTCGTTGCCGTCGGCGTTGTAAATCGGCGCAATCAGGAGGACCATCGACTGCAGCCAGTCGTCGTGACGGCCCGCGGCGAGATCCCGCAGCAGCATCTGCGCGCTTTCTTTGCCCTCGACTTCGCCGCCGTGGATGTTGCCCTGGATATAGACGCGCAGCTTCCCGGTCCGTTTCACCGCGTCGGGACTCGCGCCATCCGCACCGATCACCGCGAGCGGCAGGCTGCGTTTCTCGCTGGTCGTGCCGAAGGCCGTCAGGTGGACGCGATCCGACGCCTGATCGATCGCTTCCAGGAAACCGACCACGTCGGCGTAGTGGCTGGTCTCTTTGAAGTCCGTCTTTTCCGGGACGGTGCGGATGGCGTCGACACGCGAAGCCTCCTTCTGTGCCGAGGCCCCACCGCTCATCATCAGGGCGATCAGCGTCACGACGAGACGTTTCATAACGTCCGCATCATACCTGCGCGGCATATAATCGCGGCTTGCACGTTTAGCCGCACTGGTGCGTTTCTCGGAGGGCCCCTGGATGTTTAGTGTACGTGTGCGTACTCTCTTGTCGCTCCTGCTCGCCGGCTGGGTGGTCCCGGCATCCGCGCAGCAGGTCGGGGCGATGAGCGGAAAAGTGACCGATACTGCCGGCGGCGTGCTGCCGGGAGTGACGGTCGACGCTCGATCCGACGTGCTCCCGTCGCCGCGGGTCACCGTCACCGAGACCACCGGTGAATACCGGCTCCCCGCGCTCCCGCCTGGCAATTACACGATCACGTTCACCCTCTCCGGCATGCAGACGGTGACGCGGCAGGCCCTGGTGCAGTTGAATCAGGACACGGTCGTGGACGCGTCGCTCGGGATCCAGGGGGTGGCGGAGACGGTGAACGTGACTGCGACGGTTTCGCTGATCGAGCGCGAATCGGCGTCGCTCAAGAGCGGCGTCTCGAACCAGCAGATCATGTCGCTGCCGGTCGGCCAGGAATATCGCGATCTGCTGAAGCTCATTCCCGGCGTCCAGTATTCGCAGGACACGGTCCGCGGTCCGAGCGCCGGTGGCAGCGGCCAGGACAACGTCTACAACTTCGACGGCGCCAATGTCACCCTCCCGCTCTTCGGCACACTCTCGGCAGAGCCGTCGTCCCACGACATCGCGCAGGTCACGACCGTCCGCGGTGGCGCGCGCGCGGTCGATTTCGATCGCTCGGGCGGATTCAGCATCGACTCGGTCAGCAAGTCGGGCACGAACCGCTTCACTGGCGAGCTGACCTGGCAGGTGAGCACGAGCAACATGGTGGCCGCGCTCCAGCGCACCAGCGCGTCCCGGTACGAACAGGACCGGTCCTGGTTCACGGTCAACGCGGGCGGTCCGGTCATCCCCAACAAACTGAATTTCTATGGCTCCTATTACCGTCCGCAGAACGCCCGCGACAACCGGGCCAACAAGTATGGAGAGCTCCCCGAGTACGAACGTGTCCGCAACGAGGGATTCGGGAAGCTGACGTTCACGCCAACCAGTTCGATCCTGATCAATGTCAGCTATCGCGACTCGCACCGGCTCGACACCAGCGACCTGTTTGCGTCGACGGCCTCTGCGACCACCGGCACCGGCAACGAGGCCTGGCAGAAGATCGTCTCGGCTGAGGGATCCTGGGTGGTCAATTCCAGGAGCCATTTCACCCTCAAGTACTCCGACTACGTCAACGAGACGCAGGGACGGCCGGACAACGTCGCGAACGTGTCGGCAACGACGGCGGTGGGCACGCGCCTGGAGGTTGGCCGTCTCGATCAGGTAGGGCTGTTGACCGTGCCGGTCACCGTCGCCGGCCAGACCGCGTTCAACGACTTCGTTCTGCCGCTGATCGACCGCTATGGCTACGTAGAGAACGGGGTCAAGGTTGGCGGCGGCACGGTGGGTTACGGGACGACGTTCGACGAGGACAATTTCTTCCGGGATGCCGCGCAGTTCGGCTACAACGTGTCGTTTGGCGGAAAGCTCCGCCACGATCTGCACGCAGGCTATCAGTACTACGTTGACGCCGAAGATCTGGTCCGGAGCTCGAACGGCTGGGGGTCCATCACCGTTCCCGGCGGACGTTTGAGCTTCAACAACACGCCGATCTTCTACACCGCCGCCTTCCAGCAGCAGGGCCTCGGCCTGGTGCCGGCGATCCATTCCGAGTACAAGTCCCGGAGTTTCGAGCTGAACGACACCATCCGCTGGGACCGCTGGACCTTCAACCTCGGCGTGCTCGCGAGCAACGACACACTTTACGGCCAGGGGCTGCAGGAGGACCCGTCGAAGGCGCTGACCGGGTTCGTGGCCAGGCCCGGGGTCAAGTACGAGATGTACGACATCCCCTTCAGCAAGATGATCCAGCCGCGGCTGGCGGCGACCTGGGCCTACAACGGTGAGGACACGATCTTCGGCAGCTATGCGACCTACAACCCCGCAGCCAGTTCGCTGCCGCGCGCCGCGTCGTGGGACCGCAACCTCGCCACGACAATCAACTCGCACTTCGACGCCAACGGGGTCCTCTTCGGCTCGACCAACGTCGCCTCGTCGTCCGGCAAGCTGTTCGTGGAGGACATGACGCCGAGGACGATCGACGAGGTGATTGTCGGGACCGCGCGACGCCTCGGCAACCGGGCGACTGCGCGTGCCTACTGGCGCTACCGGAAGGGCACGCACTTCTGGGAAGACACCAACAACAATGCGCGCATCGCGTTCAGGTCGGCCAACACGCCGTCGAGCGTGCCGTCGGCGCTCTACATCGAAGATCTGACGCAGCGACTGGCCGAGATCGGCAGCGGATCGACCTACGTGATCGCGGAACTGGACGGCGCATACACCAGGTTCAACGAGGCGACGTTCGAGACCGAGTGGCGAGGCGAGCGCATGAACGTCAGTGGCTCGTATGCCTGGAGCCACTACTACGGCAACTTCGATCAGGACAACTCGACGACGGCCAACGACGCGAACGTCTTCGTCGGTTCGTCGTTCATCGGTGACGGCGCCGGCCGGCAGTTGTGGGATTTCCGCGATGGCGACATGCGCGGGGATCGCCGGCACGTCGTGAAGGTGTACGGCTACTATTCGCTGAAGTGGGATGCGGTGGTGGGCGCCTACGCCTTCGCGCAGTCGGGCCAGCCGTGGGAGACCTGGAGCTACGAACCGTACATCGCGCTCACGACCAACACCGCCGACACCTCACGATACGCGGAACCGGCCGGGTCGAAACGAACGAATCCGCACGCACAGCTCGACTTGAAATACGTCCAGACCTTCCGCCTGGGTCCGCACGCGCGATTCCAAATCGACGCGGACCTGTTCAACGTGTTCAACGGCCAGACCGGCTACAACGTCAATCCTGGCGCGCACGCAGGCCCGGCGTATGGGGTCGCGAGGACTTTCTTCGATCCGCGACGGTTCCAGATAGCCGCACGACTGAGATTCTGAGATCAGCAGGCCTGAAGGCCTGCGCTACGTACGTACGTACGCTACGTAAGCCCTTAACGCGCATTGGTGCTCCGTAAAGACGTCGTAGCGCAGGCCTTTAGGCCTGCCCACCCGCCCATCTTCTAGCGCCCTCGAAAATCACCCCGCACCAGCGTCATCGGTCCGAAGACGGGCTGTCCGAGTCGTCCCGCATCGACTCCGATCGTTCCCTCGAGCCGGTACTCGACCGACTCCCGTCGCGCGGCTCGCCGGATCACATCCGACAGGCCAGGCAGATCCGAGAAACTGATCGACACCTCGATCGGGACGACCGAGTTCTGACCCGGATCGAGCGGCAACCCGAGCGGGAAGGCGGCGGCTGCAGCGCGCGTGCCTTCCAGAAAGAGTGTCCCATCCAGAGTACCGAGGGTGAACCCAAACGGGTTCGGATTGCTGACCTCGGTCCAGAGCCTGACTGTCGCTCCTCCGAGCGGATGATCGGCAGACGGTCCCGCGAGCCGGACCTCAGCGGGGCGATCGGTCTGCCGGAATATCGGGGGCTGAACCAACGCCCGCAAGCCTTCGAGAGACGCACAGGCAGGCATCACCATCGCCGCACAGAGCACGGTCACGATGCGCGTGATTCTCACGGCAACCTCCGGTATTCGGAGGCTGCAAACCTCAGGCCTGCTAACGGAAGAGTCGCTCGCGATTGATCAGCTCGCGAGTCGTGGTGTCAGCGTGACGTCGAGCCGCGTCGATGCGGGCGGCCCTGTCGGGTTCGTTGAGCAGCACGCTGACCTGCGCTCGCTTGAAGAGCGCCATGGGGTAGCCGCGATCGGATGGCCGGACGCGATCCAGGGCGGTGCGTGCCTCATTCAGCTTTCGATCCGCCAGATACAGAACGCCGAGCTCGAGGTTGCGCTGAGACCCTGCCGCATTGGCTGCGCGCGCGGCTTCGAACGCGTCGATGGCGACGGAGGTCTGCTGAAGGCTCATCGCGAGATCGCCGAGGTGGACCAGTTCGGCAGCGCTGAAGGGCCGCAGCGTCCGCGCCTTCCGGCGCAAGGCGAGCGCTGCCGCGGCGTTGCCCTCGCGCTCGCGAATCGCCGCGAGCGCGTCGATCGCGACCAGCCGCTCGGGCGCCTCGGAGATGACCTGCTCGAGGAGCGGCACAGCCTGGTGCCAGTCCCGGCCACGGGCGAGGTGCAGTGCCAGGTAGGTACGAACGTCGATCGACTGAGGTGCGATGCGGGAGGCGCGCTTGAACGCGTCGAGCGCCTGCGGCTCGTGCCCGAGCAGTGAGTGTGACGTCGCCAGCCTGAGCGTCGCGTCGAGATTGTTCGGATCGTCGGCGAGAATCCGCTCGAACAGCGGGATGGCGTCGGCGTGCCGTTCCTGGACGAACAGGCCTGACGCCTTCTCGATCACGTCGAAGAGCCGAACCATGTCCGCCGGCCGTGGCGCATCGCGCCGGACGACGGGCGGGGCCGTGGCGCCGATGTATCCGAGGCTGGCCAGCCGCCTGCGCGCGTCTTCATCGAGGTTCTCCGGCGTCCGCGCGGCGGTGACAGACGGTACGGGGTAGTCGTCCAGCGCTTTGCGCATCCCGACGGGGAGATTCGCGCCGGCGCCGAGGTTTTTCGACTCCTTCGGATCCGCCGCCAGGTCGTAGCTCTCCAGCGCTCCCGCCTGGATCCCCTTGAACTGTCCCGCGATCGCCATCGTCTGCGGCTGCCAGCCGTACTCGAGGAACGGCTTCATCGCCTCGCCCAGGACCACTTCCTGTTGGGTCCCCCTCAGGCTGAGGGCAGGGTCGATGCCGGCCCAGTCCAGCACGGTGTGGAAGATCCGCCGCGTGCTGACCGGCGCATCTATCGTCCCGGATGGGACGCCTGGCCCGACCACGACCAGCGGTACGTGCATGGTCGACTGGTACAGAAGATTCCCGTGCTGCGTTTCGCCGTGGTCACCAAGACCCTCGCCGTGATCGGCGGCGACAACGATCGCGATGGGTCCTGGCGCGCTCGACTCGAACGCCTGCACCAGGCGTCCCAGCTGCTGGTCCATGGCTGCGACTTCACCGAGATACGGTCTGGCGGCGTAGCGGCTGCGGAACGGCTCCGGCGGCGTGTATGGCGCGTGCGGATCGAAGTAGTGCACCCACATGAAGACTGGTTGCGGATTCACGCCCGACAAATAGGCGAGTGCGCGGCCGGTCGTGTCCGCGGCCGATCGTTCACTCGCTCCCTGCTGCGGCTCGTCGTCGAACACGTCGAAGCTGCGCTGGAGTCCGAAGCGGCGCGACAGCACGAAGGACGAGACGAAGGCGGCTGTCCTGTAACCGGCTGCCTTCAGCCGCTCGGCGAGGACCGGGTGACGGCTCTCGAGGAACCGCGCGTTCTCGTGAATGCCATGGCCTGCCGGATACAGGCCGGTCATGATTGAGCTGTGCGACGGCAGCGTCTCGGGCACGGTGGCATAGGCTTGACGGAAACGGCGTCCCCGGGCCGCCAGTGCACTGAACGAAGGAGTTTCGATCCCCTGCGCCTCCGGACCAATCGCGTCGGCCCGCGTGGTATCGAGCGTGACCAGCAGAATCGAGGGATGCGCCGGCGCCTGGGCGGTCGAACCGCCCGGTTTGGTGCCGGTGCAACCGGAAACGGCGGCCAACGCGACGATCAATGTGGCAATTCTCGGCATCAGCCTCGGCTTATAGTAATGGCCGCCGGCAGACCGCCCGCCTTCGCGCTAAAGCGCTTCGGCGAGGCAAGCCCGCCTTCGCGCTAACGCGCTCCGGCGGGGGAAGCCCGGTGGAGGACAACGAGATGACACGTTTGCGGTCGCGGATCGTGTGGCTCGCGCCGGTCGCGCTGACGGTGACGGCTGGCATGTTCGCAGCGGGGGAGACGATGGGCGCGCAGAACAATTTTCCGAAACCGCCGGGCATCGAACGTCTGGATCCTGCGCTCGATCAATTGATCGCGCCCGACGCCGTGATCGAGGTGCTGGCCGGCGGCTACGACTGGACCGAAGGACCCGTCTGGATCAAGAACGGCGGTTACCTGTTGTTCTCGGACATCCCGCCGAATCAGATTCATCGCTGGAAGGAAGGCGAAGGAGCGAAGCTGTACCTCACTCCCTCCGGCTACACCGGGACCGAGAAGCGCGGCGGCGAGGTGGGATCCAACGGCCTGACCCTGGACCGTCAGGGGCGGCTCGTGCTCGCCCAGCATGGCGATCGCCGGATTGCACGGATGGATGCGCCACTCTCGAATCCACAGCCGAAATTCACGACGCTGGCCGACCGCTATCAGAAGGCACGGTTCAACAGCCCCAACGACGTGGTGTTTCGCAGCAATGGCGACGTCTACTTCACCGATCCCGCTTATGGGATGGAGAAGCAGTGGGACGATCCGAAGCGTGAGATGAATTACGCCGGCGTTTTCCGCGCCACGCCCGACGGCACCGTGACGCTCCTGACCAAGGAGATGACGCGCCCCAACGGAATCGCCTTCTCGCCCGATGAGAAGCGGCTCTATGTCGCCCAGTCGGACCAGGCCGCGGCGATCTGGCGCGCGTTCGACCTCAAGGGCGACGGGACGATCGAGAACAGCCGCGTCCTGCTGGACGTGACCACGCTTGGGAAATCACGCAAGGGCCTGCCCGACGGCATGAAGATCGATACCGCCGGCAATCTCTTCGCAACCGGCCCTGGCGGCGTGCTCGTGATTACGCCCCAAGGCAAGCACCTGGGGACGAT
>Ga0075429_100003239_pt1 | contig 13850 bp, 10 predicted proteins | sample RhiMetdeltSRZDD3_FD_75295 | JGI IMG/M metagenome (GOLD analysis project Ga0075429, IMG submission 75295) | Populus rhizosphere microbial communities from Tennessee, USA - Rhizosphere MetaG P. deltoides SRZDD3 | ecosystem: Host-associated > Plants > Roots > Rhizosphere > Soil | place: USA... | reverse complement strand
CCGCGCCACTGTGCGTCGTGCGACTTGAGGTCCCAGCAGCGGTCGTGCAACGCCGGCTCGCGTCCGATCCCACCGAAGAACGCAGCGAAGACGACCTACGAGTCGCGCACGAATGGTTGGCAGCCGGACACGGCTTCGGACTAGGAGGGTCTGCACGACGCCTGGTCGCAGCCATCAGACATGCAGAAGCCCAGGTCAGGGAGGTTTTCTAACTGGGGTTTGGGGTGGCGCGCTCGGAGGGATTCGAACCCCCAACCTTCTGATCCGTAGATGCACGGCCTATACCGACTGCGCTGTCAGCACGCTCAGAATGTTGTCGCAGCGGCTGTCTCTCGTGTCATCTCCGCATGTTTCGGCTCCTCTGCATTGACAGCGCCATTGACAGACTCGTTGCCTGAGGCAACTCAGCTGGCGGCGTCTAGGCGGGTCAGCACGCTGTTGGTGCCCTGCGTCGCTCACAGCCCAAGCTTGGACTTGACGTACGCCGTCATCACAGACTCAGCGATACGACGCCCGGACGCGAGCAGCTGCGGTGCGCGCCCTCTGATCCCCTTCCAGAGCCTCACCTGCTCGTCGGCGCCTTGGTCGGGGTCGTTGCGCAGCTGTTCGAGGCTCTCCAAAGTCTCGCGGTCCCCGCGCGCGGCCGTCGCATGGTGTCCACAGCCGCTCAGCCGACTTGGACGAGGTGGTCGCCACGGTAGCGTCCGGCGAGAACGACCTCAGGGCTGCGGTTGGGGCCGAGCACGCCGCCGACGATGACCTCGACGGTGTCGCGGGCACCTGACCCTTCCTCGCGGTCGCGAAGGGAGCCGCGCACTGTTGCAAGACGATTTGTGCGGGCCGCGCGACGCCGATGCGGTGTGGCGATCCTTGCGGCGTGCGGCTGTCTAGGGCTGACCGACCCGGCACAGGTATCAACGCAGCGAAGAGTTGGCTGTTCGGCGACAAGTACACTCCCGGGGCGAAGCGCTCTGGACGACTTAACCGAGGCAAGAAGTCGTGGTTCTCAGCAGGATGAAGCGCAAAGGTTTCAAGATCCACGGAAAGAAGAAGGCACGCACCGCCTTCCGAATCCGAATATTTGGGAAGAAAGTCGATCTATTCTATGGACCGTGGAGATGACATCAGATGGACGGGGCTCGATTCGAGCACATGCTGACAGCTCTACAAGCAGACTTCCCCAGCCTTCGCTGGGAGGTAATTGCAGTGGAGGGCATGACCGACGGGGCAGACTACGATCTCTCCGAGCCGCCCGAATTAGGACTACTCGTGTCTTTTCGTGACGGCTTTGACGGCGTGCGCGTGATGGCTGGGGAATACACATTTGACGAGATTGGCGATGATGAAGTTGTTCCGTTCCTCCGCGCATTACTCGCGGGCCAGTGGGAGATCACGAACCGCGGATTTCTGAACAAGAGCGGCAGGCTCACTGTTCGCGGAGCCCACACCTGGAAGTCATGAAGCCCTGCCGCCAGCGGCGGGCAGGACGCGATACCAATCAGATGACAGGTGGTCGCCATCAGCAGGTGACGCGTGCTGATCTGGCCAGCCTTGGAACTCCGCCCAAGCAGGCCCTGGCGCTAGTCCGAGCAGGAGCACACCCACTCAGAATCTGGCCTTCAGCCAACCGCGACGGCCGGGCTCGTAGCGGCTGGCCTTGCCCTTGGCGACCAGGCCCTCGACACCCATCACGGGCAGTACCTCGAACCAGTCGTGTGCCTCGGCGGGGTCGTCGGTGACCAGGGACAGCTGCAGTGGCGGGTCCAGGCGGCGAGCGACGCGAGTCGCCAGCGACGGTTGGTCCAGCGCTGCGAGCGCAGGTCGACGCCGCCGCCCACGGCGAGCAGTCGAACGCGACGTAGCACGCCGGCGGCGACGCGACCAGCTGGTGCGCCTTGCCGGGTGAAGTGACGAGGCGGCGCTGGAGCGCGTCGAACGACGGTCGGCCGTCGATGAGGATGACCAGCTCGCCATCCACGACAGCTCCCCTCCGGGGGTTGCTGCTCGGCGGCGCGGGCGATGTCGGGGAAGCGGTCGATCAGGTCCCGGCCGCTGCGGGACCAGATCCGTGCCCGTTCGCCTCGGACGATGAGGCCGCGGTAGCCGTCGACCCTGGGTCCGCGTAGCCGATCGGTTGAAAAATCGTTTTGTCTAAGGTATTGACGCGCCCGTGCATCCGGGTGACTCTTGGAGCAACGCAGCGCAAAAACGATTGGGCATGAGTGATGAGCGAGAGCAGGGTTCGGATCAGGGACGTCGCCGACAAGGCCGGGGTCTCGGTCACGACGGTGTCGCATGTCCTCAACGAGGTGCCGGGCAAGCGGATCAGTTCGTCGACTCGCGCCAGGGTTCAGCGTGCCGCGGCCGACCTCGGCTACGCGCCGAGCAGCCTGGCTCGGAACCTGCGTCTGCAGCGCACCCAGATGCTGGCGCTGGTCAGCGACGAGATCGCAACCACGCCGCATGCCGGACGGATCATCCTGGGCGCGCAGGAGGCGGCGTCGAAGCACGGCTGGCTGCTGATGCTGGTGAACACCGGGCGGGATGAGGAGTTCGAGGCCCGCGAGATCCAGGCGCTGAGGCAGCGCCAGGTGGACGGCTTCTTGTACGCGCGGATGTTCCACCAGCAGATCGCACTGCCGGCCGACCTCGCGGGCGTCCCGACGGTGCTGCTCGACGCCCGGTCCGACGACGGCACGATCCCGTCCGTCGTCCCGGACGAGGTGACCGGCGGTCGCACCGCGACCCGAGAGCTCGTCCGTCATGGCCATCGCCGGATCGGCTTCGTCAACAACGTCGACGACATCCCCGCCTCACAGGGTCGCCTGCAGGGCTACCGGAATGCACTGTCCGAGGCCGGGATCGACGTCGACGAACGGCTGGTCGTCGAGGGAACCTCCGACAGCGCCGGCGGCTTCGGCGCGGCGGGCGCGCTGCTGTCGCGCGCGGACCGGCCCACCGCGTTGTTCTGCTTCAACGACCGGATGGCGATGGGCGCCTACTACGCCGCCGCGGAACGAGGCCTGCGCATCCCGTACGACCTGTCGGTGGTGGGCTTCGACGACCAGGAGCTCATTGCCGACGGACTGCGTCCGGGCCTCACCACGGTCGCCCTGCCGCACTACGAGATGGGTGCCTGGGCCGTGGACACGCTCATCGGGCAGATCCAGGGCCGTGAGCGCGACGGTCCCGCCCACGTGGAGCTGAATTGCCCGTTGGTCACCCGCGGATCCGTGAGCCCACCGCCTCAGAACTGATCCCGGACGCCGGGAGCCACCACATCGGCAGCGCCGCCGAGCACACACCTCGACCACCGCCGGCCAGTCCCGCCTGCGCCGGCACAGCGCATCGGAAGGAAACCATCATGCCCTCGAACACCACACGACGCCTCGCAGCAGCGGTCGTCGCGGTCTGTGCGGCGGCCGGCCTAGTGGCCTGCTCGTCGGACTCGTCCGGAAGCGGAGCGACATCCACCGGCGACGTCACCACGCTGAAGCTCTGGACGCACAACGGCGGCAACGCCGTCGAGCTCGCAGTGAACAAGAAGGTCGTCGACGACTTCAACGCGAGCCAGACGAAGTACAAGGTCGAGCTCCAGTCGTTCCCGCAGGCGGCCTACAACGACGCCGTCACGGCCGCCGCGGCGGCCAAGAAGCTCCCGTGCATCATGGACATCGACGGTCCGAACGTGCCGAACTGGGCGTGGGCAGGCTACCTCGAACCGCTCGAGCTTCCCGACGAGGTCTTCGCCAAGCAGCTGCCGAGCACGCTCGGCACGGTCGACGACAAGGTGTACTCGTTCGGCCACTACGACGTCGCGATGAACCTGACCGCGCGCAAGTCGGCGCTGACCGCGAACGGCATCCGGATCCCGACTGTCGACGAGCCGTGGACCGGCGAGGAGTTCGATGCGGCGCTGGCGAAAATCAAAGCCGGCGGGAAGTTCAAGTACCCACTCGACCTCGGCACCGCCGGCACCGGTGAGTGGATCCCGTACGCATACTCGCCGCTGCTGCAGAGCTTCGGCGGCGACCTGGTGAACCGCACGGACTACAAGAGCGCCGAGGGCGTGCTGAACGGGCCTGAGGCTCTCGAGTGGGCGACCTGGTTCCGCGGCACCGTCACCAAGGGCTACGCGCAGCAGAAGTCCGGCAAGGACTCGACCGTCGACTTCGTCAACGGCAAGACCGCCATCATGTGGACCGGCAGCTGGGCCGCGGACGCGGTCACCAAGAAGTACGGGAACGACGTCGTGTTCCTCCCGCCGCCGGACTTCGGCAACGGACCCAAGATCGGTGGCGCCTCGTGGCAGTGGGGCCTGTCGTCGGCCTGCGGCGACAAGGACGGGGCCAGGGAGTACCTGAGGTTCTCGGCGCAGCCGACGTACTACGTGGAGTACGCCAAGGCGCTCGGCCTGATCCCGGCGAACACCGACGCGGCCGCATCGGTACCGAACTTCGCGCCCGGCGGCAAGTACCGGGTCTTCCTCGAGCTCTCGCAGAGGTTCGCCGAGGTACGACCGGTCACGCCTGCCTACCCGTACATCTCCTCGACGTTCCAGAAGGCCGCGTCCGACATCCTCGCCGGCGGCGACGCCCAGAAGATCCTCGACAAGGCCGCCTCCGACATCGACAACAACATCAAGTCGAACGGCAACTACGCGTTCTGATCGTGTCCGCCGGTGCCCGGCGGGTTCCGACGACCCCGCCAGGCACCGGTCCACCCAGTGGAGTCCCCATGTCCATCACCATCGCCCCCGAACCCCTCGCCCCGACACTCGCTCCGGGCCCGGCCCGAGGCATCGGGTCTCGAACCGCGCGGTTCCGCGAGACCCTGGTCGGTGCCGCCATGGCCTCGCCCGCAGTCATCCTGCTCGTCGTCTTCTTCCTGGTACCGGTGCTCCTGGCCTTCGGCCTCGCCTTCACCAACGCCCGGCTGATCTCACCGCGGCCGCCGCGGTTCGTCGGCGCCGACAACTTCATCACGCTGTTCGGCGACAGCCTGTTCTGGGCGTCGCTGCGCAACACCGCCTACTTCGCCGTCGTCGTGGTGCCGGTGCAGGCCGGGCTCGCCCTGGTGCTCGCCCTGCTCGTCAACACCAAGGTGCGCGGGACGAACTTCTACCGAACCGTCTACTTCATCCCCGTGGTCACCTCGATGGTCGTCATCTCGCTGCTATGGCGGTTCATCTACGAGCCCGACGGGCTGCTCAACCAAGTCATCCGGACCGTCACGTTCGACAACTGGCAGGGCACCGACTGGCTGAACAACCCCACCACGGCGATGCCCGCGATCATGTTCATGTCGGTCTGGCAGGCGGTCGGGTTCCACATGATCATCTGGCTGGCCGGCCTGCAGACGATCCCTGCCGAGCTCTACGAGGCAGCAGCGCTCGACGGAGCATCCGGCTGGAAGACGTTCACCCACATCACCTGGCCGAGCCTGCGCGCGACCCGCACCTTCATCCTGATCACCATCACGATCGCGGCGCTGAGCCTGTTCACCCAGATCAGCGTGATGACCCAGGGCGGGCCGCTCGACCGCACGACGACGGTGGTCTTCATGGCCGTCCGGACCGGCTACGAGCAGCAGTCCACCGGCTACGCGGCGGCGGTCTCGCTCGTGTTCTTCGTACTCGTGCTGCTCGTCTCCGGTGTCCAGCGCTTCCTGACCAGAGACGAGGCCTGACATGACAACCACAGCCGTCGGAACTCAGCGGCCGCAGCGCAACGCCTTCCTGGTGCAGGTCCTGCGGACACTCCTGGTGGCCTTCTTCGCGTTCCCGATCGTGTTCATGCTCGTCTCGTCGTTCAAACCCGACGCGCAGATCTTCGCCGACCTCACGTCGTACAAGGCGTTCCTGCCACTCGGCGACGTCTCGTGGGACAACTACCGAGGCGTCTTCGAGCGGGTTCCCGCAGAACGGATGCTGCTGAACTCGATCGTGATCTCAGCCGTGACCGTCGCCCTGGGCATCGTGATCAACAGCATGGCAGCGTTCGCGCTGTCGCGGATGCGGTGGCGCGGCCGACGCGTCGTACTCGCCGCCATCATCGCTACCCTGATCGTGCCCTTCGAGACCTTCGCGCTGCCGCTGGTCTGGTGGGTCAACAAGCTGCCCTGGCTGGAGCTCCACGGGTTCCAGTTGACCCTGACCGAAGGCTGGCTCGACACCTACCAGGTGCAGATCCTGCCATTCCTGGCCAACGCGTTCTCGATCTACCTGTTCTACCAGTACTTCAGCAGCATCCCGATCGAGCTCGACGAAGCCGCCAGGATGGACGGCGCCGGCTGGTTCGCGATCTACCGACGGGTCGTCATGCCGCTGTCCGGGCCGGCCGTCGCCACGGTGGCGATCCTGACGTTCCTGCCGGCATGGAACTCCTACCTGTGGCCGCTGATGGTGGTGCAATCCGAGGAGCTGCGACCGGTGATGGTAGGCATCCAGTACTTCTTCCAGCTCAACGTCTCCTGGGGCCAGATCATGGCCTACGCGTCGATGATCACGGTGCCGGTGCTGGTGCTGTTCGTCGCGTTCCAGCGCGCCTTCATCAGCAGCATCGCCTCGGCAGGGGTGAAGGGCTGATGCTCGCACTTCCCGACTCGTGGGTGTGGGACTTCTGGTTCGCCGACGACGGCGAGCGGTACCACCTGTTCTTCCTGCACGCGTCCCGCGCCCTGCACGACCCCCACCGGAGGCACCTCCGGGCATCCGTCGGGCACGCGGTCTCGACCGACCTGCGGAACTGGCAGCGAGTACCCGACGCGCTCGTGCGCGGCGACGCCCCGGCCTACGACGACGTCGCAACATGGACAGGATCGGTCGTCCAGGGACCCGACCGGCTATGGCACATGTTCTACACCGGCGCGAGCCGCGACGACGGCGGCCTGATCCAGACCGTCGCGCTAGCCACCTCCACCGACCTGCTCACCTGGCACAAGCACGAGGACAACCCGCTCGTGCGGGCCGACCCGCGCTGGTACGAACGGTGGGGCGACTCCACCTGGTTCGACGAAGCGTGGCGCGACCCCTGGGTGTTCGCCGACCCCGACGGCGACGGCTGGCACATGCTCATCACCGCACGCGCCAATCACGGCCCGGTCGACGACCGCGGTGTCGTCGGGCACGCCAGGTCGCACGACCTGCTGGCCTGGGAGGTGCAGCCACCACTCAGCCAGCCCGGCGCCGGATTCGGCCAACTCGAGGTCCTGCAACTGGAGATCGTCGACGGCCGTGCCGTACTGCTGTTCAACTGCCTACGTGGCGAGCTATCCGCGAGCCGACAACAAACCGGAGCGACCGGAGGCGTGTGGGCCGTCACAGCCGACCATCCACTCGGACCCTACGACGTCGAAAAGGCCGCGCCGCTAAGCGACGACTCGCTCTACGTCGGCCGACTGATCAAAGACCATGACGGCGTCTGGAAGCTGCTCGCCTTCCACAACAAGGGCCCCGACGGGCAGTTCGTCGGCGCGATCACCGACCCGATGCCCGTCAAGATGACCGACCACGGCCCGACGCTGCACCACGACTGAGCCGCGACGAACCCTCCGGCGTGACCGGACCCCAATTTGCCCGCCACCTGATATCCGACACTTCGCCACGACCCAGGCCGGCGAACTAGTCGGCCGTGAAGCCCTTCAGGGCAACGCCAGGGCCAATGCGAACGCACGGATCTGCCGATGACAGGGCGTTGCCCCCGTGCGATGAAGCTGCCCAGTCGCAACCGGTGCAGCGAGCGTCATTCCGCCCACTAAGACGCTGCACTCCAGTGGACCCAGAGTGGCCGCGCGGCTGCGGAATGCTCGCCCGCTTCGACGGCTGGACTCTGGTACTGGCGTGGGGGAGCCTTTGAGCGTGTCTTCCCCGGGGGGTCTAGTCGGCCGGGAGGGCGAGCTTGCCCTGGCTGCGGCTGCCGTGGGCGATCTCAGCGAGGGCCAGGGGTCGGCGCTGGTGATCGAGGGGGAAGCAGGCATCGGCAAGACCCGTCTAGTGGAGTGCGTCGTCGATGCCGCGCGTTCTCGTGGAGTTGCTGTGTACGGCGGCCAGGCGCATCCCTTCGAGCGCACGCGACCGTTCGGTGTGGTCGCGGCGGCTCTGAGTCTGAGCCGGCGCTCGCCCGACCCGCGCAGGGCTGCGATCGGCGAGCTGCTGGGCGGCCGGGGCCCGGGGATGTCTGCGCCCGGCGCCGGCGACATCCAGTACCGGGTCGTTGAGGAGATCGTGGACCTGGTCGACAGCACGTGCTCGGAGAGCCCGGTGCTGCTGGTGGCCGAGGACATCCATTGGGCCGACAGCGCAAGCCTTTTGACGATCCTGTCGGTGGCACGGCAGCTTCCCCTGGCGGCGTTGCTTGTCGTGGTGACAGCCCGGTCCTCGCCGCGGCCGGCTCGGCTGGAACTGCTGCTCGCTGATCTAGCGGCCGGGGGCGCGCACACCCTGCAGCTCCAGCCGCTGTCGCCCGACGAGGTGGCCGCGCTCGCCCGCGACGTGCTGGGGGCGTCTCCTGGCCCCGCTCTGACCGCGATGCTGACCAAGGCCAGTGGGAACCCGCTGTGGGCCGTGGCCATGGTGCGCTCACTGGTCGATGAAGGACGGCTGCGCCGCACCGGGGACATCATCGACGTCACGAGCTCGGAGCTGCCGGCCTCGCTGGGTGACCTTGTGGTTCGGCGCCTTCGCGACCTGCCCCCGGCAACGCTGGAACTGTTGCAGGTCACGGCTGTTCTGGGCGATGCCGTTTCACTTCGCGACGTCGCAGCCGTCACCCGCCGAGCGCCGGCCGAGGTGGTCGGGCAGCTCAGCCACGCGTTCGACGCTCAGCTCCTGGACGAGGCTGACGAACGCGTCGTGTTCCGGCACCAGCTCGTGCATGACGCGATCTACCAGCACGTGCCGCCCGCGGCCCGCCGTCTTCTGCACCGCGAGGCAGCGGTCGTGCTCATGGCCGGGGGTGCTGATCGACTGGACGTGGCGGATCATCTGATCCTCGGCGCGGAGCGGGGTGACGAGCAGGCGGTTGCCTGGTTGCGGGACGCCGCTCGTGAGGCGTCGGCTCAGGCGCCGTCGGTCACCCTTGAGCTCACGCGCCGCGCGGAGGCGCTGCTGCCCCGCGGTCATCGCGAGGCGGATCTGGTGTCGGCGGAGCTGGTCCAGGCGCTGCTGCGTGCCGGGCAGCCTGCCGAGGCGTCTGACCGTGCACAGGCGGTGCTCGCGCGGCCGCACGCCACCGAGGTGGACACACCGTTGCGCGTGGCGCTTGTCGGTGCGTTGGCTCTGCAGAACCGCGCCGCCGAGCTGGTCGCCGTCGTCCAGGCCAGCTTCGCCGGCTCTGCCCGGCTTCAGCCCTCCGACCGGGTGCTGATGCTGGCCCAGCAGAGCTGGGCCCTGACCTACACGGGCGACCCGAGGGCGGGTGAAGCGTCCGCGGGTGAGGGACTGGCCATCGCCGAGCAGGCGAGCGATCCGGCGATGACGGTGTGGGCTCTGACGGCGTTGATGGTGGCGGTGGGCCGGCAGGGCCGCTTCGGTGAAGCGCTAATCCACGCACGGCGGGCATCTGTGCTGGCTGCGGACTCGCCCGACACGAGGTCGCTGCCGCTGCAACCGAAGTTCTTTCTCGGCCTGGCGCTGTTCGACTGTGACCTCGTCGGCGAGGCGCGAGCGGCGTACCGGTCTGCTCTCGACGACGAGTTCGGCGCGGGGTGGTGGCTCTCCGAGACGCTCATGGCCGACGCCCAGGCCTCCTTCGCGCTCGGGGAGTGGGAGGACGCCGTACCCGGCCTGATCGCCGGCGGCCAGACCGCGCTGGAGAAGGGCAACCCACTGCTGGTGTCTCAGTCGCTCGCCTATAGGGCCATCATCGCGACGGCCGTGGGAGATCATCGGACCGCTGGCGAGCTGACCGCCGGAATCGCCGCCTCGCTGGACGGCGACCAGCTGAGCTACAACGCTGGAGTCCTCGCCTTCGCGGTGGCGGGGCTGAGGGCGGCCGAGGGCGATCATCAGGCTGCCTATGACCTGCTCCTGCGGTGCTGGCGGTTCGACGCGGCGCGGGAGAGCCGTTTCTACCACCGCTGTCTTGCGCCCGACCTCGTGCGTCTGGGCCTGGCACTGGGTCATCGTGACGTCGCGGCGGAGGTGGCCGGCGCCGTCGCAGAGGGCGTAGCCCTGGCACCGGCAGTGCCGACGGTGCATGCCCTGGCGCTGCGCTGCCAGGGCATGGTCGACAGCGAGGTCGAGCCGATGCTTGAGGCGGTCTCGCTCGCCCGTCAGGCGCCGCTCCTGGTCGAGCACGCCGGCGCGTGCGAGGACGCGGCGAGGCTGCTGGCCCAGGGTGGGCGGCGCGACGAGTCGGCGGCGCTGCTGACGGAGGCACTGGAGCGCTACGAGCAGGCGGGTGCCGATGCCTGGGCAGGCCGCGTCCGGGCGCGGTTGCGCGCACTCGGCGTCCGGCCTGGCCCGCGCGGGTCGAGGCACCGCCCGGCGGCCGGCTGGGAGAGCCTGACCACGACCGAGCAGGCGGTGTCGCGGCTGGTGGCGGAGGGACTCACGAACGGTGCTGTGGCCAGGCGGCTCTACATCTCGCCGCACACCGTCAACACTCACCTCCGGCACGTGTTCGTCAAGCTGGGCGTGTCGAACCGGGTCGCGCTCGCCGCCGTCGTACATCACACGATCGAGTGATGTCTTCGCCGCTCCCGGCTCACAGAATCGATCGCAGGCAGCAACGCACGCTGCAACCACGTACAAAGGGGTGTCACGGTGGACCACGCTGCGACGATGCGGAGTACCTACGAGCTGATCAACGCGGGCGACCTCGCCAGGTTCGGCGACCTGGTCGCGGACGACTACGTCGAGCATCAGGGCGGGCTGGGCTTTCCCACCACGAAGGAGGGGATGCTTGACTTCTTCCGGGCGTTGCTGACCTCCTTTCCCGACTTTCGGATGAACGTCGAGGATCTGATCGCCGACGGGGACAAGACCGTGGCCCGAGTCAGGGTCTCGGGGACCCATCAGGGTGAGTTCATGGGTGTGCCGCCGGCCGGTACGGGCGTCGACGTGGAGCTCATCGACATCATGCGATTCGACGGAGCCGGCCTGGTCTGCGAGCACTGGGGTGTCGCGGACATGCTGTCGCTCATGCAGCAGCTCGGCGTCGTCCCCACAGGCGCTCCGGCGTAGCACAGGCCGGCTCAGGGCCGGTTGCCCCCGAGCTCGGCTGTCGCCTGACATTCGACATCGATGACCTGGAGGGCCTCAAGGCGTTGATGCCCTCGATTCCCCCGGAGATAGCCGCCCAGGCGATCTCGAAACACACCGCGCAAGGAGGAGTTATGCCCACGATCATCGTGACCCACGATGTCACCGACACCGACCACTGGCTCTCATCGCCGAAGCGTGAGGACCTCCTGCCCTCGTTGGGCGCCAGCAACATCCGGACGTTCGTGAACCCTCAGGACCGCACGAAGGTCGGATTGGTCATGGACATCGCGGATCTCGACGTTCTCTTCGCTGTGCTGGAGAACCCATCCGACGAGCTGGCCGAGGCAATGAAGTACGACACCGTTCTCCCCGAGACGACGGCGATCCTTGTCGAGTCCTGAACCACCGTGACAACTGACGCCGCGCTGGAGCTTGACCGGCAGTCGAGGAATCCAGAAGCGCTGCCGCGGCGGCGGCCGCGGTCACAAGCTGTGTTCCGAGCCCCGTGCCGTGACGGTGACCAAGTGGACCGTCGGCGGATTCGGCGACGCTAGGCCGGGCGCCGTCCGGCTGCCGGAGTGGTGTGTGCTGCAGTACTCACTGATCCGCGCCGCTACCGTTTCGGTCCGGCGCGGCGGGCTGCGTCATAACGGCGCGAGCCGGGCGCACTGATCCGCCGCCGATTGCGCTGTCGCGAGCAAGCGTTGTCGGCGCCCTGCTGCACACTCGTGCCGTGAACCAATCGCGATCCTGCATGTTCTGCTTCGCCGAGCGTTCCGGCAGCATCCAGCGCAGTGCGGAGCACTTTCTCAGCCGTCCAGCAGCGCAGGCATTCGGCATCGACCGAGAGGCAGGTGAGGTCTATCGGTTCGGTGGGAACGACACCGCGCCCCGAGTCGTCCGGCTGAACGGATTGAAGAGGAGGTGCGTTTGCCGTGACTGCAACAGCGGTTGGATGAACCGGCTCGAGCATCGGATGCCGGAGGTGGCTCACTGGTTCACCGCCGGCAACACAGAACTGACAGAGGACCTGAATCTCGCGCTCAGGAAGTGGGCGCTGGCGCGGCACCTCCTCCTGACTGAGATCGACGGGAACGCTGCTGAGTTCGGCGATACCGACAATCTGGAGGAGGACTACGTCATCCCTCTGTCCAGCCTTGCTCGAGCGGTGTTTGAAGACAACGCCCAAGCCATCCTCGAGGTGCCGATTGCCATCGGGCGTTCCAGTGAGGGTCTCGAGTTCGCGTGGGCATTCGGTCACCCGACCGTCCGCCCAACGGACCGACCGCAACTGGGACGGTTCGCCGCGACCAGCGTTCTCACTCTCGGCGAACTCCAGTTGTGGATCGTGACCCCGATCATTTTTGACTATGAGATTTACGCGCCCGCTGGCCTCAGCTTGGTTCGAAGTGGGCTGAAGTCCAGCGACCTCACAGCACGTTCGGGCATCCCGCGGTCAGACGAGCTGACCGTTGCCTTCTTGGACGTCGATGAGACGGGCAAGATGTTGGACGACATGACCCAACTGAGTGAAGCCGACCTCCTGGCGATGGCGAGGCCGTCACCTCCCGCTCCCAGCTAGTCGCGAACGCCCGGCCTGTGCGGCGAGCCCGCGCACACCCGAGTGCGTCTTTCCGCCGCGTTCGACCGCCGCGAAGCGCGTTTCGTGGGTAGGTCGCGCGCCGGAATATCGATCAGGCGGAGCCGGTGGCGAGCGCCCGCGCCACGCGCGCCTCCAGCGGATGCGGGTAGCGCTGCACGCCGTTCGGCAGATCTGCGGTCTGCCCGCTCAGGATGGCATCGAGCCCGAGCAGCATGATCGCCGCGAACGGATCGAACAGCTGGGGAGCACCGATCCCGAGCCCGGCTGCGAGGTTGACCGGGCTGCCCCGATTGAGCAGGTGCACCCGCCGACCGTCGAGCTCATAGGGCTCGAGATGTCGTCGAATCGGGGTGCTCGGATGACGGTCGAGCCAGCCGACGTCGATTTCGCGGTCGCTGTGGCCGACGTTGACGAGGATCGCGCCGTCGGCGACCTGCGACAGCTGCTGCTCGCCCAGCACCCCGTCGAACCCCGTGGCAGTGACGATCACGCTCGCTGTGCGGAGGGCGGCGGCCATCTCGGCAACACGGCACCCGTCGTGCTGTGCCTGGACGAGCCGCACCGGATCGAGGTCGACGACGGTCACGACGGCGCCGAGATCGCGGGCGCGAGCAGCGACGCCCTGGCCCACCGGCCCGAACCCGACCACGACGACCTCGCGGCCGTACAACGCCAGACCCGTGATCGCCGTGAAGGCGGGCCACGTCTCGACGCCGACGTGGTGACGGTTGTGGATCAGGTCCTTGAGCGCGATCCCGTTCCAGTCGAGCACCGGGAACGGGATCTCCAGTCCGTCGAGTCGGTGCAGCCCGGTGGTCGTCGCCTCAAGCGCTCCGGCCGGCCGGTGGCCGGCAGCAGCAGCGGCGGCGATCAGGTCGCCGCCCATGTCGCACAGGGCATCGGCCGGTTCGCTGACGAGCCACGCCAGCGACTCGTCGAGCTCGCCGGCGCTCATCCCGGCATGCGCCCGGACCTCGACGCCGATCGATGCCAGGTGGGCGACGGTGCGATCGTCGGTGCTGTCGGGGTTGCACGGCGCCA
>Ga0075429_100003238_pt1 | contig 13853 bp, 10 predicted proteins | sample RhiMetdeltSRZDD3_FD_75295 | JGI IMG/M metagenome (GOLD analysis project Ga0075429, IMG submission 75295) | Populus rhizosphere microbial communities from Tennessee, USA - Rhizosphere MetaG P. deltoides SRZDD3 | ecosystem: Host-associated > Plants > Roots > Rhizosphere > Soil | place: USA... | reverse complement strand
GACGACCCCGGCGCCGCCGCCGACCGCGGCGATCGCGGCGCGCGCGGCCGCGGCGGCGGCCGCCAGCACCGCCGGCCGGAACGGCGGCGTGATCGGCGCCGCCTTGCGCGCGCACGCCAGCAGCACGTCGCGCAGCTGCTCGACGCTCTTGCCGGCGCCGAGCCACGCCGCCAGCAAGACGCGCTGCGCCGGCGCCACCGCCAGGTCGGCGCGCAGCGCGGTCCGGAAGGCGTCGTCGAAGGCGACCTCGTCGGCGACCTGGGTCTGATCGAACAGGCGGCGGCCGGCGAAGGCGTCCTCGACGAGCAGGCGCTGGCAGAAGCCGTGGATCGTGCTGATCGGCGCCCGGTCGAAGCCGGCGACCGCGTCGAGGAGGCGCTGGCGGGCCTCGGCCGGGCGCGCGGCGTCGGCGGCCATCTCGGCGAGGAGCGTGCGCACGCGCGTCTTCAGCTCGGCGGTCGCCTTCTCGGTGAAGGTCACGACCAGGATCTGATCGATGCGGGCGCCGGCGAGGACCAGGTCGACGACGCGGTGCTCGAGGAAGTAGGTCTTGCCGGTGCCGGCCGACGCCTCGACCACCAGGAAGCGCGCCAGCGCGCCGTCGCCGCTCACGACTTCCTCCGCGCCGCCGCGCTCCGGCCGTTGCCGTTGCCGTTGCCATTGCCGTTGCCGTTGCCGGCGATCTCCGGCAGGTGCTCGGCGAGCGGCCGCCAGCGCCGGGCCACGATCGCGCGCCAGTCGGGCGGCAGGGCGAGGCCGTCGGCGCGGCGCAGCGGGCCGTAGCCGAGCGACCCGGGCCGGCCGTCGCGCGGACGCTCGATCTTGGGCAGCTTGTCGGCGAGCGCCTGCTTCGCCATGTCGCTCGACAGGAGGTAGTCGTGGCGGCGCCCGAGCAGGTCCTCGCACAGCGCCGCCAGGTAGCCGCGCGCCTCCGCCGCGCTCCACGCCGCGTGCTCCATCGCCTTGTCGTCGGCGGGGGACAGCACGCGGTGGCGGTGGCCCTGGACGAGGCCAGCGGCGGCGAGCGCGAGGTGATCGAAGGCGCCGCGCAGGTGGTGGCGCAGGTCGATCTCGCCCGGGATCAGGATCACCGAGCCGTGGTCGTCGCAGAGGAGCTCGGTCTGCCCGGTCAGCTCGATCCGGCGCGCCGCGCCGTCGAGCTCGATCTCGATGACGATCGGATCGAGCAGGCGGGCGCCGGCGGCGCGGGCGCGGCCGAAGGCGACCCGCTGCCAGCCGCGGGCGGCGCCGACCGCGTCGCTCCAGCCGCGCAGGATGTCGAGGTCGCGCTTGCGCTCGGCGTCGCCGAAGACGCCGACCGGCGCCTGGCCGGCCAGGCGCCGGCGCTCGCTGACCGCGCGGTAGGCGTCGTCGAGGGCGCGCGCCGGCTCGCCGCCAGCGCCGACGTGGGCCCCGAACGCGTCGCGCAGGAGCGCGGCCCGCTCGGCGCGGTCGGTGCCGAACGGCTCGTCCTCGCGGCGCACCGGATCCTCGTCGTCGAGGGTGTCGAGGCCGAGCACCGCCTCGGCCCAGGCCTGGACCGGGCTCTCGAGGAAGCGGCGCAGGGTGGTGAGCGCCACCGGGATCGGCTCCGCCGACGCCGCGATCGCCGGGGCGCCGTCGCAGAGGCCGAGGCCGAGCGCCGCGCGCAGCGCGTCCTGGTCGGAGCGCTCGAGCAGGGCGCGCAGCTCGCCGGGCGGCGGGATGGCGCGGCCGGCGCGGGTCAGGTGCGCGACCAGATCGCGGCGGACCTGCGCCGCCCAGCGCTCGCGCGCCAGCGCCGGCGCCGCGCTCGGCGTCAGCCGCGGCTCGGCCTGGTAGCGGTCGTCCCAGCGCCGCAGCGGATGCACGACGGTGAGCGCGCCCAGCGCGGCGGCGCCGGTCGGGTGGCCCAGGTACGGCGCCAGCATGTCGGCGAGCTCGATCACCACCGACGACGGCCCCAGCGCCTCGCCGCTCTTGGCGTCGCGCGCGATGTACGACAGGTAGATCCGGTCGCGCGCGGCCAGCAGTGTCTCGAAGAAGGCGTAGCGGTCGCGGTCGCGCAGCGGCACGTCGCCGCGGCGGACGTCGGTGCGCAGGTCGAGCGGGCTCGGCGCGTCGCCGGCCGGGAACTTGCCCTCGCCCAGGCCGACGCCGAAGACGACCCGGAACGGCAGCGGGCGCATCGGCTGCAGCGGCGACACCAGCACGCCGTGGGCGAGCGGCTCGCCGCGGTCGCCGCGCATCTGGCCCAGCCGGTGGCGCACCAGCTCGACCACCTCGCGGTAGCCGAGCGGCCGGCCGTCGAGATCGAGGTCGGCGAGGGCGGCCAGGCTGGCGCGGACCCGGGCCAGCTCGCGCTCGGCGTGCTCGTCGCGCGCGCCCAGGTAGCTCGCGGCGAGGAGCTCGAGGATCTCGGCCCAGCCGGCGAGCGGCCGCACCTGGGCGCGCACCCAGGTGGCGTCGGCGATGAGCGAGCGCGCCAGCAGCGCGAAGGTGGCGGCGCTGGCCTGGCGATCGGGCGCGATCTCCTCGGGCAGGCAGGGCGCGTCGTCGCCGTCGGCGACCCCGGGGGCGACGATCGATGCGCCCGAGCGCGCGCCGGCCATGAAGGCGCCGAGGGCGAGCCGGCGCACGCCCTGATCCCAGTGGAAGAGATCGACCCCCTCGAGGTAGGTGCCGGCGTGGTCGCCGGCGCCGGCACCGTGGACGATGCCGAGGCGCTCGGCCCAGCGCACCCAGTCGTCGGGATCGACGTGCGGGTGGCGGGCGAGCACCGCCGGGTGGGTCATGAGGCCGAGCAGCTCCGGCCGGGTGAAGCGGCCGAGCGGCAGCTCGAGGAGCAGCAGCGCCCCCTCGGCGACCCGGCCGTGCTCGGCCAGCGGCAGGTCGACGATGTGGAACGGCAGGTCGCCGAGGCTGGCGAACACCGCCGGCAGCTGCGCCAGGTAGCGATCGGCGTCGGCGCCGGCGACCAGCACGGCGACGTCGCTGGCGCGCAGCGACGGATCGGCGGCGAGCAGCCGGCCGATCTCGCTGCCGACGATCTCGAGCTCGCGGGTCAAGGACGGGCAGGCGAGGACGGTGACCCCGGCCTCCGGCGCGCCGCCGTCGGCGGGGGCGCGCGCCAGGGCGTCGCGCAGCATCGCCGCCAGCGCGGTCTCGCCGCCGGGGTCGGCGAAGCGAGCGTCGAAGTCGCCGGCGGTGCGGTCGACCAGCGCCGCCACGGTGTCGCGCGCCGGCCGTCCCCACAGGCGCAGCGCCGGCGGATCGAGCGCATCGTCGCCTGGCACGGGCGATTCGCGGCGGCGCGGCGCCCGGGTCCGCCCCCGGGCCCGATCCGGAACGTCCTCCCAGAACTCGGCGCACGGGTTGAGCATGTGGATGGTGACGTCGCCGCGGGCCGCCAGCTCCTCGAGGGCGTCGAGGTACGAGCGCGCCAGGTACGAGAAGCCGATGACGTGCACCGCGCCGTCGAGCGCCGGCGCCGCCAGCCCGAGGCGGCGCCGCGCCCGCGGCAGCCGCGGCACCGGCGTCCAGCGCTCGGGCAGCGCCTCCATCCGCTCGCACAGCGCGCGCCACAGCCGCGCCTGCCACGCCGACGCCGCCGACGGGCCGATCGATTCCGGCAGCGCCGGATCGCGGTCGCGCCCGGCCTCCCAGGCGTCGAGCCACTCGGGGCGGGTCAGCGCGTAGTCCCAGCAGAGCGTCGCGACCCGGTCGGCGAGCTGGACCCGGCGGACCTGGCGGGCGCCGTCGTCGTCGTCGGCCAGGTAGTCGGCGGCGTGCGCCATCGCCGGCTCGGCGAGCAGGTCGCCGTCGGCGAGCGCCGAGCCGATCAGCGCCGCCAGGCCGCGGCGATCGAGGGCGCGCAGCCCGGCCGCCGCGGCGGCGCGGTCGCCGGCGTAGGCGCGGGCGAGGAACGCCTCGAGGAACGGCATCTCCAGCTGCGCCGCGATGCCGCGCCGGGCGGCGATCGCGTACTGGACCCAGCGCGCGACCAGCCGGCCGGGGACCACCACCGTCGTCGTCGCGAACGGATCGACCGCGGGCGGCAGCGCCTCGCACAGCGCTTCGGACAGCGCCTCGAGGCGGTTGGAGTAGACGACGCGGAGCATGGCAAACGACGGCAGCTACCTTATCCCTCGCCTCCGACGCAAGAGGACCGGTCCGAGCCACAGGCCCAGGGTGACCGCGACGCACATCCACCCGAAAACGTTGCCGACCTTCGCGAAGACGGTGCCGCCGCCTTCGAGGATCGCGGCGTCCACCACCAGGGCCTCTGGGCCCCGCCGATCTTGAGCTCCCTTCGCGATCAAGCGCCCGGCGGCGTCGACGTGCGTCGACGGCCCGGTGTTGACGGCGCGGACCATGTCGGCGCGGATCTCGACGGCGCGGAAGACCGCCAGCGCCAGGTGCTGCCACGGCTCGACCGGGCCGAACCAGGAGTCGTTGGTGACGTTGACGAGCAGGTTCGGATCGAGGGCGGCGACCTCGCGGCCGTGGCCGGGCAGGATGTCCTCGAAGCAGATCATCGGGCCCAGGCGCACGGTCCGGTCGCCGACGGCCGCCGGCAGGATCACGGCGCGGTCGCCGGCGGCGAAGTGGCCGGCGCCCGCCGGCATGAAGCGCGCGAGCGACGGGAAGGTCTCGACCAGCGGGTTGTACTCGCTGCCGAGGACGCGGTGCAGCTTGTCGTGGCGGGCGACGAAGCGGCCGTCGCGATCGAGGAGGGTCGCGCTGTTCCACGGCGCGCCGCCGGCGGCGCGATCGAAGGTGAGCGCGCCGAAGACGAGCGGCGCCGAGAAGCCGCGCCGGATCGTGTACGGCGAGTCGGCGAGGTCGTGGTCGAGGTCGCGCGGCAGGTCGAACGGGTAGCCGGTCTCGGTCCAGACGATCAGCTGGGCGCCGTCGGCCTCGGCGCGCGCCGACGCCGCCTGCAGCGCCCTCAGGTTCTCGAGGCGCCCGGCGCGGTCGGGGCCGCCGGTCGTCTGCGACGGCACGCCCTCGGAGATCAGGCCCACCTTGACGTGCGGCGCGGCGGCGCGGCGGCCGTCGATCTGGTGCATGCGCAGAAGGCCCCCGCCGACGACGACGGCGACCGCGCCGGCGGTGATCGCCGCCGGGCGCCAGCGCCGGCGATCGATCAGCTCGACCAGCGCCCCCGACACCGCGGCGAGGAGGGCGGTCACGCCGACCGGGCCGGTCAGCTCGGCGAGCTGGATCACCGGCGTCGCCGACGCCTGGGTGATGGCGAGGTAGTACGGGAAGATGACCGGCAGCACCATCTCGCCGGTGACCACCGCGAGCGGCGCCGCGATCGCGAGCGGCCAGCCGCGCGTGCGCAGGGCGCGCATCGCGCGCGCCGCCAGCAAGAGCGCCAGCCCCTGGTAGGCGCCGAGGAGCAGCACGCCGAGCCAGCCGACGACGAACGGCATGCCGGCCTGGTGGATGAGGAGGCCGGCGATCCAGTGGAAGCCGCCGACGGTGGCGCTGGCGCCGGCGAGCCAGCCCCAGAGGCCGGCGCGGCGCGCGGTGGCGGCGCGATCGACCAGCCAGATCGCCGGCGCCAGCGCGATCCAGCCCAGCGGCCAGAGGTCGATCGGCTTGGAGGCGATGTCCCAGAGGACGCCGGCGGCGATCGCGAGCAGCGCGCACGCGGCGGCGGCGCGGCGGCCCGGCCGCGCCGGCAGATCCTTCCAGCTGGCGCCGACCGGCGCCGGCCGCGGCGCGCCGCTCGCCGACGGAGCGCGGTGGGCGTGCTTGTGCGATTTCTTGCGGCGGCGGGTCACTGTCTGGGTACCACCACGGAGAGGGCCAGCGGCAGGAGGCGGAAGGTGGCCGGCAGGATGCCCGGCGTCTCGCCGTCGACGTCGAGCTCGACGATCTGCGACGGGCTGGTCGGCTCGGCGTCGATGCGCGAGGCGCGGCGGTGGGTCACCTTGTCCCGGCCGATGTGGCGGCCAGTGTAGAGCCGGTGGCCGTCCTTGAGCATGTCCCAGCGCGAGAAGTCGCCCAGCGCGACGACGTCGAAGGCGCCGTCGTCGAGCTCGGCCTTGGGCGCGATGAACATGCCGCCGCCGAAGTAGCGGCCGTTGGCGATCGCGACCGTGTTGATCGTGAGGTCGACCGAGCGCTCCGGCTTGCCGTCGAAGCGGAGGTGGATGCGCTGGTTCTCGTACTCGAAGGCGGCGCGGGCGGTCGCCACCATGAAGGAGATGCGGCCGCCCAGGCGCTTGCTCGACTTGTTGATGAAGCGGTCGACCACCGCCGGCACCCCGATCGACGCGATGTTGATGAACATGCGCAGGCCGTGGCCGCCGTCGCGGGTGGCGTAATCGAGCCGGCCGACGTCGATGCGGCGCCGGTGATCGGCGGCGAGGATGTCGACCGCCGCCTCGAAGTCGGTGGGCAGCCCGAGCGTGCGCCGGAAGTCGCCGCCGGTGCCGTAGGGCAGGACGCCGAGCGCGGCGTCCTGCGCCACCGGGGCGCCCTCGTCGAAGAAGCCGTTGACGACCTCGTTGATGGTGCCGTCGCCACCGAGCGCGACCACCCGCTCGGCGCCGTCGCGCAGCGCCTTGCGGGCGAGCAGGGTGGCGTCGCCCGGACCGGTCGTGATCGCCTCGTCGAACGGCACCTTGCGGCGGATCAGGTCGGCGAGGTAGGGCCAGCGCCGGCCGACGACGCCGCCCTGCGACTTGGGGTTGACGACCACGACGGTGCGTGGAGAGGCCATGCGACGCGGAGAATAGATCGGTTTGGTCCGATCCCGGGGGGCACGGCGCCTTTACGCGGCGTCGATCCCGGCGACAATCACACCGTGGATCGCGCCGCCCTCGATGGCCTCGTGACCGCGCTGCGCGCCGGGGGCGACGACGACGCCGAGCCGGGCGATCGCGCCGCGCGCCGCGCCCGCGGCGTCTACTTCACGCCGGCGCCGCTCGCCCGCGAGGTCGCCCGCGCCGTGCTGGCGCCGCTCGTCGCCGGATCCGGCCCGCTGCGGATCCTCGATCCCGCCGCCGGCGACGGCCGCTTCCTCGCCGCCGCCCGCGACGTCGTCGCCGCCGCCGGCGCGGCCGATCGCGCGGTGCTGGTCGGCGTCGAGCGCGATCCGGCGCTGGCCGCCGCCGCCCGCGCCCGGGTCCCCGGCGCCCGGATCGTCGTCGGCGAGTCGCTGCTCGAGGCGCCGCCCGAGGCCGGCGCCGCCGACGCCGTGATCGGCAACCCGCCGTACGTGCGCTCGATCCGGCTGCGCCGCGCCGACCCGGCGCTGTGGACCGCCCTCCGCGGCCGCCTCGCCGCGACCTCGCACGGCGAGTGGGATCTCTACGCCGCGTTCATCGAGCGCGCCCTCGACTGGGTCCGCCCCGGCGGCCGCGTCGGCCTGGTCGTGCCGTCGCGCTGGCTCACCGCCGCCTTCGCCGCCCGCCTGCGCGCCCACCTCGCCGCCGCCGGCGCCGTCCGCGCCATCGTCGACTTCGGCGCCGAGCAGGTCTTCCCCGGCGCGACGACCTACGCGTCGGTGATCCTCCTCGAGCGATCTCTGCCCTTGCCCTTGCCCTTGCCCTTGCCCTTGCCCTTGCCCGATCTCTCGATCTCGGTCGCCCGCCTCTCCCCCTCCGGCTGGGACACCGGCACGCTCCCCGCCGCCAGCCTCGCCTCCGCCCCGTGGCGCTTCGCCGTCGGCGCCGCCGCCCGCGCCTGCGAGGGCGTCGCCGGCCGCGGCCCTCGCCTCGGCGACGTCGCCCGCATCGCCAAGGGCGCCGGCACCAACGCCGACGGCGTCTTCGTCATCGAGGACGCCCGCCTCGACGGCCCGCTCGTGCGCGGCCGCGGCCTCGGCGGCGACGTCGCCGTCGAGGCGTCCGCGACCCGGCCGTGCCTGCGCGGCCGCGACGTCGCCGCCTGGGCCCGCGTCGACATCGCCGCGCCGCACCCGCGCTGCATCGTCCCGTACGACGGCGATCGCCTGGTGCCGTGGCGCGAGCTCCAGCGCCGGGCGCCGCGCGCGGCCGCCCACCTCGCCGCCCACCGCGACCGCCTCGAGGCGCGCGAGGACGGCCGCTTCACCGGCGCCGTCTTCCACGCCTTCGGCCGCCCGCAGAACCTGGTCTTCCACGCCGACGTCGCCCCCAAGGTGGTCGTCCCGGACGTCGCCCGCGTCGGCCGCGCCATGCTCGACGCCGGCGGCGCGCTCGTCCTCGACAGCGCCTACGCGGCGCGCCCGCTGCCGTCGGCGCCGGCGCCGTTCGCCGATCCGCTCCTGTACCTGCTCGTCCTCGACTCGCCGATGGTCGCGCTCTGGCTGTCGTGGGCCGGCGTGCCCCTGCGCGGCGGCTACGTCCGCCTCAAGACCGCGTTCCTGTCCCCGCTCCCGATGCCGCCTCCGGGGCCGGCCCTCGACGAGGCGCTGCGCCTGGCCCGCGCCGGCGATCGCCTCGCCGCCCGCGCCGCGCTGGGCGAGGCGTACGCGATCGATCCCGCGCTGTGGACCGGCGCGCCGGCCTAGCCTGTGCTGCTACGGCGCGCGCGCACCGGCGTATGGTCGCCGCATGCGCGAGCTCGTCCTCACCATCGGCAACAAGAACTACTCGTCCTGGTCCTTGCGTCCGTACCTCGCCCTGGCCGCCACCGGCGCGCCGTTCCGCGAGGAGGTCATCCCGCTCAGCCGCCCCGACAGCAAGGCGGCCATCCTCGCCGTCAACCCGGCCGGCAAGGTGCCGGTGCTCCGCGACGGCGACCTGGTCATCTGGGACTCGCTCGCCATCTGCGAGTACCTCGCCGAGCAGTTCCCGGCCGCCGGCCTGTGGCCCGCCGACGCCGCCGAGCGCGCCCGCGCCCGCGCGATCAGCGCCGAGATGCACAGCGGCTTCGCCGCCCTGCGCGAGAACATGCCGATGGACATCCGCGCCCGCAAGCCGGGGCGCGGCCACACCCCGGCCGCGCTCGCCGACGCCGCTCGCGTCCTCGCCATCTGGCGCGGGTGCCGCGCCCGCGCCCAGGGCGGGCCGTTCCTCTTCGGCCGCTTCTCGATCGCCGACGCCATGTACGCGCCGGTGACCACCCGCTTCGTCACCTACGGCGTCGAGCTCGACGAGGTCGGCCGCGCCTATGTCGACGCGGTGGCGGCGCTGCCGGCGATGCAGGCGTGGGTCGCCGCCGCCGCGCAGGAGCCGTGGACGATCGAGTACTGAGCGAAAGCTGCGAGCGTCCGTCGACCGGACAGTGGTCCAGCGCTTGCTTTCTGCCCTGGCATGGACCGCATCAGCAACGAAAGTGTCGTCGGCGTCGGAGCAGGGCCGGTCGAATCCAGCTCCATCATCACCACGTCTGTCGGCGTGAGCTGGGGAGGCGTCTTCGCCGGCGCCCTCGTCAGCCTGGGTGTGTGGATCCTGCTCCACTCTCTCGGCATCGCCGTCGGGCTCATCGCCATCGACCCGGACTATCCCGGCTCGCTGCGCGGCGTCGGCATCGGCACCGGCATCTGGTCGATGATCGCGCCGCTCGTCGCGCTGTTCGTCGGCGGCATGGTCACCGGCCGCATCAGCGGCGCCATCAGCCGGATCGGCGCCACCATCCACGGCGCCGTGCTCTGGTCGCTGTCGATGGTGCTGTCGCTGCTCATCATGGTCGCGATGGTCTCGGCCATCGTCGGCGGCGTGCAGCGGACGTTCGTCAGCGACAACCCCGCGGCGTCGGACCGGGCGGCGACCGCCCTGGCTCCACCGAGCAGTACCGCCGCCGAGCCGCGCGCGCCGGTCGGTCACCCGCTCACGCGAGACGATCTGCAGACCGCCGAGGACACCGGCAAGATCATGCTCGGCATGTTCTTCGTGATGCTGCTCGGCCTGGCGTCGTCGATCCTCGGTTCGGTCGTCGCCGAGGAGCGCAACACCCGGCGCATCAGCCGTCCGGTGGCGCCGCCGCTGCAGCCGAGCGTCCGGGTCAGCTGAGAAGTGCACGGCGCGCGCCGGCGCCCACCGTGACGGGCTTGGACGTCACACCTTGTCGATCGGCGCGGCCGGGCTCGGCTCTTCCGGGGCCGCGACCTCGGCGAGCTGGACCACCGCCGACGCCAGGTCGGCGACCTCGACCGAGCGCGGCGCGTTGCGCTTGAGCATGAAGGTGCAGGTCGCGCACGAGGTCACGACCATGCCGCCGCCCTGGGCGGCGACCTCGGACAGCCGGCGCCGCGCCATCGCGTCGGCGACCGCCGGCATGGTCTTGGGCAGGACGCCGGCGCCGCCGCAGCACTCGGTGTCGGTGCGCGACCACGATAGCTCGCGGACCTCGGCGACCTGGCCCAGCACCCGCCGCGGCGGCTCGATGACGCCGCTGTAGCGCGCGAGGTAGCACGGGTCGTGGTAGTAGACCGTGCGTCGCGTGCGCGGCCGCGGCAGCCGGGCCGCGCTCTGGGCCAGGAACTCGGCCAGCGACAGGATCTCGGTCGGCATGGTCACGCCCTCGCCCGGGTACTGGGCGCGCAGCGTGTACAGGCAGGCCGAGCAGTTGATGACGACGGTGCGGAAGCGGCGCAGCGCCTTGGCGACCTTGCCGGCGTGCCAGCGGAAGAGGTCCGGGTAGCCGGCGGCGAGCAGCGGGTAGCCGGCGCACGCCTGCAGCGCGTCGACCAGCTTGACGTGGTCGGCGCCGACCGCCTCGAACACGGTCAGCGCGGCGGCGACGTCGCGATCGCCCTTGTCGATGGCGTCGCAGCCGGGCCAGAAGCCGACCTGGCCGTCCTCGGCGAAGCGGCCCGGGAACAGGTCGCGCGCCTGCTTGGCCAGGCGCTCGTCGCGGTTGCGGAAGCGATCGGCGTAGCCGGCGAGGGCCGGGTGGCCGGCGCCGCGCGCGACCGCCTCGGCGCGGCCGGCGAGCAGCACCAGGCCGGGCTCGTTGCCGTGATCGCAGTACATCGTGCAGTGGCGGCAGCCGGTGCACGCCCACAGGGGATCCGCCGACTCGCTGGTCCACGCCGCCCGATCGCGGCGCAGGAGGTTCAGCCGGTCCATCTTCGCCTGGGGGATCCACGTCTCGCGGCCGGCGGCGGTCGACACCGGGCAGGCGTGGCGGCACATCTTCGGGCAGAAGGTGCAGTAGTCGAGCTGCTTGGCGACGTCGGTGGGTGTGAAGCGCTCGGACACCGCGCACACTATACACCGCTGTGCTCGCCGCCAACGTCGCGGCGCCTCGACTCGCGTGCGTGTGGCGTCACGACGTAGGTCGCTGTGGCACTGGTGGTAGCGGCGGCGCCCGACGGTGACGCGCGGTTTTCACCGCCATCGGCGTGTTCGTACGCGCTATGCTGATTCGTCGGTCACGAATGGGAAGCTCGGGAGGCAACCAGGGGCGAGGCAGTGTGCGGCGCAAGCCGCTGGGCGAGGCGATCTTGCCCGTGGTCGAGCGCTCCGCCGTCGGGACGCGTCCGCCGGTCAAGCAGGCGGAGGCGATCCGGGTCGGCGGCCACACGATCCGGGTCGAGCGGGAGGATGATCGGATCCACCTGGTGCTCGGCGGCGTGTTCCGGCTGGTGATGACGCTGGACGAGGCGGAGTCGATCTCGTCCGTGCTCGCCGAGCTCGCGCTGGTCGGCAAGGCGAGCCTGGGCTCGGGCTGAGCAGCTACGCGTCCGTGATGGCGTCGCCGTCGGCGGGGACGCCGCCGTCGGGGAAGCCGTCGAGGGCGCCGTCGCCGGGCACGAAGCCGTCGAAGGGCGGGCCGCCATCGCGGGGCCCGAAGGCGTCGCCGGGGGCGCCGTCGGTGGTGCCGCCGTCGTTCGTGGGGTCGAGCTCGACGACGCGGGTGCAGGCCACCGCGCCGGCGAGCGCGGCGGCGACGATGAGGGCGGCGAGGTGGAGCCTCATCGTCCGGCCTCCGGACACGCGCGGCGCCACGCCGCGGTCTCGGACCAGCCCGGCGCGGTGCGTCCGAGGGAGGCGATCCACGGCGCCGCGGCCGCGCAGCCGCCGGCGCGGTGCTGGAGGCGCGCCATCAGGTCGAGCGCCTCGCGGCGGTGCGGCGACGATGGGTAGCGATCGAGGAACGCGCCGACGCGGGCGCCGGCGTCGGCGGTGGCGGCGGTGACGGCGATCCGGCAGGCGAGGAAGGCGGCGGCCGCGGCCAGCGGCGAGGTCGGGCGCGAGGCGAGGAGGGCGTCGAGGTGGGCGAGGGCGGCGGTCGGGTCGTGGCGGCGGAGCGCGAGGCGGGCGCGCTCGTAGCGGGCCTCGTCGAGGAGCGGGTCGGCCGGGTGGTCGGCGATGAGATCGGCGAGGAGGGCGTCGGCGGTGGCGAGGTCGCCGGAGGCCATGGCGAGCTCAGCGCGGCGGTAGATCGTCTCGGAGGGGGAGGCGGTGGCGGCGGGAGGCGCAGCGGGCGGCGGGGGAGGGAGCTCGGGGGCCAGCGACGGAGGCGGAGGCGGAGGCGGAGACGGAGGCGGAGACGGAGGCGGAGACGGAGACGGAGACGGAGGCGGAGACGGAGACGGAGACGGAGTCAGCGACGGAGACGGAGGCGGAGGCGGAGGCGGCACCGGATCCGGAGCCGGAGTCGGAGGTGGCGGGGTGGGCGGCGCGGTCGCGACGCGGCTCCGCGCCGCCTCGTGCTCGGCCATCGCGGCCGCGGCCGTCGGGGGGACGGCGCGCACGGCGGCCTCGCCGGTGCACCACGACTGGCCGCCGGCGAGGCGACGCACGGCGGCGCCGGCGCGAACCTCGACGACGCCGTGGGCCACGGAGACGCAGGTGCCGCCGCGCTGGGCGTCGATGGCGAACAGGGTGCCGACGATCTCGGTCACGGCGCCCGGCGAGTGGATCTCGAGGCGGCCGGTGCCGTGCTCGAAGTCGCCGACGAGGAGGCCGCGGTCGAGGCGGACCGAGAGCAAGGCCGGGCTCGACGCGAGCACGTGGACGGCGGCGGGGCCGACCAGGGTCACGTGGGCGCGATCGTCGAGGGCGGCGCGGATGTGCGCGCCGGCCGGGACGTCGAGATCCGGGGCGTCGGTGGCGCGCGGCCAGGCGAACCAGGTCGCGGCGGCCGCCGCCGCGGCGAGCGCCGGGATCGCGAGCGGCCAGCGCGGGCGCCGGGGCGCCGGCGCCGGGGCGGCGATCGCGCGCTCGAGGCGGGCCGCGATCCGCGCCCGGCGGATGTCGTCGAGGCGGTCGTCGAGCTGGACGGCGCCGCGCAGGCGGGCGGCGGTGGCGCAGTCGGGGCAGAGCCCGCGCGTGCGGTGCTCGCAGCCGGTCATGGCGTCTCCTTCGCCTCGGCGCGGGCGAGGTGGTGCTGCAGCTCGCGCATGCCGTGCTGCACGCGCTTGGCGACGGCGTCCGGGGTGGCCTCGACGACGTCGGCGATCTCCTCGAAGCTCATCTCCTCGCACACGCGCAGGATCAGCGCGACCCGCTTCTTCGGCTTGATGCGGTCGAGGCAGCCGAGGACGCGGGCGAGCTCCTCGCGTCGGCGCGCGGTCGCCTCCGGTGTCGCCTCGGGCGCGACCAGGCGGTCGAGCACGGCGTCGTCGAGCGCCACCGTCGGCCGCCGCGTGCGCCGACGCAGGTGCTCGCACGCGACGTTGACCGCGATCCGGTACAGCAGCGTCGACAGCGCCGCCTCGCCGCGGAAGCCGGGCAGCGCGCGGTAGAGGCCGAGGAAGACGTCCTGGGTCAGGTCCTCGCGCTCGGCGACCGGGCCGACCAGGCGGGTGATGCGGCGGTAGACGGCGTCGACGTGGCGGCGGTACAGCTCGCCGAAGGCGGCGCGGTCGCCGCCGCGGTGGCGCGCGACCAGCTCGGCGTCGCGATCCGTCTCGGGGCGGGGCACTGGTTGCACCACGGCGAGGACGAGGAGGGCGTCGAGGGCGATCATGGTCCGCCTCC
>Ga0075429_100003237_pt1 | contig 13854 bp, 8 predicted proteins | sample RhiMetdeltSRZDD3_FD_75295 | JGI IMG/M metagenome (GOLD analysis project Ga0075429, IMG submission 75295) | Populus rhizosphere microbial communities from Tennessee, USA - Rhizosphere MetaG P. deltoides SRZDD3 | ecosystem: Host-associated > Plants > Roots > Rhizosphere > Soil | place: USA... | reverse complement strand
AGCGCCTGGACCCGGCGCACCGCCGCCGTCGCCCGGTTGCTCAAGGCGGAGGGCTAGCCCATGTCCCTCTGGCGCCAGCTCACCCGCGGGGTGCGCGTGCTCACCCGTCGCGCCGCGGCCGATCAGGATCTGGACGACGAAGTCGAGCACTACCTGGAACAGGCTACCGCCGCCGGTATCGCGCGTGGTCTCACCCCCGAAGAGGCCCGCCGAGGCGCCCGCCTGGAATTGGGCAGTGCCACGGCGCTGAGGCAGGAGGTCCGCGCTTCGGGCTGGGAGCACCTGGTCGGCACTGCGCTCGCCGACCTCCGCTACGCCGGGCGCCGCCTGCGATCCGAGCCGGGGTTCACCGTGGTCACCATCCTCACGCTCGCGGTCGGCATCGGTGCGACCACGGCAATCGTCAGCGCGGTCGGCCCGGTGCTCTTTCAGCCGCTGCCCTACCCCGAGCCCGGCCGCATCGTGTCCATTCACGACCTGGCACGGGACGGTTCCCGCATGAGCGGCAGCTTTGGCGTCTTTCACGCCCTGGCGGAGCGCACTCGATCGTTCGAATCCATTGCGGTCCTCCGAACCTGGCAGCCGACCGTGACCGGGCCGGACCAGCCCGAGCGGATCGAGGGCCAGCGGGTGAGCGCCGGCTACTTCCGGGTGCTCGGCGTGGCGCCGGCACTGGGCCAGGATTTCCGGAGCGGCGATGACGTGACCGGGGGCGCCAGGGTCGTGATTCTGAGCGACGCGCTCTGGCGACGGCGGTTTCACAGCGACCCGGGAGTCGTCGGACGCCCGATTACCCTCGATGGAGACCCCTTCGTCGTCGTCGGTGTCATGCCGAAGGCGTTCGAGAACATCCCGGCGCCCTCGGCCGAGTTGTGGACACTCCTGCAGTACGGGATGGCCGAGGGGAGGACCTGGGGACACCATCTCACGATGATCGGCCGGCTGGGCTCCGGTGTAGCCATGGATGACGCCCGGCGGGAGCTCGCGCTGTTGGCGCCCGATTTCGTGCGCCTTGCGGCCGCCGCGGACGGTTACTTCTCGGGTGCATTCATCCTCGCATCGCTGCAGGACGATGTGACTCGAGGCGTCAAACCGGCGCTCCTCGTCATCCTCGGCGCGGTGACGCTGGTGCTCCTGATCGCATGCGTGAACGTGACGAATCTGCTCCTGGCCCGCGGGGTCCAGCGCCGGGGCGAATTCGCCCTGCGGACTGCACTCGGAGCCGGTCGCGGCCGGCTGATCCGCCAGCTTCTGACGGAAAGCGTCCTGCTCGCGCTGATGGGCGGCCTGGCCGGCATGGTGGTGGCGGTGCTCGGAGTGCGAGCACTGGTGGCACTCAGCCCGGCAGGGCTTCCTCGGGTCGGCGCCATTGCGGTGGACGGCGGAGTGTTCGCCTTTGGCCTCGGGCTGGCGACGCTCATCGGCCTGGCGTTCGGAATGACCCCGGCGCTGCAGGCGGCGGGGAGCGATCCCCACCGGGATTTGCACCTCGGCTCGAGGCGAACCGCCGGGCGGCATCGACGCACCCGGAGCGCGCTGGTCGTCGCGGAAGTCGCCCTCGCACTGGTGCTGCTGGTGAGCTCGGGACTGCTGCTTCGAAGTCTCCGGAGCCTGTTCGCCGTCGAGACGGGGTTCGAGGCCGGCCCGATGCTCACGATGCAGGTCCAGACATCGGGGCGCCGCTTCGACGCCGACAGCGCTACCTACACGTTCTTCGCCGCGGCGCTCGACGCGGTCCGTCGGGTACCCGGTGTGACCGCCGCCGCGCTCACCAGCCAGCTGCCCCTGAGCGGAGATATGGACGAGTACGGTGTGCATTTCGATCCGCCTCCGGCAGCCAATCCCCAGGAGGGCTTCAACACCTTCCGGTACGCGGTGAGCCCGGGGTTCTTCGAGACGATGGGGATCCCGCTTCGAAGCGGCCGATTCCTCACCGAGTACGACCGTGCCGGTGCCCCTCCCGTCGCGCTCATCAGCGAATCACTCGCTCGCGCCAAGTTTGCCGGGGCCGATCCACTGGGACAGCGCCTGCGTATCGGCCCGCTGACCGGGGAGCCCTATACGATCGTGGGGGTGGTGGGGAACGTGAAGCAGCAGTCCCTTTCGGTTGGTGAGACCGACGCGGTCTATACCACGGCGACCCAGTGGCGCTTTGCCGACAATGCGATGTCCCTGGTGGTCCGCACCCGCGGCGACGCGGCCGCCCTCGCCCCCGCCATACGCCGGGCGGTCTGGTCGGTGGACCGGGACCAGCCGATCGTGCGGGTGGCAACGATGAGCGAGCTGCTTGCCGCGTCGGCGGCGGAGCGGCGCTTTGCGCTCATTCTGTTCGAGGCGTTCGCGCTGGCCGCGCTGGTGCTGGCGGCGGCGGGCATTTACGGTGTGCTGGCCGGCAGCGTCGCCGAACGCACCCGGGAAATCGGCGTGCATTCGGCGCTCGGTGCGTCGCGCGGGAAGATCCTCGCGCTCGTCCTCGGTCAGGGAATGGCCCTCACCGCCCTCGGCATTGCGATCGGTGTGGCCGTGGCGGCCGCGGCCACCCAGGCTATCGTCGCCATGCTGTTCGGCGTCTCCCGGCTCGATCCGGTCACCTATGCAGGCGTGATCGTGCTGCTGGTGGGGGTATCGGCGATCGCGTGCTGGGTGCCGGCGTGGCGGGCGGCCCGAATCGATCCCGCCATCACCCTCCGGGCGGAGTAGCCAGCGCCACAAAGCGGACTGCGGTGCCTTTGGACCGGGAAACCACAGATGTCACCGATTCAGAACCGATGCTCCCGAGACATGCAGTCCTCTACCTCCTCCCCAGGTTCGCGAGATGTTGGGCAGGGGACCATCCGGGTTCGATCCTTGTTATCTGTGGGTGACCCGGATTGGCTAGGGGAGAGAGCCGAGGACGGCCACCAGCCGGTCGCGGTCGGCGGCGTTGTTATAGAGATGCGGCGTGATCCGGAGCGAGGGACCCCGCGCACTCACGTAGATCCGTGATTCCGCCAGCCGGCCGGCGACCCCGGCCGGAATGCCGCGCGGGTGGCGCAGCCCGAGGTAATGCCCCGCCCGCCGATCGGCGGGCACCGCGGTGAATCCCATCGGCCGAACCGCGCGGACGATATCCTCGCAGTATGCCGCCAGCGTGTGCTGAATGACCGGGATCGTCCATTGCTGAATCTGCCGGAGCCCTTCGCTCACCATCGGCATCAAGGCGAAGTTGGATGGCTCGCCGACGTCGAAACGCCGGGCGCCGGGACGGAACCCCTCGCGATAGTTCACCAGTTTCGAGAAATCCTCTGACCCTTCCCGGGCAACCCAGCTCCATTCCAGCGGGGTTCCCCGATGCCACCGGGGTGCGACGTACAGAAATCCTGTGCTGTAGGGACCAAGCAGCCACTTGTAGCATGCGGCTACCATGAAGTCGGGATCGACCGCGGCGAGATCGAGCGGCAGGACCCCGAGCGATTGCGTCAGGTCGAGCGCCAGCGAAGCACCCACCGCATCGAGTGCCGTCCGGATCCGCACCAGGTCGAGAAGGCCCCCGTCGGTCCAGTGACAGTGGGGCAGTGCCGCGACGGCGGTCCGTTCGTCGATGGCCTCGAGCACCACACGGGTCCAGTCGTCGTCCGGCGGGCGCGGAAGCAGCACAGCCTCGGCACCTGCCACTCGTGCCTGCTCCTGCCAGGTATAAATGGTCGAGGGAAACTCCTCGTCCAGCATGAGAACTCGCTGGCCGGCAGCGAGGGGCAGGTTGTGCGCGGCGATCGCGATGCCATAGCTGGCGGCGGGAATGACGGCCACGGTGTCGGGCGACGCACCGATGAGCGCGGCAAAGAGGCTCCTCGGCGTTTCCACTGATTCGAAGAAATCGGCGGGCGTGATCTCCCAGGGTCGGGACTTGCGCCCGACCGCTTGTACCCCCGCCTCCCGCACGCTTCGAAGGAGGGGCGACATGTAGGCACAGTTGAAGTAGGTAACGTCCTCCGGAATCTCGAACAGCTCCCGGGCAGCACCTGCATTGGCCATGCAACGAATCTAGTGGCGTCTTGACCCTACCCCTCCGGTTGGGTAGCCTCACCGCACCGTGCGAATCTTCGCTCTGGTTCCTGCCGCAGGCCGAAGCGAACGCTTCGGCAGCGAGAAGCTCCTGGCCAAGTGGCGCGACCGCGAGCTGCTGGGGCACGTCCTTCTCAAGCTGAACGGCGCGCGCGCCGCCGGCCTCCTCGCCGGCGTCGTCGTCGTGCACCGTCCCAATGATGACGCGATCCGGAACCTCACGGTGGAGTATCGCGGTTACCCCGTCGCGGTTCGCGATGCCCTGGGCGAGCTTTCGCTCTCGATCCGCACTGGAATCGACGCCATCGTCCAGCGCGGCGCCGCGCAACAGCGCGAAGCGCTGCTCATTTGTCACGGCGACCAGCCGCTCCTCCGGCTCGACGTGATTCAGGCCCTGGCCGACGCCTGGGGGCGCGGCGGGGCCGTCGCCGCGCGGCCGGCCTACCGCGACGCCCCGGGGGAGCCCGGACTTCCCATGCTGGTCGACCGCAGCCTCTGGCGCCTGGCGAATGAAATGCGCGGAGAAAGCGGCTTCGCGCCCGTCCTCGCCAGCCACGGGATTGCGGTGCGATCCATCTCGGTTGGAGGAAGCAATCCCGACGTGGACACCCCGCAGGACCTGGCAGCGCTGGAAGACACCCCGACAGCGGCCGCCGGCTGATGCGCGGGCTGCTCCCGGAGTACGACGCGCTGGCTCGAACCGGGCCGGTCGGACGGGCGGTGGTCATCCAGGTCTGGGGCTCCGCCCCGAGGCCAGAGGGAGCTTCTCTCCTCGCCACGGAAGACGGCAGAATCGCCGGCTCGGTCTCGGGAGGCTGCGTGGAGACGGCGGCGGCCGAGGAGATTCAGGCCGCGATCCGGCGGGGCACGCCCAAGCGAGTCGGCTGGGGCGTCACCCACGAGCGCGCCTGGGAGATGGGCCTGTCGTGCGGGGGCCAGATCGAGGTATTCGTGGAGCCGGCAGTCAGCCCCGAGGTGCTGGGTGCGGCGCGGCGCGATTCCGGCTCGGTGGTGGCGACGGTGGTCGGCGGGGCCGCACCCTTGGGGGCGGAGCTTCTCGTCAACGAAGACGGAACCCGGCGCAAAGTCGGCGAGTTCCCTCCCGCGCTGGAAGCTCCGGCGGCCGATGCGGCGCTCGCGGCCCTGGCAGGGCTGGAGAGCCGGGTCGTGACGCTCGAGACTGCCGCGGGCGCCGTGGAGCTCTTTCTCGAAGTGTTTCCGCGCCGGCCGACACTGCTGGTCTTCGGCGGTGTGCACATTGCCATGGCGCTGACCAGGATGGCCAAGCCGCTGGGCTTCCGCACCGTCGTCGCCGACGGCAGGGAAGCCTTTCTCACCCGGGAGCGGTTCCCCGACGTGGACGAGCTCATGCTCGGCTGGCCCGAAGAAGTCTTCCAGCGCGTCGGCCTCGATCAGGCGACCTGCGTCTGCCTGCTCACCCACGACCCGAAATTCGACGAGCCGGCACTCCAGCTCGCTCTCCGCTCACCCGCGTGTTACGTGGGGGCGATCGGGTCCCGGAAAACCCAGAAACTCCGGCGGGAGCAGCTCGCGGCCGCCGGGTTTTCAGAGGCGGACATCGCGCGGCTCAAGGGTCCGATCGGGCTGGATCTCGGCGGCCGCACCCCGGAGGAGATCGCGCTCGCGATTCTGGCCGAGATCACCGCGGTGCGCTATGGACGGGCGGTGGCAGCGGGGCGCTAGCTCGAATTCGAACCGCCATCGCGTGCGCTTCCTCAATCGTTTCCACGATCACGATGCCCCGCCGGGCGAATTCGGCCCGGAGCCCGGGAAACTCCCTGTCTTTCCAGGGACCTGCATACACCCACGCATGAGGTCGGGCCACCTCGACGATGCGGTCCACTTCGGCAACGGCCCAGGTCGGGTCCGGCGTCTTCTGATCGAAGCCATTCGGCTCGCGATACGACATACCACTGCGGCGGCCCAGCAACTCGACCCGCCCCGCCCCGGCGTACGTCGGTGGCTCCGCCGCTTCAAGCGCCGGAGCCTGAACCACGAGATCGTTGAAGGCTGCCGGACCCGACGACGTGCCGGCACGAAAGACGAAGTCGAGTCGTGCGGTGTCGGGCCGGGCCCAGTCGGTGGTGTAATAGACCCAGGACGGAATGCCGCTCGGCGTGACGTACACCGGTTCCGCGAGGGCGGAGCGCGCCACCTGCCGGGCAGTCCGACGCCCCTCCTCGCGAATCCACGGATGACGCGCGTTCTCCAGGGCTTCGGGACCGCCCCAGACGACGATCATCAGCGCCCCCGCCAGTGCCGCGGCCGGTTCCCCCAGTCGGATCATTCGCAGCAACTCCGCCAGCATCACCCCGACGAACGCCATCACCGCGGGAGCCAGGAAGACGAGGAGCCGCGCGCCGATGGGATACAGGCCGAGTGCGGAGGCCAGGATCAGGGCGAGGAACGGCAGTCCGATTTGAAGCGCGCCGGGCAGGCCGGCGCGGCGGACCAGCAGAATGGTCCCGGCGACGACCAGGAGAAGACACCATCGAAACGGAATGACTCCCTCGATCGGTGGCAGCGGATAGAGGATCGCCATGCCGGCTCCGTAGAGTCGAAGCGCGCCGTCCGGCGCTCGCAGATCCAAAAAGGTCCCGGCCCAGTACTGATGCATGTACCGGCTGTCCGCAAATCGATAGATCAACCCGTGGAGCACGCCGAACCAGCTGGCCCATACCACGGCCAACCCGAGCAGACGCCGGTGACAACCCGGAACTGCGCGCACCCGGGCGTCGGCCAGCAGCGCGGCGAGGGTGCCGGCGAGCACCAGCGGGAGCGGAATGGAAAGCAGGAGGCCGACCATCCCGGCGAGCAGTAGGTGACGCCACCGGTTGGGATGCTCGGGGGCCTCCCGGGTGCGAAGCGCGAACACGATGAGACTCGCGCTCGCCAGCGCGTCGAGACCGTAGGGTTTCAGCTCGGCGGAGTGATAGATCAGCGGCACCGAGATCGCAGCGAGCACCGCGGCGATAAGCCCTGCCACCGGGCCGCCAAGCGACCGGGTCATCCTCCACACCGTCCACGGAAGCATCACACCGGCCACCAGGGGCACGAACCGGAGCGCGAGCTCGCCCATCCCTCCGATCAGGCTGACCGTCTTCACCGCCCACAGAAACAGCGGTGCGGCGACCTGATCGTAATCGAGCGGTGCGAACAGCCCCAGATAGCCGCGCCGGCCGATGCCGAGGGCGAGCATCGCTTCGTCGAGCCAGAGGCTGCGGTTCCCGAGATATTCGAGCAGCCGGAGCAATGCGCCCAGGGACAGCACCGCCCCGAGCGCGATCGGGCGGGCGCCCGGCGTCTTCATGGCGGTCCGGATACCGGGGCGGAACGGAGCTCGAGCACTTCAGCGATCGTCGACGAGGACGTCATCGCCTTCGTTCCTCCTCCGATGACGAAAATGCGATCGCCCACCTTGAGGGGAAAAATGCCGTGACGTGCGGTGGGCATTGCCGGCCCGCTCCGCCAGTGATTGGCGACAGGATCGTAGATGTCCACCCGGTCGTACACGCCTCGCCGGTTGGCGCCCGCCCCGTTCAGCGTCTCTCCTCCGAAGACCCAGAACTCCTTCCCGTCGAATACCGCCTTGCCCATTCCTCCGCGGGCCTGGGGGAGCCGCGCCGGTGAGGAACTGCCGACGCCGCTGACCACCCAGGTGTCGGATGCGGGGTCGTAGATCTGAACCTCATCAAATCCATTGGCGAGCATGTTGTGATCTCCGCTGCCGGGACCGCGGCCGCCAAAAACAAAAAATCGTCGGCCGTCCGTCGCCGCGGCGGCGTGGTTTCTCGGGAGCGGCATCGGCGCGATCGGCATCCAGGTCTCGGTCGCAGGATCGAAGCGCACCGCCTGGTTGGTCGTCCCATGCTCCTCGATCCCGCCGGCCAGGTAGATCTGCGACCCGATCACCGCCGACGCGATGGACCCGCCGGCGAACGGCATCACCGGGCCAAAACGCCACCGATCGGTTGCGGGATCATAGATCTGCACCATCCCCTCCCCCCGGTCGATTCCGCCGAAGAGATAGAGTCGATCGTTCCACACTTCCGCGGCGTGATGGTTGCCCGCGGCCGGGCGGACGGCGTGCCGGTCAACCGGATCCCAGCGTCCGGTTCCGAGATCGAGTGCCAGCGTCCACGGTGCGGCGTCACCTACCAGGTAGAAGCGGTTTCCGATCGAAGCCGCGGACACCTCGCCCAGTGGGACGGGTGGCGGTGGTCCCGGTTTCCAAGGCGATTCCCGGCGTTCGGTCCACACATCCACATTATCGGGGTTGCCGTCTCCAACCCCCCCGAGACCGACGAGCATCCGTCCCCCGATCAGTACGGCGAACGGGGAATGCAGCGGCTTCGGCAGCGGCGGAAGGGAGAGCCATCGGTCCGCGACCGGATCGTACTCGGTAACATCGCGAAGGCTCTCCCGTCCGGTGCCGGTGCTGCGACCGCCGAGTATCACGATCCGACCGTCGCGGACCAGGGTGGACTGCTCGAAATGCGAGCGAGGAAACGGGAGCGGAGCCACTTCGGTCCAGGCATCGCTCGCGGGATCGTAGCGGTGGACCCAGGGAACATCGAGCGGCACCGGATCGTGACTCTCGCTGCCGCCGAGGGCATAGATCCGATCTCCGAGGACGGCGGCGGAGAGGTGACCGCGCGGTTTGGGCAGGGGAGCCGCGGCGACCCACGTCTGCCCGGCGGCCGAATCGGCGGGCGACAGGACCCAGTGATCCGGGCGACCGGCACCGCGGTCCTCGCCAAACCCGCCGAAGTAATGCAGCCTGCCGTCCAGGGCCGCGAGCCCGCCGCCGCCTCGCCGTGCGGGGAGCGGCGGCCCCGGCGTCCACCGGTCGTGCCGCCACTCGTAACGCCACACTTCGTCGGTAGCGCGACCGGGATTATCTCCGACGAAGCCACCCGCGAACCACAGCGTGTCTCCCAGCTGCGCCGAGTTCACGTGGGTCCGCATGCTGGGGAGGTCGGCCTTCCGGGTCCAGCTCCGGTGTTCGGGATCGTAGGCCCAGACCTCTGGCGAGGCCTGGATCCTCGCGTTGTAAAAACCGCCGAAGAGGAAAACCCGGTTGTCGATCGCCGCGACGGCGGATTCGTATCGGGTAATCGGAGCTCTGTGAGGTTCGGCCCAGGCGTCCAGTCGCATGGGAGGTGGAGGCCCACCACTGAGCCGGGCCATTAATTCAGGGTCCAGATGTTTCCCGGCATAGACGCCGATGCCGAGCGCTGCCAGGACGCTGAAGCCGGCGAGAAGCATCGGCCTATGGGATCTGGGAATTGGCCGCAGGACAGGCTCCTACGGTTGGTGATCGGGAAGTGCGAACGCCCTCAACGTGGCTCCTCTGCCCAGTCCCGTGGCGATCAGGACGAACTGACGACCTGCGGATGTCCGGTACGTCATCGGATTGGCCCATCCCACCCGGCCCAGCGGGGCGTTCCAGAGCACCGCGCCGTTCCGTGCGTCGATGGCGTAGAACACATCGCCGCCCCCGGTAAGAAAGAGCAGTCCGCTCCGGGTGACAAGCGGACCGGGAGAGCCCGCGACGCCCAGGATCGGAAGGTTCAGGGAGCGCAGCTTCGGGTGGAAACGGATTTCCGGCGTATCACCCAGAGTGACCTGCCAGCGTATCTCCCCGCGCGAAAGGTCGATGGCGGTCAGGGTGCCATAAGGGGGCCGCACGATCGGGATCCTCACGTCCTTCGAAAAGCGGCGCAGCAAGCCGCTTCGCGTGGGAAGCATCAGATCGAGGACATCGCTCGGATCGGCCAATGGATCCAGGATATATCCCGCTCCGGCGCTCACCCCCGTGCTGTCCGGCCGAACCAATCGGGCGAGCGTGGGTCGGGTACTGGCCTTGACGTAGAAGATGCCGGTTGTCGCATCGAATGCTCCACCGCCCCACCCCGCCCCGCCGATCCAGCCCGGCAGCAGGACGGTTCCCGCGAGCGAGGGCGGCGTGAACAACGGGCCGAGGCGATGTGAACGGAGCGCCGCTCGCGCCCGGGCACGGAGCTCGGGTGTGAAGTCGACCAGGTCGCTGTCGGAAATGCCCTGCCGGGCAAATGCCGGCGGGCGGGTCGGGATCGGCTGCGTGGGAAAAGCGACTTCGCCCGGCACATCGCTGGCCGGAACCGGCCGTTCCTCGATCGGCCAGACCGGCGCTCCAGTGACGCGATCGAAGACGTACAGGAAGCCGGTCTTGCCGGCGAGCGCCACCGCGTCGACCTGGCGTCCGCCGGTGCGCAGCGTGATCAGCATCGGCGGGGAGGCGGGGTCGTAGTCCCAGAGCCCGTGATGCACCAGCTGGTAATGCCAGATCAGGCGACCGGTCGCCGCCTCCAAACAGACCAGCGATTCTCCATACAGTCCGGCGCCCTTTCGGCGACCGCCATACCAATCGTTGGTCGGTGCGCTCACCGGCAGGTAAATCAGCCCGCGCGCCGTGTCCACGGTGAAAGGCGCCCAGACGTTTGCGTGGCCAACCCGGTCGCTTGCACCCGGTTCCCAGGTATCGGCTCCGGGCTCACCAGGACCCGGAATGGGGTTCCAGCTCCAGAGCCGCTTGCCGGTCCGGACGTCGAATGCCTGAACCTCACCGGTCGGCGGACGATCGTGAATGAGACGATCGGGGATCGCGCTGCCAAGCACCACGACATCTTTCCAGACAACCGGTGGTGACGACTGGCCGTAATGGCGTGGATTGACGGGCCAGCGGAGTCCCTGGGTGAGGTCGACCCAGCCTCCGGCGCCGAATGATGGAATCGGCCGCCCGGTCGCGGCATCGAGAGCAAAGAGATTTCCGCGAGAATTGAGAAAGACCCGACGCTCGCCGGGGGCGGACCAGATCGCCACGCCCCGGTGAACGAAGGATGGATGGGAAAACCCGATCGACCCCCATATCTCCGTTCCGGGATTGAATTTCCACAGCTCGCGCCCGGATTCGGCATCCAGCGCCACGACGCGGTGAAACGGGGTGCTGAGGTAGAGCGTATCTCCCAGCATGATGGGCGTCGCCTCGAAGTAGCCGGGGTCGATCCCGGCTCCAGTCGAGTCGGTCATCTCCGTCTCGCCGGTACGCCACTCCCAGGCAGACGCGAGTCCCGCGACGTTCGCGGGGTTGATATCCTGGAGCGGCGAATACCGCTGCGCACCCGGATCGCCGCCATAGACCGGCCATTCGACGCGACGCGCCGAGTCGATTGACGCCGGGACACGCTTCGCGGATCCCGATTCGAGACCGCAGGCGGTCCCGATCAGGAGTCCACTCGCGACAATGACGGCAACTCTCTGCGGGGACATGGGGGAGCGGCTTTGCAATTCCTGAGCCTCCCGTGGCTGGGCGATTCCCACTTCCGCAAACGCTTGCTTCGCGCTAGCGTACAAGCGGGCGTGACCTCGCGCCTGACCTCCTGACCGGACGCCTACGCCGTCCGGCCCGCGCGGAGGCAAAGGGGATCGCTGTCCTCGAGGGTGTTTCGACTCCTGTCCCCTGCTTCTCGACCGCCGGAAGCAAGGACGCGTGGGGTCCGCTTCCGGCCCGAGAAGGAGAGAGGACAGTGACCGAACGGAAGCATTTCAAGCTGCTCGTGCGTTCCCGCATGGGCAAGACCGGCGAGAGTTATTCCACCGCGCGCCGGCAGATCCTCCGGCAGGCTGCGAATCCTTCGCCATCCAGCCGCACGCCCCATCATTTCCCGGGCAGTATTCCGGTCCCCACCGCCCTGCGGGCGCTGCTGTCGCATGCCGGCGTCAGAAATCCCCACAGCAGAGCGCCCTACAGCGAGGCGATGATCTTCGGCTTCGATGGCGGCATCGGGGCGGGCGTCTTCGCCTTCCACTATGCCAAAGAGGATTTCTCTTCGTTCTATATCGCCGGTCGGCACGGCTGGCAGGATGACGCCCATTGGGGCAATACCGCGCTCAAACGCCTCGGCGTCGGCTTCACCGTAAAGGAATCGTCGGGAGTGAAACCGGCGGAGAAGCATCTCCGCGAGCTGCTCGAGAGCGGGCGTCCGGTGATGAGCTGGGTCGACGCCTCCGGGCTTCCCTATCGCGGTCTGCCGGCATCGTTCAGCGGGGGCGCCTATCACGTCGTGACGGTGTTCGGGATCGACGAGGCGGCGGGAATCGCCCTGGTTGGCGACCTGGCCGATGAGCCGATCCCGGTTCCACTCGCCCAGCTCGCGACCGCCCGGGGGCGGATCAAGAAATTCAAGAATCGGCTCCTTGCCGTCGATCCTCCGAAGCAGCTTCCGGATCTTGGGACGCTGGTGCGGGACAGCATCGGCGAGTGCGTGGAGGGACTCACGAAGTGCAAGATGAAGAACTTCCGGCTGGATGCGTTCGCCGCCTGGGCCGATCGGCTCGACGGAAGCAGGGCCGCGGATTCATGGGAAAAGTTCTTTCCGCCGGGACGTCATCTCTATGAGGGCCTTCGGTCGGTCACCGAGTATATCGAGTACTACGGGACCGGGGGCGGTCTCTGCCGACCCATGTTTGCGGAGTTCCTCGAAGAATCGGCCGAGGCGCTGGGGGACCGCGGATTAGCCGCGATCGCGGAGCGGTATGGCGCGCTGGGGCGGGAGTGGACTGCGCTCGCCGCCGCGGCACTCCCCGAGGAGATCCCTGCCTTCAAGGAGACGCGGGAACTTCTGGCGAAGAAATGGGAAGCGCTGCACACCGAAGGTGCCGGCGCCGGGAAGACCATCGCGGCCTGCTGGGCGTCGCTCGACGAGCAGACGGCGCGGATGAAGAAGGCATTCCCGCTCGATGCCGCCCGGAGCACCGCCCTCCGGCGGGATCTCAAGCGGAGGGTGACTGCGCTTCACGAAGCGGAGGTGGCCGCGCTCGCGGCGCTCGCGGTGTGGCACTGAGCTACATCCCTCGCGGCTCGTCGGCGCTCGGTCCGTAGTGGAGCATCTCACGCGGACCGAGCCAGCCCGGGATTGGTTCGCCTTTCTCTGGGCGTTCGCCCTCCTGTCGCATCAGGTGGGCTACGGGATGGTGCGGGTATCCCTCCTCGACACGGCGCTTACGTTCCTGGCCGTCGCGGTGATGCTGCTGCCGGGCTGGCCGCTCCTCCTCGGCATCCTCGCTGCGGTCCACGTCGCCACGATATTCCATCATCTCCCGGGGGTGTACAACCACTGGTACTTCGCCGGCCTGGTCTCGCTTTCCCTCTGGCTGGCGTGCATGGTGGCGGGGTGGGATGCTCGCCGGAGCGGCGCCCCGCCGACGCAGCAGGGGACGTGGATCGCCTTTGCACCGGCGGCGCGGTGGAGTCTCCTGCTCCTCTATTTCCTGAGCGGATTCCACAAACTGAACGGCGACTTCTTCAATCCTGAGGTCAGCTGCGCGTCGGTACTGTACCAGGCCCTCAGCGGCCGGCTCGGTGGACTCCCCAATCCTCCGGTCATGGGGTCTCTGGCCATCGCGGTCACCGTGGCGGTCGAGCTGGGGCTTCCGGCGCTGCTGCTGATTCCGCGGTTGCGCGGAGTCGGGGTCGGGGTCGGTGCGCTGTTCCACCTCGTCATGGCCGCGGCGGGCTACGTTCGATTCAGCGCCGCCGGAGTCGCACTCCTGACGCTCTTCCTGCCGGGAGGCCTGCCCATCCTGCGTTCCGGGCATCGGATCATCGCGGTGGCCGTCCTGCTGCCGGGCGTGGCGCTCGCGTCCGAGGGCGGCGAAACCCTTTTCCTCTGGGCCACCGTGCTGCTGTGCCTTGCCTTGCTGGGGTTGACGGTCGCAGCACGACGGGCGCTGCCGGTGCCCTGGCCT
>Ga0075429_100003227_pt1 | contig 13880 bp, 14 predicted proteins | sample RhiMetdeltSRZDD3_FD_75295 | JGI IMG/M metagenome (GOLD analysis project Ga0075429, IMG submission 75295) | Populus rhizosphere microbial communities from Tennessee, USA - Rhizosphere MetaG P. deltoides SRZDD3 | ecosystem: Host-associated > Plants > Roots > Rhizosphere > Soil | place: USA... | reverse complement strand
GCAGATGTATGCAGGCACCCGGGGCATGCTCACGTCCAGCGTGTCGTTCATCCCCGAGCTGGCCGAGGAGGGATCCGCGTGTGCGTCGCCGACGGAGCTCACCTTGGAGATCCGCCGCGGGCGGGTCGAGACCGGGACGATTCCGTTCGAGTTCCTCATCATCGAGGAGCCGCCACTGGCCGACAGGGCCGGCCTGCCCGCTCCGGTATCGCCCGATGCGGAGCCGTCGAACAACAAGCCCGTCGCCGGTGGGCCGGCGAAGGGAAACATCGCCGGCGGGGGCGGGTTCGTCCAGGCAGCGACACTCGGGCCGGGCACCTGGACCGACACCGTGCAGGGCGGCGAGGTGCTCTTCTACCGCGTCCGCACCGACTGGGGCCAGGCACCGAGGGCAACCATCAAGCTGACGGCGAACAAGCAGGCCGCAAAGGTGATCGGGGGCTACGGCGTCTATACGGAACTGAAGGTTTTCGGGCCGACCCGGGCCGGGATCGACTCGGGAGAAATGACAACAGTCACCTCAACCAAGCCGGCGGTCATGTCCGCGGCCTTGCTCCCAGTGCGTTATCGCAACCGCGAAGGCGACTACATGTCCGACAGCACGCCGCGGAGATCTATGTCTCTCGCCGGCTATTACTACTTCGTCCTCACCGTGGCAAAGTCCGGGCCCGGCCTCGGAACCTTTGGTAGGTTTCAGATGCCGGTGCAGATCTCGGTAGCGCTGGACGGCAAGCCGAACGGAGCGCCGCACTACAAGCAGGCGGAAGTCGAGCCGACACCGTCGGCCAGCGCGGCTCCCACGCCGACCGACAGCCCGAGCCCAACGGACTCGCCGAGCGAAGGCGGCGAAGCAGGACCCACGCCAGCCGCCCGTGTGCCGGCTGGTGATGGCTCAAGCGGATGGATCCTGCCAGCAGCGGGCGGTGGGGGCGTCATCGTGCTCTTCGGGGCCGTGCTAGTCGGCCTGCTGCTCCGTCGCTCGTCACGCATGCGACGAGGCGTCGCGCACACGCCGGCAGGTCTACCGCCGCAAGGCCCACCGCCGCAAGGTCCACCAACGCAAGGTCCACCGCCATACGGTCCGCCGCCGCAAGGTCCACCACCGGGTGGACCACCGCGACTGTGACCGCCGGCTCTTCGGACGCAGGCGCCTCGGATCCACGCGGTCTCAAACCAGCCGCGGCAGGGTCGTAGGCTCCCGTTGTGGACCTGCGGGATAGGACTGCTCTCATCACCGGGGCATCGGCTGGGATTGGTGCGGCTACGGCAAGAGCGATGTGCCGGCGTGGGGCTCAAGTCCTGCTGGTGGCACGCAGCGAGGACAAGCTGGAGGCGCTGGTCCGCGAGCTCGGCGACAGTGCGGCTGCGTATCCGTGTGATGCCAGCGACCATCGGGCAGTAGCGGTGATGGCCGAGCGTGTGCAAGCTGAGCACGGGGTGCCCGACGTTGTCGTGAACAGTGCCGGTGCTGGGCGGTGGCTGCGGATCGAGGACACAGACCCTGAGGAATTCCTCGCGATGGCGGCGGTGCCCTACTTTGCGGCGTTCTTCATCACCCGGGCATTCGTTGAGGGGATGCTGGCCCGCGGTTCGGGCTGGGTGGTGAATGTCGACAGCCCTGCCTCGCAGATCGCGTGGCCAGGTGCAGTGGGCTACATCAGCGCTCGCGGCGCGCTGCGCGGATTCGATGCAGGTCTGCGTGCCGACCTGCGACGGAGCGGCATCGGCGTGACGCACGTGGTACCGGCCAAGGTCTCCAGCGAGTATTTCCTGCACAACCCAGGCTCTGAAGAGCGGATACCGACGATCGCGCGTCTCATCCCGACCTTGACGCCCGAGCAGGTGGCTGAGGCGATCTGCCGGGCGGTGGAGAGTGGACGCCGTGAGGTCGTCGTGCCGTCCATGCTACGGGCGTTCTACTGGAGCGGGCGCTTCATGCCTCGGCTAACCGAGTGGCTTGCCTGGCGCACGGGGGCACGACGCTAGGCGCACTGGCGCTCGGAGGGATGCGAATCTCCAACCTTCTGATCCGTAGGCAGCACATCCCAATGGCAGCAAGGACACGAGCGTGCAGAAGTGTCACCAACCAGGACAGCCGCGTCATCGTGCCGGGTCTGATGGTGCGTCAGGCTGGGTCGATGGTGCGGGTGACGACCCAGCGGTGCGGAGAGATCGGCCGCGTACGCGTGAAGCCATGGTTCTCGAAGGCGGCCATCGGTCCGGTGTGGAGGAACGATCCCGACACCGTGCGGTCATCGGCCTCCTCGGGATAGCCCTCGACAGTGCCGCCACCGAGGCGGGCGATCTCGGTCAGCGCCCCGCCTAGCGCGGCGTCGGCGACGCCGCGGCCCCGCAGACCCTTGCCGGTGAAGAAGCATGTGATCCGCCAGTCCGGCAGCGTGGTGAGGCCCTTGTCGTACAGGCGCCGGCTCTTGATCTCCGGCAGCTCACCGGGAGAGCCGAACTGGCACCAGCCCAGGCACTGCTCGCCGTCGAGTACCAATGCCGCATGGGTGCGGCCTTCGCGGACGCGCTGCTCCTTCTCGGCCCTGTTCTGCGCCGGGCTTCGCGCTTTCAGCTTGACGTGGAAGCCCATGCACCAGCAGCCGCCCCACACGCCGTTGTTCGCCTCAACCAGCCGCGCGAACACCGGCCACGTATCCACATCGAGGGGGCGAACGGAGAAGGCAACGGTGTTCTTCGTCGTTCTTGAGTCGCTCACGGACACCTCCGTCGATCGCGCAGCCAGGCAGACCTGGACGACCCCTACCGTAGACGTGAGCATCGACAAGCCGGCGCGACCAACCGCTATCACCGCTTGGGTCAGGACTGTGTCTACGAACCAAGGCTCTTTGCGGCTCGCACCTGCGGCCAGCGGTCTGTCGACGTACCGCAGATCGAGCCGCAGCGACACCTGCCAGGTCAGGTCGCGGCGGGCTCGGTTGCCCACGCGCGGCCTGACTGGTGTACTCCTCTGCTTGCCAGCGCGGCGCTCGCGGGAGGGGTAGGGTCGAGGATGCTGCCATAGGCCCCGTGATGGACGGCAGCCCTGTCCGAAGGACATCGGGCAGGCGGGACCGACCGGTACGCGCCGTCCGATCACTCCGCTCAGCCCGTGTCGCTGCACCCGGTCAACGAGTGTCCGAGGAGGAAGTGGCGAATGAAGACACCCCCGATCGTCTCCCCGCGTGAATGGGATGAGGCCCGGGAGCGACTGCTGGCGAAGGAGAAGGAGCTCACCCGGGCGCGCGACGCGCTGGCGGCCCAACGCCGGCGTATGCCGTGGATGGCGGTGGAGAAGGACTACCGCTTCGAAGGGCCGAACGGCACAGCACGCATGCTCGACCTGTTCGAGGGCCGTCGCCAGCTGATCGTCTACCGAGCCTTCTATGGGCCGGAGGTAACCACCTACGCTGAGGGCGGCGCGTACCCGGAGCGTGCCTGCGTGGGCTGCTCGTTCGTCGCCGACCAGGTAGCGAACCCGGCACACCTGAATGCCCGCGACACCACGCTGGTGTTCGTGTCGCGGGCCCCGCAGGCGGACATCGAGCGCCTCAAGGCGCGGATGGGCTGGGAGCTGATCCCGTGGTACACGCTGACGGACGACTTTGACGCCGACTTCGGCGTGGACGACTGGCACGGCACAAACGCCTTCATCCGCGCCGACGATCGTGTGTTTCGCACCTATTTCGTCAATAGCCGCGGCGACGAAGCAATGGGGAGCACCTGGAGCTACCTCGACATCACCGCGCTCGGTCGCCAGGAGGAGTGGGAGGACTCTCCGGCGGGATATCCCCAGACCCCGTCATATCAGTGGTGGAACTACCACGACGCGTACAGGCGGGACGGGTAGTCGCACACATCGAAGGCGTGCAGCGGCCATGGAATAGGCCCATTGGACTCGAACCCACAACCGCGGATTAAGTCCGCTGCTTCCGCGGCGCGAATGGAGCAGTCTCGGCGCTCAGGGGTCAGCCCCGTGTGGGACGGGGCTCTTCGAGGCGACCAGGAGATCGCCCGAGGTAGCGCCGTCAGCTGCAGGCCAAGTCCACCGCGGCTCGGAATATGGAGCCGTCCCGCCACACCAGCGGCTCACCGACCAGCTCGCAGTTGAACAGGCCCTCGGCTGACGCGAAGTACTCGGCGTCGTCGATCGCCTTCGCGATCGCACGCTCGGGGGTGGACCCGAATGAGCAGCCGCTAAAGAGCCCGGACGCGCTGGCGGACGCCGCCGTCAAGGCGAGCACGGTAAACGACGCCGCGCCCATCGTGAGCATGGCACCAACCCGTCGGGCGTAAGTACGCCGGTTCATGGCCATCTCCTTCTCCGCATAAATCACCGGTCATTAGAAAAACGGCGTCCGATACTGGAATGTTCATCCCCACGCCCCGCCTTGGCCCACGAGAACGCCAACCATGGTCACGGGCCGAGCGACCGCGCCGCCACATCGATGCCGCAGGGTCAGGCCGCAGGACTCCTGGTGTCGTCGCCACATCTGCCCCGTCCCCGACGTCCATCTCGCCGGACGACCTCAGCCCGCCGCCTCGGGACGACATGTTCTTCTGCGTCATCCGTGGTGACCGGATGCCGGGCAAGGCCGAACTGGCTGCCGCGGCGAGGCAGCGCTACCTCGCTTGGGGCGGGACGGACTGGCGGGCGAGCCGGCAGTGGCCGGCCCGACAGTCCTCCAGTGTCTGGATCGCGGTGCGCCGGGCCCTTCGCAGCTGGGCGATCTTGGCGTCGAGCCGGTCGACCACGGCTTCGAGGCGCCACCGTTCGCTCTCGCAGGTCGCTCCGCCGTCGTCATGGGCCTGCAGTGCGTCGATGACCTCGTCGAGGGTGAAGCCCAGGTCCTGCAACGCCCTGGCCATCCGGATTCGTTCCACTGTTGACTCGCTGAACATTCGATACCCCGATGGCCTGCGCTGTGCCGCAGGCAGCACGCCGCGCCGCTCGTAGAAGCGAACCGTGTCCACACTCACCCCGGCCCGCTGGGCAACCTCGCCGATCTTCATACGTCACCTCTTGACTCTTGACTCAAGTCCAGACTCTAGATTCAGGTCGATCACGCCGCAAGGACCCTCAGCAACCACCCAAGGAGCCACACATGGACATCCCGGCAGCATCCACGCCGATCGTCTGCGACATGACCAACGCCCCCGACACCGCCGAGGAGCGCCTCGCCGAGTATCAGCACCTCTTCACCCGGGCGCTCATCGGCAGGGAACGGACCCCCGGGGGGATCCGGTTCCGCTTCCACGCCGAGCCCGGGATCGCGCCCTGGGTGCGGGACTTGGCAGCGCGCGAGAAGGCGTGCTGTGCGTTCTTCGCGTTCGAGGTCAGCACCCGCGGCGACGAGGTGGTCTGGGACGCCGCGGTATCCGACGATGACGACGCCCGCGCCACGCTCGCGGAGCTCTACGCCCTGCCCGACACCGCCGTGGCCAGCCTCGACGAGCTGCGCCAACGCCTCGCGCCGCAAGGCCTGGACATCGAGTTCAATCCCGCCGGCACCATTCACCGCGTGCGCCACACCGGCAACCACACCGGTGTCCACGTCGGCGACAGGGCCGGCGATGCCAGCAGTGCGGGACCGGAGCTGGGACCGGGGTTGCATTCGATACCTAGGTACAGGTTTACCGTCGAGGCATGACGACAGAACCTGTCACCTTGAACCCTGCGAACGATGACGGCTGGGTGCCCCAGGCCTGCACTCTGCCTTCGGCTGAGCAGCCGCTGCGGGTCGCCGAGTTCGACGACCTGTTCGCGACTGGCCTGCTGGGCCTGGAGCGCACAGCGCCGACCGTGCTGCGACTGAGCCTGGCTGCCGCGAGCGAGGTGGCAGCCCGCAAGCTGACGGCGCGGGAGTCGAGTTGCTGCTCGTTCTTCGGCTTCACGTTCACGCGGGGCTCCGAGGGCCGGGTGCTGCTGGAGGTGGCGGTGCCTGCTGCGCACATCGAGGTGCTGAACGCGCTGGCCGAGCGGGCCGCGGCGGCAGCGGGGCTGACACCGGCGGCCCCAGCGTGACCGCGGCGTGGCTGCGCACCGGGCAGATCGCCGAGGCGGCCGGCGTCAACCAGCAGACTCTGCGCTACTACGAGCGGCGCGGGCTGCTGGCCGCGCCGGACCGCAGCCCCGGCGGTCACCGGCTCTACCCCGCAGAGGCCGTCACCATCCTGCGGGTGATCAAGGCCGCGCAGCGCCTCGGGTTCACCCTGGACGAGATCTCCGACCTGCTGGAAGCCGGGCGGCACCGGCACGGATCGAAACCCAACGCGGGCCTGCAGACTAGAGCCCGGCACAAGTTGGCCGACGTCGAGGCCAAGATCGCCGACCTGACGGTGATCGCCGCCAGTCTGCGCACCGCGCTCGACGCGGGCTGCGATGACCTGATCGACTGCGCCCACAGCCCGACCTGCCCGCTACCGTTCGCCGAGATCGCCGCCAACACACCGCCATTGGTCGACTGATCGGGCACCGACCATGGCCGGTGCTGACGCCCGCACACCGCGAGCGGTCCCCGCCCCCGGTCCGCCCCTGCCCTGGCGGTTCGCCGACGCGATCGCTGGCGCTCGTGACCGTCGCAGCGGCAACAGCAACGATCTGGGTCCTACGTCGACGGCGCCGCACCGCCTGCAGACCCGTTGTTTCTCGGTTCGCTCCTCACCGCGTAATGACTACTTCTGTATCGGACCGCGATTCCTCGCCCCATGAAGTTCAAGTCGCATGATCACGCGCTGCGGATTGGGCCGTTCGACGCAGCTGAACCCCAGATCCTCGAACACCGTCTCTCGACCGAGGAACGCATCTGCGGACTGCCGATCGGACCCAGCCAGAGGCCAGCCTTCGATCGCGACGGCACCCTCGCGGCGGGCCAGTTCGACCGCGGCACGCACGAGCGCATAGGTGACCCCTTGACCTCGGTACCCGACCCGGACGAACAGGCACGGCAGGAGCCACACGCTCGCATCCTCATCGCGCGCCCGACTACGCATGATCTGGCTTCGTCCGCTCGTGGCGCCGGCGTACCGCGAACGCGGACCGCAGGCGCACCAACCGACCGGCTCGCGAGCCACTGACGCCAAGATCCCCATCGGCGTTGCGTTCACCCTCGCCATGGCCTCGAAGCGATGCCGGTTCCCACCACCGAACCAACCAGCGGCGAACTGGCCGCGGGCCACGCAGAACGCCATGCACCAGCAGTGGCGAGTAGTCCTCTGACTCTCGAACAGACTCGCAAGATCAGCCAGCTCTCCCGGCCCCACAGGCCGGGTGTCGAGATCTGCGCCCACGCACGGGACGCTACCCTGCGGCCCCTGATCTTCGCAGTAGCTCGGTCGGCTTACACGGTGATGACGACCTTTCCCCTGGCGTGTCCGTGTTCGAGGTAGCGGATTGCCTCGGGAACCTGGCTCAACGGGTATGTCCTGTCGATGACCGGGACTACCGTTCCGGCCTCGATGAGATCGCGCAGGACGACGAGGTCGTCTCGGCTGTTGTGCGCCAGCATGGGAGCCATCGTCTGGCGCACGACCAGTGAGAGTGCGAGCAGCTTGGCCGGACCGATCAGCGGTCCGATCCAGAGACCGTCGACCGGTCCGCCGACTCCGACCAGTGTGCCCTTCGGGGCGAGTACGCGCCTCATCTCCGACAGGGTCCGGTTCGCTGCCAGGTCGACCAGCAGGTCGTAGCGCGGTCCGGTACGGGTGAAGTCGTCCCGGGTGTAGTCGACGACCGTGTCGGCGCCGATCGAGTGGACCATCTCAAGATTCCTGGAGGTGCATACGCCGGTGACCTCGGCGCCGAACGCCTTGGCGAGCTGCACCGCGAACGTGCCCACTCCTCCCGCCGCGCCGTTGACCAGAACCTTGTGCCCGGGCTGGATCCGCCCCTTGTCGCGAAGCGCCTGGAGGGCGGTGAATGCCGCGATGGGTACGGACGCGGCCTGCTCGAAGGTCAGGTTGGCCGGCTTGGCCAGCACCGCTCGGTCCTGGCTGATGCTGACGTACTCGGCGAACGTCCCGCCGCGGCGACGCTCGTTGAGATCGCGGGCACCGAACACCTCGTCCCCTGGCTGGAGCCTGGTGACGTTCCTGCCCACCGCCTCGACGCGCCCGGCCATGTCGGCACCGAGCCCAGTGGCCTTGGGCCGGGACAGCCCGGCCTGACTCCGGACGAGGTACGGCGTGCCCCTCATGAAGTGGAAGTCCAGCGGGTTGACGGAAGCTGCCCGCACGCGGACCAGTACGTCGTTGTCGCCCGCGACCGGCAGGTCGACTTCCTCGAGCGCGAGGACGTCCGGTGAGCCATACCTGTGGTAGCGAATCGCCTTCATGGTGTCCCCTGTCCGGTCCTTCGGCCGACAGTCATGCGGCCAGTTCGGCGGTGTCTCGGCTGATGGGCGGTTCGGCAAGGTGGCGGGCCGGGTGGCCGGGCCACCACATCCGAGGGCCGAGGTCTGCGGCGAGCGTCGGGATGAGCAGCGTGCGCACGATGATCGCATCGAGCAGGACGCCGATCGATACGATCAGCCCGATCTGGATCGCCATCACCACCGGCAGAACCACGAGCGTCGCGAAGGTGGCGCTCAGCACGACCCCGGCACTGGTGATGACGCCGCCGGTCATGGTGAGTGCGGAGAGGACTCCGTCGCGGTTGCCGACCTTGGCGACCTCCTCCCTCGCCCTGGTCATGAGGAAGATCGTGTAGTCGACGCCGAGCGTCACGAGGAACAGGTACGCCCACAGGGGCAGGGCGGGGGCGATGCCCGGGTAGCCGATAGCGTGGAACATCAGTCCGGCCGAGCCCATGGCCGCGGCGAACGACAGCACCACACTGGCGGCCAGCAGCAGCGGCGCGACCAGGGCACGAAGCAGCAGCACCAGAACGACGAGCACCACGCCGAGGATGAGCGGCATGACAACCGCGGCGTCGCGGCCCGCCGCCCGCGCGATGTCCACCGTGGTGGCGGTCTCGCCGCCCACGAGCGCGTCGGCCCCGGGAACCGCGTGCACTACGTCCCGGATTCGCTGGACCGCGGCCTTGGCGGCCGGGGAGTCCGGCGGGTCGTCCAGCACGGCTTCAACCCGTACCCACCGGCCGTCCGCCGACCGGGCCGCTTGCCTGGCGGCGGCCACCCCGTCGACGCTCGCCGCCGCGGCGACGACCCTGTCTGCGCTCCCGGCCGCCGCGATGATCTGGGCGGGGTAGGAGGTGCCACCGGGATAATGCGCCTCGATAAGCCGCTGCCCGACGACCGAACCGACGTCCTCGGTGTACAGCTTGTCCGCGGGCTGCCCGAACCGCAGCCCGGAGATGCCGAAGGCCAGCGCGGCGAGCGCGAGTGCGGTGATCGCCCAGACCGGCCGGGGCCGCCGACCGATCGCCTGGGCGAACCGGTGCCAGGTGGGGTGCTGCTGCGCCATGTCGGCGCAGGCGGTTGGCGCGTACCGCGGGATGAAGGGCCAGAAGATCCACCTGCCGAGGATCACGAGCACGGCCGGCATCAGTGTGGTCACGACCGCGAACGCGACGACGATGCCGGCCGCGGCCACCGGACCGAGCCCACGTATGTCGTTCATCTGGCCGGCGAGCAGGCACAGCATCCCGACCGTGACGGTCGCCGCGGATGCCAGGATCGCCGGGATGGACCGGCGCCAGGCGACGGCCATGGCGGCGTACCGGTTGGGATGGCGGCGCAGCTCCTCCCGGTAGCGCGCGATCAGCAGCAGGGCGTAGTCCGTGCCCGCGCCGAAGACCAGGATCAGCATGAGGGCGGTGCTGGCATCGGTCACCGTGACGCCGATGTACCGGCCCAGCAGGTACACAACCCCGGTGGCGAGCTGGCTCGCCAGCCCGACCGAGGCGAGCGGCACGATCCACAGGAATGGGCTCCGGTAGGTGACCAGGAGCAGAAGTGCGACCACCCCGGCGGCCGCGAGCAGGAGCGTGGTCTCGACGTCGCCGAAAGCCTCGTCGGCGTCGGCGAGCACCCCGGCCGAGCCGGTGACCACGGCCTTCAGACCAGCCGGGGTGTCGGCCAACCCGGCCCTGAGCTGCTTGACGACCGCAGGCGCCGTCGCGCTGTCCCCAGCGATCGGCACCGAGAGCACGAGCGCTTTCCCGTCCACACTGGAAACGGCCGGACCGACGGTCTTGTCCCGTGACAGCCCCGCGAACGCGGACCGGTCCGCGCCCGTCCGATACCCAGCCCCTCAGCGCGGTCTGTGACGAAGGGCAGCGTCCAGCATGCGGATCAACTCACCAACCCGTCCGCCGCCACCCGGTGCCGCCGGAAAGCGTTTGAGCACGTCAACGACGACTGGTGTCGCACGATGCACCGCTTGCCTAACATGTTCGGCTCCAACGGTCCGATCGTCACCGGCGACAAGCTCGGCCGCTCTGGCCGCGTAAGCGCCTGCTCCGAGAACATGCTTGACCTGGGTGGCCTTGGCCAGCGGATGCAAGTAGGCGGCGCCTGCCGCAGACATCGCTGCCCGCGCTGCCTCGCACGCGGCCGCACTGTCCGCGCCATTGGCTGCCTTGAGCGCCGCCCAAGCTGTGTCGCGCAGAGATCTTCCACGCTCACCACCCCGAGCGAACTCCCACGCAGCACCAATCGCGTCTCGAGGTCGCGGGTCGTCCGGCTGATCGGCCTCGAATATCTCGAGTACCACCTCCGCACACCCCGCGGCAAACGCGGTGACCTCACGAAGATCCTGCTTGCTCAGAACGATCTCGCTCGCTTCCGCCGCCATGGTTCCATCTTCGACCACTGCGCTGGACAGCAAGCGGAATGGCGGCTCCGGCCCCGACTCCCAACGCAGCACTGTTCGACACGCTCGGCGTGCTGCCGACCACGAGCTGGTGGCCGCCGCCGACCCGTCCGTGCTCGCGGCGGTCGACTTCGGACGGCGGGCCGTCACGAGCGTGTGTGGTCTGAGCCGGCGGCGAGCCTGCCTGTGCGGGCCTGCTGGTACGGACAGCCGAGCTGCGCGAAGGTGATCGCGAACCGCACCAACTGGTCGTGGTCGCGGGCCGCGACGGCCGCGGCGCGTTCGACGACGGCCGCGGCGATCGGGTTGTCGCGGGCGGCGTGCCGGCTGCGCTCGATGCGTACCGCCGCGTCGCGGTGGCCGGCGAGGACGGCGGCCTCCGCCCAGAGTGCGGCGTACCACGGTCGCCACAGTCCGCTCCCCCAGCGCCGCCACACCGGGTCGTCGGGGTCGGCACTGAGCCGGTCGAGGGCGGCGCCGGGGTCGTCGCGGTGCAGCGCGAGCAGGGCGTCGAAGACCGGCGCCCAACCGGTCACGCAGCCGGCCAGTCGCTCCGCAGCGACGCCGACGGCGACGGTGATCTCCAGCCAGGCGGACCGGCGGTCCTCGTCACCGAGGATGCCGTGCACCATCGCGACGGCGTGTGCGGCGGCGCCGAGATCCGTCGCGACCGGCCGCCCGGCCCGCTGCCAGCCGGCCCGGAACCGTTCGCCGTTGCGGACCACGTCCTCGAGGGCGCCGGCCAACGCGTCGACCTTGATCCGCCGCGCGATCCTCAGGTGAGGTTCGTCGCGGTAGAACGGCAGCCGCGCAAGCAGGTCGGCGTTGTCCCCGGCACCGGCCAAGTCACCGGCCGCGAGGTACACGTCGGAGGCCATCAGGTGGACGTCGACGACCTCGTACCCGGTGATCGCCGAGACGCCGAGCGGGCGCATCACCTCGGTACGGCGCCGGATCACCTCGACCGCGCCGGGAATGTCGTGCACCGCCAGCAGCTCGGAGCACAGCACGTCCAGAGCAGCACTGTGCGAGATGCCGTCGCCTGCCTGTTCGGCCAGGGCGACGGCACGCCGCGCCGGCTCGACCCTGCCCGGCTCGACGGCGGCCTCGACGAAAGCCTCCGCAGTCGCGAGGGCGGCCTCCGCGCCAGGCGAGGCGTCCGGCAGCAGCCGCGCCTCCTCGAGCAGGGCGACCGCCTCCTCGGGCGGATGCGGTTCGGACATGATGCCGGGTGAGCGGGCGATGTACATCGCCATGGTCGCCAGGTCCCGGACTGCCCCTGGCCCGTCGCCCGTCTCGATTGCGAGGTCGGCCGCGGAACGGAGCAGCCGGAGGATGTCGGCACCCGCGAACCGGCTGGCGGCCGCGCCGGCGGCCAGCCGCAGGTATCGCAGTCGCGCCGCGGTCGTCCCGGCCAGTGCGGTGGCCTGCTGGTAACGGTGCTGCGCCTGGGCGGGCCATCCCCGCATGAACAGCAGACCCGCCAGGTCTGCCGCCAGCTCATCGGCGCCGGCCGTCGCGGCACTCCAGACCAGGGCGGCGCCGAGGTCGTCGACGACCTGGTCGAACCGGGCGCACCAGGCGTCGTCGGGTTCGGCCTCGCGGAGTGCGGCGACGACGCCGCGGCACCACCGTTCGTGGGCGGTCCGGGCCTGGTCGAGCTCACCGGCGAGCTCGAGCTGCTCGGCGCCGTACTGCCGGATGGTCTCCAGCGCACGGTACCGGGTCGGCGTACCGGGCTCGACGACGAGCAGGCTGTGCTCCGCGAGCCGGGCCAGTCCGTCGGCGACAAACGCACGCCCTGTACCGGTGACGACGTGGGCGGCCTCGACATCGAACCAGGCCGCGAAGACGGCGACCGAGCGCAGCAGCGACCGGTGATCCGGGGTGAGCAGGTCGTAGCTCCACGCGATGGCGTCCCGTAGCGAGCGGTGCCGGTCACCCGGCCGCGCCCGGCCGGTGAGGAACCGCAGCCGCTCGTCCAGCCCGGCCTCGAGACCGTCCAGGCCCAGGGTCGCGTACCGGGCGGCGGCGAGCTCGATCGCCAGCGCGATCCCGTCGAGCGCCTCGCACAACGCGGTCACCCGTCGGGCGTCGAACTCGGACGCGGCACCGGAACGGGCGGCGAACAGCGCGACACTGTCCTCGTCCGACAGTCCCGGCACGGCGTACACCGACTCATAAGGTCCGAGCAGCCGGGTCCGGCTGGTGGCGAGCACCCGCACGTCCGGGCATCCGGCCAGTATCCGCTCGACGCAGTCCCGCACCCCGTCGAGCACATGCTCGCAGTTGTCCAGCACCACCAGCGCGTCCCGACCGGCGAGCGCGGCGACCAGCGCCTGCTCGGTCGACCCGGTGCCCTGCTCCGGTACGCCGAGCGTCTGCGCTACGGCCGCGGTGACGAGCGCCGGATCGGTCAAGTGGACGAGGTCGACGAACCACGCACCGTCGCGGTAGGACGCGGCGGTCGACGCGGCGACGTTCAGTGCCAGCCGGGTCTTCCCGACCCCGCCCGGCCCGGTCGCGGTCACCATCCTGTGCTCCCGAAGCGCCGCCACCAGGGCCTCCTGCTCAGCGTGCCGGCCAACGAACGGAGTCACGGGCGCGGGCAGTCCGGGCCGTCCGGTCGACACCAGCAGACCCGGGATCGCCTCTGCGTGCCGGGCCAGGCTGCGCCGGTCGGGCAGTCCCAGCTTGCGCAGCAGGGCGGAGACATGGGTCTCGACGGTCCGCGGGGAGATGAACAGCGCCTCGGCGATCTGGGCGTTGGTGAGGTGCCGGGCGATCAGCGCGAGCACCTCGGCCTCCCGCGCCGTCACGTCCGCGTTCTTCGCGGCCCCCACCGTCGTCACCGTCTCAGTGTCGACCCTCGGGCCCGATCCACGTACCCGCAGATCCGTGTCCAGTACGGATGTGGGCTCGCCGTCGTACGGCGACGCTCTACAGGAAGCACCAACCATCCTATGGAGGGAACAGCATGACCGTCACCGAGAACGCCGTCCGTAACGGCGTCGACACCGCGACCCTGTTCGCCACGCTGGACGCCGTGAAGGGCGACCCCGGCATCGCGAAGTTCCGCTTCCGGGCCACCAACACCTGGATCA
>Ga0075429_100003226_pt1 | contig 13882 bp, 10 predicted proteins | sample RhiMetdeltSRZDD3_FD_75295 | JGI IMG/M metagenome (GOLD analysis project Ga0075429, IMG submission 75295) | Populus rhizosphere microbial communities from Tennessee, USA - Rhizosphere MetaG P. deltoides SRZDD3 | ecosystem: Host-associated > Plants > Roots > Rhizosphere > Soil | place: USA... | reverse complement strand
GACGCCGATCCCGCGGCCTGGTAGGCCGGGCGCTGTCGCCTCCTGCGGCTTGTACTGGAGCTGGGCAAGCGCCAGTACAAGCCCGCAGCACGAGGCGACGGGACCGCTGCCTTCGTAGGCGACGCCTTCTCCTTCGCGATCGCTCTGCGCTCGAACGTTCGATTGTCGATGTTCGATTTCCTGTTCGTCGATACGCGCCACGGGCCGCATCCGCGCTGGCCAATCCGCCCCCGCCCCATCTGTGTGAAGGAACTATCTGTGCAGCGCTGAGTTCGGAGGGGCGCGAACTCAACGACCCCGACTGGCGCAAAGTAGTCCGTTTGCTGGATCCGCTTGGTACGAACGCTGCAGGCACGTGAGCGCCATCGTTTCGGCTCTGCGGAGGTCCTGTGAAGAAGACTCGGCCGGCCCTGCTCCTGGGAATCGCGCTCGTGTGCTGGACGTGCATCGGGAAAGAGGGGCTCGAGCCAATCCCGACCGGCGCATCCACTGCCACACCCACGTCGACGCCGGCGCCGATTCCCACGGCGACGCCGGTGCCACCGACGGCCTCACCGGAGCCCACGCGCGCGCCGACCGCGGCCCCCACGGCAGCGCCGACGTCGGCGCCCACCGCGGAACCGCCGACGCCCGCTCCCACGCCGAAACCCACGTCCCCGCCGAACACCCCGCCCTACTTCTCGAAGTGCGAGAACCTGTCGTCACCGCTGTCTTCGAGCCGGGAGTATGACCTCATAGGAAACGTCATGGACGCCGAAGACGGCTTCCTCTGCGGTGCTCAGTACTGCGTCGGCGCATCGGTTTCAGGCGCATGCACAGCGACGTCGAGCGCCCTGAATTGCACCTGCCTGGCGGGGATCGACATGTTCTTCCGAACCCTGGCGGGACCGGGCACGTGCACGGTCACGATCACTGTGCGTGACAAGCAAGGCCTGACGGGAACGACGAGCTGCTCCTACTCGGTGTCGGCACCCTAGTCCCGTGACGGACGCCGTCCGAGGTCGCGCCTTGACGCTCGCGCTGGCCGCCCTGGCCACGGCCTGCGGCTCCGTCGATACGACCACGGAGCCCGAGGCGGCGCGCCCGCGGCACTGGAGCGCGCCGCAGCGCCTCGGCGACACCGGCTCGCGTGTCGAGCATCCCTGCGGCGCGAAGGACATGTGTGCGCCGCAGGTGGCGACGACCCTCGCCGTCGGGCCGCAGGGACATGCCGTCGCCGCCTGGAGCGAGGCGGACGACGACGGCCGGTACTTCGTTCGCGCCGCACGCTTCGTTCCGAGCCAGGGCTGGCTGCCGTCGACGCGCGTCCCCGGCGATGTTCCGGATTCGACGCGTGCCTTGCCCAGGATCGGCGTCGATGCGAATGGCAACGCGATAGCGGTGTGGACCGAGTCCCGGCTGCGCGGCGACGGCGGGGGCAACGGGATCGTCGCCATGCGATTCGACGGCGCGGCTTGGAGCGCGACCCAAGCCATCGACCCCGGCGGGCATTGGCCAAGCCAACCCGACTTGCTCGTGGAGCCGAGCGGCGACGCCACGGCCGTCTGGAACGACGGCGTCCGCTGCTGGGTCTTCTCGGCGCGTTTCGTCGCCGGCCGATGGGAAGGTCCCCAGCTGCTATCGCCAGGGCCGCAGGACCCCAACCGCTCCGGCTGTTTCGATGGGGCCTTCATGAGCACAGACGCGCGCGTCCTCGCGGCGGTGGACGGCACCGCGCTCGTCGAGTGGCACGACCATCGCGGCGCGCGGGGCCACTGGCGACCCACGGTCTTCTGGACGCGCAGAGCCCCCGGCGGCGGCTGGCGGCCCGCGGAGGACGTGACGGAACGCCTCGCACATTCGGTCCGCACGGCCGCGGACGACAAAGGGAACGTAATCGGCGTTGGACTGTCGAGCACCGACAACGCGGGCGCGATCGAGGCGCGTCAATTCCGCGTCACCGGCGGCTGGCAGGCGCCGGTCCCTCTGGCGAGTTGCACCGGCACTCCCTGTTCGCCGCCAGGCCACGACTCGCAGCTCTGGGACAGCCCCACTGTCGCGATGAGCGCGGGCGGAGTTGCCGTCGCGACATGGATCGAGTTCGGAGGACGCACCCACTATCCCGTCTGGACGTCCCTCTACGCGCCGGCTTCCGGCTGGGGGGCCCCGAAGCGGCTGACGAATTTCCCGTCGTATGCGACGTTGCACGCAATCAGCGTCTTGCCGATGGACGACGGCCGCGTCCTGGCCGTGTGGGAAACGTCCGAGCGCATCGGCGAGTCGGTGCTCTGGTCCAGCCAGCTCGAGCCGGCCAGCGACTGGGGCCCCGCCGCGCGCGTGGCGTCGTCGACCCAGGCCCTCAGCCGGACAACTGCGAAGCTCGACGCGCGGGGAAACGCTATCGTGATCTGGACGGAAGAACCTCGGGATGCCCAGGGTCGCAACACAGGGCCCGTGACGCTGTGGGCGAGCCGATTCGCCGCCGACTGAGGAATGGGCATCCAACGCTTGACTGATTGGAGCCGACGGTGGGACTTGAACCCACGACCTGTGATTACGAAACTGGCTTGGGGCGGAACGATGCGGAACGCTCCGTGACGCAAGATCACGGTCCGCTCGCTCCAAAGGCAGAAGAGGCTCGTCCAGGACCTGTTTCGCCGCGCGGCCCGAGCCGACTAGGACCCGGCGTTTTCGCACCGCCAGACCAACATCGTCAGCCATACGCAGAAGGCACGAACCGACCCCGGCATGGCCTCGGGGAGGAGGGCTTTCGCGCGCTGGGTCCACGTCCACCCGAACCCCGGGACGATCGATCCCACCCGCGCGTCGTCCTGGAATATTCCGAATTCTCCACGCCAGAAGGTCACCCGCTTTAGCGTGTAGTCCCCGGCCTCGCAGGCTAGCCCGAACTCACCGTCGATGCTCACCGCGGTCGCGAATTGCTGCCCGGAGGCCTCGAGCAGAAACATGTCGGGGCGGCGCACCAACCGCACACTGTACTTCCGGTCGCCCATGGTCACCGAACCGACCACGCCGCCGTCCCAGATCGGGAGAGAGGAGGGAACTGCGACCTCGGCACACAACCCGCCACCGGGGTCCTCGAGCCTGAAGTGCCGCCCGAACCAGTGCTTCGGTACGACCTTCAGCAGCGCCATCTCGGCGAGAGGATAGCCGACGACGCTCGCGGGCACGAGCGAGTACTCTCCGTCCGCCTCGATCGAAGGACGGACGGCGAGCGCGTTTCCCCTTGCATTCCTCCGCACACAGAGCGTCCATGTGCACCCCGCGCCTTCGGGTTCCCCTGCCTGTTTCAGCAGCCTTCTTAGGTCCTCGATAAGCCGGCGGCGCGAAAGCATCAAGCGTGGCCAGAGCCGTGTCCACAGCCGGTCAGGGGCTCAGCGCGAGCAGGCTTTCGCCCAAGTGGTTGATCAGATGGAGCCGACGGTGGGACTTGAACCCACGACCTGCTGATTACGAAGCTTCCTCCGCGCGGAATTGCGTGGAACGTTGCGTGACGTTGTGAACTCCTAACTCTCAGATTTCACTTGCCAGTGCAGGCCGCGACGTGTTTCCATCGATCGCATGAAGTTGCCGCGAGTTTCGTCGCGTCGTCACCCCAGCGCAACCCGACGATGACTCGCTGACGCCTGGTTCAGGTTCACGTCGATGCCCACCGTCAAGATCACCGTTCGATCGCTCGAGTCCACGGCGCCGCCGGCGTCCGGACGTCTCGAACTCTTCGACGAAGACCTCCCAGGCTTCTGCATTCGCATCACGCCGAACGATCGCCGCACCGCCTGCGCGTGATGTACCGTCACGGCGCTCGCGTGCGCCGTGCGACGTTGGGGACGCTTCCACCGCTGACTCTGGCGGACGCCCGCGACCTCGCGACCAAGGCGCTTCGGGCGGCAGCGCTCGGCGGGGATCCGGCGGCCGCCAAGCGGGCGGCTCGCGAGGCGATCACGTTGGCTGGTCTGGTCGCCGCGTACGTCGACGCCGGCGAGCACGACCGCAGCCGCGCAACGACGGGCGACTATCGCCGAACTCTGCGCGCGGCGATCCAGCCTTCCTTCGTGGGCGGTTTCGCGGCGTCCCAGGTTGTCCGCGGTGATCTCAGGATGTTCCTGGAAGACATCGCCAAGCGGACACCGGTCCGCGCCAACCGCGTTCTTGCTCTGATCCGCGCCGCCTATCGCTGGGGGCTCCGCGAGGAGCTCGTCGACCGCGATCCGACGACCGCCCTCCGCCGCCTGCGCCCCGAACGGCCACGCGAACGCGTACTGTCGGACGCCGAGGTCAAGCGGCTCTGGGAATCGCTCTCTTCATCGCCGGCGGTCGTTGCCGCCGCCGTCAAGCTCCTCCTGCTCCTCGGTACGCGCCGCAACGAGACCCTGAACATGCGATGGGCCGACATCGATGAACTCGCGCACACGTGGACGGTGCCCGGCCGCTTCCGCAAAGGTGGCCGCACCCACGTCGTGCCCCTGCCCCCTCTCGCGCTCGCCATCCTCGCTGACCTGCGCCCCCTGACCGGCGACGGCGAATGGGTGCTTGCCGGTCATCGCGGCGCCTCGCTCGCCAACAATCCCGCACGTTGGTTCAGCGTCGTCCGCAATACAAGCGCACTCGACTTCACCTTGCACGATCTGCGCCGAACGTGTGCCACCGGCTGCGCCCGCCTGGGCGCGTCGGAGAGCACCGTCAGCCGCATCCTCGGCCACAAGGCCATCGCCGGCACGATCGCCGTCAGCGGCATCTACGACCGCTTCGATCGCCTGCCGGCAATCCGCGCCGCCCTCACGGCCTGGTCCGATTACGTCGAGGCCCTCCTCCGCGGTGACAACCAGCGCGGCGAGGTCGTTGCGTTCAGCCGCGCCTCCGGCTGAAGTTCACCGCCGCCGTTCGCGCACGTTAACCCGGCCGAACTCCCGCAAGCCTTTACAACACCGCGGAATGGACATGGAGCGGACGGCACGGGTTAACCCGCTTTAACTTGCAAGGCCAATTTGCGATGGTGCCACCGCCTGACGAACGGCCTACCGCCACGGGCCACCCGGAAGCCAATCTGCGTTCAGGGATTCGCCCGTTCGAGCCGAATGAAGCACAGGAAGCAAGAACGCGCGCAGCACCGAGAGCAGCGGATGGAGTTCGACTTTCGAGCCTAGCTAGCTGGCTAGCGGTCGCCCGCTCCCCATCGGAGAAGGAGAGCGTGAGGGACACACACTCTCATCGGTCGTGGCCGCGCCCGTTGAGAGCGCTCTCGATCTCCGCGGTTGCGCCCTCGAGGATGTCCCCCAGAGCACCCCCGCTCGCTCCGCGCGAATGAACCGCGCTTCGCTCGCCTTCTTCGTCGTCTTTATCTGTCCTCACGACCCCATAGAATCGATCCGAACACTTTGTTGAAGTACCGACGGACGTCGGCGTCTGACGGGGACGTGGGAACCGCGGATCGCGGAGCGACGCCGCCACCATCTGCTGCTACGATGCCGCGGCAACGAGAGCGGAGAACTATCATGCGTTGGCTCAGCCTTACGTTCGTGGTGAGCACAGCCGTCGTGGTAAGCGCCTGCAGAATCGTCATGCGAGGTCCGGCCGCAAGCCCCGGTGCGTTGCGTGTGGGCCACAGGCTCTGGCACCTGACACACAAGGGAATCGCCGACGACCAACGTCCCCTGGACGTGTCATGAAGTGTCGTCGTGGGCCGCAGCGGCTGCGCGTCCCGGCGCGCGCGCTACTGGTGATCGATCAGCTCGCACTGATCGACGCCGTGAAGCAGTCGCTCATGCACGGTCAGTACAATACGAGCGTGGCGCGTACCGCTCAGCAGGCCGCAACCAGCCTGGCTGCCTGGCAGCCCCACCTTGTCGTCGTGGACATGGACGCGGCGGGCCACAGCATTTTGGAACGCCTGGCCGATGACACACGACCGGGCGGGTCCGTGCCTATCATCGCGCTCACACGACGAGGTGACCTCACGGTCAGGTTGGTGGCATTCGAGCGGGGAGTGGACGACATCCTGATCGTGCCGTTCTCCCCTGAGGAGTTCGGCGCGCGCGTTCTGGCGATCATGCGGCGAACGTACCGCGACGCCGCGGTGTTGACCCCGGTGCTCCGGCTGGGCGATCTGGAAATTGACCTCTCGAACCGCCACGTCCGCGCCGGCAACACGGAATTGCACCTGACGGTACTCGAGCAGAGCCTGCTGTACCTGCTGGCGGCGAACGCTGGCCGCCTGTTGACCCGCGACGAGATCCTGGACCACCTCTGGGGCGCCGACTATGTGGCCGGGAGTAACGTCGTCGACCGACACATCCACAACCTTCGCGTCAAGCTGCAGAATCACTCGAAACGGCAGCGCTATATCGCTACGGTTCCTGGCCGTGGCTACCGTTTCGAGCTCGGAACCGCCTAGGGCCTTCGGCGCTCGGCAAGAGTGGACCACTCATGCTCGGCGGACAATGACCCACGCGTGGAACAGAGTGGGACGTACGTAGACGCGGTCCGTAGAGCATGTGGTGGCGTGGCGAGCCGGTGCTGTAGGGGTGCGAGGGGCGAAGCCCCTGGGCTGGTGCCGCGCCCCCGGTGGGGGCGCACATTGGAGACACGCCGGCCGTGAGGCCGGCTCCATCTGGGGAGTACCAACGCATCAACCAAGCCACAGTTATCGCGCGCGTTGTGGCAACGGAACGCGCGACCTTGGCCTGCGCGTCTATCAAAGCACGTCGTTACTCAGTGGGCCGGTTGCCGTCGTCTCCGTCTCCTGCTGGCTCGCTCGCTGCTCTCGGCAATCGCCGAGGCCACGAGGCCGTCTACGTACTGCGTCTACGTATGTCGCTTGGCGCGCGCCAACGTTCGGCGAGTTGCGCGCGCGCGCCAAATCGTGAATCGCTCTCCTCGGTGCGCGACCATGCCCTTGATACCCGGTGCCACTCACAGGTGTCAAGAGACATCTGCTCGTCGACGTCGACGTAACTGAGACACGTCGTGTGCGTGCACGAGCACGCCCGGGTCATTTCTGCCGAGCGCCGAAGTAGGGCCATCCTCACTCTCCTGTAGCGACCTCGGGGCTGGCCGTCACCGGCCGGTCACCGGTGTGACGAAACTTCATGACTTGCCTCACCGGACTCCCGATACTGGCGCGCGCTAGACCACTTCCCCTCAGTACGGCGAGGACCTCATGGCCACCTTGCAAGAGACGATCCGCTACAGCGGCAATGCCAGGACCGCACCTGTCACCGCCATCGACGTGCAATTCCAGCTGCCGGTCCACGAGTACTACGCCGAGGAAGGCAGATCCGGCGATACCAGTACGGTTCACCGCCGGATCGTCGCAACGGAGGCAGTGTCGATCGCAACCTCCATAAGCGCCGACGAGTACCGGGTCGAGCTCGGCTCGGCGTTTCTCACGGGCAAGGACCGCACACTCTTTCGACAGTTTGTCGCAGGGTCGATAGCGTCGAGGTCTCTGGACAACTTCATCGTCGGAATCGATGTCGTCTATTTCTCGAGCAGCCAGTCCGCGATCGGCATGGAATCGCTGGAGCTTTTGTTCTTCCCGAAAATCGATCTCGACGCGCCGCAGCGCATGGTGGCCGCCGAGTCCTCCGACTCGGTGATCCTGCTCAACAAAGAGGCGTTTTCGCGTTTGGCGAAGCGGCTGACGACGGCGGCTGGTCGATTTGATTCCCTCGTGCTGTTGTCGATCATTTCCCTGCTGACCGATACGATGGCCGCGCAGCCGGAGCTGATCAAGGGACTGTCGGCGGAGGATACGGAACGGCTGAGCGCCCTGCTGCTCAAGGCGGGCGTCGCGGATCCCTCCGCGTTGCTCGACACGATCAAGAGCGGCTTCGGAGCGCTGTTCGATATTCCGTTGACCATTCCGGAGATCGCGAGCGTCACGGCCAAGGGGACACTCACGATTGTGACCAGCGATGCCACTCCGGTCACCGACGAAGACTTCCTGGCCTACGACCTCTCGGCGCAGTATTCGATTCGCGAAACCGGCGAGCTGCAGATCCTTCGCTATCGCTTCAGCAAGGACGTCGACGTTCAGGACAACGCGGCGCCGTTCGTGTTCGACGACGGACGCCCGATTCTGCGCGACAGCGTCGCAGGGACCATCTCGGTCCAGGTCAAGGGGAACGAGTCGGTGCTGTGGTCGAAGGAATTCAAGCCCGCGGATCCTGGGCTCGACGACATCAGAATCTCGGTACCGCTGCAGCGCGCGAACCGCGTCGTACCGTCGGACACTGCGAATGTTCCGGCTGTGCCCAAGAAGCTGCGCGGTCAGGTACTGGCATTCACCAAGAAGTGCGTGCTGAAAGATCTCACCGTCGTGTTGCAAGCGAAGACCGCGGACGATCAACCCTGGCGAATTGTCGGTGCGGCGCAGACGGACACCACCGGCGGTTTTTCCATGCCGTATCCCTATGGCGTGTTTACGGCGGCGCGAGCGATCGTATCGTTGACGCCGAACGCTCCGGTCGCCGTGACGGTGACGGAGGTGAGAACGGGCAATCAGACGATTTTAGACGATGTTCTATATCTGCTGGTGCGCGATGCGGACTGCTCGCCGACCGAGGCGGAGAGGGATTGCGACTGCGATTCGCCGAAGAAGGCGGCACGGCTCCCTGACTATGCGGATCTCATCGGTTCCGACCAGTACTCCCAGGATATCGGTGGTGCGTGCGTCAACCTGTCCACACCCAACCGGACCCTGAGCGAGTTCAACTATCAGGCGATCGTTCGCACGTCCGATCCCGAAGTCGCCAACTACACCCTGAGAAGAGTCGATCCGCCACTGGAGAATGTCACGGCTGTTCTCAACAGGCTGGCCGCGTCGAACAACACCAGCCATTCGCTGTTGAGCGTGTTGAACGGCATGAACAGCCAGTTGAACACGGTGCTCAGTCCGATGGACGCCGCTGTCTATGCGCGCTCCAACTCGGTGCTCGCGTCCCTGAGCTCGACGATGCATCAGGTGAACGCCGCACTCGCGCCACTGCCTGCGGCACCGACCCCCTCGTTGAGCGCATCGCTCGGTGCCATGAGCGCGTCAGCGACGGCATCCGATGGATTCAATGCGGCGCTCACCGCCGCCGTTACTCCTCTTCAAGAGGCTATCAACGCTGCAAGTGAGGTGGCGAACGAAGCGCTCGCGGCCGCCTGGGTGAGCAAACCGCTCGAGCCGGTCGGGGTATTCGACCTGTTTGCTCAGATCAGCAGAGCGGGCGGGACTGCCTTGTTCAATCCCTTCAATCAGGCGATTGCCGCGGAAGCGGATCCCATCAAGCTCGCTACTCTGAAGAACGCGTTGAATCTGGCGCTCGTCGCGGCCAATGGAGCGCTCAGCGCCGCGCTGCAACCGTCGCAGAATGCGCTCAGCGCCGCGTTGAATGCCGCCGACGCCGTCGAGTCTGCCGATGCCGCGACGCGCTACGAATTGATCGGCGGCTCGCAGAAGATCGGACGCCGCTCGATTGATCTGGACAACCCGGTGTCGTGGAACGATGCTCCCGAGCCGGCGGTGGCGGGAGCGTCGGCAACGGCCAACTATCGGAAGGGAGTCTCCAGGTTCCTGAAGAAGGCGTTCGGTAGCGAGGAGCCACCCGAGGTCAAGAAGGGCCTGTCATTCTACCAGGCGGTCACCGTCGCGACCGGCCATATCCTGCACTACAAGTCGTTGTTCAAGGCTGACGGCTACTCGCTCGGCGACCTGGTGTATTCGCTGCCGCTTGCGCCAGGGCAGAAAAAACAAATCGTCGTGCTCGACGCCCGGCATACGTTGCAAGGGGCGGAATCGCAGCGGCTCTCGCAGGGCGAAAGCCTGTCGGCGAGCATCGCCAACGAACGGGACATCCTGACCAGGTTGAGCGGAACGCTCAGCGAATCGGTACGGGGGTCGAGTTCCGCCAACACCAGCGGCATCAGCGCAGGACTTGGGACCGGCGGCCAGGGATATGGCGGCGCTGGCGGCGGCCAGAGTGGCGGAGGTGGCTACGGCGGGTCCGGCAGCGTGGTGATCGGCGTGGCCGGCGGCACCGCGAACTCCAATTCGGTCGCCGCTCAGGACAGCTCGCGCGACGTATCGGAGTTCTTCGCCGACAAGCTGCGCCAGTCCATCATGCAGAACGCCGAGAGTTACCGGCAATTGAACGCCTCGGTCGTGACGACCGTGCAGGAAGGGCAGCGCTACGGCGTGACCAGCGAAGTTGTGGCCAATCACAATCACTGCCACGCGCTGACGATGATGTATTTCGAAGTGCTGCGCCACTACGCGATCTTTCAGGAGCTGTCCTCGGTCGAAGAGTGCGTGTTCGTGCCGCTGCTCATGACCAATTTCACGACGGAGAACATCTACAAGTGGCGCGACGTGCTGGCCCTGTCCCTGCTACCCATGCCGTCGGATACCTACCTGCAATCGTTGCCGTACGCGGCGGGGACGCCCAGGCCGCACCCGTTGCTGAGGGCGTTCGACGCCAACGAGCGAATCAAGACGAAGTATGCCAACGTCGACTTTCCGGAAGGGGCCTACGACGACGAACCCATCCAGTTCGTCCGCGGGAGCATGCGCCTGACGGTGAATCTGCAGCGCCCGAGAACGAGATTCGACCGGATTCTGTCGTTCCCGCTCACGAAGCAGGTTGACGCCAAGGCGATGGCCGGCGACACGTTGAAGTTTTCCTCGGACATGGCAGCCTATTCGGCCAAGGTTGCGGCCACCGCAGGGATTTACGCGTTGTTCAAGGAAGCGCCCAATCCCCCGAACCCGGCGCAATACGAGATCACGGCGCGGGAGGCGATCTTCGACACGTTCATGAGCCTGGATGCCAACTACGACAGCGTCGCGCCGGCCGACTGCATTCGCATCCGGAATTTCAATCCGCCAGCGGTGATCGCCCTGCCGGGCCTCGGTGCGCTGACGTCGCAGATCACGACGCCGACCCAGTTCTTTGCTGACAACAAGGACGACCAGGATCAATGGACGATTTACGCCGACCTCCTGGGCTACCCGGATGTCCTGACGCTGCTCGACGCGTACTTCGCCGGCAATCTCATTTCCGAATGGGACACGATTTTCTACAACGACATCGCCCCGCTGATCTTCGAAAGAATCCTCTCCAGCATCGGTATCTCAGAGCTCGCGCTCGACTTTTCCACCGAGGTCAAATACAAGGGCGGTGAACGGCAGATCCAGTTGAACCTGAGCGGCACGACGTCTCGCAAGCGCAATCAGTTGCCGCTGCGGCTGCGTCTGGAGGTCAGAAGTGCGAGAGTCAAGGATCTGCAGGAATACGTGACGCTCGATATCGACGATCTGACGATCACGTACTCCACCTCGCATTACAACGGTGTGCTTTTCAGCGGCGGCATCAACGACGATCTCCTGGATGGCGTGAATATCTATGTTCCGGAGAACAACGACGAGAAGCGAAATCCCAGAAAGGAAGACGCGTATCTCCAGTGCAAACTGATCGAGCACTTGAACAGCCACCTGGAGCACTACAACAAGGCACTGTGGTTTAATCTCGATCCAGATCGACGGTACATGCTCCTCGACGGGTTCGGCATTCAAACCCTCAACGATGCGGGCAAGCCCATCGACGGGAACGGTCAGCCGATTCCGCTGCGCAGCCTGGCGTCGGTGGTCAAGAACGACCTCGTGACGATCACCGGAAACGCGATGGTATTTCCGGTTGCCGCCGGCTACCGCGTGAGCAAGGACTATCTCGTGGAGCGTGCAGGGGTGGACGACGATGGAGAGGAGAAGAAGCGGGTCACGTTGCTCGATCACTATCAACCGCTGACGCCCATCGAACCATATCGCATCAGCGTGCCGACCAGGGGTGTCTTCTGTGAAGCCGTCCAGGGCGCGTGCAACGCGTGCGAACGCATCGAGACGGAGCGGCTGCAGGATTGGAACAAGTTCCCGAACCCCGACGAGCCGACGCCGATTGCGACGATTACGCCGCCGACGCCGGGGGTGACGGATTGGAGGGCGACCTTCAAGGAGCTCGCGACGCCCATCGTCAACATTCAGAACGCTCCCGGTGCGCCGGCGCCGGGTGAAGGCATGGCGGCCCTCACCGAGCTGCTCGGCAAGAGCGGTGTGTTCAAGGACGTGACCGGGCTCGAAGGAAACCAGGCAAATGTGATCAAGACCTATCTCTCGAATCAGGAGAACGCGAAGGCCTTCGCGGAGATGGCGAAAGACATGGCCATGCAGAGTCACAACACGGCGAATTCCGACAGAATCACCCAGCAGATCGATTCGGCCAAGGCCAAGGGGGCCATCGACTCAGGCCAGAGCAATGAGGCGACGTGGGAACACATCATGCAGATGATTCGAGGAGGCGCGGCGTCGCTCAAGGAGCATGAAGCCACAACCCAGGCGATCAAGAGCATCCCGCCGGAAAACCTCAAGGAGGTTCAGACACCCAAGGCAAAGGTCTCGGCCGAACCCTCACCAAAGCCAAAGCCCGCCCCCGGTCCCAAGGTGCAGAACTTCCCGATCGGGCTCAAATCGCGCTCGACCTTTACCGGTGGGGTTGATCGACCTCTCGACGGCAACATCACGCTCGAAATTTCGCCGACAGGCAGCCTGCAGAGTATGTCGCCGCTCTCGTACCTCATCCCGGTCAACGGGGGCGTCGGTTCTGAGAAGGTTGCGCTGGCGGAAGGCATGTATCGCGCAAATGTCCGCTATGCCCCAGCCAAACCCGAGGACCTCGCGTTCCTGCGTGAACCACAACTGGAAAGTATCGGGGTGAATTTTGGAATCGTGATCGAAAAGGTCTTTGATCTCATTCAAAAGGACTTTGCGACCGACTGGGAAATCAGCGCCGGGGTTGAGGGAGAGTTGTTCCAGGTTCCCGACAAGTGCAAAGGGATCTCTTTCCTGCTGGTCGCCGAGATGGTTGAAAGCGCGGCGCTGTCGTTCGACGCCGAACTGGGCGCCGAGCAGGGTTTCAAGTTTGCCCAGGACGGAACGGTCACGTTCGATACCACGCGCCTTAGCGAGAACCTTGGCAAGATCGCGACGGCAATAGCCTCGACGCTCAAGATCAAGGAGGCGGGTATCGCGGCGGCAGTGCTATCCCTGTTCTCGGTGAAATCCAACCTCAGCGTCAGCAACTCCATCGGGATGTCCAGCGCGGAGAAGGTCAAGTTGACGTTCAAGCCGGCGATTCTCAAACGGTTCGTCCTCACGCAGATCAAGTGATGGAGGTGCCGGACACGTTTCCCGGCGCTTTGCGGAGCGCGCAGGTGAAAGAAGCGCGGTGTTCCAGCCAGTCCGGCGGCAAGTCCGGCTGAGCGCGGTTGCCGCCGGGGCCTCAAGGCGGCCCGCTCGCATAGCGGACGACGGCCGGGTGTGCTCCTGGAGTGCATTTCGTCGCGCCAGAGCCGCGCGGATCGCAGGCTACGCCGTCCCGCGGTGCTGCCCGCGCCGTCGCCCCTCGCTCCTAAGCGGCTTCGTCTTCCCTTGCTGCCGTAGCTCCCGCAGTCGTCCTCGTCACCGAGCGCTTGCCGCCGGAGAATGCGGCTCTTCCAGTAGGGCGGCCCCCGGTCCGGAGAACGGGAGGGGACGTCAGTCGGCTCGCCGGCGGCCCTGAGGAGCGGGCAATGCTGACGGGGTTCTTCACCACGGCGATCAGCTTCATCCGTCCCTGGCCACTGGGGCAGAGGAGCACGTCCAGGGCGAACGTGCGCCACATGAGCTCTGCCCACGGGCGGTATGCGCGGAAGCGCCCCTGTCTGCCGGGTTCGGCACTTGCAGCGGGGATCTCCGGGGTGAGGTGCCCGCGCCAAGGATGCGCGGAAGCGGGCACGCCGGCATAGTGGACGGTGTGGAAGTGCGGTGGCGGCACGCTCGTCGCCAACCGGCAGAGGAGCGACAAGG
>Ga0075429_100003225_pt1 | contig 13885 bp, 9 predicted proteins | sample RhiMetdeltSRZDD3_FD_75295 | JGI IMG/M metagenome (GOLD analysis project Ga0075429, IMG submission 75295) | Populus rhizosphere microbial communities from Tennessee, USA - Rhizosphere MetaG P. deltoides SRZDD3 | ecosystem: Host-associated > Plants > Roots > Rhizosphere > Soil | place: USA... | reverse complement strand
AGCCGGTGGAGCGCGCGCGCCGCGACCCGCCCGCCGGCCTGGAAGGATCCGAACGGCGCCGCCCGCGCCGCGCGCCAGGCCGGCGCCAGTCCCAGGAAGAGCCCGGTCACCACCGAGAGAATTGCCGCAAAGCCCAGCACCCGGGCGTCGAGCGTGAGGGTGAGGGGAATCGGCTGGGGGCCGGCCGACGCGGCACGTACCAGGGCATGACCGCCCCACCATGCCACGATCGGACTCACCAGGCCGCCGATCAGCGCCAGGGTGAGACTCTCGGTGAGCGACTGCCGGAACAGCCGTCCCGACCGCGCGCCGAGGGCCGCTCGCACCGAGGTCTCCTGGCTCCGCGCCGCGCCCCGCGCAATCAGCAGGCCCGCGAGGTTGGCGCAGGCGATGAGCAGCACCACGCCGACGCCCACCATCAGCACCTGGAGCGGATCACCGAACGCCGACCGGAGCGACGAAAAGCCCTTGGCCAGCGACTCGAGCTCGAGCCTGGCGGTGAGCCGGTGGGCCCGGCCCGCCGAGTCGGACAGGTCGGTGTTGCGCTCCAGCAGCTCCGCCCGGTACTGCCCGGCCAGCCGCGACTCGGTCTGCTGGAGTGCGCCGCGGGGCGTGCGGGTTATGAGCCTCATCCAGGCGATGCCGTCCTGCGGCAGCCACGGCTTCTCGGTATCCGAGTCCCTTGAGGACGATTCCCCCCGGAAACGCACCTCGGGCTGGAGCCGGAGCGGAATCCAGACGTCGACCCGAATCCCGGCGGTGAGCCCGTCGAATCCCGGTTCGACGACGCCCGCTACGGGGATGGGAAATCCGTTGAGCTTGATGACCCGGCCGACGACTGCCGGATCCCGGCCGAACTGCCGCTCCCAGTATCCATGGCTGATGACCGCGACCGGCGGCGTGCCGGCGTCGTCATCGCCCGGATTCAGGAGCCGCCCCTGCGCCGCGCCCACGCCCAGCAGCTGGAACCAGTTGCCGCTGATGGGCTGGGCCTGCACCGGCTCGGCTGTTCCGCCGGCCGCGGCGTACATCCGGGCGATCGAGCCCATGCCGGCGAGCGGCACCGAGTCGGGAAGAACTCCTCGCATCCGGCCCATGCCGGGATAGGAGAAGAGGTAGCTCTGGTTTTCGTCGGACGGAACGCCATGGCGCAGCGCGTACAGCTCGTCGCTCCGGGTGACCGGGAGCGCGCGGAACATCACCGCGTCCATCACGCTCCAGACCGCTGTGTTGGCGCCGATGCCGAGGGCGAGTGTGAGGATGGCGGCGAGACTGAACCCGGGAGAACGGCGCAGCGCGCGCACGGCGTACCTGGTGTCCTGCCACCAATCTTCCACCAGGCGGGTGCCGCGGGCATCGCGGGAAGCCTCTTTCACCTGCTCCACGCCGCCGAGCGCGATCGCCGCCTGGCGCCGGGCTTCCCTGGGCGAGAGGCCGCTCCGGATCAGGTCATCGGTCATCATCTCCAGATGGGCTCGGACCTCCCGGTCCAGGTCCCGATCGAGGGTGCGGCCGCGCAGCAGCCGGGAAAGCCAGCGGATCATCGCGGGTCAGGCCTCGCCCAGGACCAGGCCGATAGCGGTGGTGAGAGTGCGCCACTCCAGGAGCTCGGCGTCGAGCCGGCGGCGGCCTTTGGCGGTGAGCCGGTAGACCCGGGCTTCCCGTCCCGACGGGGCGGTGCTCCACTCGCCTTTGAGCAGGGCCTGGTTCTCCAGCCGCCGGAGCGAGGGGTAGAGCGAGCCCTGGGGGATGGCGAGCCGGTCGCCGGAGACCAGCCGGATCCGCTGAGCGATGGCGTAGCCGTGGAGGGCCTCGTCGGCCACGGTCCGGAGCACCAGCATGTCGAGGGTGCCCTGGAGCAGGTCGGGTTTGATCAGCGGGTCTCGCGTCATACCAAGCCATACTACCTATTAATAGGTAGCGTGTCTAGGTCTCACCCGGCTCCGACTGGGGATAGATTCCCCCGGTCCCGCCCGCCGGCCGCCGATCATCGCCGAGGTTTCCCCATGCTCGTGACACTCGCCCTGGCGCTGTTCCAGGCGCCTGCCGCCGCTCCGCAGCCGCTTCCCGACAGCACCCGCGTCGCCATCAACCGGGTCTTTGCCACCTGGAGCGCCAGCAACAGCCCCGGCTGCGCGGTGGGCGTCGCCCGGAACGGGGAGACGCTGTTCCAGAACGGCTACGGGATGGCGAATCTGGAGCACGACATTCCGATCACCCCGGCGAGCATCTTTCACGTCGCCTCGATCTCCAAGCAGTTCACCGCCATGGCCATCATGCTGCTGGCGGCGGACGGCAAGCTCTCGCTCGACGACCCGGTCCGGAAACACCTGCCCGAGCTGCCCGACTACGGGCACCCCATCACCATCCGGCACCTGCTCACCCACACCAGCGGCCTCCGGGATCAGTGGGATCTGCTCGCGATGGCGCGGGGGCGGTTCGAAGAGAACCGGATCACCGAAGCCGACGTGCTGGAGATCGTCACCCGGCAGAAGGCGCTCAACTTCGTGCCCGGCTCGGAATACCTCTACAGCAATACCGGATTCACGCTGCTGGGCACCATCGTGCGGCGGGTGAGCGGGAAGTCCCTGCGCGCCTATGCCGACGAGCGGATCTTCCAGCCGCTCGGCATGCGCGACACCCATTTCCACGACGACTACACCATGGTGGTGCGGGGCCGGGCCGCGGGTTATGCGCCGGCGGGGCGGCAGTGGCGGGTGAGCCTGCCCAACTTCGACACCTACGGCGCCACCAGTCTCTTTACCACGGTCGGCGACCTGCTCAAGTGGGAAGCGAATTTCGGCAAACCGGTGGTGGCGACGGCGGCGCTGCTGGAGCAGATGATGGCGAGCGCCACCCTCAGCAACGGCGATACCACGGCGTATGGCCTGGGCATCAGCACCGAGATTTATCGCGGCACCCGCCTGATCGGCCATGGCGGGGCCGATGCGGGATACCGGAGCTATGAGGGCCGGGTGCCCGAGCACGGGCTGGCGGTGGTGGTGCTCTGCAATGCCGCGCCCGCGAATCCCGCGGGGCTGGCGCGCGGGGTGATCGACGTGCTGGTCGGCAGCAAGCTCGCGGGCCCGACACCGCCGGTGCGTCCGGCCCTGAGTCTCACCGCCGCGCAGCTGGCGCCATTCGCGGGGGTCTACGCGAATCCGGTCACCGGGGCGGTGCAGGTCATCACTCTGCGCGGGGACACTCTGATGCTCGGTCCCCGGGGCGGTCCGGTGCTGATTCCTCTCACGCCGAACCGCTTCAAGGTGATGGGCCAGCCGGTCGAGTTCGAGTTCCGGGGCGACACCGGGGTGCAATACTCGACCGCGTGGCCGCCACGGCAGCCGATCGTGGTCAGGAAAGTCGCCCCGGCGCTGGCGCAGGCGACCCGGGCCGAGCTGGAGCGGTACGCCGGCTCCTACTACAGCGAAGAGCTGGGGGCGACCTACGTGGTCACCGCGGGCGACAGCACCCTCACCCTCAAGACCCGTGGCGGCAACGATCGGACGGTCCGGATGGTCTATGGCGACACCTTCGCGGGCGATTATCTGCTGCGGTTTACCCGGAAGGGCGGCAAGATCGACGGGATGCTGATGAGCTCGGGGCGGGTGCGCGGGGTGAGGTTCGAGCGCGTGCAGCCCAAATAAGGGCCGTCACCCCGACGGCCCGCTGGCGCACTCCCCGGCCGGCCGGTATTCTCTCGGATCCCCCAACGGCTTGGCGCATGACCCATCCTCTGGTGCTCCCGGAGCTCGTCCCCGAGTACGCCGATACCCAGCAGTTCCCCACCGCGCAGAAGGCGCAGCGGGGCATCGTCGCCGGGGTGGTCGGCAACATCCTCGAGTGGTACGACTTCGCCCTGTTCGGGTTCTTCGCGCCGCAGATCGGGGCCCACTTCTTCCCGGCGAACAACGCGACGGCGTCCACCCTGGCGGCCTTCGGGACCTTCGCCGCCGGCTTCCTGATGCGGCCGGTGGGCGGGGCGTTCTTCGGCTGGATCGGGGATCGCTACGGGCGCAAACAGGCGCTGCTCGGCTCGGTGCTCGCCATGGCGTTTCCGTCTTTCTTCATTGCGCTGCTGCCGGACGTCGCGACCATCGGCGTCATCGCCACCGTTTTGCTGGTGCTCTTCCGCCTGATTCAGGGAGTCGCGGTGGGCGGCGAGTACATGGCCTCCGCGGTATTTCTGGTCGAGGGGTCGGCGGCAGGCCGGCGCGGCTGGATGGGGAGCTGGGGACCGTTCGGCGCCAGCGCCGGCATCCTGCTCGGCTCGGCCTCGGGCTGGCTCATCAACCTGATGCTGACCCCGGAGCAGGTGATGGCGTGGGGCTGGCGGGTTCCCTTTGCCATCGGTTTGCTGGTGGCTCTTGGCGGGTTATGGGTGCGGGCCCATTACGTCGAGAAGAAGCCGCTGCAGCAGACCGCCAAGGCCCCGCTCAGGGAAGCCTTTACCAGCCACTGGCGCACCCTGATCCTCCTGGTGTTCCTGGCCGCGGGCGTCAGCATCAGCTTCTACACCACCTTCGTGTACTCCGCGACCTGGCTCCAGCAGGTGGCCGGTGTCTCGGGCACGACGTCGCTGGGCATCAACACCATTGCCATGAGTGTGCTGCTGGTGGTGAACCCGCTGTCGGGCTGGCTGAGCGACCGCTACGGCCGCCGGCCCCTGCTGATCGCCGGTGCCCTGGGGATGACGCTGCTGGCCTATCCGCTGATGCTGCTGATGCAAACCGGATCGTGGGCCGCGATTCTCGCCGGACAAAGCGGACTCGCGGTGCTGCTCGGCCTCTACGGGGGAACCCTGCCGGCCGCGATGGCGGAGCTCACCCCCTGGCGGGTGCGCTGCACGGTGCTCTCGGTGGGATACAACCTGAGCCTGGCGATCCTGGGCGGGACCACGCCGCTGGTGGCGACATGGCTGGTGGCCCGCACCGGTTGGAGCATGGCGCCCGCGGTCTATTTTGCGGCCGGCGCCTCACTGGCACTGCTCGCCGCGCTCCGTTTCCCGCGGGTAGTGCCGCATCCAATGACCCGGGAATTCTCCGCGGTGATGCCGAGGTGAAGCCCGCTCGCGTTTTTCTGGTGTGGTGAACCGCCAGCTTCGGTTATCCCTTCGAGGCACTTTCTGAGAATATCGGGTTCAAGCCATATGGCATAGACCCGATATTTCCAGAAAGTGCCCCGACAAGGAGGCCCGACCCTGGATGGATTTCCCCGGCCCAGCACCGACACCAGCCGGCTACAAGACCGGCACCGTCGAATACACCTCTGAATACTCGGCCACGGTTTGCCGCCGGATCTCTCAGCACCGTCTCAGCCAGCAGCAGCTGCCCGAGGAAGAATCCCTCAAGCAAGTCCGCAAGCTTCGCAAGCGCAGCCAGGTTCACGTGGCCGCGGAGCTCGGGACGACTCAGTCGGAGATTTCAAGTCTAGAGCGGCGGGAGGATGCCTTGATCAGCACGATCGCAGCCTATGTGAAGGCGCTGGGAGGGACGCTCGACCTCGTCGCGAGATTCCCCGGCCTTCACGTCCGGATCAAGCTGGGCCCAATAACTTTTCGAACCTCGGATTCCCCCTGAGCGGCGCGAAGTTGGGATCGATCCGCATGTAACCTGGGGTGAGCACGTAGGGAATCTTGACCAGCTCCTCGAGCCGGTCGAGCGCCTTCTCGTTCTCACCCACCTCCAGGTATACCCGGATCAGCTGGTGCAGGTAGTAGGCGCCGTTGGTCTGGTCGGCGGTGATCGGGGCAAGCCCATAGCCCCGCTCCGCGGCCGCGATTGCCTCCGCCTTCCGGCCCATGATGGCCAGGACCAGCCCGCGGAAGATGTTTCGCTGCGGGTCGTTGGGCACCGCGCGCAGCTGTGCGTCGTACGCTGCCAGCGCCGTGTCGGCCAGGGTTTTCACCCGGGCCTTGTCCCCGCGAAGATCGGCCAGCTGCAACAGGGTCGTCGCCCACGATCCCTGGTCGTCGTCGAAGTTTGAAATCGGCAACGCCAGCACCGCCCGCTGATCCGCTTCCTCCAGCATCCAGTAGAGATCCTGGTACAGCGCGAAGTAGGTCAGCAGCGCCGGGCGGGTGAGCCCGGGCGGGGTGTTCTTGATCACTCCCTGGGCAGATGCAAGATCGCCCTGCATGAGGTACGCGACGGCCAGACCCTCGCGAAGGTTGAGATGCGCCGGCGATTCGGCGAGGACTTCGCGAGCGGTCGCGATGGCCTCCGGATACTTTCGCAGCAGGAGCTGCACGCCAAAGAGGTTGACCCTGACCGGGCGCGAGCGGGGATCGACCCGCCGGGACGCCTCAGCGTGAGTCAGTGCGCTGGTCCAGTCGCCCTGGATCTGCTCCACCTGGCTCGCCAGGCGGAGCACGTCGGCGTCGTTGGGTGCCAGCTTGAGCGCCGCCTTCCCGTCCGCCACCGCGCCGGCCACCTCGTTGCCCACGAGATACTTGTAGCGCGCGCTCGCCGAGAGCGTGTGAATGTTCCCGGGCGCGATCGCCTGGAGCCGGTCGACCGCTCTCCTGGCGCGGGCCGCCACCTCGGGGGTCGGCGTCCCGTTGAAGTAGAGCAGCGAGAGGTCGATGGCCGCTTCCGACCAGGCCTCAACGAACATCGTATCGAGCGACACCGCCTGCTCGTAGAGGCTGATGCGCTGCCGCAGGGTCGAGGGGTCGTTTCCCGCTACGGCCTGGCCCCTGAGGAAGAGATCGTAGGCGGCCAGGTTGCTGGTGGGCCGCTCGGCCAGCTCCCGCTGCTCCTTGGGCGCCAGCGCCACATTGAGCGCTCCCGCCACCTGGGTGGCGATGGTCCCCTGCACCTGGAAGATGTCGGTCAGCTCGGCGTCGAAGCTCTGGGTCCAGGTGCCCGCACCGGTCCTGACATTGATCAGCTCCGGCGTCACCTGCACCCTGCCCTTTCCTGCGGCATCCTTGATCCACACCGCGGTCGAGGTCAGCAGGTACTGGACGCCCAGCTCCCTGCCGATCTGCTGAGGGGTCTTGGTCGACCCCTTGTAGGCGTCGGAGCTGGTGCGGGCGATCACCTCGAATCCCGCCAGGCTCATCAGCTTGCCGCGCACCTGGTCGGTGATCCCGTCCACGAAATAGGCATCTTCCGCGGCCCCGCGATTCTCGAACGGCAGCACCGCGAGCCGTACCACGCCCCCCGACGCTCCTCCGCCCCCCGGGCCCTGGAACACCAGCACCGTCGCCACCACCGCCCAGAGACCCAGCGCGGCGAGGCCGCCGAGGGCGGCGTTCTTCCAGGTAAATCGGCTGGCGAGTCCGGTGACGGTGCCTCCCGCCGCCCGCCGCGCTTCCATCTTTCCGGTAACGACCAGCACCAGCGCGCCAATCGCGAGCAGCGCCACCGCGAGGGCCAGCACCCAGATTGGAAGTCCCCACCGGCGCACCAGCCCGTAGACCATCGCGAGCGCCAGAACCGAGACGCCGAGAAAGAGTCCCCACACTCTCGCGGCCCTGGGCGGGGCCTCGATGGCGGCGGTCGGTGCCGGGGTGCGGGCCCCGGAGGAGAGCGGCCCGAGCCGGAGCTGATCTTCGGCGCTGCGGAGCGCCTTCCCGAACTCTCCCGCGGTCTGCCAGCGATCGGCAGGATTCTTGGCCAGGGCCCGGGTCACCACCGATTCGATTCCCGGAGAGAGTCCCTCGCGGGTGCTGGTGAGGGACCGGGGCGCCTCGGTCATGCTCCGGATCACGATCGCCTGCGGCGTAGGACCGGTGAAGGGCGGCTCTCCCGCCAGCATCTCGTAGAGCACGCATCCGACCGCGAAGATGTCGCTCCGGGCATCCACCCCAGCCGAGCCGCCGGCCTGCTCCGGGCTCATGTACTGGGGGGTGCCGACCGCGAGCCCGGTTTTGGTAATCGTCGCCCCGCCGGCGGCGCCGACCCCGCGCGCGATCCCGAAGTCCGCCACCAGAGCGTGGCCCTCGGAGAGCATGATGTTGGCGGGCTTGATGTCGCGGTGGATGATCTTCCGGTTGTGGGCGTAGGCCAGCGCCTCGACGACTTCCCGGGCGATCCGGAGCGCCTCGTCCACCGGGAGGGCGTTTTCCCGGCGGATCCGCTCGTGCAGCGATTCGCCCTCGACGTAGGGCATCACGTAGTAGAGCACCCCGCCGGCGTCGCCCGAGTCGTGCACCGGCAGGATGTGGGGATGGGAGAGCTGGGCCGCGATCTCGACTTCCCGGAGGAACCGCTCGGCGCCCAGGGTTGCGGCCAGCTCGGGACGCATCACCTTGACCGCCACCTGGCGGCGATGCTTCACGTCGGTAGCCAGGTAGACCGTGGCCATCCCGCCTTCGCCCACGATTCGCTCGATGGCATAGGTGCCGGCGAGCGCCTTCCTCACCCGGGCGATCTCACCCACATCGGTGGCGGCGGTCCGGGGCGGGACCCCGGGCTCGGTCGGAGTCGCGGTGCCGCAGTGCAGACAGAACAGCGCCTCTTCGGGGAGAGGCGTCCGGCAGGCCGGACAAGCGCGGGTTGTAGGCATTGAGGCAGGAAAGATACTGCTATAGGCAATGGGCAATAGGGAATAGGCAATGGGCAATGGGCAATGGGCAGTGGGCAGTGGGCAGTGGCCCCGATTGCCTCCTAGCGTCTTTGCGTCGTTGCGCCTTTGCGCCTAAGGAATCGCGTTCTTGGGTGTGAGCAGCACCGTGTTCTGCCCCCCCTTGAGATCCACCTTGACGCTCCACACGAACGTCCTCGGACCGTAATCGGCGGCGACGACCATCACCCAATAACTGCCCGGGGCCATCCCGGCAAAGCTGGCCCGGCCCTCATCGTCGGTTTGAGCCCTTCCCGCGACGTGGCCAAGGATTGCCTGCATGCCCTTGAGGCAATTGGCGTTGCTGGTGTCGCAACCGGCAAAGGTCCCGATCAGCGTTTTGCCCGGCGCCGCCTGGAAGCCGGCAGCGCTCAGGATTTTGCCCGGGTCTTCATTGAGCAGCAGCAGGTGCTCTTCGGCCATGGGGACGATCTTGTCCGCCGCCTGCACCGTCCCGGTGACCGCCAGCTCGGCGTTCCCCGGAGCGGCGGCGGGCAGGATCGGCGCAGGCGGCGCGGAGGCCGCTGCGGATGCGGCGGCGGCAGCTACTTCGGCCGTGGTCGGCGCCAGCACGCCAACGGGGCAGGAAGCAGCGGCTCGCGGCACGTAGGCCACTTTCCCGTCCTGCGTCACGTTGCTCACCTGGCGGCCGTCGACCCGCACCGTGCCGGTTCCGCTGAGCCGTCCATCCGAGCCCAGCGTGAGTGTGAATGGCGCCGAGCCGTTTTGTACCGTCACCAGCACGCCGTTGGAACTCGCAGCCACCTTGTACTGCCGCAGTGTTGCCGCTTCCCTGCAGCCGACAATCACGCCTTCGGCCCGAAACTCGAGGTCGAAGCCGGCCTGGGTTCCATATTCTCCTGCCAGACGGAGTCCCGGTTCCAGCGGCTTGGGCGGCTTGTTGCCGCCTTCGCCCATGAAGAGGCCGAAGATAGAGGTCCCGGCGGTATTCATCGTCACCGGATCAGGCGCCGGCCCACTGGTCGTGAGCAGCGCCGCGCCGCAGCGCCGGGTCCGCGCCTCATAGACCGGACGGGAGATCGCCTCGGTCCGTCCGTCCGACCAGGTCCGGGTGCCGTGCTGCACGCCGACCTGCACCCGACCGTTGATGTCGATCGCCGCCGGGCCTGCGAGTCGCTGGTCGGGGCGCATGGTCAGGGCCAGCGGCCGCGGCTCGAGCTGGATCGTGATGACGGCCTGTCCCGCCCGCACCGCCACCGCATACTGATAGGCCTCGGGCACCAGGTCCTGGCAGGTCACCACCACCTGCTCGGCGTAGAACTTGAGATCCACGCCGGTAGATCCAACTTTCGGAAAGGCCCCGCCCATCCGGAGCCCCGAGACTTTTGGGGTCGAAAGGAAGGGGATGTCCATCCCGCCCAGAAAATTGTCCTTGAACGATTTGCCCACCCCTTCCGACATGCACTGCGGCTCGCTCAGGCCCGCTTCCATGCAGCGTCGAAGCCCGCGCTGCTCTCCGGCCAGCTTGGTTCCCTTTTGCTGGAACTCAGCGATCTCGGCGCGGCGGGCCATCATGTCCTGGGTGTCGGCCTTGGCCCGAGCCGCCATGTTCCGCTTGAAGGTGGCGTCGATCTCCGCGTACTTGGCGCGGAAGGCCGGCGAGAAATACTTCTCGAGCAGCTCCGCCCGGTACCCGTAGTCGATGTCGAATCCCTTGAGTGCGGTGAACTTCCGGTATTCGGGATTGGTCTTGGCGATGTCCCAGTAGGCGCCATAGTAGAGCGCGATCAGTCGCTGCTCGTCGGCGGTCAGCTTGTTCTGGTAGTAGCGATAGCTCGCCATGTCCTGGATGATGGAGCGGAACTGGAGGAAGGTTCCCATCTGACGGGCGGCGGTCTCGTCGGGCGTGGCGCCCTTGATCTCCTTGAGCACCCGTTCGACCGGGGGCATCTCGCTCAGATAAGGGGGATTGATGGCCTGGGCGGCCAGGCTGGTGGGTGACGGCAGCGCCCCCAGGGCGGCGAGCAGCAGGACGGAATTCCGCATGGTGGTCTTCCTCCTCCCCAGACCTTGCGCGAATCTACTCCCGAAACCGTCATTGGTCTGCCTTCTTTGCGCCTTTGCGTCTTTGCGTCCTTGCGTCTTTGCGCCTTTGCGTCTTTGCGTCTTCAATACCACCCGATCGGCTTCTCGCTGAGATTGATGTGCACCTGCTTCACCTGCAGGTATTCCTCCACGCCCCACTTGCCCAGCTCCCGCCCGATCCCGCTCTGCTTGTAGCCGCCCCAGGGCGCCTCGACGAAGGTGGGCTGCATGTGATTGACCCAGATGATCCCGGCGCGGAGCTGCTTCACCGTCCGCATAACCCGGAAGATGTCCCGGCTCCACACCGCCGCCGCCAGACCATACTCGGTGTCGTTGGCGATCCGAATCGCCTCGGCCTCGTCCTCGAAGGGAATCACCGCGGCCACCGGCCCGAAGATCTCTTCCCGCGCGATCCGGGCCGAGTTGGGCACGTCGTAGAAGATGGTGGGCTCGACGAAAAGGCCGCGGTCCAGCGCGCCACCGTGGGCACGACCGCCCCCCAATGCAAGCCTGGCTTCGCTCTTCCCTACTCGCTGGTACTCGACGACGCGCTCCAATTGCTCCGCACTCACCAGCGGCCCCATCTTGGTCGCGCGATCGAGCCCCGGCCCTAGCCGGATGCCCTTGGCCTTTTCCACCATCGCGTCGACCACCTTCTTGTAAATCGGCCGCTCCACCAGGATCCGGCTGCCGGCCGAGCAGACCTCGCCCTGGTTGATGAACAGTCCGAAGAGCGCCCCGTCCACGCTGGCCTCGAAGTCGGCGTCGGCAAAGAGAATGTTGGGCGACTTGCCGCCCAGCTCCAGCGAAATCTTCTTGAGGGTGTCGGCGGCGCTTTTCATGATCTGCTTGCCGACTTCGGCGCTGCCGGTGAAGGCGATCTTGTCCACGTCGGGATGCGCCACCAGCAGCGCACCGGTCTCTCCCGCTCCGGTCACGATGTTGACGACGCCGGGCGGCAGTCCCACCGCCTCGAAGTGCTGCGCCAGCTCGAGAATGGTGAGCGGGGTCTGCTCCGCCGGCTTGAGCACCACGGTGCACCCGGCGCAGATGGCCGGGGCCAGCTTCCACGCCGCCATGAGCAGGGGATAATTCCACGGAATGATCTGGCCGCACACGCCGATCGGCTCCCGCAGCGCCAGACTCAGAGCGTTGTCGGGCACCGGCACCACGTCGCCGTGGATCTTGGTGGCCATGCCGCCGTAGTACTCGAAGCAGGCCGCCGCGTCGGCGATATCGAACTCCGCCTCGACGATCGGCTTGCCGTTGTTGCGGGTCTCCAGCTCGGCCAGCTCCGCGGCATGTTTCCGGATGAGGTCCGCGATCCGGAAGAGAATCCGGCCGCGCTCCTGCCCGGTGGTTCCAACCCAGGGACCGGAATCGAAGGCGCGCCGTGCAGCCGCAACCGCGGTGTCAACGTCGGCGGCATCTCCGTCGCCCACCTGGCCGATGATTTGTTGGGTGGCGGGATCGATCACGTCGATCAGCCGCCCCGAATGCGCGGCGACCAAGCGGCCGTCGATGTAGTGTCCCGGCGGGCTCATCCCCCAAGTTCAGGGCCCGGGAGCCATCGTGCAAGTAAGCCGCTACCCTTCTTTGCCGGTCTATTTCGCGCTCACTTCCTGGTTCCCTTTGCCCTCAGCACGTCCCGGGTGGCCTGGCTCACCGTCGCATTGCTCTGGATCTCTGCCGGCTATTTCCTGGCTCGAATGCGGAAGCCGGCACCAGTCGGTTGAGATCCTGCAATCGGTTGCACAGCCCAACCAGGGCAAGTCTGCCCACTTGCGCCGAGTCGGCTCGAGCGCGATCATACACAGAGCGGGACCCCCCTTGGAGGCACCATGAAGAAGCAGTTCGTTCTCCCGGTTCTCCGGGAAGAAGCGGCGCTGGCACAGCTGACGCTTGGCGGCGTCCTCTGCTCGGTTTGTGTCGACTTCGATTTGTAGGCCGCTTATTCCTTGGAGGCGCTATGAAGAAGCAGTTCGTGGTACCGGTACTTAGGGAAGAGGCGGCACTGGCCCAGCTGACGCTGGGCGTCTGCACGATCTCAACCTGTTTTGACAGTCTCTAAACCGGTCTACCCGGATCCATCGGAACAGAAGCGCCCGGGAAACCGGGCGTTTCTCTTTGGGTGCGCCTGGGCCGTCGTGGCGGGACTCTCCTGTGGTCCGGCTCCCGCCCCCATCACGATCCGCGCCGGACTGCTGCTCGATGGCCGGGGGGGAACGACGCGGGATGCGCTGATCACCGTGGTCGACGGGAAGATCACCTCGGTCGCTCCGTATCAGGCCGGCCCCGTCGCCCATGATCTCTCCGGCTACACCGTCCTCCCGGGCCTGATCGACGCCCATGTTCACATCACCGGGTACATCAATCGCGCGGGCAGGGTGAGCTCGGGAGACAACGGCGATACTCCGGCTGAGCGGGAGGCGGGCGAAGCCGCCAACGTCCTGGCCACGCTCCGCGCCGGATTCACCACTGTGGCGAGCATGGGCTCCGACGGCGACACCAAGCTCAAGCGCGCGATTGAATCGGGCTCGGTTCCAGGCCCCCGCATTCTGACTTCGCAGCACCCGATCATGGACTCGACCCTGTCGCCGAGATTGCTCCGGCGGTCGGTACGGCAACACAAAGCCATGGGCGCCGACTTCATCAAGATTTTCAATTCAAGCCCGGTTCGGGACGGCGGCGCGCCCAGGTTCAGCACCGACCAGCTCTCGGCGCTCTGCGGGGAGGCGCGCCGGCGCGGGCTGCGCTCGGTGGTCCACGCCCACTCTGATGCGAGCATCCGGGGCGCCGCGGCGGCCGGATGCGACCAGGTGGAACACGGAACCCTCTCCACCATCGAGGGACTCCGCATCCTCGCTCGGCAGGGCATCGACTTCGACCCCCAGTGCGGACTCGTCCTCGACAACTATCTCCAGAACCGGGCTAGCCTCGAGGGGATGCGTGGCTTCGACTCGGCCGGGTTCGCCCTCATGGAGAGGCTGCGCCCGGAATTCCCCAGGCTCATTCGAACCGCCCTCGCCGTGCCTGGTCTCAAAATCCTTTACGGTTCCGACGCGGTGGCCGGCGCCCATGGAAAGAATGCCGAAGATCTGGTGTGCCGGGTGCGGGAAGCGGGGCAATCGCCCATGGATGCGCTGGTCACCGCCACCTCGCGCAATGCCGCCGTGCTTGGACTCGGCAAAGAGATTGGCACCATCGCACCGGGATTTCAGGCGGACATCATTGCCCTGGACGGAAATCCGCTGGATGCGATCGAAGC
>Ga0075429_100003224_pt1 | contig 13888 bp, 17 predicted proteins | sample RhiMetdeltSRZDD3_FD_75295 | JGI IMG/M metagenome (GOLD analysis project Ga0075429, IMG submission 75295) | Populus rhizosphere microbial communities from Tennessee, USA - Rhizosphere MetaG P. deltoides SRZDD3 | ecosystem: Host-associated > Plants > Roots > Rhizosphere > Soil | place: USA... | reverse complement strand
ACGAACGCCCCCGGCGGGATCGTCAACGGCGTCACCGCCGGCTTCAAGGACGAAAGCGACATCGACTTCAACGTGCCGCACACCGTGACGGGCGGCGACAACGACTGGCGTTGGGGCGAGCAGTGGCTGCCGCACGCCACCTGGTACCTGCTGGCGGTGGCGGCCGGCGGCCAGGAGCCCGCGCCGGCGGTGGCGACGGGGCCGGTCATCATCGGGTACGTGTTCGCGCAGGACAAGGTGATCAAGCCCGCGGAGATCGCGGCGGAGAAGCTGACGCACATCAACTACGCGTTCGCGAACATCAAGGACGGCGTCGTCACCCCGGGCTTCAAGAACGACGCGCAGAACTACAAGATTCTGGTCGGCCTTAAGAAACGCAACCCCGACCTCAAGATCCTCGTCTCCGTCGGCGGCTGGACGTGGTCGGGCGGGTTCTCGGACATGGCGATGACGGCGGAGGGGCGGCGCAAGTTCGTCGACAGCGCGGTGGCCTTCGTGAAGCGCCACGACATCGACGGCTTCGACGTCGACTGGGAGTATCCCGGCCTGCCCGGTTACGGCAACCCGCACCGCAAGGAGGACAAGGAGAACTTCACCGCCCTGATGAGCGAGCTGCGTGCCGCCTTCGACAAGGAGGGCACGGCCGCGGGCCGGCACTACCTGGTGACGTTCGCCGCCGGGGCCAACGTCCACGAGTTCCTGCAGACGACCGACATGGCGAAGGTCCAGGCCGTCGTCGATTTCGTGAACCTGATGACCTACGACTTCCGCGAGGCCGAGGGCGACAAGCTCGCCGGCCATCACGGCAACTTGTACCTGCACCCGAAGGACGAGAAGCAGTACTCCGCCGATCGTGCCGTGCGCGACTATCTGGCCGCGGGTGTGCCCGCCTCGAAGATCGTCCTCGGCGTGCCGTTCTACGGCCGCGGCTGGGCGAACGTGGCGACGGCCGACGACGGCCTCTATCAGCCCGGCGAGCCGGTGAAGGAAAAGATCGAGATGCGCTACGGCAGCCTGGCCACCGAGATGGTCGGCAAGGTCGGCTGGGTGCGCCGCTGGGATCCGGTCTCACAAGCGCCGTGGCTGTGGCACCCCGAGCGGCACATCTTCATTACATACGACGACCCGGAATCGCTGCGGGTGAAGAGCCGGTACATCCTCGAGAACGGGCTCGCGGGCGCGATGTTCTGGCAGTACTACTCGGACCCGACCGGCCAGCTCCTGGGCACGCTCTTCACCGAGCTGCGTGGCGCCGCCGCCGCCGCGCCGCCAGCGCCGGCCGCGACTGCAGGTAGGCGATGAGGCAGAGCACGTCGAGGCCGAAGTAGAAGGACGCGATCCCGCTCGGCGGGTTCGCGCTCGGGACCCATTCGAACCGGCCGAGCAGCACCGCCGGCCAGTGCCAGCATCCGAGGGACGTACCCAGCTGCTCGAGGAACGCCACCAGCAGGTACATCGCGAGGAAGAACAGCCGCGACTCTCGCGCGACGGCGAGGATCGCGGAGAAGACGGCGAAACACAGCCAGCCGTAGACGTCGTTGCGTGCGAAGAGCCAATACGCGCTGTAGCCGGCGGCGAGCGTGTACAGGCCGGCCTTCCACGCGCCCGCGTGCCGGAGGACGTCGTGATCGCGGCTCCACCAGTACACCGTCGCGAACAGGATCGCGTGGCCGGGGAAGACGTAGAGCGGGATCCACGTCAGGCGGTACTCGTACATCCCGATGACGAGGGAGAAGAAGCATTCGCCGGCCACGGCGATGAGGACCCCGCGCACCAGCGCGTGCCGCAGCCGCGGCGGCGCGCCGCGATAGAGCGCGAGCCAGTAGACGGCGGTGAGCGCGCTCGTCAGCCATTGTCCCCACGGGACCCGCGCCCCCATCCACACGCCGTCGAACGGTAGTACCAGCGGCCACCAGAGGAGGCCGGCAAAGAGGGCGGCACGGCCGCGCAGCGCGAAGATCGGCCGCGTGGCGAGCGGACGCGCGACGAGGGCTGTGGGCGGAATCGGCGCGGCGAGGGCTGCCGCCATCAGCGTGCGCCCGGCGGGCCGCCCTGCGTCGCCCACAGGATCTGCTCGTCGGTGGTGGAGAGGATGCGCTCGTCCTCCGCGCGGGCCCGCGCGCGGTTCGCCATCCGCCAACGCATCTCGAGGGCGAAGCCGTCGATGTGGTGGCGCCGTCCGGTCGAGCGATCGAGGCCGTAGGTCACGCCCGGCGTGCGCTCGATCTGCTCCATCTTGGTGAGGGCGTCCTCCACGATGTCGCGATACTCGTCCGCCGGCCGGTCCATGAACAGGCGCATCGCGAAGTAGGCGCGCACCCACTCGCGCTGCAACAGCGCCGCGTCCTGGAGGAAGTCGAAGTCCTCGCGGAGCGCCGCCGCCTGCTCGGCGCTCAAGTGGCGCGAGGCCGCGCGCAGATCGCGCTGCGCGGCCGCCACCTGCGCGATGACCTCGTCCTTCTCGGTGACGAGGCGCCGGAAGACGTCCGCGTCCGGATGGTACAGCTTCTCCTCGAGCGCCTTGTCGGCGGGATCGTTGGACCACTTGGAGCGCGAGCGGGCGCGGACGCGGCTGTAGTAGTACGGATAGTCGGCCCACTCCGTGCCGATCGACTTCGTCAGCCAGTACTGGAGGTGCCAGCGGCCGCGGTGCTGGATGTCCTCGCTGCGCTTCAGCGCGGAGACGATCTCGGGGACCGCCCGCGCCGGATACCGCTTGCGCGCCCAGTCCGTGAGGACGGCGTCGACGCTCGCGTCGGGATCACGCAGGAAGCGGGAGAACGCGTACAGGTTCACCTCGTGCATGTCCTCGAACGGCTTGTCCCAGTGCATGCGCGCGCGGCCGACGAGGCCGGCCAGGCTTTTCTCGCGGGCGCGGAGGGCGACGCGGCGGATGTAGTCCGTCTGCGCATAGGCGCCGCGGCTCGACCAGGCCTTCTCCACGCCCAGATCGATCTCGATGATCTGGCGCTTCTTGCCCACCGCGCCGTGCAGCGGGTCCCACGGGTAGAACGGATGGAACTCGTGTGTCGTGTCCTTGCTCATCACGATGATGTCGTCGGGCAGCCGCTCCAGCGCCTTCTGGAAGTACTGCATCTCGATCGGCTCGTAGAAGAAGTTGCGGAGGATGAGCTGTTTCTTGTGCTTGGCCAGGAAGTCCCGGAGGAACTGCGCCACGCGGCGGATCCGCTCGGGCACGTCGTCTTTCGTCGAGACCCCGCCGGCGTCGTTGCGGAAGACCTTGAAGTCGCACTCGTGCAGGGTCAGCACGAAGCCCGCCGTGCCCGGCACGGCTTCGAGCAGGCGCGCGTAGCGCTTCTCGAGATACGCGAACAGCTCGGGGTCGTCCATGTCGACGCGGCGGTCCTTGATGAAGCGCTTCGGCACGTCGTCGAACTCGTGGACCCAGAGGTAGTAGGGGATGCCCTTCGACGTGGCGAGGTCGCCGATGCGGCGCAGGTCCGTTCGCCAGCCGGGGACGATGCGGAAGTACTCCGGCGTGTGGAGATCCTTGACCCAGGCCGGCGGGTTCGCGGGATCGGCGTCGTTGGTGGAGGCGAGGAAGCCCTCGACGGATCGGAAGAACTCGTGGGACAGGATCAGGAAGTTGACCCCGTAGTCGGGCGCACGGCGCACCGCCTCCTCGAGCTTCGGCATGTTGTACTCGTGGAGCTGCCAGCCGTTCATCGAGAACGGAGCCGGCGCCGCCGGCGGCCGCGTCGCGGCGTGAGCGGCGCTGGCCGCGAGCAGGGCGAGGGAGAGGCACGGGGCCAGGCGCATCAAGGTTCGATCCTCCGCGTCAATGGAGAGGGTGGTGGCACGGATCGCAGCGGCCGTCCTTCACCGGCGGCATGCTGCCGTCCGGGGTGTAGCAGATGTTTCCTGTACTGTCGCCGCAGTAGCCGTACCGGCCCGTCGATCCCGGCCCGCAGGAGAAGAGCCCGTCCGGGTATTTCGACTGCGGCCGCAGTGGTACGCCCACATAGGTGAAGGACGTGACCGTGGTCGGGGAGGCGCCCGCCTTCCGCGCGGCGGCGGGATCGAGGGCTGGCCCTGCAAGGAACGAGAAGGCGTAACCGTGGCGGGTGGGACGGTCGACGAATATCCGGTCCAGGATCTCGGGCTCCGTCTTCGCGTATCCGGGGATGCAGCCGCGCGGGGCGGCGAGGCATTCGAGCCGGCCATCGAAGTTCTCCTGATCCCTGGCCCGCCGCGCGCCGTTCAGCGACGAGTACGCGTATTGGGCCGAGATGACCGTCCGCACGTCGCCGATCGTGGCGCTGTCGTTGGCCACGATCCGTGTCGCGTCCACCGGCGGTCCGAGCAGGAGGACGAGCAGCAGGGCGGCCAGCACGGCGCGGGAAATTCGACGCGGCTTGGACACGGGGCTCCTGGGGCGGAGTCTATAATGGCCCGATCTCTTGGAGGAGTCCCTGCGGTACATCGTGGGCGCGTACGCCGCCTCGCCCTGTACGGACGGCTGGATGCCCGAGCTCGAATCCGAGTTCTTCTCGGCGCTCGACGCGGCGGGATTCGTGGCCGGCCTCGAGCTGCCGTTCACCGGGGTCGTTCACGCCCATGACCCCGAATGGCTCTTCCGCGCGTTGCCTGCGGACTGGAGCGTCGTCCTCACGCTCATTCCCGGCACCATGGAGCGCCTCGCGCGTGATCCCGAATTCGGCCTGGCCTCGAGCGTCGAAGACGGCCGGCGGCGCGCGATGGCGTTCGCGTCCAGTGCCCGCGATGCCGTCTTCCTCCTGAACGATCGGCTGGGACGGCGCGCCGTCACCGCCGTGGAGATCCATTCCGCGCCGCGCCCGGCGGTGGGGGTGGAGCCGTCGGCGGTGGCGTTCCATCGCTCGATCGACGAGCTGCGCCGGTGGGACTGGCAGGGAGCGGTGCTGTCGGTGGAGCACTGCGACGCGTTCGTGCCCGGGCAGCCTCCGGCCAAAGGGTTCCTGAGCCTCTCCGCGGAGATCACGGCCATCCGCGCCAGCGGCGGCCCCACTCCGATCGGCGTGGCCATCAACTGGGGTCGCTCCGCGATCGAGGCGCGCGATCCGGAAATGCCGGCCTTGCATCTCGAGCAGGCGCGCGCCGCCGGCGTCCTGAACGGCCTCATCTTCTCCGGGGCGACCGTCGGCGATTCGCTCTACGGCGATTGGGCGGACAAACACGCGCCGTTCGCCGTGTCGGAGCGCGATCCCCATCGCCTGCTCACCGCCAGGAGGACGCGCGCGTGCCTGGCCGTCGTGAAGGACGCGCCGCTGGCGTTCCTCGGGTTCAAGATCCAGACGCTGCCGAAGGAGTTGGCCGTCGCCGACCGGGTGGCCGAGCTGCGGCGGTCCGCGCAGATCCTCGACAAGGAGGCGGCGTGATCCTGTCATGGAAGTCTGGCAGGGTACGATGATGGTCGACCTGTCGTTCGGCCGTGCGTTCGATGACCGCGATGGGCTGGGGCTGTGCAAGGCCGCTCTCGGCCGCTGGAGTTTTCGAATCCGATGACGATGCTGCGTTCGACACGAGCCCGACTGTTCGCGGCGGTCCTCGTCTCTGCGGGGTGCGGCGGTGCCAACGGTGGCGGCCTCGACCCCACTACGAATCCACCGGTGAACACCACGCCGGGCGGTACGGTGAGCGGCAAGTACCTGCTTCGGATCGAGCCGGCTCGAGAGTGCGCTCCTCCAGCGCCGGTGCTGACATTCCGCATGGACGCACGGCCGGACAATGGTGGTCCACGGCCGGGTATCCAGGTGACACTGGAGTTCAATCCCTACATGGAGATGGAGCTCGTCTACACGACCCCCAACGTGCAAGGGAATATCGGTACCGACTACAACCTCGTGGCATCGCAGGAGCTGTCGAGCGTGCCCGTCTGGTTCCACGCGATCGTCACGGGGTCGGTTACCAGCGAGAACGGCGGTCCGGGCGAGATCCTCCAAGGGACGATGGCAGGTGACGTCGCCTTTCGGGATCGCGACGCCCGCTGTTTCTCGACGAATCATCGCTGGAGCCTCAGGGTCCGATGAGTGCACGTCGTCGCGTAGCCATGATCGCGGTCCTGCTCGGACTCCTTACGGGCCAAACCGGGGCCCAAGGCCCGGCCGTCATCCGAATCCGCACCACCGAGGACCTCGCTTCTTGCCTTGAGCGCGTGCTGTCGGAGCTGCGGCCGGCGACATCCTTCGTCGTCGAAGTGGGAGACCCGACCGTTACTCAGGGGGCTGATCTCGTTGTTGGGCCCGGCCCGCGGCTCACGCGAGTGCTCGAGAGCGGCCGCGCTGACGATCGTTGGACGGCGCGGCTTGGCTTTCATGGGCGCCAGTTGTCGGCCGGCAGCGTTGTGGCGGCGGTGGTGGGCGGGTCCGCACGGTATGAGGAGGCGCGCCGTCTGGTGATGGTGCTTGACGGTGCTGTCGCTCGAACGGCTTTCGCGCGGTGTGCCGGAGCGAGCGCCTCTGCACGAGACTCCTTCGGCGTTGCCGAGACCGCTCCGGCGTTCGTGGCGGGGAGCGCGCGATACGCCACCGCTGTCGTCGACTGGTGGATGCCCGCGTGCTCTCTGCAGCGAAACGCGTATACCGACCGCAACGAGGTTCTGGGCGCACCCGATGCCTTGAATCAGGCGCCACGCGGTGAGCCGACGAGGTATCGCGGCATGATCAGCCTCGGGCAGGGCGGTCACGTGATCGTGGACATGGGGCAGGTGATCTCGAACAGCAGCGGGAATGACCTCCGCGTGTACCAGTTCACGGGCGAGGAGCCGGTGTCGCTCTATGCCGCGACCAGCCCGAGCGGTCCCTTTACCCTCGTCGGCTTCCGCCGGTACTGCGGCAACCGCATCCCGGGCTCACCTGGCAACTGGGGCTTCTGCGATTTCGATCTCGGGGAAGGCGGCATGGCGAGCGCGCGCTACCTGCGCGTCGAGGATGGCGAGCTCTATCCGTGCCTGCGCGGCGATACCGACAGCGAAGGTGCCGACATCGACGCCGTCGAGCTGCTTAATCCCTGAGCCCGCGCGGGGCCGAATGGGACAAACCTGACCCCGCTGCGAAAGAGCACGGCAACGACCTGGACTGGAACCGTGCTGCTACCTTTCGCAGCTCGGTCCAGACCGGGCGGCTAACCCCTGAAGACCTTCCGAATCTCGTCGGCGAGGATCTCGATGCCGCGCCGCACCTTTTCCGCCGGCTGGGCGTAGCTCAGGCGCAGGCACTCCCGGCGGTGGGCGAAATCTTCGTGGAGGCCATAGAAGAAATAGCTGCCCGGCACCACGATCAGGCCGCGGGCCTTCAGGCGCGCATACAGCTCACGGTCGGTGATGGGCAAGCCCGGCAGCCAGAGCCACAGGAAGAACGCGCCCTCCGGCTCGTGGAGGCGATACGGGACGGCATCGCCGAGGAGCTCGTCGAGCCATGAGACGGCGAGCCGGCAACGCTCCTCGTAGAACGGGCGCACGTGCTCCGTGCTCAGGCGCAGGACGGCGTCGTTGGCGAAGAGCGGCTCGGTCAGGGCCTGGCCCACGGAGCCGTTCGCGAGAGCGAGGACAGCGTTGGCGGCGGCGAGCTTCTCGATCAGCGGGGCGGCGGCCACGACGATGCCGGTGCGCGTCCCGGGCAGGCCGAGCTTGGAGAGGCTGAACGTGAGGATGACGTTCTCGTTCCACGGCGCCGGCCGCGCCGTCGTGAACACGATGCCGGGGAAGGGGAGGCCGTACGCATTGTCGACGATCAAGGGCCGGCCGGCCTCCTGGGCGAGCGTGGCCAGGCGCGCGAGCTCGGCATCGCCGACGACGTTCGTCGATGGGTTCGTCGGGCGTGAGAGCACGAGCGCGGCGACGTCGTCGCCGATCGCCAGGTTGTCGAAGTCGATCCGGTACTTGAACCGATGCGGCGCCGGCGTGTCGATCTGCGGCCGGCACGCCACGAAGGCATCGTCGCTCAGCACCTGGTCGGCGTAGCCGATGTACTCGGGCACGATCGGCAGCAGGATCCGCCGCCGCTCGCCGGCCAGCAGGTTCAGCAGGAGGAACGAGCCGGTCTGGCTGCTGCCCGTGATGGCGACGTTCTCGGGACCGATGTCGTAGCCGCACGCGCGGCGGAGGAACGCGGCGAACGTTTCCAGGAAACGCCGCCGCCCCTGCGGCCCGTCGTAGTCGCCGAGCATCGCCTCGAAGGCGCCCGGCGTGTCCATGAGCTCGCGCATGCGGGTGCGCCAGAGCGCCTCCGCCGCCGGCACGTGCGCGGGATTGCCGCCGCCCATCATCACGGGAGCGCCGGAGCCAACCACCGCCAACGCGTCACCGAGATCGCGCATCAGCTCGCCGATGCCCGTGTGTGCCGAGAGCCGCCGGCCGTTATCGGAGAGGCTCATGCGCGCGGGCTGGCGTAGATGGCGTCGAGGGCGTGGGCCACGGCCTGGCCCATCTCGCCGGTGACGACGGGCTCGCGTTTGGCGCCGACCGCCTCGACGAAGTCCTGTACCAGGGGCAGGTGCAGGTTCGGGTGTGGAAGATGGTTCTCTTCGACCTCGCCGTCGGCGGTGACGAGGCGCATGCGGCCGAGGTTCAACACCGGCACGTGTACGGAGCCCTCGGTGCCGATGATGTCGAACGAGTCGCGCGGCTGGCCGGCGGCATGGGAAACCGCGAGCACCGCCTGCGCGCCGCTCGCGAAGACGAAGTGGGCGACGCAGGTGTCCTCGACGTCGCGCTCGGTGAAGCGCACGTTGGTCGACCCGCCGTCGACGCGGGCGATCGGGCCGAGCAGGTCGAGGAGGACCTCGATGCGATGGCAGCCGAAGTCGAACATCGGCCCGCCGCCGGCGTCGGCCTTGCGGAGGAACCATGCCCGCGGGTGATCGGCCGAGACGTCGAAGCGCTCGAAGGCGTGGGCCTGGGCCAGGACCGGCCGGCCGATGGTGCCGGCGGCGAGGATCTGCTTCATCCGCCGCACCACGGGGTAAAGGTGGCGATAGTACGCGACACCCAGCCGAACACCGTGCCGCCGCGCGGCGGCGATCATGCGCGCGCACTCCGCGGCATCGAGCGCCATCGGTTTTTCGCACAGGACGTGTTTGCCGGCCTCCGCGGCGGCGATCGTCTGCTCGGGATGGAGGCGGACCGGCGTCGCGACGTAGATCGCGTCCAGCTCCTTGTCGCGCAGCATCTCCCGCCAGTCACCGTAGTGGCGTGGGATTCCATGTTTCGCGGCAAAGGCGGCGGCACGCTCCGGCCGGGCACTGGCCACGGCCACCAGAGAGCTGCCCGGGCTGTCCTTGAGCGCCCCCGCCACCCGCTTCTCGGCAATGTCCCCGACCCCGATGAGACCCCAGCGAATCACGGACTTATCCTAGCAGCGACCCGTGGCAAACTCCCCTGTAACGCAACCGGCCGGCCACGCGTCCAATGCTGACGAAGGGGAAGACATGACCAAGCACACGAAGACGACCGGCACACAGACCTGGGAAGACGACGTCCTGCACGCGGCGCAGCCGGTGCTGGTGGACTTCTGGGCGCCGTGGTGCGCCCCGTGCCGCATGATCGCCCCTGCCCTCGAGGAGCTGGCCGAGGAGTACGCCGGCCGGGTGACCGTCGCCAAGGTGAACGTCGACGAGAACTCCGAGATCGCGGGGCGTTACGGCGTCCAGTCGATCCCGACGCTCCTCCTCTTCCGCGAGGGCAAGGTCGTGGAGCAGTACGTGGGGGCGCGGCCGAAGGCCGAGCTCGCCCGGCTGCTCGCCCAGCACGCGGGGGCTGAACGCGCGCAGGTTTCGTGACCGAGGCCCCGTCTCCGGCGCGTCAGGCGCTGGAGGCGGCGCTGCGCGAGGAGGGTGATCGCCTGTACGGGCTCGCCTTGAGGGTGACGCGCAATCCCGACATGGCGGCGGACGCCGTGCACGACGGTTTTGCCGCGGCCATCGAGAAGATCGACGACTTCCGTGGCGACTCGGCGTTGTCGACCTGGCTGTATCGCATCGTGTTCCGCAAGGCCATCGACCTTCTGCGCAAGCGCAGCCGCGAGGAGCCTCTCTCCGACGAGGACGCCGAGGCGGGTCGGCCCGACGAGGCGCCGGGCCGAGGCTCGGCCTGGTCGCGGCCTCCGGACGAGATCTTGTTCGATCGCGAATCCACCGAGGCGCTGGAGCAGGCGCTTTCCACGCTGCCCGCCGTCCAGCGCGCGGCCTTCGAGCTCCGCGAGGTGGAGCAGCGGCCGACCGACGAGGTGGCCGAGATCTTGAACCTGCCCCCGGCCACCGTGCGCGTCTACCTGCATCGCGCGAGGCTCAAGCTGCGGGCCGCCCTCGGGCCCCATTTCCGCGAGGCGGCGTCCTCATGAAGTGCAACGAGCTCCTCCAGCGTTTCGCGGAGTACGCCGACGGCGCGCTCCCTGATGATCTCTGTACGGAGATCGCGCGGCATCTCGAGCGCTGTCCTCCGTGTGCAGACCTCGAGCGCGACCTCAAGGACCTGCAGCGGATGTGCCGCGAGCAGCCGCGCCCCTGTCTGCCCGACGAGGCGCGGCGGCGCATCGAGCAGCTCCTGAAGGACCGCTGTCGCTAGGCGCCGCGAGGCATGGGGCCGGGCCCACCGGTGCGCAGGAGCTGCACGATGAAGCTGAACACCACGTGGGGCAGGCACGGCTTCGTCAGGAACAGGTCGGCACCGGCGGCCAGCGCGCGCTCTTGGGCGCCCGGTGAGATCTGGCCGGTGAGGACGATGATCGGCAGATCGCGCCGTGCGGCATCGCGCCGCAGGCTCTCGAGGGTTTCCCAGCCCGTCATGCGGGGCATCGCGAGATCGAGCAGCATCGCGTCCGGCTGGTACTGATAGATCGCCTGCAGGGCCTCGACGCCGTCCCTCGCCACGATCGCCTTCGCGCCCACGAACTCGAAGTAGCCGGAGTACATGCGGCACGTCTCGACGACGTCATCGACGATGAGAATCGTGAGGGGCCGGAGCTTCGAGACAGCGGTGCCTTTGTCGGATGCCGGCGAGGTCCCGGAAGGCCGCGGGGGCATGATTGTCACCTTCGATGACAATCCTGACGTCATGGTCATCAGTCTAGCATATTTGTCTAAAGACACGGCCCGCTCGTTAATTCAACGTGCACAATGGTTTCAGGTGATTCGTCAGGCCCCCACGCCGAGGACGTCGCCCTCGTCGAGGAGCGGGATCGCGGTGGGCATCCCCTCCATCTCGTCGGGATAGTGGATGAGATGCATGCGCTGCCGGAGGTCCGCCGGTAGCGCGGCCAGCGCATCGTACGGCGTGTGGGCGGGGCCGAGGTTCGTCTCGTGGACGATCACGTCGGCGGGGGCAAGGAACGCGATGAGGTCGGGATCGAACGCGGTGTCCGCCGAGTAGCCGAAGCGCCTGCCGCCCGCCTCCACCAGGATCGCCGACGTGGGGACGTGATGCTTCGTGCGGTACGTCCGGATTCGAAACGGGCCCGCCGCCGTTTCGCCCTCCCACCCGAGCGGCACGTGATCGAAATAGTCGTCGAACCCGAGGGTGCGGAACTCCGACCCGTTCCACAACCGGCTCATGCTGCCCGCCAGACGTTCGTCCCAGATCGTGGCCCGCACCTCCGGCGAGCACAGCAGACGCACGCGCTTGCCTTCCGCGAAATGCTTGTACCAGGCGACGCCCTCGAGGCCGTTCATGTGGTCGCCGTGGACGTGGGTGATGAGGGCGTGGTCGATCGATTCCAGGGTGAGGTCGCGGCCGCAGCGCTCCGACACGACGCGCAGCACCGAACGGTAACGGTCGGGGCAGTCGACGGCCAGCGAGAAGCCGTCGCAGCAGAGCAGCAGGGCGGTCGTGTGATGCCGCCGCGTGAACGTATCGCCGACGCCTAAGACGACCACCTCGAAGGGCATCGTCAGCTCCTCGCGATGCGCGCGCGCAGCGCGCGGTCCACGCTCGGCGGGCAGTAGCGCCCGGTGTCGGCGCCGCAGCGGGCCAGCTCCTTGAGGAAGCTGGAGCTGACCACGGCCACGTCCGGGCGGGCGAGCAGGAACAGCGTCGAGACCTCCGGCGCCAGCTCGCGGTTCACCTGCGCCAGGGCCATCTCGTACTCGGAGTCGATCGATCCGCGGATGCCGCGCACGAGGTGCGTCGCACCCTGGGCCTTCGCGAACTCCACCACGAGGCCGTGGGTGCTGGCGCACGCCACGTTCGGGTAGGCGGAGGTCGCGTCGCGGGCGAGGCCCACCCGCTCCTCTTCGGTGAAGAGCGCGGCCTTGGCCGGGTTCACCGCCACCAGGACGAAGACGCGATCGAACAGCCGCGTGGCCTCGTCGAGGATGGACAGGTGGCCGTTCGTGATCGGGTCGAAGCTTCCGGCGTACACGGCAGCAGGCATGGCGACCTCCTTCAGTGGGCGGCCCGGCGGCGGTGCGGGCGCGCCGGGCCGAGCAGGCCCGCCGCCATGTGGCGGACGGCGGGGGCGGCGGAGCCGCGGGGGATGAGGGTGCGATCGACGGCGGCCAGCACGAAATACCCCTGGATGGCGGCGACGATCGCGCAGGCGGCGGCGCCGGGATCGGCGGCGCGGAGCTCGCGGCGCCGCGCGCCCTCGGCCAGGATCTCGGCGAGCATGCCGACCCAGCGCGCCACCACCTCGCGATGGCGACGCTTCACTCGCGGCTCCCGCAGCGCCTCGCCGCTCAGGGTGATCCAGCAGGCGAGAGCCTCCGGATCGGCGGAGCGCGTGCTCAGGTGGAAATCGATGAAGGCGAAGGCGCGGGCCCGCGGGGAATCGCCGGCGGCGGCCAGCGCCTCCGCCAGGCGCTGGCGATGCTGCAGGGCGAGCTCGTCCTGCAGGGCGAGCAGGATGTCGAGCTTGCTGTCGAAGTGGTAGTGCACGAGGCCGGGGGCGAGCCGGGCGGCGGCGGCGATGTCCGCCACCGAGGCCCCCTCGTACCCCTTGCGCGCCATCACCCGCCGGAGGCCGGCGGCGATCTCGCGGCGGCGGGCGGCGGTGTTGGTGGGGCGTGCCATAGTTAGTTGGTCAACCAACCAAATAATAACGGCACCGCCGCCGGCGGTCAAGCGTGTTAGAAAAGAGGCCATGTCCCGGCGCCACGAGAGCCGCCTCGTCTATTCCACCGGCGGCGAGAAGCCGAAGGAGCCCACCCCCGAAGCGGCGGCACCGCCGTCCTCGCCGGGCATCCGCCTGCGGCTCGAACGCCGCGCCTCCAACCGCGTGGCCACCGTCGTCACCGGCCTGCCGGGAACCGCAGAGGAGCGAAGCGCCCTCGCCCGGGCGCTGAAGGCCGCGTGCAGCACGGGCGGCACCTTCAAAGACGGCACTCTCGAGCTGCAAGGCGATCAGCGCACGCGCATCGAGCAGTTTCTCGCCGGGCGCGGCCTCGCCTCGAAACGCGCCGGCGGCTAAGAAAAAGAACGCGTTCGTCCGTCCATTGTGCGCGGGCTCACAGCGGCCAGTCCGTCCGCGCCCAGATTGGATGTGAGTACGGAGAAGTACTGAGGGTGCCGCAACGGCGCGGCCGGTCCCGGCCCGCAGGGGGGCGCTGCGTGTCGAATTTGATGGAACCGATATACTATGCGCGCACCAACGCGGAGCGCCCGATGACAGGAACGCCCTATCGAGTCCTTGTCGTTGACGACGAGCCTGCCTGGTCCCAGCTCGTGGCGGAGTGGCTGGGCCAAGCGGGTTATCAGGTGGAGATCGCATCCAGCGCCGAGGCCGGCCTGGCGCGGCTCCAGGACGAGGCCTTCGACGTGGCCCTCGTCGACATGGTGATGCCCGGGCCGGGTCTAGACGGCATCGGGTTCATCCGCCATCTGCCCCAGGAGGGCCGGCCGGAGATCATCGTCCTGAGCGGCGGGATCACCGTCCGTTCCGCCGTCGAGGCGATGCAG
>Ga0075429_100003214_pt1 | contig 13903 bp, 12 predicted proteins | sample RhiMetdeltSRZDD3_FD_75295 | JGI IMG/M metagenome (GOLD analysis project Ga0075429, IMG submission 75295) | Populus rhizosphere microbial communities from Tennessee, USA - Rhizosphere MetaG P. deltoides SRZDD3 | ecosystem: Host-associated > Plants > Roots > Rhizosphere > Soil | place: USA... | reverse complement strand
GGGGCGAGCTCGTCGCGTTCGAGATCGCGCTGCGCCGCGGCCGCACCGCACCCGCCCGGGCGGCCCTGGCCCGTGCCCGGGCTGCAGCAGACCGTTCGGGCATCAATCCTCTCCGTGCCGAAGTCGAGCGAGCCGAGCTCACGCTCGCGCTTCCGGCGGCGCGGCTCATCGCGAACGGCTTGGAACGACCTCTCGTGCTGGCGGAAGTCGAGACGGTGCTCGCTTCTCAGCACCTGATCGTGGACGCGTGCCGGCGGGTCGCGCGAGTGGAGCGGCGTGAAGTGCGCCTCGAGCGGCGCCCGGTTCTGTTTGCGCTGCTGCGCTCGCTGGCCGAGGCATGGCCCGGCGAGGCGCCCCGCGAAATTCTCTGCGAGCGCGCGTTCCGTGCCCGGCGCATCAACGAGACGCATCGCGCGCGGCTCCGCGTCGAGCTCGGCCGTCTGCGCAGGGAGCTCCGCTCGCTGGCCGACGTGCGCGCGACGCCGGGTGGTTTCCTGCTCGTACCCAGGTCGGGCGAAGTGCAAGTCCTGGCGCCACCCATCGAGAGCCCGGACGCCCAGGTGCTCGCGCTCATGGCCGATGGCGAAGCGTGGTCCACCTCGGGGCTCGCCCTGGCGCTCGGCTCGAGCCAGCGCACGGTGCAGCGCTCGCTCGGCACGCTCGAGTCGTCCGGCAAGGTGCGCGCACTCGGCCGCGCCCGCGCGCGCCGCTGGCTCGCCGCACCGGTTGCAGGATTCGCGACGACCTTGTTACTCCCCGCTCCGCCCGGCATGGGCTAGGCTGTTCGCACACCAGCAAAGGAGCAACGCATGAAAACATCAAGAGGCAGTGCAAAGTCCGGCGCGCAGGCAGCCGAGATCGTCCGCGAATACGGCCCGTTTCCGGATGCCCCGAAGGTGGCCGGCGTGACGTTCGACGGCACCCACGTGTGGTTCGCCGCAGGCGACACGCTGCGCGCGTTCGATCCGTCGAGCGGCCGTGCCGTGCGTGCCATCGACGTCGCATCCGACGCCGGCACTGCGTTCGACGGGCGCTACTTCTATCAGATCGCCGGCGATCGCATTCAAAAAGTGGATCCCGCTACGGGAACGGTCATCACGACCATCCCGGCGCCCGGCAACGGTAACGACTCGGGCCTTACGTGGGCCGAGGGCACGCTCTGGGTCGGGCAGTACCGCGACCGGAAGATCCACCAGATCGATCCCCAGACCGGCGCGATCCTGCGCACGATCGAGTCGAACCGATTCGTCACGGGAGTGACGTGGGTCGACGGTGAGCTCTGGCATGGCACATGGGAAGGCGACGAGAGCGATATCCGGCGCATCGACCCCAAGAGCGGAAAGGTTCTGGCCCGGCTCACCATGCCCGAAGGCGTCTTCGTGTCGGGCCTCGAGTCCGATGGCGCCGGCCTGTTCTACGCGGGCGGCGGTCAGAGCGGTAAAGTGCGCGCCGTGCGCCGACCTCCCAAGCGCATGCGCTGACACCCACACCCCTGCCTCGCAGGGAGCGTTCAGCCCTCGTCGAGCGAGCGGGGAAAGCTGTCGTGCAACAGCCGGGACAGCGCGCGGTCGGCCAGGATGACGCCGTTGGTCTGGCAGCGGGCGCAATAGTTGCACTCGTTCTCCGCATACACGATGCGCTGGACCGGCGATCCGCAGACCGGACACGGCTGGCCGTAACGGCCGTGGACCGCCATGCCGGGGCGGAACGCAGTGACTTTCTCCGGAAATCCGGAGTCCGCTTCGGCCCGCAGCCGCGCCGTCCATTCGCTCAACACGTCGCGCGTTGCCTGGAACAGTCGCTCGATGTCGGCCTCGGCCAGCTTGCTGGTCAGCCTGAGCGGCGACAATCGCGCGCGATGCAGGATCTCGTCCGAATAGGCATTCCCGATGCCGCTCAAGAGCCGCGGATCGGTCAGCGCGCGCTTCAGCGTGTGATTTTCCTGTCGCAACCGTGCGGCGAAGTCGGCGAAAGCACTCTCCCCAACCTCCAGTCCGCCCCTGTCGAACTGCGCGAGCGCTGGCGCCCCCTGCACCAGATGCAGCGACGCGCGGCGCTTCGTGCCGGCCTCGGTGAACGCAATCCTGCCGTTGGCGAACTCCAGAACCGCCAGCGTGTTACGTCCCTTCGCCCCGGCATCGAGCCAGACGAGGCGCCCGGCGATCATCAGGTGGATGACGAGGAAGAGATCGTCTTCGAGCCCCAGCATGATGCGCTTGCCCAGGCGACGCACATCCCGGACGCGCTTGCCCTCTGCCGATGCGATGGGCGGGACCGCGGTGCGCAGCACGAACGGGTTCCTGATCTGCACGCGCTGCAGAACCTCGCCTCGCACGCGCGCGGCGAGCGCTTCACAGTAGACGGTTACGTCGGGAAGCTCGGGCATGGTCCAAGTGCCGGAACGGAGCGCCCGTGATCAGTCCGCTCTGATCCCGGCTTCGCGAATGATGGGTCCCCAGCGCGCGTGCTCGCGCTTGATGAACGCGGCGAATTCCTCCGGCGTGTCGCCCACGGGCTCCCCGCCCTGCTCGGCAAACCAGTCGCGCGCTTCGGGCGTTTTCAGTATCTTCGCCACCACGGCGTTCAACTGCGCGATGATTTCGCGCGGCGTGCCCGCGGGGGCGCCGAGCCCCATCCAGCTCAGGTAATCGTATTGCGGCAAGCCGGACTCCGCGACGGTCGGCACGTCCGGCAGGGTGGGAACGCGCTTCGTGCTCGTCACGGCCAGCGCGCGGATCTTGCCCGACTTGACATGCGGCCCCAGCAGCGCCAGCGAATCGAACGTGTAGGTGAGCCTTCCGCCCATGAGATCGAGCGCCGCCGCCGCGCCACCCTTGTATGGGACATGCGTGGCATCGATCTTGGCCATGCGCTTGAAGAGTTCCGCAGCCATGTGCGGCGGGGTGCCGCTCCCGGGTGACCCATAGTTGAACTGCCCGGGTTTCTTTCTCACCATGTCGATGAGCTCGCCCACCGTTTTCGCGGAGGTTCCCGGATGCACGGCGAGCAACAGCGGACTGATGACGAAACGCGTGATCGGCGCGAAATCGGCGATCGGGTCATAGCCCGGGCGCGCGTACATGTGCGGGTTCAACGCGGCCGTGCCCTGGTGGATGATCACGAGCGTATAGCCGTCCTTCGGGCTCTTGGCCGCGGCCTCCGCGCCGATATTGCCGCCTGCCCCGCCCCGATTGTCGACGACAATGGACCTGCCGAGCGCGGTGGTAAGCCGCTCCGACACCCAGCGCGCGCGTATATCGGAGACACTGCCGGCCGGAGACGTCACGATCAGCCGGATTGGCCTGGCGGGATACGTCTGGGCAAACGCGCACGTGGTCCACAACAGACCGAACACGATGGCCATCGCAGGATTCGGCGACCGTAGGTTCATGCCGTTCCCTCGCTGCCTAGTCCGCCTTCACCCCGGCCCGTTTCACCACCCCGCCCCACAACGCGTGATCCGCGCGGATCTGTCTATCCAGTTCCGCCGGCGTGCTGGGCGAGGGCGTCATGCCGAGCGCGCGGATGCGCTCCTGCACGTCGGGCATGTTGAGTATGCGCACGAGAGCTGCATTCAACTGATTGACGATAGTGCGCGGCGTCCCGGCGGGGGCGACCATCCCGTACCACTCGACCACGTTGCCGAACTCTTTGAAACCAGCTTCGACCGCGGTGGGCACCTCGCGCAGCGCGTCGATGCGCGTGGCGCCCATCACTCCCAGCGGCCTCAACCTGCCCGCCTTCACATGGGGCACGACCGACGTGGGGTTGGAAATCATGGTGTTGACATTGCCGCCCAGGAGATCGAGCACCGCGGGTCCGGCCCCCTTGTACGGCACGTGAGTCAGGTTCACGCCCGCGGCAAGCTTGAACAACTCGCCGCCCAGATGCTGCAGCCCCCCACTGGTGGCGAACGTCACCTTGCCGGGATGCTGCTTTGCGTATGCAACGAGCTCCGTGAGCGAAGCCGCCGGCAGCGACGGATGCGCGGTCATGACCATGGCCTGCTCCGTGTAGCGCGTCAGCCCGGCGAAGTCCTTCAGTGCGTCGTAACCCACCTCGCGGAAGATGTGCGGGTTCACCGCCATCGTGCCGGAGTGCGCGAACAGGATGGTGTAGCCGTCCGGCGGGGACTTTGCAGTGATCGCCGTAGCGATGCTGCCCTGGGCCCCGCCTCGATTATCGACAACGATCTGTTGCTTGAGTATCTCGGTGAGCCTGGGCGCCATGATGCGCGACACGGCGTCGGTGCCGCCGCCGGGCGGTGCGGCCACGATCCAGCGGATCGGGCGCGTCGGGTAAACCTCGTCCGCCCACGCCGGCAAGCTTACACAGAATGCCAGGATGCAAAATGTGCAGCGAAATTCCCTGGTGCAGAGTTCCATGCCTCCCCCGGACGGCTCCTGGACGGTGCTCCAGCATACCAGCCAGTGCATGTCGAAATTGCCGATGATTTCATCGAACTCGCTCAGCGAGCATCTGGCCTGCGCCCAGGCTTCCGGCATCGCGTCGAGCATCGCTGGTTCCATCCTGCGTGCGTCCTTCTGGGGAAACTCCGTCACCTGTGAAGGGTTTTTCAACTATGGAATACCCGTATCGGCCGGATATTGCCGAGGGCCGGCCGGGTATTGCCGAGGGCGAAAATACGAGTTATTCGTAAATTCAATGACTTAGTCGATCTGGCCCGCGGTTTGCTTAGTGCAATCGTATGAACCCACGGGATACCGATCTTTCAACACCCAGCGCTTCACGTGATGGATGCAACGACGCTGCCCGTCGCTACCCTGACGAATTGATCGCGGCGATACACGAACTGATTGATGAGTTGAAAGACATCCGGACAGTCGGCCAGAACGCGCTGGGGCGTCTAGGTGCGCTGACTGAGCGCAAGGTCACCTAGCTGCGGGCGCCGTCGTCGTGGTGCCGGCGTTGGGGAATTCTTCACGCGAAAATCATGCTCGGACACGGGCTAACCTCGGAGGTCGAGGTCAGCTGAAAGATGCAACTTACCACCCTGCTCAGGGAAATCCGCCGTCGATCCCGATCTCTGCCTGAGCCGCAGATTGATCCGCTGCAGGTCATCTGCCAGCGCTGGCGTGCAAACCCCGAAACCCTGGAAAACAAGACGCTGATGCGGATCGCGCGCGCCATCGAAGAAGGACGCGGAGATTTCGACGACGCGGATATCTGGGCGCTCAGCCAGGAAGCGCTCGGTCTGCTCGATGCGTTGATCGGGCGGAAGATTTCCAGCTAGCACTTTGCCGCGTGCTGTTGCTCCGAGCGGGTGGTGCGCCCGTCTATCGTGACCGTCCAGCACCCGGGCGTGCGATGTTCTTTGTTGCAGGCGGCGGATGTGCTCAAACCAGCTTCTTGAGTTTCTCCGAAAGCCGTTCAAACCTTGCATCTATTTCGCGGAAAGCTCCCTCAGCCTTCCTGATCTCCCCGCGCATACGCCTGCGCTCGATTGCCCGGATAGCGGCCTGCCCGAGGCGCTCGATACGGTCTTTTATCAGATAGTCGTCTGCGCCGTTCTTCATGGCGTTCACCGCGTTAGGCTCAGAAATCGTTCCGGATACGATAATGAAGGGCACATCCAACGCGCGCTCGCGCACCATCTCCAGAGCGATCTTGCTGCTAAATTGCGGGAGGGCATGGTCGCAAAGAATCAGATCAAAGTCAGGAGAAAGCAGGTTGGTGAAGCTCTCTCTTGTATCTGCTATGACTGCATGCGTTTCAAATCCCGCTTTCCGCAATTCACACAGCATGAGCTCGGCATCAAGCGAATTGTCCTCGATGAGAAGAATTCGGAGCGGGACAGGCACGCTCATATGAAAGCCCGTTCTTGCAACACGCCCGCGAGCTTGTGAGCCGCACGCATAAAGGGGGCCGATGAAGGAAGCATGCGCCAATTCCATCCGTTGGGCAGTCAGGCTCTTGCTGACGTCATGTAGATAAGAAACGACAGCCGCGCTAACGCTACTTGTTGCGACGGCTCCAGCGCGCCACCAACCTCAGCCCGGCCAACCCCGCACCGATCAGCCCAGGGTCGCCGGCGCCGGTACCCTGGCGGGCACCGAATTCGCCGTGCCGAGCCCGCGCGCCGGGAGCAGCGCCCGGCGTTGTCGGAATTCTTTACAAAATCGCCCTTCCGCACGCGATTTGACGAGCCCAAGCACTATGTATACCAGATGACATAACCTATTGATAATCATCAGTACATTATCCGCATACGCCTCGCGTCAGAAGCGGGTTGTTAAATTTACCGACACATTCCGCTGTGAGACATGGGAAAACCCTCACCGCCCGCGTTGTCGGGATCTCCGACGGCGACACGATCACGGTTCTAGTGGAGCAACGAGCAAAACGCGCCTGCACTTTGCAGACCCTTTTGTTTGAAGTGGCGCGCCACATTGCAGGAGATGCCTTTTTGGGCATACTCCTCCGGACACGCTGGCGGGGGCGGGAGTGCGGAGCCGGGCCGGGCTTTCCGGCGGCGTGATGCGACGTGAGAAGGGGGGCTACGTATGAGGCTTTGCGCCGTTCTCGTTGTTGCCGCGACGCTGGGCTTCCCGGCCGTTGCGGCGCCGGGCAAGCAGCCGGAGCAGACGGCGAAGCCACGACAGCTGAACCTGGAGAACAAGCCCTGGAAGGGCGATTTCGACGCGATGCTCCAGCGGCGCATGATCCGCGTGCTGGTGCCCTACAGCAGGACCCTCTACTTCGTGGACAAGGGGCGCGAGCGCGGCGTCACTGCCGACCATGTGCGGGACTTCGAGCGCTATCTCAACAAAAAGTACGCCAGGCAGCTCGGCAAGCGTCCGCTCACCGTGTACATCATCGCGACCACCCGCGACAGGCTCCTCACCGGGCTCGACGAGGGCCTGGGGGACATCTCGGCGGGCAACCTGACTGCCACCGAGGGGCGGCGCAAGGTCGTCGATTTCGCCGTCTTCCCCGACGACACACCGGTACAGGAGCTGCTCGTGACGGGCCCCGCGTCGCCCGCGATCACCACGCTCGACGACCTGTCCGGCAGGACGATCCACGTCCGCAAGGCGACCAGCTATTACGAGAGCGTGCTGGCGCTGAACGAGCGCTTGAAAAAGGCGGGCAAGGCACCGGCCCGGATCGCCGAGCTGCCCGATGCCCTGGAGGACGAGGACAAGCTCGAAATGCTCAACGCCGGCCTGTTCGAGTTCGTGGTGGTGGACGACTGGAAGGCCCGCATGTGGGCGCAGATCCTGCCGAAGATCAAGGTGCGCGAGGACCTGGTCCTGCGCGCCGAGGGCCACATCGGCTGGGCCGTTCGCAAGGGCAGTCCCCGGCTCGTCGCCGAGCTCACGGACTCCTACCGGGACATCATCGTCAGGCAGGGCGGCCTCGACAGGCTGCGGGCGCAGTACCACAAGCGCATCAAGCAGATCACGAACAACACCGGCAGCGCGGAGTGGCGGCGTTTCGAGCAGACGATCAAGCTGTTCGAGAAGTATGGCGAGAAGTACGGGTTCGATCCCCTGATGCTCGCCGCGCAGGGCTACCAGGAATCACGGCTCGACCAGAGCGCGAGGAGCCACGTGGGCGCGATCGGCGTCATGCAGATCATGCCGCCCACCGGCAAGTCCATGGCGGTCGGCAACATCCACGAAATCGAGCCCAATATCCACGCCGGCGCGAAGTACATGGACCAGTTGATGGCGCGCTATTTTCCCGACGCCAGGTTCACCGAGGAGGTGAGGCCGCTCTTCGCCTTCGCGAGCTACAACGCCGGGCCCGGCAACATAGCGAAGATGCGCAGGGAAGCCGTGAAACGCGGCCTGAACCCGGACAAATGGTTCAACAACGTCGAAATCGTCACGTCCGAGCGGATCGGCCTCGAAACCACTGCTTACGTGCGCAACATCTACAAGTACTACACGGCCTACAGGCTCGCGCTCGACGTACAGCGGGCGCAGCGGGCGGCGCGCGAGAACGTGCGAAAGTAGGGCGCACGGGATTCAAACAACACGTGGACATGCCGGGGGGCGACGAGGATACTGGCCCGAACGGAAACGGTTCTGTTGGGAAGGGGAGCGACAATGCGACGCTTGTTCGTGCCGATCCTGGTGTTTGTCGCGGCGTTGAGCCTGAACGGTTGTGCGGGTCTGCCGGGCCGAGAGCCGGTTCAGGTCACGGTGGCCGACATCGAATCGTTGCCGGGAGAAGGTCTCGAAGTCAGGATGATGGTAAAGCTGCGGGTCCAGAATCCCAATGACGCGCCGGTTGCGTACGACGGCGTCTACGTGAAGCTGGACGTGCTGGACAAGACCTTCGCCACCGGCGTCAGCGACGAACGGGGCAGCGTCCCCCGCTTCGGCGAATCCGTGATCGCCGTGCCCGTGACGATCTCCACATTGCGCGTGGCGCTCCGCGCGCTCAGCTTCGTGCTCGACGGCAAGCCAACCGAAAAGGTCAGCTACAAGTTGAGCGGGAAACTCGACGGCCCGGGCTTTGGATCGATGAGATTCCAGGCGGACGGGGAGCTTGCGCTTCCGAAACCCTAGCATCGAATTGAAAAAGCCCGCGCATTGAAGCGCAGGCTTGGGAAATGTGGCGCTCCCAGAGGCGTAACCCCGGCGTAGAGTTAGAACCGTTCGTCCAACTCCTTGATATCTGGCGCGCCAGACAGGATGAATCTGGGCACTGGGAGGAGCACCTGCTAACGTTCTGACCTATCCGCGCGCGGGTGCGATTACTGAAAAGGCACAACGAGCAGGCGACGCATCGTTGTCATATCACTTCCCTTTCGCCAGCGGCTTCGCGAGCGCCCGCAATTCCTTGATGAAGAGCGTCGCGATCGGGTTCGGCGTGCGATTCTTGACCGTTATGATGTCTACGGGCCGTGTCTTCGTCCGCGCCGGCAAGATCCTCACCCGCCGCCCTGCCGCGCCGAAGCGCAGCATCGATGCTGCGACCATGGTGAGGAAACCGCCGGTTTCGGCCAGACCAATGCGCACCGACATCGAGTTGGAGGTCACACGGGGCTTGGGCGTCGTCACGCCGACGGAGCGGAAGGCTTCGTCGATCCAGAGCCACCCCACAGTGTTCGCTTCGGGCAGCACCCAGACCTCGCCGGCGAGATCGGCGAGTTCAATCCGGCGCCGGCGCGCCCAGCGGTTGTCCAGTCCGGCCACGACCGACATGTGGTCCTCGTAGAGCGGGTCCGAATTGAGGTCGCCGGCCGCCGAGTCCCAGAGGCGGCCGATCCCGACATCGATCCTGCGCTCGCGCAGCATCCGGCAGCAGACCGGCGTGTCGCCCTCCATGACGCGCCATTCGATCTGCGGATAACGCGCGGCCAGGCGAGCGACCGCGGCGGTGACGAAATCGACACAAGGCGGGGCGGCGCCGATCCGCACATCCCCGGCCGTGGGATCGGCGAGGAATTCGATATCCTGTACGCCGCGGCGCATTTCGTCGAACACCGCCGTGCCGCAACGGATGAAGGAGCGACCATAGGCGGTCGGCTCGACGCCCTGCGACGTGCGGTCGAGGAGACGCACGCCGAGCGCATGTTCGAGATCGGCGATGGTCTTCGACACGACCGGCTGCGAGATGGCGAGCCGCTCCGCCGCTTTGGCCATGCTCCGCGTCTCAGCAACGGCGAGAAGGACGTGCAGGTCGCGCAGCTTGACGCGCCGGCCGATCCGGTCGCTCCACGGCATGGAACTACTCCCTATAGCCGAACGGCTATAACAATATCGATGTTTCGAACTTCCGTCGATAGGCTGCCAGGCGTAACGTAACCGCTGTCACCGGTCGCGTCGGGCGTCCTCATTCCGGCGCAACGATCACCGATGGAGGTATCGCGATGCTGAGCCGCAGAGTATTTCTCGCCTCGCTCGCGCTCTCCGCGCTGCCGGTCCTGTCCCGCGTTGCACGGGGCCAAACCTATCCGACGAGGCCGGTGAGGTTGATTGTCGGCTTCACACCCGGCAGTGCGCCCGACATCGTCGCGCGCCTGATGGGTCAATGGCTGTCGGGAAGGCTGGGCCAACAATTCCTTGTCGAAAACCGACCTGGTGCCGGCGGCAACATCGGCACCGAAGTGGTGGTGCGGGCACCCGCGGATGGCTACACGCTCCTCCTGGTGGGTGCGCCGAACGCGATCAGTGCCACGCTCTATGACAAGCTCAGCTTCAATTTCCTTCGCGATATCGCGCCGGTCGCGGGCATCGAACGCACACGCCTCGTGTTGGTGGTGCATCCATCATTCCCGGCCACGACAGTCCCCGAGTTCATCGCCTACGCCAAGGCCAACCCGCGCAAAATCACGATGGCGTCGCCGGGCAACGGAAGTTCACCTCATGTATCTGGCGAGTTGTTCAAGATGATGGCGGGTATCGACATGATCCACGTGCCCTATCGCGGCGGAGGTCAGGTAATGGCGGATCTGATCGCCGGACAGGTGCAGGTCAGTTTCATCGGGCTGACTGTGGCAATCGAGCACATCAGGAGCGGCAAAGTGCGTCCGCTTGCGGTAACCACCGAGACCCGCTCGGATGTGCTACCGGATATCCCGACCGTGGGCGATTTCGTGCCCGGATACGAGGCAAGCGCCTTTTGGGGCATCGGCGCACCTCGGAATACGCCTGCCGAAATCATCGACAGGCTCAACAAGGAAATCAATGCCGGTCTTTCCGATCCCAAGCTAAGGGCACGCCTCGTTGAGGGTGGCGGTACGTTGCTTGCTGGCTTGCCCGCCGATTTTGGCAGGTTCATCGGCGATGAGACCGAGAAGTGGGCCAAGGTTATCAAGTTTGCCGGCATCAGGCCGGATTGATCCTCGGGATGCCGCCAGATATGCGCATGCGCGTTCTCGAAATCGGACCCAATGTCGCACATGGAGCTTACGTTGCCATGCCCGCTCCGTTATCTGCAACACCGGGCGTGACCACGCCCGACGGAGAATTGGCCACAGTCAGAAAAGAAAAAGGGGCTGCATCGCTGCAACCCCTGATGTCACTGGCGCGCCGGGTGGGATGAATCTGGGCACTGGTCGGAGGTAATCTGCACGTCCATGACCCCTATAGCGCCTCGCTCTACGCGGGAAGCATAACAGCCGCCCGAAGTCCGAGATGCGAGGGAATGATTGAGGTGCGGATTACCTGATAAGAAGACATGCGATCCCTACAAACGAACTTGGCGGGGTCTTGATCGACGGTCCTGTCGGGCAATGGCGGTGCCGGCGTAACCGAGTTCGACCGGCCGGAATCAGATTCAGGCAGCAGATCCACCGGGCTGCGAACGCCCCCGCCGCCAACCTTGAGCACGTGGGTGTAGATCATTGTCGTTGCCACGTCGCTGTGTCCGAGGAGCTCCTGGATCGTCCTGATGTCATACCCGGCCTGCAGCAGATGGGTCGCGAAGGAATGTCTCAGCGTGTGCGGGGTCGCCGGCTTAGTGATACCGGCGAGCTCGGCTGCACGTTTGAAGGCGCGCTGGAAGGTCTGATCGTACATGTGGTGCCGGCGCACCAAGCCGGTCCGCGGATCAACCGAGTGCGTTGCCTGCGGGAATACCCAGAACCATGCCCACGACGAACCGGCGCGCGGATACTTGCGCTCGAGCGCGAACGGCATTTCCACACCGCCTCGTCCCTCGGCCTGGTCCGTACTCCAGAGAAATCTCGCGCGTGCGATCTGCTCCCGCAGAGCGGGTATCAGGCGCTGGGGCAGCATCACCGCGCGATCCTTTCTCCCCTTTCCTTCACGAACGATGATCGCTCCTCGTTCGAAATCCACGTCCTTGGTCCGAAGCTGAAGGGCTTCGGTGATACGCATGCCTGTGCCGTACAGAAGCTGCGCGAACAGTCGATGCTCACCGTCCATGAACGCGAGTATTCGGGCGACTTCCTCGATCGTAAGCACGACCGGCAGATGCCGCTGGGTGCGCGGGCGGCCGATCTGCGTCATCCACGGCAGCTCTTTTCCCAGTACCTTGCCGTAGAGAAACAGCAGCGCCGAGAGAGCCTGTTTGTGAGTCGATGCGGACAAATTGCGCTCGTTCGCAAGCCAGGACAGAAACACCTCAACCTCTGGCCCGCCGAGTGTCTCGGGATGGCGCAAGCCATTGAATCGAATGAACATGCGTACCCAATACACGTACGACTCCTCCGTGCGTACGCTATAGTGAAGATAGCGGATGCGCTCCCGAAGCCGATCGAGCAGCTTGCCGGATTTCAGGGGAGGAAGAGGAGCGCCGGTTTTCACGGATCGATTGGTGCTGGTTGAATATACAGTATATGACCATTAACTCACTCAGGCAAAGGGAATATTTCCCCACTCTCGCCAATAAGTTATGGAGACACCCGGCCAAGTTCGGGCGCAGGTCAGTCTCCCCATATCAAAGTTAGTCCTCAATCAGGGATGACCACCAACTCGGGACTGACTGACCGCCGCCTCTTGGGGGCATGGCGATCTGATGGACGATTGACGCGGCGGGAGTGGATCTTCCCCAAGACTTCGACGCCGAGGGGTCGTGCCCTCGTCCTTAGAGCATTCGGAAAGTTGATTTTCCGATACACCCGCACGCGCGTATATTTTGAGTATCAGGGAGATGGGGATTATTACCCGTACAGGGTCCTCGCATCTGACGCTGAAACGGTCGCCATTTTAAAAATGTCGCCTGAAGGTAATGAGATTGTCCATATACACTTCACCGGTTCAAACCTCTACTGGATAAGCGCCGGACGCAATCGTGAGTTTTTCCGGAAGATTGAGGACTAACCAGCCAATCCATTCTGACGCGACGAGCGCTGCGCTGTCTCGCGCGCAGATGATTGGCGCACGTTAGACCTCTAGGGACTGGCTAGGCTGCCGAAGAAAGGACTTTTCATGCGAGTTGCTTCTGCACTCTTCTGCGTCATCATCCTGTTGCAGGGCTGCGCCGGAACAGTGCAGCAGCCTGCAACTGAACGAGCAGTTGCTGACGCTATCGGTTGCTTCCCCGATTCGTGGAACCGGGGTGATATGGTCGCCTTTGGCCACTGTTTCGCGATGGACGCCGATTTTGTAAATGTGACTGCGGCGTGGTGGAAGGGACGTGCTTCTATCCAGAAGAACCATGCGTATTTGCTCGGAACGATCGATGGATCTGACAGAGACGGTGTGACGCTGCCGCCTCAAAGTTATGGCATTTTCAAAGCGACCACCCTGACCTTCAAGTCGACTGAACTGCGATCCCTGCGTCCTGATGTTCAGATTGCGCGCGTTGCGTGGCAGATTACGGGTGACGCTCGAACTCCGCAGCCGCGCAATGGGCTCTTGATGATCGTGATTACAAGTAGCGGCGGTCGCTCGGAGATTGCGGCTGTGCAAAACACCGAAATTGCTCGCCCAATCAAATAATCGGTACTGTGGGTGTCGGTGCGTCACGCTTCAGGTCTAACTTTAGGTCGAACGGACGGGCCGTGAGCGCAGTGCCACATCAACCGTTTGCGCTGACCCGCCGTTCACCAATGCGTTAGGCAAGGCAGCAGCCCTCTCGAGTTTCAAATAAGCACAAAAGCAACTGCGAATTGACGAACAATAGAGGAAAAACTTATGCCGTCTGTGGAACAGAACAAGCTTAGACGCGCGGGTACTGGTTTACGCGCGTTAGATCCTGAGCGTGCCTGGCCCGGGTTTACCCTATTTGCTCTCTACCAAAGCGCAGGAAGCACGGTCTATCTGATCGACATCGAGGGCAACATCGTCCACACCTGGCGGATGCCTTACCCTGCTCAATATGGTCGCCTGACCGAGACGGGCACTCTCTTCTACAATGGCAAGACACCGGAAACGTCAGACCGCTTTATCTCGGGTAAACCTTATAAAATAGGCGCCGTGATGGAAGTCGATTGGAACGGGCGCGTGCTGTGGGAGGT
>Ga0075429_100003213_pt1 | contig 13905 bp, 10 predicted proteins | sample RhiMetdeltSRZDD3_FD_75295 | JGI IMG/M metagenome (GOLD analysis project Ga0075429, IMG submission 75295) | Populus rhizosphere microbial communities from Tennessee, USA - Rhizosphere MetaG P. deltoides SRZDD3 | ecosystem: Host-associated > Plants > Roots > Rhizosphere > Soil | place: USA... | reverse complement strand
CGACGATGTACCCGGTGCCGGTGGTGTCGCCCTGGGCCACGCCGGCGACGCCTTTGGCGATGCCGAAGTCCATGAGCCGCACGTCGCCGCTCGCGTCGAGCATGATGTTCGACGGCTTGAGGTCGCGATGGACGATGCCGACCTTGTGGATGGCCTCCAGGCCGAAGGCGGCCTGGAGCGCGACCTTCAGTACCTCGGCGGGCGGCAGCGGGCCGCGCTCCTTGAGGATGCGCTTGAGATCCGTGCCGCGCACGCGCTCCATCGAGATGTAGCGCAGCCCGCCGTCCACGCCGTACTCGTGGATCCGGCACACGTTTCCGTGGCTCACCCGCCGCGCGAGCTTGATCTCGGAGAGGAAGCGCTGCTCCACGCCGGGCGCGTCCGCGAGCTCGTCGCGGATGACCTTGAGGGCCACCGCCTCGTCCAGCATGCGGTCGTGCGCCTCGTAGACGATCCCCATCCCCCCGTGGCCGAGGACGCCCTGGATCTCGTAGCGGCCGGCGACGATCGTGCCCGCGGCGAGCGGAGCGGACATGGGCTAGTCGGTGCCGAGGCCGAATTCTTCCAGCCGCCGATAAAACGTATCGGCGGAGATCTGCAGGATCTCGGCGGCACGGCGCTTGTTGCCCTTCGTGTACTCGAGGGCACGGAGGATCTGCGCCTTCTCGAGATCCTGGATCGCCTCGCGCATCGGGCGCGGCGGCTCGTCGGCGGGTCCGGCGGCGTGAGCGGCCGCCGGCAGGTGCCGCCGCAGGTAGTCGGGCAGGTGCGTGGGAAGGATCACGTCGCCGTCCACCAGGCACACCGCGCGCTCGACCACCTGCTGCAGCTCGCGCACGTTGAAGGGCCAGTCGTGGCGCGCGAGGGCGGCGAGGCTTTCGGGGGCAAAAGTCTTCCGCGGCGAGGGGTCGTGCCGGCCGAGGAAGTGCTCGACGAGGAGCGGCACGTCGTCCGCGCGCTCGCGCAGCGGCGGGACCGCGACGACGTGGCCCAGACGCGCGAGCAGGTCGCCGCGGAAGGCGCCGCGCTCGGCCTCCTTCTCCACGCCGCGGTTGGTGGCAGAGACGATGAGAGCGTCGATGCGCCGCGGCTCGGTGTCGCCGACACGGTACAACTCGCCGGAGTCGAGAAACCGCAGCAGCTTCGCCTGCAGGGAGAGCTCGACGTCCCCCACCTCGTCGAGGAAGAGCACGCCGCCGTGGGCCAGCTCGAGCCGGCCCTTCTTGTCGCGGGTGGCTTCGGTGAAGGCGCCGCGCACGTGGCCGAACAGCTCCGACTCCGCCAGCGTCGGCGCCAGGGCGGGTATCGGCACCGGCACGTAGGGCTTGCCTTCCCGGCCGCTGTTCGCGGCATACGCGCGGGCGAACAGCTCCTTGCCCGTGCCCGTCTCGCCGCGCAGCAGCACGCGCGCGCCACCCCGGGCCAGGCGCTTCAGCGTGTCGTAGGCCGTGAGCAGCGCCGGCGAGCGTCCGACGATCCGGTGCCGCAGCAGCTCGCCCTGCAGCATCTGCAGCCGCTCGTCGGTCTGCTCGTGGTCCTGGGCGCGCTCCAGGACGAGAGACGAGTACAGCGAGATGGCGGTCAGGAACTCGAGGTCCTCCGGCGTGAACGCGCGCCGGTCGCCGCGATTGTCGAGGTAGATCACGCCGCGCACCGGCTTGCCGCCGAGGGGCACGCACATGACGGAGCGGATGCGAAACCGCTGGATGCTCTCCGAGCCCTGGAGGTCGGCGTCTTTCTGCACGTCGGAGCCGAGCACGGCCAGGCCGCTCTCGCTCGTGCGCTCGAGCACGGTGTGGCTGAGCTTCCAGCCCGCCGGCGGTCCGCTGAGGTCGAGGCCGTGCGCGGCCAGGACACGATAGCGGCCCCCGTCGACGGCGAGGATGCAGGCGTGGTCGGGATTGAGGTGCGCGACGATCGTGTCCTGGATGGCGGCGATGACCTGCGCGGGGTCGCGCGGGGCCAGGAGCTGCCGCCCGATGTCGTAGATCGCGAGGAAGCGTGCGCCCGCGCCGGAGGGCCGCGCCAGGCTCGGCAAGGGCGCGCGGGGATCGAGTGTCGTCTCGTCGACGAGCGGGCGCGCCGGCCGCGGCTCTTCCACGACGTGTATTAGACACCACCTCTCCGTGTGCATGCCGCGTCAGCGCGTGTCGATCCGCGCCGCCCACACCGTGATGCGCGCGCCGTCGTAGGCCGACCACGCGACCCATGCGTTTTCCTGCGCCATCGCGACGTGGTGTGCCAGGACGTCGCCGGAGACGTCCGTTCCGACGCGGCGGACCATGGCCCACCCGCGGTCGCGAGTCCTATGGTTCACCCATAACCCGCCGGCGGCGCGCCACGCGGCGAGGGCCGCGCCCTCGCCGGAAACGGCGAGCTGCGGCGCGGCGGGAAGCCAGGCGCCCTCGTGGGTCTCGATGCGCTCCAGCGGGGTCCATCCGGCTGTCGTGCGGCGGCTCGCCCAAATACCGGCGGGCGCCTGGAACACGTCGGAGTCCCCTTCGGGCCGAACGACGAGGGCCACCGCGTCGCCGCGCCGGTCGACACCCAGCGCGCGGACCGACGCGACGTGCGGCACGGACGGCCCATCGGGCCGCCATTCCGAGTCGCGGGGACCATAGGCCCCCGTCAAGGTCGACGGAGGAGGGCCGATCGACCACGTCCACGTCGCCACGACATCGCCGGCTGGACCGGCGGCCGCCTCGACATCGTCGATGTACCAGACGGTGCCCGACACGGCCACCGGCGGCGTCCAACCTCCCGGCGTCCATCGCCGGCCGACGAGCCGGGCGTGCGGATGGTGCGCGCTCAGGTCCTGCACCCACAACAGCCGCAGCGCACCGAGGCCGTTCGAAACCACATGCACGTCGAACAGACCGGCGCCCGTCTCGTCCGTACCCACCTGCTCGCGCTCGCTCCAATGCGCGCCGTCGTACCGGCTGATCCACACGGCGCGCTCCCGCGACGGTGCCCAGGCCAGCAGCGGAGAGCCGCGCTCGTCCCGGCTCAACTCGAAGTTCGCGTTGAGGCCGAGATCGATGGGCGTGGCGGCCCCAGGCCGGCCGCTGGAGTCGATCGGCACTGTCCAGTGTTTCCTCACGCCGCCGTCGTTCTGCATGGCCACGACCACGGCACCGTCGTGCGTGGAAACGATCGCGAGCCGCGCCGATGTGCCCGGCAAGTCGATCGGAGCCGCCTGGGCCGGCGGCCAGGTGTCGTCGCGGCGCGGGCGCGTCGACCATATCCGCGTGCCGCCCGGTTCCTCCGAGATCCAGGCGAGCAGCGGCCGGCCGTCGTCGAGACTCACCAGGCTCGGGGCGCCGCCGTAGACGGCCACGCCGTCCACGTAACGCACACGGCCGGCCTCACCGACCGCCATCGAGGGGGGAGCCGACCGGGTCGGTGCCGGCGTCGGCACCGGGCTCGGACCCGACGTCGTGGGCTCGACTCCGCCGCACGCGCCGGCGCAGCACAATGCCAGCCAGAGCGGCGCGCGCACCGTCATCGTGATCTCCCCTCGCGCCCGCTGGCCCACAGCGAGGTCCGCGAGCTTGGTTCCGGGAGCGTCCACAGGGCGAGCGCGCCACCGCCGTCGTCCATGCCGAGCTCCAGTGAATCGACGCGACGGCCCTCGTCATTCGGAATACGAACGGCGGACTCCCAGACACCGGCGCGAAAGCGCCGGCTCCACAATCGCCAGCGCGTGAGGTCTGCCTGCCGCCAGGCCACGACGATCTCGCCGTCCGCGTTCGTCGCGACCACCGGCATCGTCTCGTTGCCCTCGCCGACACCCACGAGCTCGTCGCCCATCCACCCGCGCCCCGGAACGTAGCGTCGCGCATGGATCTGGACCGCGGCGCCCGCGTGCGCCGCCCAGGACACGGTCGCGCTCCCGTCCGAAGCCACCGCGAGGCGTGGCTTGTGCTCATTGGGAACGGCGTGATCGGCGAGACGCTGCCGTTCAGGTGCGCCGCCCGGCTCGAGTCGCGCCGCCCATTCGACCAGCTGCGCACCGGCACTCTCCCGCCAGGCCAGGAAGACACGGCCCACGGCATCGACGCCCATCTCGAACGGGGTGTCCCAGCGAGCCGTCGCCGCCACGACGATCTCCGGCGTCCATGAGCCGCCCGCCGGCCGGCGGCTGAGCCTCAGCTCTCCGGTCACGGGGCCATTGGCGGGATAGAGGCCCTTCACCCAGGCCGCGATCTCGTTGCCGGCGGGATCGACGGCGAGGCGCGGGTTGAAATGCGGGCCGTCGGACGACACGCGCTCGGCCTCGGTCCATCGGCCGTCGATGGAGCGCCCTGCCCACAGCGCGCGCGCGGTCGGCCACAACGCGGACACGTTTCCATCGTCGTGCGCCGCGATCCGCACCATGCCGTCGAAGCTGAGCCTCTCATCGTAGGGAATCACACCGAGGACGTGTGGACGGCCGAGCATCGATCCGGCGGCGAACGATGCGGCCTCCACCACCCCGTTCGTGACCCACGCCGCATGGGCGGTGCCGTCGCCGCGCACCGCGATGTCCGGGGCGTAGTGCGTCTGCCCCTGGCGTTCCGCCGGTGTCCAGGCTCCGCTCGGGAGCCGGCGAGTCACCCAGACGAAGGGCCCGGTGTACACGTTCGCGTCGCTGCGCGACCAGAGCGCCATAGCGGTTTGCCCCGCCCGCGCGACGGCGAGGCGCGGTGCGTTGCCGTCCGCCGCCACCTGGCGCGGGGCTTCCCACGACGCCGCCGACTCGCCCGACGGCTCCGTCGGCCCGCCCTCATGGCACGCGGTGGCCGCCGCCGCCACGAGGGCGGCGGCGGTTGCGACCCGTCCCGCGTTCACGACCGCGTGCCGGCGACGATGTAGGTGAACCGATGCTCACCGAACTCGGGACACATCACGACCCCGCTGCCGCGCACGTTCAGGCGCCGATCGAACATGCCACCGCTATAGGCGACGTTGGCGGCGGCGGGACACGGTCCCTGCGGCGGCTTCGGCCCGCCGGAGACGAACTGGACCGTTCCGTCGGCGGCGATGCTGCCCGTGAGATCGAACGACACCGCGGGGCACGGGCTGCCCACGACGGCGAAGCCGGTGATGCGGTCGGCCGCCTGGTTCGTGGGGTTCGGCTGCTGAGTGATCGTGATCGAGCCGGAGCACGTGAACGAGGTCATGAACCCGTCCGACGTGCGCAGCACCTGGTGCACCCAGAAGCTCGAGCTGCTGTAGATGCCGGCGACGTTCGGGATGCTGCCCGGGCGCGAGCCGGATCCGGGGCCGGCCACATCGTCGGAGCCGCAGGCCCCGAGGTACAGCGCGCTCATCACGACCGCCACGACCGCTGTCCTGTTCGTCGTCTTCATTGCGACCTCCATGCCCACCGCCAGGAGCAATGGAGATGCCGTCGCGAGGGAGGCCGCCGGCCGCGGCAAGTCCCGTGTTTACAGCAGGGCCTCGCGCGGCGGGCGTACGACGATCGGAGACCGTACGACGGTCGGACGTCGCACGGCGTGCTCGCTCAGGGAATGGCGATATTCGACGTCGGCAGGTTGTAGCCCCTCACCCGCAGGTACGGAAGCTGGCCGCCGAGATCCGCCGTGCGATACCGCGCGGTGAGCGTCGTGGACTCGCCGGGCCAGAGCGTGACGTAGTTGTCGTTGTACGTGACGGGCACGACCTCGAGGCCGTCCTGCCCGGCGGTGACCTCGGCGCGCACGAAGAACGCCAGTGCAGTCGCGCTCGTGTTGTGCAGCGTGATCGTCGTCGTCTCCTCGCCGGAGGCGGCGGTGCGCGCCGCGGTGGCGGCGAGGCTGCTATTGGAGGCCAGGGTGGAAAGGCCGGTGAGGTTCGCGTAACTCTTGATCGCCGTCTTGTACCAGGTCGCGTGGTTGCCGAGCACGTCCTTCGTCGTCGAATACCAATACAGGTTCTGGCTGACGAGCTGGCCCGTCGCGCTGCGGAGCTGGAGGCGAATGAAGTACGTCGTCGAGAGCCCGGTGAGCGCCGGCACCGTGAGCACAGGAGTGGCCGCATTCGCCGGCACGTTCACCGTGGCCTGCGTCGTGTACTGCTGCGCCAGGGTCGGGATGTTGTAGACAGTGACGGTGGCGCTCATGCCGCTCTGCGGAGTGAGCGTGGAGTTGACGACCTTCACGGCGCCGGTGAAGTAATCGTAGAGGATGTGCACCGGCTCGTTGGCCTTCTTGGTGCCGAAGTAGCCGCCGCCGGGCTTGAAGTAGTAGTCGTACAGGCTCCAATGCACGGAAGGCCAGGCGTTGTTCTGCATCCAGAAGATGGTGCCGAACGTCTTCGTGTGCTGGTTGCCGCTCCAGGCCTCGAAGAAGGCCCGCTCCGACTCGTAGTTCTGCAGCTCCGACTTGCGGGAGAAGTCGGCGGCGCTGGTGGCGGTCCCGTAGCGCTTGTCGAGCGGAGTCGAGAAGAACGAGATGGTGTCGAACGGCCGCTTGCCCGCGTGGTAGTTCCAGACGGTGCCGATCGGCCAGAGGTCCCCGGGGGCGATGAAGCGCTGCAGGCTCTCGAGCGGCGGCGGCGCCTCCATGCCCTCCTCGGCGGTCGTGCCAAAGGCGCTCCCCGCCTTCGACGTGTCCCAGAAGAGCACCGGCGGCTCCCAGACGTAGGGTCCGTCCATCTTCACACCCGCGTTCGGGTTCGACCAGGTGGCCACGTTGTCGAGGGTCGGGTTCTGCCAGTGCAGGGAGGCGGCGGTCGACTTCCACTGCGCGAGAACACCCGCGCCCGGAGGGTTGTCGCTGCCATAGGTCCACACCATCGCGCTGGCGTGCGCGCGCAGCGCGCGCATCTGGCTCGTGAGCGAGGCGTTCGCCACCGCCGTCTGCTCCGCCGTCCAGTTCCGGTCCTGCGCCCACTTGCTGCAGCAGACGAAGCCGGCCATCACCATGATGCCTTCGCGGTCGGCAATGTCGTACAGCTCGTCGTTGCCCAGCGTGCCTTCGAAGCGGACGATGTTGAGGCCCATGTCCTTCACGTAGCGCATGTGCGCCTCGTTGGTGGGGGTGTCCCAGCGCTGGAGCATGTCCCAGACGTAGCCGCCGCCGCGATAGAGGATGTTCTGGCCGTTGACCTTGTAGCCGGCGAAGGAGACGCCGTTCACGGTGGTGCGGTAGTCGGAGAATTCGCGGACACCGAACGCCACCGACTGCGTGTCCGACGTCGCGGTGCCGACGTTGAATGAGACCGACAACTGGTAGAGCTCGGGGCGGCCGAACTGGTAGGGCCACCAGAGGGCCGGGCTCGCCACCCGCAGCGCGGCGAAGGCAGCGGGGTCGAACACGATTTCGCGGCGCTCGTTGGCGGCCAGCGTCACGTTCTGGCTGACGGTGATCGTCGGGAAGCCGGACTTGGTGATGGTGCCGGTCAGCGTGCCGCTCACGGGTGCGTTGCTGCCGTTGACGGCATCCACGTATACCGTGAGATCGGCCGACGTCGTCGCGGGCAGCGGCAAGTCCGTCTTCACGTACGGGTCGCGCAGATCGACGGCGCCCGTCGTGTCGAGCTGGACCTTGCCCCACAGCCCGGCGTTCATGTCGGGGGCTTCGGGGTTCCAGTCGACCGTGCAGGTCGAGAGATCGACGCAGCCGTGCGCGGGCGGGGTGACGAGGACAGCGAGCGCATTCGCCGCGCCAGGGTTGAGCAGCGCGGTCACGTTGTACTCGCGCGCCACCAGGGTGCCCACCGCGGCCCCGTCCAGCTGAACGCCGTTCAGCCAGATCTGCGCGCGGTAGCTGATCCCCTTGAAGCGCAGCCAGTGCTGCTGCCCGGCGGCGGCGGCGGGCGCGGTGAACTCCGTCCGGTACCACCAGTTCTGGGTCGTGAGGTCGGGCACCGATTGCAGGTTGGTGCCGAAATAGATGTCCGAGTAGACGCCGTTGGCAACCAGTCCGGCGAGGACGGTCGACGGCACCTGGATCGGATACCAGCCGGCCACGCTGTAACCCACGCGTGACACCACACCCCCACCGTCCGTGATGCCGGTCGCGGTTCGCAGCGACCAGCTCTGCGCGAGCTCGACCGAGGCCGGCGCGCCCTGCGCGCGGACAGTGAAGAGACAGCAGGCCAGGATGACGCCGACGCCGACGCCGAGGGAATGCCGCGACATTTTCGACCTCCTAGTGGTTGTCTCGCCAGCCTAGGGTCGAAAGGGAACTTTTGTCAATACATTTATCAAGTCCCTACGTTATTGCGGGGTCACCACTCACCGGTCTATCTGCCTGCATCCCATCACCAAAACGCCGAGCCGCCCCGTGCGCGAGGCGCCCGCGAGCGACGCGTGTTTGGACACACGCGAGCGAGCGGCAACGAAGCGCACGGGGATGGATCGGCGTTTTGGTGGTGCCGGAGGTGGGACTTGAACCCACACTAGCCGAAGCCAACACGGCCCTGAACCGTGCGCGTCTGCCAATTCCGCCACTCCGGCAGCGGTAGGAACTTCGGAGTCTAGCAAACCCACCGCGGTGACCGCAACCCGGCAAGGGGGCTCTTTGTGCCAAAACGCGCTTTTAGGCCGCCAATGAAGCGTATAATCCTTCGTTCGTAACTCACGCTGGAGGGTCGTACGTACGGGTGGCCTCCGGAATCATGGCGCGCCGCGGGGCGCGTCGAGGCAATAAGACGAAACGTCTGCTGCAGACGCATTCGGAAAGGTCGTGAAATGAAGCGAACGAGCTCTTGGGTTCTCGGTGCCTGCGCCTTGATCTTGGCCCTGGCGTCCTGTGGTGGCGACAAGGACGGCGACACCATCACCAATCCTCCGCCTCCGGCGGTCACCGCGACGCCGGTCCCGGCGAGTACGGCGACGTCGGCCCCCACGGCAACGCCAGTGCCTACGCCGCTGGAGCCGGACGAAGACGCCAACCTCGGGCCGGTTGCGACTGTCTTCACCCGCGTGTTCGTCGTGCGCCAGTCACAGGGCGGGGAGCAGGTCCCCGGGCAATTCGCCGACAAGTTCCCGGGCACGCCGTACTACAACGAGGCCACGAACAACGAGATGGTTTGCCGGGGCTGCTTCTTCATCCTCGACACGACACCCAAGAACGCCGCCGGCCAGAAGTGCCAGGCCGACCGGCCGCCGCAGTGGGTCGTCGACCACGGCGGCAAGTTCGAGCCGCTCGCCAACAACGGCATCGGCAGCAACCCGTTCCAGTACCGCGCCAACGCCAAGTCGAACGGCGTCGTGACCGTCTACACGTTCGTCGACGGCGTGCGATCGAACATCATCAACGTCCAGATCTACTGACGATGTTCCTGCGTACGAGGCCGATCGCTGTCGCAGCGATCGGCCTCATCGTTTTTTCGTGCGCGGAAAACCCCTCGGCTCCTCTCCCGCCGCCGCCCGCCGCCGCCACGGCGGAACCGACTCCCGTGCCGACACCGGCTCCGACCTCGACGCCGACACCCGAGCCGACTGCGGAACCGTCGCGGCTCGCACCGGGCCCCGTGCATCACGTGCACATCAAGGTGCACGCCATCCGCCTCTCCGACCGTTCGAACTTCCGGCCCGTCTTCGAGGAAGACGGCGCGTGGATCCTCTTCGCCGGCGAGACGGCGATCGTCGACGCCACTCCCAAGAACGCCGCCGACAAACACTGCGACTACAAACACGAGCCCGAATGGACGTGGGACGAGTCGGTCGAAGGCCTCGTCAAACAGGCCCGCAGCCCGAACCCGTTCCTGCTCTGGCTCGACGCCACCGACGGCCGCGGCACGGTCTCGGTCTCGGCCACCATCGACGATGCGCCGTCGAACGGACTGCTGATCGAGGTCCGCCGCCAGTAGCCCGTCACCGTCGACTGTCGACTTAGAATGAATCCATGGACCCAGGCGCGTTCCGCAACGAGCCGCTGACGGACTTCACCCGGCCGGCCGAACGGGCGGCCATGGAAGCGGCGCTGGCGACCGTGGCCAGCCAGCTCGGCCACGACTACCCGATGGTCATCGGCGGGGAGCGCCTGCGCGGCACCACCCTGACCGCGTCCACCAACCCCGCGAATCCATCACAGGTCGTCGGGCGAGTGCCGGCGGGAACGGCCCAGGACGCCGACCGCGCCATCCACACGGCCACCCAGACGTTCGCCACCTGGAAACAAACGACCCCCGAAGAGCGCAGCGCGGTGCTCTTCCGCGCCGCCGACACGATGCGGCGCCAGAAGCACGAGTTCTCGGCCTGGATGGTCTACGAGGTCGGCAAGACCTGGCCCGAGGCCGACGCCGACACCGCCGAGGCCATCGACTTCCTCGACTTCTACGCCCGCGAGAACCTGCGTTACGCCGCGCCGCCGCCGCTCACACCGATCCCCGGCGAGCGCAACCGGCTCGTCTACCTCCCGCTCGGCGCCGGCGTCGTGATCCCACCCTGGAACTTCCCGCTGGCGATCCTCACCGGCATGACCGCCGCCGCCATCGTCACCGGCAACACCGCGGTGGTGAAGCCGTCGTCCGACGCGCCCATCATCGCCGCCCAGCTCGTCGCGCTCCTCGAGTCCTCGGGCCTGCCGCCCGGCGTCGTCAACTTCGTCACCGGCGAAGGGGCGGAGGTCGGCGAGGCCCTGGTGCAGCATCCACTGACGCGCTTCGTCAGCTTCACGGGATCCAAGGGCGTCGGCCTGCGCGTGAACGAGGTCGCTTCGAAGCCGCAGCCAGGGCAGCGCTGGATCAAGCGTGTGGTGGCCGAGATGGGCGGCAAGGACGCGATCATCGTCGACCGCGAGGCCGACCTCGACGCCGCCGCGCAAGGCGTGGTGGCGTCGGCGTACGGCTTTCAGGGTCAGAAGTGCTCGGCCTGCTCGCGCGTCATCGTCGACGAGGCCGTCCATGAGGCGTTCGTGGCGAAGCTCAAGGCCCGCACGGAAGCCCTCCGCGTGGGGGCGCCGACCGACCCCGCCAGCGACGTCGGGCCGGTGGCCAGCGAGCGCCAGATGAAGAAGGTCCTCGAGTACATCGAGGTCGGCCGCAGCGAAGGCACGCTGCTCACCGGCGGCCAGCGCCTGGCCGGCCGCGACGGATACTTCGTGGCCCCGACGATCTTCACCGGCATCGACACCCGCGCGCGGCTCGCGCAGGAGGAGATCTTCGGCCCCGTGCTCGCCGTGATCAAGGCGCGCGACTTCGACGACGCGCTGCGCATCGCCAACGACACCGAGTTCGGCCTGACCGGCGCCGTCTACACGAAGAACGCCGACAAGATCCGGAAGGCGGAGCGCGAGTTCTTCGTCGGCAACCTGTACATCAACCGCAAATGCACGGGCGCTCTCGTCGGCGGCCACCCCTTCGGCGGCTTCAACATGAGCGGCACCGACTCCAAGGCCGGCGGCCGCGACTACCTGCTGCTCTTCCTGCAGGCGCAGGCGATCTCGGAGAAGGTCACACCGCAGCCCTGAAGTGTTACTTGAGGTCGGTGTCGCGGCCGTCACTTGCCCTCGCGCGCCCCCGGCGTACCATCGACGTATGTCTGTATCCGTTGCGTTCGCTGCGTTCCTGGCGATCGCTTCGGCGGCCGTGCCGTCGAAGCTCGCCCCTCCTCCCGCAGACCTTCGAATCTCCATCGATCTGAAGGCTGTCGACATCGTCGACGTCGTCCGCATGCTGTCCGAAGTGGGCGGGTTCCAGGTCGTCCTCGACCCCGGCCTCTCCTGCCACCCCACCCTGAAGCTGACCGACGTCCCCTGGCCGATCATCCTCGACGTCTCGCTGCGCACGTGCGGCCTCGCCTACGAGGAAGACAACGGCATCATCCGCGTGGCCACGGCGGCTCGGCTCATGCAGGAGCACAACGAACGACGCAAGCTGGCGGAGGAGCAGAAGCTCAACCGTCCGCTGCGGACCATCGTTCAGCGGCTCTCGTACGCGCGCGCGGAGCAGGTCGCGCCCATCCTCCGGAAGTTCCTTTCGCCGCGGGGCGAAATCGTCGTCGACACGCGGACCAACACCCTGATCATCACCGACATCGAGTAGCGGCCGGTCCGCTGGCGGGGACGCCGGGTGCCGCCGGAAGGAGACGCGCGGCCTCCCCTCTGCCCGGCTAAGCACTTGCAAAATAGCCGTTTGGTGCGCGGCACAACGCTTGCTCGCTATCCCGGCATGAGGGTGGCGCGCTTCCTATCGATAGTGGTGGCACTGGCGGGGGCTCCCGCGGTGCGCTCCGCCGCCGAGGCCCAGCGCCAGGGTCCGCGCCCCACCCCTACCCCGCGGGCCGAGGACAAGGACAAGGGCGGCTCCGACGAAGGGACGATCAAGCGCCTGTTCCGCGGCATCGGCAAATCGGACAAGACGGAAGACCGCGACGATCGCGACAAAGGCACCGACAAGGACGACGACAAGAAGGCCGACGACGATCGCTCCTCCTCGTCGAAACGCCGCGGCGAATCCGCAGGCAAGGAGCGCGGCAAGGAAGGCGAGGGCAAGGCCGACTAGCGCGCCGGGTCGTGGACGCGATAGTCTGACGCCATGGTTCAGATCGAACGCCGCGAGACGCCGCGCGGCCGGACGACGCCCCACCCCCGACGCACGCCTCCTCCCGACGACGAGCTCGTCGTCTCGCGCTTCGCCATCGTGCGACGGGCGGGGGTGGCCGTGCTCTTCGCGGTGGCCATCGTGGCGGGGGCCCTGCTCGGGGTGTTCTTCGCCTACGAGAGCGAGCTGCCGCAGATCTCGAACCTCGAGAACTACCAGCCGAACATCATCACCCAGGTCTTCGCCAACGACGGCAAGACGCTCATCGGTGAGTTCGCCATCGAGAAGCGCGTGGTGGTGCCGTTCAAGGACATCCCCCCGGTCCTGCGCAACGCCATCGTGGCCGTCGAGGACGCCGACTTCTGGAAGCACCTGGGCGTCAACCCGTGGCGCATCCCCGCCGCCCTGATCGCCAACCTCCGCGCCGGCCGCCATTCGCAAGGCTCGTCGACGCTCACGATGCAGCTCTCGCGCAAGCTCTTCCTCACCGACGAGAAGACGTGGGAGCGGAAGATCAAGGAGGCGATCCTCGCCTTCCAGATCGAGAAGAGCTTCACCAAGGAGGAGATCTTCACGCTGTACTGCAACCAGGTGCTCTTCGTGCACGGGCACTACGGCGTGGAGGCGGCCAGCCAGTTCCTGTTCAGCAAGTCGATCAAGGACCTGCAGCTCCACGAAGCGGCCCTCGTCGCCGGGCTGCCCCAGAGCCCGACGCGTTTGACGCCGCTGTTCCATCCCGAGAAGGCCCTCGCCCGGCGCAACCACGTGCTGCAGCGCATGGTCGACGAGAAGTACATCTCGAAGGCGGAGTACGAGCGCGCGGCCCAGCAGCCGCTGGGCCTGCACGTGAGCAAGGCGCGGCGATCGATCGCACCCTACTTCGTCGAAGAGGTGCGCAAGTACCTCGAGCGCGAGTACGGCAGCCAGCGGATCTACCAGGGCGGTCTGCGCGTCGACACCACCCTGGACCCCGTCCTGCAGCTGGCCGCCAACGAGGCGGTCGGCAACGGCCTGCGCGCCCTGGACCGCCGCGCCCGCGGGTTCGTGAAGCCCACCGCCACCGTTCTCGACAAGGACGGCAACTTCCCCGAGATCCTGTACCTCGACGAGTGGGACGATCCGATCGCCCCCGGCCGCGTGGTGCACGGCGTGGTGAAGGCGGTGGACCGCGCCATCGCCATCGTCCAGATCGGCGACTACAAGGCGGAGGTGCGACCACAGGACGTGACCTGGACCCGCCGCACCAACATGCTCGAGGTGCTGCCGCGCGGCGCCATCGCGCCGTTCCACATCCTGGCCCTCTCCGAGCCGGGCGGGGAGAAGAAGGCCCGCGTCGCCCTCGACCAGGAGCCGAAGGTCGAAGGCGCGCTGCTGGCCATCGATACGCGCACCGGCGCGATCAAGGCGATGGTCGGCGGCTACGACTTCGAG
>Ga0075429_100003210_pt1 | contig 13908 bp, 12 predicted proteins | sample RhiMetdeltSRZDD3_FD_75295 | JGI IMG/M metagenome (GOLD analysis project Ga0075429, IMG submission 75295) | Populus rhizosphere microbial communities from Tennessee, USA - Rhizosphere MetaG P. deltoides SRZDD3 | ecosystem: Host-associated > Plants > Roots > Rhizosphere > Soil | place: USA... | reverse complement strand
GACGACCTCGCGCAGTACGTGCTCTCGCCGTTCGCGCCAGATGAACGCGCGGTCGCGGACCAGATGATCGTGCGTGGCGCGGAAGCGGCCGAGGTCGCGGTCCGCGATGGGATCAAGCGCGCGATGGATACCTTCAATGGCTAGCACGGCGACGCTCCCGTCGGCCGCGCGTCTCGGTGGCATCCTCGCGCTGGCCGAGCGAAGCGCTCGCTTCCGCGAGCTCGCGGAGCGGCTCGAGGACCGGCGCTCGACGAAGGTCGCCGATGCCAGCGCGGGCGCGCGCGCGTTCGCGTGGGCATCGCTCGTCGAGGTCGCGCGCAGGAGCGTCGTGGTGGTCGTGCCGAGCGAGGACCGCGCGCGGCGCTGGCGGGCGGAGCTCGCCGCCTGGCTCGGCGAGGAGCGCGTCCTCTCGTTCCCCGAGCGCGAGACGATGCCGTACGAGATCGGGACCGCATCCGCGGGCGCGGTGCATCAGCGCCTGCTCACGCTCTGGCGCGCGCATACCACCGCCGAGCCCATCGCCATCGTGGCGTCGCTGCGTGCGCTGATGCAGCACACGATCGCGCCCGCGGACCTGCGCGAGCGTGGACGAACACTGCGCGCCGGCGATCGTGTGTCGTGGAACGAGACCGCGGCGTGGCTCTTCGATCTCGGATACGAGCCCGTCGCCGAGGTCGCCGAGCCCGGGAGCTTCTCTCGCCGGGGCGGGATCCTCGACGTGTATCCGGCATCGGCCGACATGCCCGTCCGCGTCGAGCTCTTCGGCGACGACATCGAGACACTTCGCCGGTTCGATCCCGTCACCCAGCGCTCGCAGGATGCGGTCGATGCGGTCGACGTTCTTCCCGCTCGCGAGTACTCGCTCGAGAGCGCGGCCGCGCTCGCGGAGCGTCTGGCGGCCGCCGGCTGGGACCACGCGCGCCGCGAGGAGGACGAGCTGGCGTCGTACTCGGCGCTGGTGGAGGCGCTCCGCGAGGGACGCGCCGCGCCGGGCACCGACGCGTTCGCGGCCGCGCTGGGTGCGTCGGCGTCGCTGCTCGATCACCTCGGCGAACGCGCCACCGTCGTGTTCGAAGACTCCGTCGAGCTCGGACTGACCCAGGACGCGCACGAGGCCCAGGCCGATGAGCGTCGCGAGGAGCTGCGCGGACAGGGCCTCGCGGTGGCGGCATTCCCGCCACCGTACGTACCGCGCGACCGCATCGACGCCGCGGCAGACGAGCACGGCGCGGTACGCGTACGGCCGGACGCCGACGCCTTGCGCCTCGGCTGGGGCGGCATCACGTCGTACGCCGGTCGCCTCGATGCTTTCCTGCGCGAGGTCGCCGCCACCGGTCGCGACCTGCGCGTTGTCGCGTCACCGCAGGCGGCCCGCCTCGCGGAGCTGCTCGCCGACCGCGATGTGAGCACAGCACCGCGCGACGCGGTCCACGAGACCCCATCGGACGGCGCGCTCGTGCTCGCGCACGTCGGTCTCGCCGAAGGCTTCGCCGTGCCGGAGCTGGCGCTGCGCGTGTTCACCGACGCGGAGGTCTTTGGCTTCCGCAAGCCGCGTCACCCGGAGCGCCGCCGCCGCCGCGTCGCGGTCGGCTCGTTCCTCTCCGACCTGAAGCCCGGCGACCACGTCGTGCATGAGGACCACGGCATCGCGCGATTCGAGCGATTCATCACGCGCGAGATCGCCGGCGTCGTGCGCGAGTATCTCGAGCTCCGTTTCGCGGGCACCGACGTCGTCGCGCTCCCGACCGAGCGAGTCGACCGTGTCACGCGCTACGTCGGCGGAACGCCGCCGGCGCTGTCCGCGCTGGGTGGCAAGGACTGGGCGGTGACCAAGCGCAGGGCCAAGAAGGCGGTCGAGGAGATCGCGCGAGAGCTGCTGCGCCTGTACGCAGCGCGCGAGACGATCAGCGCGTACGCGTTCGGGAAGGACACGCCGTGGCAGATCGAGATGGAGAACGCCTTCCCGTTCACCGAGACGCCGGACCAGCTCGCGGCCATCGAGGACACCAAACGCGACCTCGAGCGCGCGCGCCCGATGGACCGTCTGGTCGTGGGCGACGTCGGCTACGGGAAGACCGAGGTCGCGCTACGCGCCGCGTTCAAGGCGGTCCAGGACGGCAAGCAGGTCGCCGTCCTCGTGCCGACGACGGTCCTCGCACAGCAGCACTTCGAAACGTTCTCGGAACGGCTCGCCACGTTCCCCGTGCGCGTCGCCATGCTCTCGCGCTTCCGCACGCCGGCCGAGCAGCGCGAGGTGGTCGGCCAGCTCGCGACCGGCGAGGTCGACGTTGTCATCGGGACGCACCGTTTGCTGCAGAAGGACGTGCGCTTCCGCGACCTCGGGCTGCTGGTCATCGACGAGGAGCACCGCTTCGGTGTGAAGCACAAGGAGCGCATGAAGCAGATGCGGACCGAGGTGCACGTGCTGTCGATGACGGCGACACCGATCCCGCGCACGCTCCACATGGCGATGTCCGGAGTGCGTGACATCAGCGTCATCGAGACGCCACCTGAAGACCGTCAGCCCATCGAGACGCACGTCGTCGAGCGCACCGACGACGTCCTGCGCGAGGCGATCCTCCGCGAGCTCGACCGCGGCGGTCAGGTCTACTACGTGCACAACCGCGTGCAGGGTATCGAGCACGAGACGGCGCGTCTCCGCCTCCTCGTGCCGAAGGCGCGTTTCGTCGTCGGGCACGGCCAGATGGACGAACGCAGGCTCGAGCGCGTGATGGTCGAGTTCGCGGACGCGGAGCACGACGTCCTCGTGTGCACCACGATCATCGAGTCGGGTCTCGACATCCCGAACGTGAACACGATCGTCATCGACCGCGCCGGGCAGCTCGGGCTGGCGCAGCTGTACCAGCTGCGCGGACGCGTCGGCCGCAGTGCAGCGAAGGCGTACGCCTACCTCCTGCACGAGAAGCAGGAGCGCCTCTCCGATGACGCGCGCAAGCGCCTGCAGGCCGTGTTCGAGGCCAGCGAGCTTGGCGCCGGATTCAAGATCGCGATGCACGATCTCGAGATACGCGGCGCCGGCAACATCCTCGGCGCCGAACAGCACGGCCACGTCGCCGCGGTCGGCTTCGAGTTCTACACGCAGATGCTCGAGGAAGCCGTGAACGAGCAGCGCGGTGCGCCAAAGGCCGAGGCCCTGCCGGAGGTCACGGTGGACCTCGCGCTCTCGACCGCGATCCCCGACGCGTACGTACCCAGCCGCCAGCGCAAGCTCGAGCTCTACCGCCGCATCGCCGAGCTGCGCACGCTCGACGATCTCGGCGGCCTGCGCGACGAGCTGCGCGATCGCTACGGACCACCGCCCGATCCGGTGCGCAACCTTCTCTACGGCGTCGAGGTCAAGCTTCGAGCCGTGAGCGCCGGCGCGAGCGAGGTCCGCGCGCGCGGTCCGGAGCTGCGCCTCGTCTTCGCGCGCGACATCACCCCGGAGCAACGCGTCTCGGTCGCGCGCGTGTTCCCGAAAGCGCAGACCGGGCAGCGGCAGATCCGCCTGTCGGTGCTCGACACGCGTGGCGACTGGCGCGACGCGCTCACCCGGTTGCTCGACGTGGTCGCGGCATGAGGATCTGGATCTACGCCGCGCTGCTCGTCGTGTGGGGCAACGGGACCACCGGCATCCTCGGCGGGACGTCCCGACTGCCGGGTGGCAGCGTCGAGTTCGCCCTTGCCGGCGCCGCACTCGTCGCGGTCTCCGTCGCGTTCGCGCGTGCGCTCGACCTGGACGCGGCCGCTGTCGGCCTGGGCCGGGCCGGATTCGCGCGTGCAGCGGCGGTGGGTGCGGCGCTGGGTCTCGCTGGCGCGATCGCTAGCGTCGGCGCTCTCCGGCTCGTCGCTCCCGCGGTCGTCGGGCACCAGGTCGAGTACGCACCGCTGGGGCAGGTGACCGACATCGAGCTTGTGGGTCATGTCGCGGTGCTGCTGCCGCTCGCCACCGTCATACCCGAGGAGCTCGCATTCCGCGGCGTGCTGCTGGGCGGACTCCTGCGCCGGATGCGCCGGCGCGACGCGCTGATCATCTCGGGCGCCGCCTTTGCGCTCTGGCATCTCGGCGTCGCCGTCGTGACCGTGGACAACACGACGCTGGGATCGCCGAGTCCCTGGTTCGGACTCGCGGTCGTTGTCGCGCTGGCCGTCGTGCTGCTCGGTGGGTCGATGCTCGCGTGGATCCGCCTGCGTACGCACTCGCTCGCGACGACCATCGCCCTCCACTGGACCTTCAACGCCGGGCTGCTCCTCGGCATCTCGTGCACGCGTGTGCCCGCGGAGTGCTGCGGGTGAGGATCGGCATCGATCTCGACGACGTCATGGCGATCTGCGCGGTGCCGTACCTGCGCAAGTTCGCCGAGGAGTTCGGCGTCGAGCTACCCGATGAGCGGGAGATCGGATGGCACCTCCTGTCGCGCATGGAGAAGGACACCCCGTTCGATCACGTCGTGCCCGGTCTTGCGCGGGTCACACCGGAGCAGCGCGATCGCTTCCGCATGAAGCTGTACGACGGGAAGTTCTTCAGCGAGCTCGATGTGTACCAGGATTGCCCCGCGGTGCTCGAGCAGCTCGTCGCCGCCGGCCACGAGCTCTACTTCATCACCGCGCGCGCCGAGCGCCGCCGGATGGTCACCGAGACGTGGCTGCGCGAGAAGGGGCTCTTCGATTACGCGAAAGCGGTCCACCTCAAGCCCATGGGCGAGTTCCGGCCCGACGTCCCGCGCGGCCGGTACGACCCCACCGGCTCCGCGCGCTACAAGACGCGCCTCGCGCAGGAGCTGGGCCTCGACGCGTTCTGCGAGGACGACGAGGTCATCTCGCGCACTCTCGCCGAGGCGGGCGTCCGCGTCTTTCTGTTCGACCACCCCTGGAACCGCGAGGCACAGCATCCGCTCATCACGCGCGTGAACGGCTGGTCCGAGGTCGCGGACCTGCTGGCCGTGACATGAGCGAGTCCACCACCTTCTACTTCGTTCGCCACGGCGAGAGCGAGGCGAACGCCGCACGCCGGTTCGCCGGTCGCAGCGACAGCCCCCTGACGGAGCGCGGACGCCGCCAGGCCGAGTCCGTTGCCCAGACACTCGCGGACACGAAGTTCGATCGCATCATCGCGACGCCGCTCCAGCGGTCGCTCGAGACCGCGAAGGTCATCGCGACGCGGCAGGGGCTTCCCGTCGAGGTCGAGCCGGACCTCATCGAGATCGACGTGGGCGACCGGACCGGCGCTGCCTGGGACGAGATCGCCGCCCTTCCCGACTGGCGGGACGACGGCTTCGTGGCCTGGCCCGGCGGAGAGACGCTGGATCAGGTCCTTCGTCGCAGCCTCGCGGCGCTGCGGCGACTGGCTCGCCAAACGCCCGGCGGCGCCGTGCTCGTGGTCGGTCACGGTGGCGTCACGCGGATCCTGGTGTCGCACTTCCTCGGCATCCTTCCGCGGCTCGACAGCACGCGGGCTCACAACACCAACCTGACGGTGCTCGTGTTCGACGGCGAGACCGGGAAGCTGGAAAAGGTCCACGAAAGCTCGCACATCAGCGACGCCGTGCGCGAGACGCATTAACCTCTTTGCCCGTGGCCACGACGACGAAGGACCTCGCGACACGCATCCGCGACGTCCCCGACTTTCCGAAGCCCGGGATCCTGTTCAAGGACATCACGACACTCCTTAAAGACGGTGAATCGTTCAAGGCGGCCGTCGATGGCCTCATGGAGCGGGTGGGGAAGCGCGAGATCGACGTCGTGGTCGGCATGGAGTCGCGCGGCTTCATCTTTGGCGCGCCGATCGCGTACAAGCTGGGCGTGGGCTTCGTGCCGGTGCGCAAGCTCGGCAAGCTCCCGGCCGACGTAGTCAGCGTCGAGTACGACCTCGAGTACGGCTCGGCCACGCTCGAGATGCACCGCGACGCCATGCGTCCAGGCGCGAAAGTCCTGGTCGTGGATGACCTCCTCGCGACCGGCGGGACCGTTGCCGGGACGATCGAGCTGGTGAAACAGCTGCGGGGGGAGATCGTCGCGCTCGCCTTCCTCATCGAGCTGACGGCGCTCAAGGGTCGCGACAAGCTGGCGGGGTACGACATAGTTACACTCATCCAGGCATAGCGATCCAGCGACCGGCGGAGGCCCGCTTGGTCCTTTCCACTGACAAGGAGGACCGATGACCGCGGCCCCGCTCCTGCCCGAAATACGCCTCGAAGATCGTCCATCAGCCGAGAGCGCGCGCGCGTTCTTTCAGCGCGATCGCCTCATGGCGGCCTACGCGCTTGCGGACATCGATTCGGCCGAGATCGAGAAGGCGCGCTGGTGGACCGCGACGCGCGGCAACGAGGTCGTCGCCTGCGCGCTCGTGGTCGAAGCGCTCCCGTTCCGGCCGTGCTTCGCGAGCGGCGACAGCGAGGCACTCGTGTCGATCTTCCGCGATGGCATCCGCGAGCCGCGCATCGTCGTCGCGACGCCACCGGCCGGCCGCCTTGCGGTCGAGAGCGTGTATCGCTTCGAGCGGGTCGAGAAGATGCATCGCATGGCCGTCTCGGTGTCGACGTTCCGTCCGCGCGTCACGCACGGGGTCACGCGACTTGGTCCGGAGCACCTCGATGACGTGATCGACCTCTACGGGCATGCCTCGCGCACGTACTTCACCGTCGCTCGCCTGGAGCGCGAGATCTACTTCGGCGTGTACATCGGCAAGACGCTCGTGTCCGCGGCCGGGACGCACGTGCGCTCGCGACTGTCGAACATCGCCGCGGTCGGCAACGTGCTCACACGTCTTGCGTACCGCGACCGCGGCCTGGCCACGTCGGTGACGTCCGCCGTGACCGAGGCCGCGCTCGAGCAGCACCGCGATGTCGTGCTCAACGTGCGTCAGGACAACGCGCCGGCGATCGCCGTATATGACCGACTTGGTTTCCACGTTCACGGACCGTTCATCGAAGGCCCGGCGGTACGTCGCTCGGCCTGGGATCGGATCCTGGGGAGGATGAGATGACCACCACGACCACACCGCAGCACGACGTTGTCGATCTCGCGCTCGCCGAAGTCGGCTCCCGGCGGGTCGAGTGGGCCGGCCGCGAGATGCCGGTGCTGGCCGGCATCGCCAAGCGAATGGCGAAGGAGCGGCCGTTCGAAGGACTGCGGATCGCCGCCTGCCTTCACGTCACGACCGAGACCGCGAACCTCGCGATCGCGCTGCGCGACGCGGGGGCGAGCGTCGCGCTCTGCGCATCGAATCCCCTGTCGACGCAGGACGACGCCGCGGCGGCACTGGTGCGGGAGGGGATCGCGGTGTTCGCCCGAAAGGGCGAGGACAGGGACACATACTTCCGTCACATCAACGCCGTCCTTGAAACAAAGCCGCAGATCACCATGGACGACGGCGCCGACGTGGTGACCCTGCTCCACACCGAGCGCAAGGAGCTGCTCACGCACGTGAAGGGCGGTACCGAAGAGACCACGACCGGCGTGATCCGCCTGCGCGCGATGGCGACGGAAGGCGTCCTCGCCTATCCGATCGTCGCGGTCAACGAAGCGCACACCAAGCACATGTTCGACAACCAGTACGGGACCGGTCAGTCGGCGGTCGACGGCATCCTGCGCGCGACGAACATCCTGCTCGCGGGTAAGACCGTCGTCGTTGCCGGCTACGGCTGGGTCGGCCGCGGCGTCGCCTCGCGTTTTCGCGGCATGGGCTCGATCGTGATCGTCGTGGAGGTCGACCCGCTGCGCGGGCTCGAGGCGGCGATGGACGGTTACCAGGTCATGCCGATCGCCGAGGCCGCCAAACGCGGCGACCTCTTCATCACCTGCACGGGCGGCGTGAACGTCATTTCGGCGAAACACTTCGCGACGATGAAGGACGGCGCGATCCTGGCGAACGCCGGACACTTCAACGACGAGATCGAGCTCGGTGCGCTGGACAAGCTCGCGCGCTCGAAGCGCGAGGTCCGGCGGTTCGTGGAGGAGTTCGATCTCGGCGATCGCAAGATCTTCGTGCTCGGCGAGGGACGACTGGTGAACCACGTCGCCGCGGAGGCGAACCCCGCCGCGGTCATGGACATGTCCTTCGCGAACCAGGCGCTCTCGATCGAGTACCTCATGAAGAACGCTGGACGTCTCGCCCCGCAGGTCTACCCTGTCCCGCGCGAGCTCGACGAGGAGATCTCCCGGACGAAGCTCGAGGCCATGGGCATGCGCATCGACAAGCTGACCGACGAGCAGGCGCTCTACGCGAAGTCGTGGAAGGCGGGGACCTAGAAGTGGTGAGCTCGTTCATGTCTGCGGACCAGACGCTCTTCACGAGCGAGTCGGTGACCGAGGGTCACCCGGACAAGCTGTGCGACCAGATCTCGGACGGCATGCTGGACGAGTGCCTGCGGCAGGACCCGAACGCCCGCGTCGCCTGCGAGACCGCGACCACCACCGGGACCATCCTGGTATGCGGAGAGATCACGACGACCGCCTGGGTCGACGTGCCCGGCCTCGTTCGCGGGATCGTGAAGGACATCGGCTACGTCAACGCCGACTACGGCTTCGACTACCAGAGCTGCGGAGTGCTAACAGCGATCAAGGAACAGTCGCGTGAGATCGCGCAGGGTGTCGACGAATCGCTGGAGGCGCGCGCCGGTACCGACCCGCACGAGCTTGGCGCAGGTGACCAGGGGATGATGTTCGGCTTCGCCGTCCGGGAGACCGACGAGCTGATGCCGCTGCCGATCACGCTCGCGCACGCCGTGGCGAAGGAGCTCGCGGCCGCGCGAAAGTCCAAGCGACTCCCGTGGCTGCGGCCCGACGGGAAGAGCCAGGTGACGGTGGAATACGTGCGCGGCGTTCCGCAGCGCGTGCACACGGTCGTCGTGGCCGCCCAGCACGATCCTGACATCGCCCACGACCGCATCGTGGCGGAGATCCGCGACGTCGTCGTCAAGGCGGCGATCCCCGAGCGCTGGCTCGACGCGAAGACGATCTACCGGGTTAACGGCACCGGCACCTTCACCATCGGTGGACCGATGGGCGACGCCGGCCTCACCGGGCGCAAGATCATCGTCGACACCTACGGTGGCTACGCCCGACACGGCGGCGGCGCGTTCAGCGGGAAGGACCCGACGAAGGTCGACCGGTCCGCCGCGTACGCGGCTCGCTACGTCGCGAAGAACGTGGTCAAAGCCGGTCTTGCTGATCGGTTCGAAGTGCAGGTCGCATACGTCATCGGTGGCGCTCGGCCGATCTCGCTCAACGTCGAGACGTTCGGCACGGGCACGGTCTCGGACGAGACCATCCGCAAGGTCGTCGCGGAGCACTTCGACTTCCGGCCGGGCGCGATCATCGAGAGCTTCCAGCTGCGGCGCCCGATCTACCGGCAGACCGCGGCGTACGGGCATTTCGGACGTCCCGACCTCGATCTGCCCTGGGAGCGCACGGACGATCTCGCCCCCAAGCTGGCCCGCGCGGCCGGCGCAAAGGCAGCGCTCGCCTAGCAGGCAGCCCCAGCGCCTTGCGGCCCGGGATTTGCAAGCCTGCACCTGGCCCGGAACGGCGCGACTCCGTTCCGAGTCAGGTCTGTTCATAAGGAGGGTGTTGTGGCTCACTCGAATGTGGTCGCGCGTCCGGCCGCCACCGCATGGGGCGCCGTGCTCGGGGGCTGGGTCGCGACGATCGGAGCATCGGTCATCTTCGCGCCCATGGTCGCGGGTCTTCTCGTCGTGCCCGGCACGCCGGTCGGCGACATCGCCGTCGCCGTCCCCGTCGTCCTCGGACTCTTCCTTTCCTACATCGTCGGTGGCTACGTGGCAGGACGGATGGCGGGCTATCGCACGAGCTGGCACGGGATGATGACCGCGTTCTTCACGCTCTTCGTCATCCTCGTGCTCATGCTGCTCGGCGTCGCGGCCGACAACGGCCTGTTCGCGGCGTCGGGCGTCCGCTCCGCGGCCGACCTGATCCCCGGCGTTCGCGACCTGAACTTGTACGCGCTGGGTGACGCACTGACCTTTGGAGCCATCCTTGGGTTCCTCGCGGCGATCTTCGGCGGCTGGCTCGGCGGCCTGCTCGCGCCATCGCACGCCGTCGCGGCCGTCACGCCGGTACGCCCCCTCCCGGCCCGGACTCCCGCACCGGTGGCGCGGATGACGGAGCGGCGCGAAGTCGTGACCGAGCGCCCGCGACGCATCCTCCCGGCCTTCGGCCGCAAGGGCGGCGAGCGCGTCGAGACGGACGAACTGCACACCCCACGAGGGAGCACCATCCAGGACCGCTCCTAGACGCAGCGGGGGCTGGCCATCGACGGGGCGGCGCGGGCCGCCCCGTTTGCTTGCCCGACGGCGATCGGCCTGCCGGGCGACTGAACTGGTCCTACCAGTCCGACGTATCCTCCACGACGACAGCGAAATTCGTTCGGAGGCGCCCGGCCCTGCCGGACCCTCCGTGCCCTAATCAAATGGTTCGGGAGAGGTGTGCATGACACGTCTGCTCGCGATCCTGATGACCTTGGTCCTCGTAGGCGGTGCCTGCGCGGCGGCGCCGGGCACGACAACTGGAGGAGGCGCAACGACCTCGCCCACCGCTGCGGCTAGGCCGGTGCCCGGCGGAAACGTCGTCTTCGCTCTGGAGGACGACCCGATCGACTTCGACCCCCTTCGCTCACGTGCGTTCATCGACCGCAACGTGCATTACCAGATATACGACTCGCTCGTCCGCATCGACGAGACGGGAAAGATCATCCCGTGGCTCGCCGAGAAGTGGGAGACCGCAGCGGACGGCAAGACCGTCACTTTCAATTTGCGCAAGGACGTCAAGTACCACGACGGCACCGCGTTCGACGCTGAGTCCGTGCGGTGGAACATCGAGCGCTACATCAAGACGACCGGATCCGCTCGAAGCGGCGAGCTCGCCTCAGTGGACACGCTGCAGGTTGTTGATCCCTACACCGTGAAGTTCAACCTCAAGACGCCGTTCGCCCCACTGCTCGCGAATCTCGTGGACCGCGCGGGCATGATGCTGTCGCGTAAGACGGTGGAGGCCGGAGGCGCACCCGAGGACTTCACCCGCAAGGCCTTCCGCGCCGGCAGCGGTCCTTTCATTCTTACCGAGGCCGTGAAGGACGACCACATTACGCTGGAGAAGAACGCCAGCTGGTGGGGCAAGGACAAGGACGGAGCCGCCCTGCCATACCTCGACAAGATCACGATCCGACCCATCCGCGACGGCTCGGTCCGTGTGACGAACGTGCGCACCAGCGACGCGCACGTCGCGAACAACGTCGCGCCGAAGGACGTGGCCGGCCTGAAGACGGACGCCGCGGTCGTGTACCAGGAGAAGCCCGGACTCTCGTTCGCGAGCATGATCCCCAACCGCAAGGCAGGCTTCGTGTTCAACGACGGCCGCTACGTGAAGGCCGTGGCCATGGCCATTGACCGCAAGGAGATCATCGACAAGGTCTTCTTCGGTATCGGCACGGTCGCTTACGGCACGATCGCGCCGTCGCACTTCGCGTTCGACCCGAACTTCAAGCCCTACGAGAAGGTCGACGCCGAGGGGGCGAAGAAGCTCGTGGCCGAGGTTGGCAAGCCACTTCAATTCGAGCTCCTGGTCGCATCGGGCGATGCGACGACATTGCAGCTCGCTCAGCTCATCCAGGCGCAGCTGCTCAAGGCGGACATCAAGATGGACATCACCCAGCTTCAGTTTGCGGAGATTCTGAAGCTGCAGAGTGACAAAACGTTCAAGGGCATGACTCTGGTGGGCTGGAGCGGTCGCATCGATCCGGACGGGAACACCTACGATCACATTTACAGCGCCCGCCCGTTCAACGATTCGAGCTATAGCAACAAAGACGTGGACAAGTTCCTCGACGAGCAGCGGGCGACACCCGACCAAGAGAAGCGGAAGACCGCGCTACGTGCGGCCGAGCAGAAGTACGTCGTGGACGATCCCGCACGGGTCTGGTACCGGTTCGGAGTCGCTCAGCTTCTAACGACCGCGAAGTTCAAGGGCCTGGTGCCTTATCCGGACCAGATCGTCCGGTTCCAGTACGGCTGGCTCCAGAAATAGCAAGTGAGGACGTGAGCTAAAGAGGCGGCGGAGTGACCCAGTACATACTCCGCCGCCTCTTGCTCATGGTCCCGGTCGCGTTCCTGGTGTCGGTCATTGTTTTTGCGCTCTTGCATGCCTCGCCCGGCGATCCCGTGCTCATCTATGCCGGCGAGGAGCGAGATCCCGTCGCGCTCGACGCGCTTCGTAAGGCGTACGGCCTGGATCAGCCGCTCCCGGTCCAGTACGTCTCGTGGATCACGCACGCGGCGCGGGGAGACTTTGGGCGGTCACTGCGCACGCGTCAGCCGGTGCTCGAAGCGATAGTCGAGCGCCTTCCCAAGACACTCGAGCTTGGTGCGGCGGCGTTGTTGCTGTCGGTGACGATCGCGCTCGTCGTCGGGACGCTCTCAGCGCTCAAACGCAACTCGTCGATCGACTTACTGTCGACCGGCTTCACGATCGCCGGCGTCTCGTTGCCGAACTTCTATCTCGCGATCATCCTCATCCTTGTTTTCGGCCTCCTGTTTCGCGTCTTTCCACCCGGCGGCTATACGGACTTTGCGGAGGATCCGCTGGCGAACCTCAGGCGTCTGGTGCTCCCGGCGATTACCTTGGCGACCGCGAGCACCGCCGTTAATCTGCGACAGGTCCGGTCGAGCCTACTGGACGTCCTGGGACAGGACTACATGCGGACCGCGCGCGCGAAAGGCCTAACCGAGCAGCTTGTGGTGTTCCGTCATGCGATGAAGAACGCGCTCATCCCGGTCGTGACGATCATCGGACTGCAAGTGGGAGCGATCATCGAGGGGGCGATCATCACGGAGACCATTTTCTTCTGGCCTGGGATCGGCCGACTTGCCGTGGACAGTATCAACGGGCGCGACTACCCGGTCGTCCAGGCGATCGTGCTGCTCTCCGCACTTTCGTTCATGTTCGCGAACCTGTTCGTGGACATCATCTACGCCTGGCTCGATCCGCGCATCTCCTACGGGTCCGCCCGCGCGTGAGGTACTTGGTCAGGCGCAACCTGCGCATCGTCATCGGAGGCACGATCGTCGGCCTGCTCGTGCTCGTCGCGGTACTGGCGCCTTTCATCGCGCCCTACGACCCGATTAAAGTCGACGTCTCGCAGGGTCTCGAGCCCCCGAGCCCGCAGCATTGGTTCGGGACCGACGACCTCGGTCGAGATGTGCTCTCTCGTGTCATTTGGGGCTCGCAGACATCGTTGACCGTTGGGGTCATCTCCGTCGGGATCGGCTTCGGCGTCGGCGTGACCATCGGCCTGGTCTCGGGCTATCTGGGTGGACTCGTCGACCTTCTTGCGATGCGTGCGATCGACACCCTCCTCGCGTTCCCGGCGCTGCTCCTCGCGATCGCGATCGTCGCGACCCAAGAGAAGCCGCAGATCCAGCACGCAATGATCGCGATCGGCATCGTAGCAGTGCCCGCGTACGCCCGTCTCACTCGCGGTCAGGTGCTGTCGGTGCGCGAGCGCGAGTACATCGTGTCCGCGCGCACCATCGGGGCGACTCCGCTGCGCATCGTCGGTCGCCACATCTTCCCGAACATCACCAACCCCCTAATCGTGCAGGCCACACTCGGCACGGCGGGAGCGATCCTCGCGGAGGCCGCCCTGTCGTTCCTCGGGCTCGGCGCACAGCCGCCCACGCCTTCGTGGGGCCAGGACATCAACTACAACGCTCGGTACCTATCCAACCTCATGTGGTGGATGAGCCTTGGCCCCGGCACGGCGATCTTCCTGGCCGTATTCGCATTCAACTTCCTGGGCGACGCGCTGCGTGATGCGCTGGATCCACGCCTGCGGCGGTCCGGAACCTAGTACCGCAGTACTAGTCCTTACCGATACCCGTCCGTGTCTGCTTG
>Ga0075429_100003208_pt1 | contig 13911 bp, 15 predicted proteins | sample RhiMetdeltSRZDD3_FD_75295 | JGI IMG/M metagenome (GOLD analysis project Ga0075429, IMG submission 75295) | Populus rhizosphere microbial communities from Tennessee, USA - Rhizosphere MetaG P. deltoides SRZDD3 | ecosystem: Host-associated > Plants > Roots > Rhizosphere > Soil | place: USA... | reverse complement strand
GCGTACGTCGACGAGCAGACGCCCGAGCAGATGCGCGCGACGCGCGGCGACTTCGCGACACCGGGCACCGACAGCCCCTTCCGCGACCGCCCCGCCGAGCAGAACCTGGTGCGCTTTCGCGAGATGCGCGACGGCCGGCATCCCGACGGCTCGATGGTGCTGCGCGCGCGCATCGACATGGCGAGCCCGAACATCAACCTGCGCGACCCGGCGATCTACCGCATCAAGCACGCCGAGCACCACAACACGGGCGACCGCTGGTGCATCTACCCGATGTACAGCTTCGCGCACCCCATCGAGGACGCGCTCGAGAACGTCACGCACAGCATCTGCACGCTCGAGTTCGAGGACCAGCGGCCGTTCTACGACTGGACGCTCGAGCGCATCGTGCCGATCCTGCGCGAGCCGCAGTTCCGCCTCGCGCAGGCCGTCGTGGAGCGCATCGAGGGCGAGGGCATCGAGGCGGCGAAGGAGTTCGCGCTGCATTGCCACAACTACGCGCACAAGCTGTTCGCGAGCGGCGCCGAGGCGCGCATGCGCGCGCTGTTCCAGCGCTGGGAGCACGACCGCGACCGCGTGGTGCACGAGCTGCCGCAGTTCTTCGCGCTGCTCAAGCACGAGACCGAGCAGTTCACGCCGTTGCTGGCGCACGCGCTGGACGGCGAGCATCCCAACATCTTCCTGCTGCCGCACCAGCACGAGTTCGCGCGGCTCAACGTCACGTACATCGTCACCAGCAAGCGCAAGCTGAAGCAGCTCGTGGACGAAGGCCACGTGAGCGGCTGGGACGACCCGCGCATGCCCACCATCGTCGGGCTGCGCCGGCGCGGCTACACGCCGGAAAGCCTCAAGCTGCTCGCCGAGCGCAGCGGCGTGAGCAAGGCGGGCGGCTGGATCGACTACGCGTCGCTCGACATCGCCCTGCGCGACGACCTCGACGGCAAGGCGCCGCGCGCGATGGCGGTGCTCGACCCGCTGAAGCTCAAGCTCGCCAACTGGGACGCGGTAATCGGCGCGGGCCGGCGCGAACCCTGCAGCGCGCCGGCGCATCCGTCGCGCCCCGAGCTCGGGCGGCGCGAGTTCAGCCTCGGGCCCGAGGTGTGGATCGAGCGCGAGGACTTCGAGGAAACGCCGCCCAAGGGCTTCTTCCGCCTGTACCCGGGCAACAAGGTGCGGCTCAAGTACGGCTACGTGATCGAGTGCACCGGCTGCGAGAAGGATGCGGACGGCCGCGTGACCGCGGTGCTCGCCGCGCTGGTGCCCGACACCAAGAGCGGCACGCCGGGCGCGGACGCCGTCAAGGTGAAGGGCGTGGTCACGTGGGTCGGCGCGCACGAGGCGGTGCCGGCCGAGCTGCGGCTGTACGACCGCCTCTTCAGCGAAGCCAGCCCGGATGCGGGCGGCAAGGATTTCAAGACCGCGTTGAATCCGCGCAGCCGGCAGGTGGTGCGCGGCTACCTGGAGCCGTCGCTCGCGTCGGCCGCGGCCGAGGAACGCGTCCAGTTCGAGCGGCACGGATATTTCATGGCCGACGCGAAGGACCATCGCGCCGGGGCGGCAGTGTTCAACCGGATCACGGGGTTGAAGGAATCGAAGTAGCCCGCGACGAACGGGCGCCCGCTCGCGCGCGCTGGAGCGCCGGGGCGCGGGTCGGGGTGGCCGGCGCCGCCGCCCCGCGCCGGCTCAGCGTTGCGCCGGCACCCGCGGGACCTCGAGCACGCGAAACGGCGGGCGGTCCGGGTAGGTGCGCTGCAGCAGCGGCCTGGCGACGTTGTAGACCGGGATGCCGTTGACCGTGTGGCCCTCGGGCGTGCCGCGGTGGGCATGGCCGTGCACCACGGCGTGCACCGGGTAGCGCACGAGCGGATCCTCGAGCCGGCTGCTGCCGAGGAACGGAAAGATCTCCACGGGCTCGCCCTGCACGGTGCCGACGATGGGCGAGTAGTGCAGCACCGCGAGCCGCTGCGGCGTGCGCAGCTTGGCGAGCGCGGACTCGAGCTTCATCGCTTCCTGGATCGCCTCGTGCACGAAGGCCTTGATCGCCGGCTCGCCCCAGCCGCCCAGCGAGCCGCGGCCGAAGCCGCCGCAGAAGCCCTTGCCGCCGGCGATGCCCACGCCGAGCACCTCCACCGCCTCGCCGTCGAGCACCTTCACCCCGGCGGCCACGAGCGCCTCGCGCACCGCCTCGGGCGTGCCGGACTCGTAGTCGTGGTTGCCGAGCACCGCGATCACCGGCACCGAGGCGGCGCTCAGCTCGTCGACCAGCACCTTCGCTTCCTCGGGCAGTCCATAGTCGGTGAGATCGCCGCACAGCAGCAAGGCGTCGGCCGCCTCGGAGGCCTGCGCGAAGAAGCCGCGCAGCGTGCCCGCCGATTCCTTGGTGCAGTGGATGTCGCCGACGGCGGCGAAGCGCAGGGGTCGTTCGTTGGCCATGGGGTTCCCCGGTGGGCGTTTGCACGCTGCAGTGCAAACGGGAGGCCCGCCCGGCAGGGCATGCCCCTTGCCGTGATTTCGGCAACCCACTCCGGCCGCCCGCATGTCCGCACCGAACGCCCCGTCAGCGATCCCGTCCGAGGCGTTCGATGCGAACGCACCGTTCTACCGGCATGTCCTGCAGGCGCTCGCCGGCGCGGGCGTGCCCTTCCTGGTGGGCGGGGCATTCGGTTCCGCCGCCTTCACCGGCATCGACCGCCCCACGAAGGACCTCGACCTGTTCATCCGGCGCGAGGACTACGAGCGCATCGCGGCGCTGATGCGCGCCCACGGCTACCGGGCGGAGATGACCTTCCCGCACTGGCTGGCCAAGGTCTACGGCGACGACGGCGCGTTCGTCGACCTCATCTTCAATTCCGGCAATGGCATCCTGCCGGTGGACGACGAGTGGTTCGCGCACGGCTCGGACGCCGTCGTGCTGGACGTGCCGGTGAAGGCCGCGCCCGTCGAGGAAAGCCTGTGCAGCAAGGCGTTCATCATGGAGCGCGAGCGCTTCGACGGCGCCGACGTCGCCCACCTGCTGCGCGCGTGCGCCGAGTCGCTGGACTGGCAGCGCCTGGCACGCCGCTTCGGCCCCCACTGGCGCGTGCTGCTGGCGCACCTCGTGCTGTTCGGTTTCATCTACCCGGCCGACCGCGACCGCGTGCCGCGCTGGCTGATGGACGACCTGATGGCGCGGCTGCACCACGAGCTCGCCGCGCCCGCGCCCGACACCAACCTGTGCGGCGGCACGCTGCTCTCGCGCGAGCAGTACCTGCACGACGTGGAGCGCGAGGGGCTGCAGGACGCGCGCGCGGTCTGCGGCACGATGACCGAGCGGGACATCGACGACTGGACCCAGGCCATCCCCGGCCGCGCCGAATGACGGGCGCGCCGCCGGCGGGTGAAGCGACGGGCTGCGACGCGGGCGCCGCGGGACTCAGCGTTCCAGCCGGATCACCTTTCCGTCGTCGCTGTCCGTGAGCAGGTAGAGCCAGCCGTCCGGCCCTTGCCGGACGTCGCGCACGCGCTCGTGCAGGTCCTGCAGCAGCCGCTCCTCGCGGACCACCTTGCGGCCGTCGAGCTGCAGGCGCACGAGCAGCTGGCCGCGCAGGGCGCCGACGAACAGGTTGCCCTGCCAGCCGGGATAGCGATCGCTGGTGACGAAGGCCATGCCGCTCGGCGCGATCGACGGCACCCAGCGCACGATCGGCTGCTCCAGCCCGCTCCTGGCCGTGCCCTCGCCGATCCTCGCGCCGCTGCCGTACTCCGCCCCGTACGTGATCACCGGCCAGCCGTAGTTGCGCCCGGCCTCGACCACGTTGACCTCGTCGCCGCCCTGCGGCCCGTGCTCGTGCGCCCACAGCTCGCCGGTCTGCGGATGGAGCGCCGCGCCCTGCACGTTGCGATGGCCGATGGACCACGTCTCGGGCCGCGCGCCGCCGCGGTTCGCGAACGGGTTGTCGGCGGGCACGCGGCCGTCGCTCTCGATGCGCACGATCTTGCCGTGATGCGTGTCGAGCGACTGCGCGTCGTCGCGCCGCGCAAAGCGGTCGCCCAGAGTGACGAACAGCCTGCCGTCGCGCGCGAACACCAGGCGCGAGCCGAAGTGGTGGCTGCTCGCGACCTTCGGGATCTGGCGGAAGATCACCTGCACGTCGGAGATGCGCCCTTGCAGGCCGTCCGTCTCGAGCTTCGCGCGCGCCACCGCGGTGCTGTTGCCGCCGGCGCCGGGCTCGGCGTAGCTCCAGTAGATCCAGCGGTTCTCGGCAAAGCGCGGATCGAGCGCCACGTCCAGCAGGCCGCCCTGCCCGCGCGCGTCGACGGCCGGCACGCCGGTGATCGGCGGGCCGATGCGCCCGCTGGTGTTCACGAGCCGCAGCCGGCCCGACTTCTCCGTCACGATCATGCGGCCGTCGCGCTCGAAGTCGGGCAGGAACGCCATGCTCCACGGATGCATGAGCCCGCGCACCACGGCCACGGCCTTCAGCTCCTGAGCGTCGGCGGCGGTCGCGATGCACGCCGCGAAGAGGCCGGCGGCGAGCGCACGGCACGCCGCCCGGATGGGCAGGCCAAGGACGACGGTCATCCACGACTCCTTTTCTCGATCGTCACGGGCCACCTCGCTCGGCCACGCGCGCGGCGCTTTGCCAGGGCGTCCACACCACACCGGCGCCGACGTTGACGTCGACCCGGTCGCGCAGCAGCGGGCTCGCCTCGTTGGCCGCGCCGTGCAGCGAGAACACGCGGCCGGCCACGAACCACGACAGCGTCTCGCTTTGCCGAAAGCGCCAGGTGGCGCCGAGCTCCGTGCCGAGGTAGCCGGCGCGCGCGCGGTAGGCCGGGCGCTGCGGGAGCGCCCGGGCCGGCTCGACTTCGTAGAAGTACCGGTGCAGCCGGCGCGTGGCCCACGTCGGCTGCACCGACAGCGTGAGGGCGGACGGCCCGCCGAGCGGCACGCGCCAGCGCAATTCGGGATCCAGCGTCGCGCCGCGCGGGTCGACGCGATGGAAGTCGGTGGAGAAGATCGCGCGCGTCTTCAGGTGCAGCGTGGGCGCGAGCGGGCGCGCGCGCCACCCGAGGTACACGAGCTGCGGTCCCACGCCGAACAGCCAGTCGAGCCCCGGCATGCCCGCGCGCGCCTCGTTGTCGCGGGCGCTGAACGCACCGGTGGCGGACAGGTCCAGTTCCCAGTCCGGCGAGTCGAACACGCGGCCGCGGATGCCGCTGCCGTCGACGCGCAGGACCGGCCCGCGGTAGATCAGCAGCGGCGCCACCAGCCCGCGCGCATGCGACTGGTCGGCACCGGGATAGTCGGCGATGCGGCCGCCGCCGGCCACGAGCCCGACCTCCCAGCGCGGCCGGCCGCGGTCGGCGTCGGCCGCGTCGGCCAGCGGCTGGGCGCGGGCATGGACGCCGCACAGCGCGGCAGCCAGCCCGCAGCCGACGGCGATCGATCGGCGGCACGTCAGGGTCGTCGGCATGCGGCAGAGTGTCGCATCCCGCCGGCGCGAACGCAGCGCGGGCCGGGCGCCGCGACCCTGGACGCGGCGCGCCAACTGGCGCAGGATCGGACCCGACACGGAGTCCTTGCCATGGCCACGACACTTCCCGGCGCACCGCATCCCGACGAGTCGGAGCTCGACACCCTGCCCGTGGAACCGGAGTTCGCGCCGGTGATCCCGGAGGAGCCGAACGAAGGCGAGCACGAGCCCGTTCCCAAGCCTGCGCATTGACCGCCGGGCCGCGCAGGCGGCGCACGGCGCCTTCTTCAACATTCGCACAACGAACTTAAACAAACGCTACACGGCATCGGTCCGCGCGCGGCCGCGGCCGGCGTTGAAGGTGTGGGCGACGGCGATTCGCCTGCAACCGAAGGACAGAACATGAAGATCATCAAGTCGCTCGCGACCTCCGCGCTGCTGCTCGGCACGCTCGTGGCCGGCGCCGCCCAGGCCGGCGAGCTCACCCTCTTCGCGCGCCCCGATTTCGGCGGCGCCCGGCTCACGGTGCGCGGCCACACGCCCAACGTGTCGGCCTACGACTTCAACGACCGCGCCTCGAGCCTGGTCGTGCATTCGGGGCGCTGGGAGATCTGCACCGACGCCGACTTCAGCGGGCACTGCGCCCGGTTCGGGCCCGGGCGCTACGCTGTGCTCGACCCTGCCTTCAACAACCGCATCTCCTCGGCGCGCGAGCTGGGCGCACGCGGCCGGCCCATCGGCGAGCGGCCGAATGCGGCGCGCGGCATCGTCAAGTTCTTCTCGCGGCCCTCGTTCGGCGGCCGCAGCCTGGACCTGCAGGAAGACACGGCGGACCTCTCGGAGCGGCGCTACAACGACCGCGTGGCGAGCCTCATCGTGAGCGAGGGCGTGTGGGAGCTGTGCAGCGACGAGGGCTTCTCGGGGCACTGCCGCCGCTACGGTCCGGGACGCTATCCCTCGCTGGACCCCGAGCTCGAGCACCGCATCTCGTCCGCGCGCGTCGTGCGCCATCGCGATGGTCCGCTGCCGCCCCCGCCCCCGCCCGTGCGCGGCGACAGCGGGTACCGCCCCATTCCTCCGGGACACGACGTCGGCCCGAGCAAGATGGCCCTGTACTACGAGGACCGGCTGCAAGGCCCCGGCGTCGTGGTGACCGACACGGTGCCGAACTTCCAGAGCATCGGCTTCAATGACGCCACCGCGTCGGCGATGATCGAGGGCGGGCCGTGGCTGGTATGCACGGACGCCGATTTCCGCGGCCACTGCCGCGTGCTCCAGCCGGGGCAGTACGACGACCTGCGCGCCTTCGGGCTGTACAAGGGCATCTCGTCGGCGCGCCGCGCCGGGCCGGGCGAGTCGCGGCGCGGCAACTGACGCCCCCAGGGGCGCCGACAATCCCGCCCCATGGCGATCCACATCGTTCGGCTCGGCACGCCGCGGGCATCCGGCGAGGGCCCGCGGCTCGGCACCGTGCGGCGCCCGCCGCGCGGGGTGCCGCGCGGCGAGTTCGCGTCGCGCGACTTCTACGACGCCTGGCTGCCCCGGCTTTCCCCCAGCGCCGAACTCGTGGCCGAGGCGCTGCGCGCCGCGAGCGAAGGCGACGACCTCGCGTGGGCACGCTTCGAGAAGCGCTTCCGCAGCGAGATGAAGCAGCCCGACGCGAGCCACCTGCTCGATGCGCTCGCGGTGCTGTCGAAGCACGCGGACTTCGCCATCGGCTGCTATTGCGAGGACGAGGCGCGCTGCCACCGCAGCGTGCTGCGCGAACTGCTGCGCGAGCGCGGGGCGACGCTCGCGCGATGACGCGCGCCGGGCGGCGCGGCCGGCCGTGCGGGCGCGGCGCTGCGGTTCAGAGCCTGTGAACGATTCGCTGGTGGACGGTTGGCGCGGCTCTGAGCGAGCCGACGACGCTGCACAATTTCATCGGTGCTTCGCTCCGTCGGCTCACTCCTCGGGCGGCGGGCGCGTCGCGTCGTCGGCCACCACCGTGTTGCCGAGCCCCAGGAGTTCGCGGGCGCGCTGGAGGCTGCGCAGCGCGCGGTGCGCATGGCGCGCGCGCGCCAGGTGGTCCTGGATCTCCCACACCAGGTCGATCAGCTCCGACGGGGTCTGCGCCCCGCGCACGCGCATGAACATGCGCGCGCTGAAGAGCGGCGCGTCGAAGCTCAGCGTGTCGATGAGCAGGTCGCGGACCTGCTGGATCGGGTCGACGGCCGCGCCCTCGGGGAGCACGGGGAGCTCGCGCGGCGCTCGGGCCGCCTCGGCGGCGGGCGGCGGCGGCACGGGGGTCGCCGGCGCCGCGATCACGTCCCCGACGACGGGCAGCCTGCCGGGGGGTGGCCCCGCGGCGCGCTCCGCCGGTCGGGGCGGCTCGAGGTTCGCCGCGGGTCCGAGGCTCGGCTCGCGGATCGGCGGCTCGAGGTCCGCGGGCGGTGGCAGGGCCCGGGCCGGCTCGTTCGTCGGAGCAGGCTCGCTCGTCTGCGGGGGCTCGACGGACTCGACGATTCCCTCGTGCGTCGCCGGCTCGATGGCGGCCGGCCGGCCGGGAGCCTCCGCTGGTCCGGGCGGTTCGACCGGCTCGGTCAGCACGGGCGGCTCCGCGGGTTCGGGCGCCGCGGGCGGCGCTTCCTGCGGCGCGGCCGGCGGCGCGCGATAGGCCTGCGGCGCGCGTTCGCCCTCCTCCGGGCGCGTCGCTCGCGCGCTCGCGGCGGGCTCCTCGACGACCTCGCGTTCCCCCAGCACGGGCGGCTCGATCCGCACCTCGGTCACGAGCGGCGGCTCGGGCTCCGGCCCGCCGGCCGCGCCGGTCGACGAGGCAGGCGCGTCGGCAGGCGCGTCGGCAGGCGCATCGGCAGGCGCCGCGGCCGGGGCCTGCGGCTGCGCGGGCATCTCCACCAGGCCCAGCCGCAGCAGGTCCTCGAAATGGCTCGTCGCGGCGCCCGCCTGCTGCGCGAGGCTGAGCACCTCGGCGAGCGGACGCCGGCCGTCGACCAGCAGCAGGAGCGTGCGGTGGCGCTGCCCCAGCTTGTGGGTCCGGCGCTTGAGCTCCTCCTGTCCGAGGGGGGTCTTGGTCGGGATGGTCATCGCGCGCCTCGCGACCGGTGCCGTCGTTCAGCGCGTCAGCGCGCCGCCTCCGGCAACTCGATCTTGACCTCGAGCACCTCCAGGTTGTCCTGCCGCTCCAGGTGGACCTTGATGTCGTCCGGCTTGATGGCGACGTACTTCGAGATCACGGCCACCAGCTCGCGCTGCATCGCCACGAGGTAGTCGGGCCCGCGGCCACGCTCGCGCCGCTCGTGCGTGAGGATGATCTGCAGCCGCTCCTTGGCGACCGCCGCGGTGCGCTTCTTCTCGCCCAGCAGGAAGGACAGCAGCGACATGCGGCTCACCTCCCGCCGAACAGGCGCTTGAGGAAGCCCTGCTTGGTCGCTTCCACGAAGCGCATCGGCCGCTCCTCGCCGAGGAAGCGCGAGACGACGTCCCGGTACGACTCGGAGACGTCCGTGCCCTTCAGGTGGATCGCCGGGATGCCCTGGTTCGACGCGTCGAGCACGCTCGTCGATTCGGGAACGACGCCGATGAGCGGAATGCGCAGGATCTCCTGCACGTCGGCCAGCGACAGCATCTGGCCGCCCTCGACCCGGTTGGGGTTGTAGCGCGTGATGAGCAGGTGCTCCCTGACCGGCTCCTTGCCCTCGATCGCGCGCTTCGTCTTCGAGCCGAGGATGCCGAGGATGCGGTCCGAGTCGCGCACCGAGGACACCTCGGGGTTGGTGACGACGAGCGCCTCGTCGGCGTAGTGCATCGCCATCAGCGCGCCGGTCTCGATGCCGGCGGGCGAATCGCACACGATGTAGTCGAAGTCCATCGCGGCCAGGTCGTTCAGGACGCGCTCGACGCCCTCCTGCACCAGCGCGTCCTTGTCGCGCGTCTGCGAGGCGGCCAGCACGTACAGCTTCTCGCACTGCTTGTCCTTGATGAGCGCCTGGTTGAGGTTGGCCTCGCCGTGGATCACGTTGATGAGGTCGTAGACGACGCGCCGCTCGCAGCCCATGATGAGGTCGAGGTTGCGCAAGCCGACGTCGAAGTCGATCACCGCGACCTTGTGCCCGGCGAGCGCGAGGCCCGCCGAGAAGCTGGCGCTGGTGGTCGTCTTGCCTACGCCTCCTTTTCCGGAGGTCACGACGACGATTCTGGCCATCGGGTTGTTCCTTTCAGAGTTTCAGGGCCTCGACCGCCAGCGTCTCGCCGACGAGCCGGACCTGCGCCGGCTTGCCCTGCACGTCGGCGGGCAGTGCGGTCTCGGTGGTGCGGTACGTGCCTGCGATGGCCACGAGCTGCGGCTCCATGCACGTGCTGAAGATGCGGGCGTCCGCGTCGCCGCGCGCGCCGGCGATGGCGCGGCCGCGCAGCGGACCGTAGACATGGATGTTGCCGTCGGCGATCACCTCGGCGCCGAAGTTCACGACCGCCAGCACGACGAGGTCGCCGCCGCGCGCATAGACGCGCTGCCCGGAGCGCAGCGGCTTATCCAGGACCACCGTGCGCCCGGCGGGCAGCACGGGCGCCGCGGGCGCGGCGGCCGGTGCCGCGGCGGCCGGTTCCGCGGCGGCGTCGGCCGGCGGCTCGGGGCGCGCGGGCGTCTGCGGCGCCTCCACGAGCCCCGCAGCCAGCGCAGCCGCGTGCTGCTCGGGCGTTCCGCCCTTGACCGCCACGGGCTGCATGCGATGCCGGCGCAGCAGCGCGACCAGGACCTCGAAGTCGACGGATTCGGCCGCTTGCGCCACCGGGGCGAGGTCGACCACGACGGGGTCGCCCTCGAACAGCGCCGGTGCGTCGCCGAAGCGACGGTCGAGCGCCTGCGCGAGCTCGGCCATGTCGGTGGTCTTCAGAACCAGCGCGACGAGGGTCAGTGAGGCACTCTTCAGATCGAAGACGGGGAGGATGTTCGAGCCGGTGTCGACAGCCATTGGGTTGCGAGTGCCTGAAAGGCCGGGAGTGTACCGGGCCGGGCACCGCCGCTGTGACGGCGCGCAACGCGGGCGCGGGTCCGGACCTCGTTGCCGCCATCGGAAATAAGCCCCCGACGATCTTGCCGATATCTCGAAGTGCCGTGCGCGTACAGATGGATTCAGTTCTTGCAGTCGTCCGCCGCAAGAATTACCGCTCGCCGTAAGAAGTGCATTTCACCGTTGGGATCATGCCTATTGCGCGCGATTCGACGCCTATCCGCAAACGCGCCCGAGGGTTGCCCCTGTACCGCTCTTTCAGCGCCTCCTGACGCATCGACGAACACCTGTAACGGTTCGGTGCCGCCGAGGTCGGGACCCCCACGAATGCGGGGGGTCCCGGTGCGAGCGGCAAGCCGATTGCCAGATGGATCTCGTGAGTCAGGTCCATACGCGACGGTGAACCGTGGAAGTAGCTCACGTGGTTCAGTGGTGATCAACAGGAGGCTCAACAATGGATAGGAAGTCTGCGCTTGCAGCGGCAACACTGGCCCTCGCGGCAGGTGCCGTGTCGGCTCAAACCATCAACTTCACACCGACCGGCGCATTCGCTTTCGAGCGGACGTTCGACCCGGATGGCGGCGTGTTCACGATGAACCAGTTCATCTCGGGCGAAACCGGCAACTTCTCGGCCGGCTCGGATGGCACGTTCTCGCTCACGTACCTCGGGCAGGAGTCGCTCTTCGACAACGGTGTGCGCATCTCCATCAACGGAGGGGCGCTCACGGAGTTGAACAGCGTCGGTGACTTCGTCACCGGTCCCATGGTCACCGGCCAGGACCTCGACTTCACGTTCTTCGCGTCGGACGGCACCTCCGTCGCGAACGGCGCGAACGGCGGTGACTCCGATCACCCGAGCTTCATGCTGCTGGGCCGGGACGTCGCGACCAACCGCGGCACCTTCGCCTACGTGCTCGGCTACAACGACGGCGCCGATCACGACGACTGGGACGACTTCGTCGTCGGCCTGAACCCGACCGCCCCGATCCCCGAGCCGCAGACCTACGCGCTGCTGCTGGCCGGCCTGGGTGTGGTGGGCTTCGTGGCGCGCCGTCGCCAGGCCCGCTGAGCCGTCGCCCCGGGCGCTTCACCGTTCGCGGCGGCCATGCCGCATCGACGCTGAAGCGCCGTCTTCGATCCCCGAGCCCGGGGGCCCGCCACGGCGTCGGCAGACGCGCATGTGGTGCGGTCCCCGGGCTTCTTCATTGCACCGGCCTCAGCGGTAGGAATGACCGCACCGGTAAATCGCAGCCGGAGCGCGATCGGCTGAAGAATTGCGTCGGCAATCCTTCAGTGCCTCCTCACGCCGTCAATCCGAAGAGTTCGCGCATGGCCTCGCGGTATTGCGCATGGCCGACGACATGCGTGTCGTGATGGGACCCGCCCTCGACCAGCAGGAAGCGCTTGGGCGCCGTGGCGCGCTCGTAGAGCGCGCGTCCCAGGTCGGGATGGATGGTCTCGTCGTGCGTGCCGTGGATGACGAGCAGCGGCGTGCGGATGCCCGGCATGCGGGCCGCCGAGTCGAAGCGCTCGGTGATGAGCGGCGCGATCGGCAGCCACCCCCACGGCAAGGTCGCGAACACTTCCGGGATCGAGGTGAAGGTGCCTTCCACGATGAGGCCCTGCGAATCCTCCACCTCGGTCGCGAGCCGCACGGCGATGGCGCCGCCTAGCGAGTGGCCGTAGATGTAGCGGCGCGCCGCGGGCTGGCAGCCCGCGAGCCACGCCCACGCGGCGCGCGCATCCTCGCAGGCCATGCGTTCCGACGGCAGCCCCGGCGTGCTCCTGCCGAAGCCGCGGTAGTCGATGCCGAGCACCGCGAAGCCGAGCGCGTGCAGGCCCTGGATGCGGTGCAGGCTGCCGCGGATGTCGAAGCGCGCGCCATGGAGGTAGAGCAGCACCGGGGCGTCATGGCGCGCCTGCCCGAGCCACCAGGCGTGCAGGCGCACGGGCTCGCCGGTTTCCTCGGACACGTATTCGATCCAGCGGTCCTGCAGGTCGAGGCCCTGCTGTTCGCTGGCCTCGTCCTCGCGCTGCCCGGGCTGGAAGATCCACTTGCGCTGGTGCGTCTCCAGCCCCATGCAGCTGATCAGCGCGGCGAGCGCGGCAGCGGTGCCGCGCAGTCGCCAGTTGGGCCGGTGGGCCCGCCACTTCGGCAGGTACGCAAGGATCGCTTTCATGCGGACCCCATGCTGGCACCGGCATCGTCACGGCGGCACCCCGTGATCGAAGGGTCGTGACGCCGACCCCCGAAGCTGAAGCCGGCGTGCGCTGTCATGGCGGATCAGTGGACGACGCTGCTGCGGCGCACTGCAGGCACGGCGAGCTCGCGGCCGACGACGGCGCGCGCGTACAGGTAGTTCTGGCGCGCCCGGTCGCTGAGCGCGTCCATGTCGACGTGCCCGGCGGCATCGCACGGGAAGGCGTAGGCGCGACCTTCGTCGAACAGCGACTGGAATCGCAGCTCGTAGCCGGGCGCGTCGTGCAGTGTCATGGTGGCGGAGGACTTCATCGCACTCTCCCTGGACTCTTCCTGTCCTGTTTCAAGCCTATGCATCGAACGTGCCGGGCGGTAGCGGCGGGGGCCGAACCGCGCTGCAAGTCGACTTCCATGTCCGGTGTACGAATAACGCCGACACGGATCGGACGGTCGTCCCCCGAGCGGGGGATGGGGAAAACGCCCAGGCGTGAGCGAGTTCACACCCTGTCTCCTTTGCCGGTCAGTGCAATTCGCACCGCAGGATCGCCGGCGCCGCGTAGTCGCGCCCGACGACGGCGCGCGCGAAGAAGTAGTCGTTGCGGACGCGGTCGCTCAGCGCATCGAGCTCGACGCGCCCGCACGCATCGCACGGGAACGACAGCTCCCGGCCGCGCCCCGACAGCGGCTGGTAGCGGATGCGGTAGCAGGCGGCGTCGGCGCGTGAAGACGGGTTCATCGTGGTCTCCTCGGTTCCGTGATCGTTGGTCGAGCGGCCGTGGCCTTGATGACAAGATACGCAGCAGCCTGGTGTTCGGATGTCGTCGGCCGGTCGTCGACGGGGTCGGACAACGCCGAGTCGTCGCGTCGGCTTCGAGGGCACGACGCTTGCAGCTCACCGGACGAAAGAGGTGCCCTCATGCGCGAGTGGCGCAAGGAGATCCGTTTCGACGGCCGGCTCGTCATGGTCGGCTTCGGCAGCGTCGGCCAGGGAACACTGCCCCTGCTGCTGCGACACATCGACATGCGCGCCGGGCAGATCCTCGTCGTCAAGCCCACCGCGAAGAACCTGGAGACGGCGAGCGCGCTGGGCGTGAAGCACCTCGTCGCGCCGATCACAGCGGACAACTACCGCCAGGTGCTCGAGCCGCGCATCGGCGAAGGCGACTTCCTGCTCAACCTGTCGGTCGACGTGAGCAGCGCGGCGCTCATCGCGCTGTGCCAGGAACGCGGCGCGCTCTACCTCGAC